>ERZ888423.3286-NODE-3286-length-10846-cov-17.823093_pt1 | contig 10846 bp, 7 predicted proteins | sample MGYA00520523_ERZ888423 | MGnify/ENA primary metagenome ERZ888423 (study PRJEB32303, sample SAMEA104408611) | aquatic metagenome | biome: Brackish water; feature: Pelagic; material: water | place: Baltic Sea | collected 2014-06-08T10:24:00 | depth 30,27 m ...
GCTGTTTTATTTTGATGTTTCGGTTCTCGTTAAAGAAACCATCATTAGTCAGTAATCTAATGAGTATGAGTATCGGAAGAATTATTCTCTTCATTATCCCAGTTAAGAATTTTGTAGATACACCAAATAGTCCCAATCAGTCCAATACTTATTAATATATTTACACTCCATACTGGGTCAGTCATAATCTTCTTTCAGTTTTATGTATCCATTCCTTCAACTCAGCAACATATATTCTGAGTTCTTGTGCCTTATTTAGATGCCATTCATCACCACTCTTAAAGTACTCGTGAGTGTGATTGTCTATTGCCTTGAGAATATTATGTATAGGTGCGTTCCAAGGTTCTCTATGAGGAGTGTTGTAGGTGCGGGACATTGATAGAATATGTCTTCCTTTAGTATATATTTTCTTTTCATATTAAAAGATTTGTGATATAATAAATATTCTTATATTGTAGTTAATATAAAAGTGTCTATAAAGTTAAAGAAACCTTCAGAAATCTTTAAGAAAGAAGAAAATATTTCAGTAGATAATGTAATTGAAGAAGTAGTGCAAAAAAAAGAATTGGCAACTTTTTCTGATGCTTTTGAATCATTTAAAAATAATTTAAATAAGATCGAATCAATTTCCAATTTTTCTAATGTTCTTGATGATTATAAAATTAATGTAGATAAAATTAATTACTTATCTAAAAATGTAGAAGATATTAGAATAGAAATTCAGAATCTTCTTAAAAAGGAAGATTTAAATAATGCAATGATGTCTCAACTTCTTATAGTTGAGCAAAGTATTCGTGATGTACAAAATAAAGTAAAGGGAATTAATGAAAAAAATTTAAATGATATTCGCTCAGATATTTCTAATCTTACAGATAATTTGAATGAATTTGTAGAATTTGAAGCCCCTAAGTATAAGAACTTAATTATAGACTCCGAATTTAGAATTAGTAGTAAATATAATAAACTTGAAGAGAATACGAATCAAACGATAACAAATATTGAAAAAACAATTAATAAGAAATTTATTGAAATTGGTGATACTTTAAATTCAATTAATGACGAAAGTTTAAATGAAATTATTCAAGATTTTAGATTATTAGAATTTACATTTAAAGAAATAAAAGAAAAAGAAATTCCTAAATATAAAAATTTTATAGTAGAAGCAAAATTTAATACTGAATCGAAAATTAAAGAATTTAATTTAAAATTGGATAATACTGTATCTGATTTATTAGAAAAAATAAATTCTATTGATCTTGAAAAAACAAGTTTAGTTAACTCTGTGTGTGAGAAAATTAAAGAAGTTACAGTATTAAATAATAATTTAAGTGACGAAATAAATAAAAATCGTCTTTATAAGCAGGGTTTAAATGAAAAAGTAGATAATTTAGAAAATAAAATTGGAAAAAATATAGATGTTTTAAATGAAACATTTACTAAAAAAGTATCCAGTTTAGAAATTGAGATACTGAGAAATGAATCTCATTTAAAAATTCAAAATGATAATTTGCAAAAAATTCAAGAAGATATTTTTTCTTCTATTAAAAAATTAGATGTCGAGGAAATTAAAAAAAATAATTACGAATTAACAAAAAAACTTAATTATTTGCAAGAGATATTTGGTAAGTTTAATGAAAAAGAAATACTAACTGAAAATATTATTACTGAACCTGCAAAAAATAATAATAAAGATCCGTTAACTCCTTTAGATAAAAATTTTGTAACTTTTGATGATCTAAGTACTCATTATAGAACTTTTATAAATCGCATTCAAATGCAACTATCCACTCTTGGTGGAGGCGGCGAAACTCAATTAAAGTATCTTGACGATATTGTGGGTATTGCTACAAATCCAAGTGCTTATGATGGTAAGTTTTTAACATATGATCATAATTTAGAGAAGTTTAAATTTGATATTGTACCTGAGACAGAAATTGAAATTTCTGAGCAGAATATAGTTTATGTTGCTAAAGATGGTAATGATTCTAATTCAGGATCTCTTTCAAGACCAAAGTTAACAATTAAGGCTGCAGTAGGTGCCGCTACATCAGATACTGTAATTAAAGTTGCTCCAGGTACTTATATCGAAGATAACCCTATAATACTTCCTGATGAAGTTACTGTAATTGGGCATTCATTAAGAGAAACGACTATTATCCCTCAAAATGATAATTCTGATTTATTTTATGTTGGAAATGGAAATTATATCGCGGAAATGTCCTTTAGAGGATCTCTTTTAGGGAAAGCAATATTTACTTTTGACCCATTAAATGAAAGATATATCAGTCAATCTCCATACATCCAAAACTGTACTAATTTCATTCCAGACAGTGTTGGAATGAAAGTAGACGGTAAAGATGCTATCGGCCCATTAAAATCTATGGTTCTTGATTCATACACTCAATACAATCAAGGTGGAATTGGAGCATCAATTACAAATGAAGGTTACGCACAATTAGTATCCTTATTTACTATTTGTAATGATATTGCAGTATATTGTGGTAGTGGTGGAGCTTGTGATTTAACAAACTCAAATTCTTCTTTTGGAAATTTCGGATTGGTTGCTGATGGAGTTAGTGGTAAAAAATATACTGGAATAGTAACGGTAGCATCTTCTCAAAATTCTGATACATTTGTAGTCAATTTATTTACTCCAATATTAAATGTTGTTGATGCAGAATATAATAATGAAAGTGGAAGCATTAAAATTACAACAGATCAACCTCATAAATTTAATGTTGGGATGGCCGTTACTATTGCTGGACTTGGATTTACTTGTCCTTTTGAAGATGGCGTGAGAATTTATCCTAGCGGAACTAATGGGTATGTTTTTAATGTTGAAACTGTCGCTCCAGGGAGATATCTTGATGCTGCGAATCTTATTTTGAGTAATAAACTAGAAATTCAAGATAAGTCTTTAGCATCAGTAGCACTTGGATATACTGATTTTTATTTCCCAGGAGATGAAGAAACAAACTCAAGATCTAGATATTATGATTCTTATAGATTAATTCAAAAAAATAAACAAGAAATACTTGATAAGTCAATTGGGGCAATATCAATTGAACATCCAGATTTTTATTTTCCTGGTGATGAACAAACAAATTCAAGGTCAAGGTATTTCGATTCATATAGATTAATCCAAAAAAATAAAGATGTAATAGTTTCAATTGCTTGGACAAATACGGTAAACACTTATCCATCAATAGTTTCAACTGAGGAAAAATGTAAACGAGATATTGGATTTTTTATTGATGCTATTTCTACTGATATTTTGACCGGCGGAAATAAGTACTCTAGAGATTTTACCCTTCAATATTTTGATGCATCTGGAAGTCCAATTTCTAATGGATTAGTTGGTGAAGAAGTAGAATCAATTTTTGCTTTTGAAGAAGCAATGGAGTTGATGAAAGATGCTATTACTAATACTTTAGTTGGTGCAGCATATAGTGATTTAACTATAACTGTTGATCCCCTTACTGGATCAAATTTTGATTCCAATTCTTGTTCGGATGTGCAAAGTAATATTAATAATCTTGTTGGAATTGTGACTTCTGTAATTTCTGTCGGAAATACATCCTCATTATCAGGAGCACCAAATCTTGGATTTTTCAATTTAAGTGTTGGGGTTGGAACTACAAGTTCTGTTGGTGGTTATAAGTGTGCTAGAGATATTGGTTATCTTGTTGATGCTATTTCTACTGATTTATTTACTGGTGGAAATAAGTACTCTAGAGATTTTACCCTTCAATATTTTGATTCCTCCGGAAGTCCAATTTCTAATGGATTAGTTGGTGAAGAAATTGAATCAATTACAGCATTTAATTCTGTTGGATATTTTTCAAAAAAGGCAATCACTAATCAATTAAATTATAAAGAAATCGGAATAAGTTCTGGATTTTCAACATATCCAAATATTGGTACACTTGAATCAGTTCTTCCATCAGGTAATCCATCTGCTTGTATTGATGTACAGCAGACTATCAATAGTCTGGTTGGTATTGTTACAATAGTTATTGGTAGCGGCAGTAAAAATTATCTTAACACTTTTACTGAAAATCCTGGATTATTTGTAAATGGAGCTAATAAGTGTCATAGAGATATTGGTTATATTGTCGATTCTATTATTGAAGATTTGACAGGATTTACTAATTCATCTATTATTAATTCGACTAAAAAATATTTCAATTATTCTGGCCAACCGTTAGTAAATGGTCTTCTAGGTGAAGAATCACAAAGTGTATTATCATTTAATTCTGCTAGAGATTATATGAAACTTGCTATTAATAATCAATTAAATGTAAAAGATCTAACTTTAATAGAAGATCCCCTTACAGGTTCTAATATAGATCCAAATTCATGTGCAAATGTTAAAAACTTTATTGATACAGAAATATCCATTATCACTACAGCAATTTCTGATGGTAATTTAAATAGTGTCCCATCAACTGTATCTTTAGCGAGCACAATTTTTGCAGTAGATGTTGGTATTGCTACTCAACCCCATTTTTATAATAGTGGTGGAACAGTAAAAATTAATGTAATACGACCATTTGATGGCCAGTCAATTTATTTTGATGAATTATTTTATGAAGTTAAAACATTAAAAATAATAAATGGCGGATCTGGTTATACAACGATACCAACTGTAGAAATAGAATCGCCAGATACTCCATGGGGAATTAAAGCACAAGCAGTTCCAATTATAGAGAATGGAGTATTGGTTGGCGTTGATATGTTATCCAATGGTAGAGGATATAGAGTTCCTCCTAAAGTAACAATTTCATCTGGAATAAATACTGCAGTAGCAACTGCTGAAATAATTCCGGAATATTATACAATTCGAAAATCAACTGAAATAACAAATAATATTTCCATAATTACTTTAAATGAAAATGTAGCTTTTGATGTTCAATTGGGAGTAGAAGTAAACTTCTTTAAACAAAGTAGAATTCTCGCAACCGGGCATTCTTTTGAGTTTATTGGTTCTGGAACCGATATTGCGAATGCTTTACCATTTAATGGTGGTGTTCCTCCAAATCCTGATAATGAAACTGATTCTAGAAATGGCGGACTAGTTGTTTACAGTAGTACTAATCAATCTGGTAATTTTAAAATTGGTGATGGAGTTATTATTAATCAAAATACCGGTAGTATTTCCGGACAAGCGTATTCAAAAAGTTTAGTTTCAACTATGACACCGTACATTCTATCATTAGGGGGTTTTTGAGATGGCGCTTGCTCTTAATAACTATGTAACAGTACCATCAATCGCAGTAACAAACCCAGTTGGGATTTATACCGCACCAGCCGGGTATAATGCTATCGTTCTTTGTGCCCAAGCTTCTAGCACTAGTGATAATTCTCAGGACGTTACTTTGGCACATAAAAGAGAAATTGTGGGAATTGCTGTTACAACATATTCATCTTACAAAAAACCAATTTCTTCTCACGATACCATAGAGTTAACAACTGGAAAATTAGCATTATCCCCTGGAGATAGTTTCATATTATCTTGTAGTGTAAATAATGAAATCCACGTATTATTGACTGTTTTAGAAACTTTAATTTAATTAATACTTACTATGTCACAGTTCAATGATGCAAGACTAAGATTAGTAAGAATTGGTATCAGTTCTTATACTGATGACGACTTGGTATTAGATGTTATTGGATCCGCAAATATAACTGGAATAACAACTCTCTCCTCATCCGGAGGCATTACTTCAACTGGAGGAGATTTATTTGTAGATGGTGATGGATATTTTACAGGATTAGTTACTGCTACTACTTTTTTTGCAGGCCCTACTGAAATTACTGGTGGCGCAATTGCAGATGATTTTACTGTAGAACAGTTTAAAGTCACTGGACTTTCAACCTTTGTTGGAGTAGCAACTTTTGGAACTGATGCATACTTTGCAGGTAATTTATATACTCCAAATTTTTTATATGTTAATGGTTTAGGATCTCTAGATCCATTCGATAATCTTGATATTGCCGGAATAGTTACTGCATCGAGATTATCAACTGGATTTACCGGAGATGGTATTAATATTAATACTGATACTATTACTGGTCCATCTACAATAACCATTGATCCCTCTGGGATAGGAAATAATACTGGTCTTCTTTTGATTAAAGGAGATTTACAAATAGATGGTAATAAAACTTTTATTAATAGTAATGATTTAGATTTTACTGGTAAAGTAGTAGGAATAGCCTCAACTAATCCAAAATATAATGACTCTGAACTTAATGGCGCCGGAATAGTAATATATGGAAGTGATGGGAATAAAAGTTTAACTTGGGATAGTTTTTATACTAGATTATCATTTAACACGGATATATATGCTCCAAATCTATTTGGAGATGGATCTAATATTGATGGATTAACTTTAGGTCAATTGGAAGATGTTGATGTATCCAATTTAAGTGGAATAACTACTGATTATTTGATGATTTATGATCCCAATATATTAGGATTTAGATTTGTAGATCCAAAAGTATATTTTGGTATTAATAATGACTTTAATCCTGCACCAGATATTGTAGATTATGGGACATATTAATAGTTTCATTTTGATAAATATTAATATAATAAAGGAAAATACCAATGGCTAATATACTTCAACTTAAAAGAGGTAATGGAACTCCAAGTAGTATTTTCTATGCGGGAGAACCAATTTATGATCAAAGTAATAAAGTTCTTTATGTTGGTGATGTAGGAGGTATTGGAACTGGTGCTGGCAGTTCTATTGCCAGTAATCTTGCTTATGAGACTGTATTACAAATGCTTGGTAGGGCAGATGCGACTGCTGCGGGCGTTGTAAAATTTTATGAAGATGCTGATAATGGAACAAATCTGGTCACACTTTCAGGACCTGCCAATGTAGATGCTGATTATACTATAACTCTTCCGTCTTCTGGTCCAGCAGCAGCAGATCAAATTCTCAGTACTGATGCTTCTGGAAATCTTTCTTTTGTAAATTTCCTTTCTATTGCTGCTGATACTGGTACTACAGATCCAATTATACCTGCAGATACAATTACTTTTGCAGGTACTGCAAATGAAATTGAAACAGCAGTAACGGATGGTCAAATTCAAATTGGATTGCCTGATAATGTTATAGTTGGTGGTGCATTAACAGTAACAACCACCACGAATCTTAATGGAAATGTTACTATTGGTAATGGAGTAAATACTGATGATACTCTTATAATTAATGCTGGTATTGGAAATACTGTACTTCCAAGTGCAGATAATCTATATGACTTAGGAAGTCCTACATATCAATTTAAAACACTCTATGCCAATAATATTAATGTTTCTGATCTAACTGCCAGTAAAGCAGATACTATTTCGGTTGGGTCTACAGATCTTAATGCATCTCATTATTTAACATTTGTTCCTGCAAATTCTTCTCCTGGTACATATCAAACTTCATGGACTGATGGACAATTATCTTATAATCCATCTACAGATTTGCTGACCGTATCAAACATAACAGTATCTGGTACTACTACACTTAATGGTAATGTAGATCTTGGTGATGCTGCTGAAGATCTAATTTCAATAACTGGATCTGTTGATACTAATATTATTCCAACCGGAACAGTTAATCTGGGTGCTACTGGAAGTAGATGGGATAATTTATGGGCAAATGCAGTAACAATAGATAATGTTCAAATTGGAGTTAGTGCTGTTAATGAGATTGATACTGACTCTGGAAATCTTATCTTAGACTCTGCTGGTGGTACAGTAACTATTGATGATGATGCTACTGTGACTGGAAGTTTAACAGTTAATGGTAATCTTAGAGTTGTAGGAACTGCAGTTACATTTGAAACTGAAACCGTCAGGGTAGAAGATAGGTTAATTGAACTTGGATTAGTTGCTGGTGCAGAACCAACTACTACAACAACTTGGGATAGTGGTGTTGCATTCAACTACTTCCAAACATCTGCTAAGAAATCTGGTGTTGTTTGGTTAAACAATCAGTTTATTGCGATGCTATCTGAACTTACGGATGGTGGTGGAACTGATAATGATAGTCCACAAATTACGGTAGGTGCATATGCACCTGTTGCTGCTGGTAGTCTTTATATTGGTGGTATTGATGCTGGAAATGAGGTAATAAATAGTACACAAGAAGCAGTAAATCTCATTTTTGATGGAGGTTCTTATTAATAATGTCAACTGAAATTAGTCTTGAATACGGTGATGTTCTAAAAGCATACCAAACAAAATCTGGGGAACTTCTAACTCAACTTATTACTGTAGAGGCAAAACTTAATGCCTCTACAGGTATAATTGAAAAGTTAAATAATAAGATAAGTGCATTAGAAGCAGAAAACCAGAAACTTCTTAAAACTTCAAGTCGTTCTAAAAAATCATCTACAGATAATGTAAGTGATTATAATTAATATTTTGAGGATATTATGGCTAATATTTTTAAACCAAAAAGGTCTACAACACCATCATCAGTGCCAACTACTGGAAATCTTGCTGACGGTGAATTAGCAATTAATATACCCGATAAAAAAATCTATATTAGGAATGGTGGAACTATTGAGATTATAGAACCTTCTCCTAATTTGGATACGGTTTTAACATCAGGTAATACCTCTTCACTTGGTATGAGTGTAGGTATTGTCACTGCAACGCAATATCAAACTGAAGGTTCTTTTAGAGCAGAATCTTCTGACTCGACTCAAAGGTTTGAAATGTCTTATAATGAAACTACAGATAGTTTAGATTTTAGTTATTTTGCATCTTAATTATTATGACTAATGTTGCAAGATTAACTGGTGTCGGAACATTCTATGCTTATGAGTTTGATGACCATACTAACACGACATTTAGTATGTCGGGATTATCGACTGTATTTGCATCTGAATTTGATGAAAATACTGCAACTACTTTAAGTGGTGCTCAAATGATGAGTGCGACTTCTACTGGAGGAGTTATTGTTTTTGATTCAATAAATGAAGTAGATCCTATTGAAACAACTTTTTCTACAACTGGACTACAACTTCATATAGACCCTGTATTATCAACTAAAGTAGAAACCTTTCCAGTAGGTCAAACAGCATATACCACAGCAGGGACCTTCACATTTACTGTTCCGACTAATGTTACTTCAATCTCTGCGGTATGTGTAGGTGGCGGCGGCGGCGGTGCTGGCGGTGAAACTGGTAGAGATGATGGAGTTCAAGGTGGTGCTGGTGGAGCATTGTGTTATGGAACAATACCAGTAACTCCAGGTGAGTCCTTAACAATCACAGTTGGTGCTGGTGGTAATGGTGGTAGTTCTGGTGGTAATGGTACTGCTGGTGGAACTACAACCATTTCTAGAGGAGCAACAAATCTAATCACTGCTGGTGGAGGTAGTCGTGGTCTAGAAAGGAGCACTGGTACTGTAAATGGTGGTACACGCTCTGTTGATGCTTCAGTAACCAATAGTGGTGGGGGAAATGGTGGTAATAGTGGAGGAAACTCTACAAATACTGGTTCTGGCGGTGGTGGTGGTGGTGGTTATTCTGGAAATGGTGGAAATGGTGGAACAACAGGAAATGGTTCTGCTGGTGGAGCAGGAGGAGGAGGTGGTGGTGGTGGAGCAACATCATCTGGACAAGGGTATGGCGGTGGTGGTGTGGGTATTTTAGGTGCTGGTTCTGGTGGAAGTGCTGGAGTTTTGAACAGTTCTGGTGGAGGTGTTGGTTCTAATGGTGGTGGTTCTACTAGTGGAACTAGACCTAATGGTGGATTATATGGTGGAGGTGGTGGTGCGTGTGATGATGATACTAATGGTTCTGGTGGTGCTGGAGGTCGTGGCGCGGTAAGAATTATCTGGGGTACTGGTAGGTCTTATCCTTCAACCAGTGTTACTGATGCTACTGTAGGCGATTATTCTTTTACATTATCAGACTTAAGTGGTAATGGAAGAACCGCAAGTTCTGTAAATGGTGCTTTTTCGTCTTCAACTATACCATCAACTCCAACCGCAACAATTTCTTTAGATGGTGTGGATGATTATATGACAGTTGCATCATATAAAGGAGTAACTGGAACTGGTGCGAGAACTTCTATTATTTGGTTTAAAACCAGCGCAATAAACTTATCTCCAAGACTATTTGGATGGGGAAATACCACTACAGGGCAAAAATGGAATATGAGTATAGACCCAACTACATATAAAGCAACAGCTGAAATCGCAACAGGATCTATAGTTGGTGGAAGTACGACTCCAGACTTAGCAGACTCTCATTGGCATATGATAGCGGCATCGGCACCTGCTAGTGGAACCGCAAATGATATTAAACTTTATGTTGATGGAGATTTACTTACTGATGTAACAATTACAAGTGGAGCAACCGCAATTAATACAGCATCAGGTTCTGATGTTTCTTTTGGAGCGTCTCTTGCTGATGCGGCTCCTGGATATTTGAGCGGTAATGTCTCTAGGTTCTTAATATATAATAGACAATTAACTGATTTTGAAATTAAAGTTGTGTATCGAGATATTCTCAATAGATTTTTTCCAAGTTAATATTTGATAAATATGGCAAATTTAAAAAATGGTTCTAGAGTTTTTGGAAACTTAGATATAAGTGGCAAATTAACAGCAGCCTCAACTTTAAATAGTGTTCAGGTACTTACCTCAGGGTCTGGTGCAACTTATACTGCACCATCAGGACTTAAGTTTGCTTTAGTAATCGCCACTGGAGGTGCTGGTGGAGGAGGAGGTGCTGATGGTGGTGATGGTAGTTCTGGTTCTGGTGGCGGCGGAGGAGGTGCTGGAGGAACTGCTATAAGACTTTATACTGCAGCAGAATTAGGTGCAAC
>ERZ888423.3288-NODE-3288-length-10838-cov-6.533340_pt1 | contig 10838 bp, 8 predicted proteins | sample MGYA00520523_ERZ888423 | MGnify/ENA primary metagenome ERZ888423 (study PRJEB32303, sample SAMEA104408611) | aquatic metagenome | biome: Brackish water; feature: Pelagic; material: water | place: Baltic Sea | collected 2014-06-08T10:24:00 | depth 30,27 m ...
GTTGAAGCCGCCGCTTTTCACGCCCTTTGCGGCAGAAGCATACACATTGCTGTATTCGCTAACGTTGTACTGTGCGACAAATCGCGGCGTGAAAGAGTCGAACGTTGCTTCCGAGACTGAGCCTGACAGGCGGTCGTAGGACGTCTTTTCTTCCTCGGTATAGCGCCCCTCAATGGCAATATTGATCAGGCCATCCGAAAAATCCTGCGAAACCGATGCGAAGACCGACTTGGTCAGTACCTCGGTCAAGACGTCCTGAACCCTGATCTGGGCGGTGGCAGGCGTGATCGGTTGCGTGGCAAGCGGGGTTCCGAAGACGAGTGTCGTCTTGTAGTCGTCCCGAAGGTCCGAATAGAATGCGCCTGCAGTCGCCTTGGTCGCGCCAGTGTCATAGCTCAGTCGCAGTTCATGCGAGTCGGCTTCGACATTGCCAACCGGCAAACCGAGGAACTGGACACCTGACGCGGTATCACCAGACACACTGTTGATGCTGGTCTGGTCGTAGGAATAGGCATCAGAGTCGATGCGACCATATTGGTAGAATGCAGTAAGTGTTTCGCTGAGGTCATATTCTGCGTCAAACCGGTACACATCCGAAGTGGAAACTAGGCCGGTGCTGCGGGGATCAACGATCGCCTCGAGTACCGGCAGTTCACCGCAGAAGAACTGGTTCACACCGCCGACCAGGCTGCAGTTGCCGTCGCCATTGTCGCGCGAAATATTGTAACGGCCAGTCGCTTCGGTGTCGCGTTCGAGGTGGTTGATGCCCAGCGTGAACCGCAAACTGTCAGTCGGGGTGACCTCGACGGTGGCGAACGATGCTTCGCTCTCCCAGCCACCCATCTTGTCGGTTGTGCCGCCCGCTTCTGCATCCGCATTGGGATGGGCGTTTGACCAGGTCCCATCGAATGACGAACTGGCATAACCCGCGATCGCGTTGACATAGCCGTCAATGAGGGGGCCACCGGCAGTAAGCCCATAGTCGAACCGCTCGTCGGTTCCAGCGGTGACGTAGGTATCGAGCGTCAAATGGTCCGGAGCAGAAAGTGGCACGTAGTTGATGGCGCCGGCAAAGGCGTTGCGGCCATAAAGAGCGCTTTGCGGCCCCTTGACCACTTCAACCCGTTGCAAGCCCGCAAGGCCGGGATCAATCATGTAGGCGCGGGGCAGGTAGATCCCTGCGAAAAAGGATGAGACGTTGTTCTCAGCGCTGAGAATTGACGTGGCAGATAGGCCGCGCAGCGTGATCACTGGATAACCGCCGGTCGCATACGCCTCGAAGTTGAGGCCCGGTGTAAGAAGCGCAATGTCGTTCAGAGAGGTGCCCCCTTTGGAGGTCAGCTGATCTGCGCTGAACGTATTGATCGTCAGGGGCACATCCTGAAGGTTTTCTTCGCGTTGCCGGGCCGTGACGACCACTGCGGTGATACGCATCTCGCTTTCCGCTTCCGCCGCGGGCTCCGCTTCGACGGGCGCTTCACTCGAGACCTGCGCAAGTGCTTGCTGAAAGCTCGGAGACGCACTGAGTGCGGCTGCGATAACGATGCCAATACCAGAACGATTTGGAAGTTTCATATCCTACCCCTCACACGAAGAAATTATGACAAGGGCACCATCTGCCGTAAGTTCCCGGAAACCTAAGCCCATTTCCTCATACTCGATTGCACATTGCGCAACGCGCACTGAATGGAGTTGCGCGCATACTACATTGACAAAAAGGGTCTCTCTCGCTGCGCGGGCGGGGACTAGTGATCGATGGGTCGGGGAACTTCCCCGCCGCCCCGTCTGCTCCATGCTCCGGACGTGAATTGCGAATGACTGAGACCTTACTTTTGGAACGCCGATATGTGGGCCGGCCTGGCGCCCAAGTTCACATGTGTTCAACCCTGGATGCCCCGGCTGCAACAAACTTGCTGTATTGCCTTCATGCGACCGCCTACTCTGGACAGACCTTCCGCCCGCTGATGCAAACGATGGCGGGGCATCGCGGTGTGATCGCTGTCGACACGCCCGGCTATGGCGGGTCCGACCCGCCACCAGCAGTGCTGGAAATATCCGAATATGCGGCACGGATTGCGGATGTCATTGAGGCAGATTCCTCAGGCAGGTGCGTGGATATCCTAGGTTATCACACGGGGGCGGTCATAGCAGCAGAGCTAGCCCGGCAACGACCGAATCTTGTGCGCCGGATCGTTCTCATCGGCATTCCATATTTCATCGGCAAAGACCGCGAACTTTGGCGCAGGCGCCTCGCGGTGCGAACGGAGCTGTCGGAGGACCTTGCGCAGTTCGATGAGCGCTGGAATTTCTTTATCACGAACCGGAACCCGGCCGTGTCGCTTGGGCGGGGCTTTGAGAACTTTGTTGACGAGTTACGGGCTTGGCCCGACGGGTGGTGGGCGCACGAGGCCGCGTTCAAATTTTCGGTTGAAATCTGCTTTCCGGCAGTGACCCAACCTGCGCTGGTGATCAACGCCAACAATCACCTGTCCCAAGCCTCTCGAGAGGCCGCGGCGGCGATGCCCAATTGCAGGACAGTTGAGCTCGCGCATCTCGATCACGCAATTCTGGAGGCCGCACCGGACCTGCTCGGCCGCATCATCGACGATTTCCTTGGTCAATCACCTGCTGACCAAGGCGCAAATCCACGCGAATTGCTATGAGTTTTTCGTCCCCTGGCATTCACAGCGTTGACACGAGCGCACTTGAGGGTGCGGATGACGTATCCCGTTAGCTAGGATCGACCGAATTGGAAATTCAGCAGCTACGCCACCTCATCTCAGCGGTAAACCACGGCAACCTGTTGAGAGCAGCCGACGAGTGCAACATCTCGCAGTCGGGGCTCAGCCGGAGCATCCGCAGTCTCGAAGAGCGCCTCAGCGTGCAACTGCTGATGCGAAAATCAAAGGGTGTTGAACCCACTGTTTATGGCAAGAGTGTTGTCCGCTGGGCGCACCTCATCTTGAGCGACGTCAACAGGTCCCTCGAAGAACTCAAGGCGTTGCAGTCGGCCGATATCGGTACCGTATCATTCGGCGTGACCCAGAATTTTGGCTACTATCTCGTTCCTGATCTACTGGTCCGGCTCAATGAGACCCATCCAGGCATTCAATTCAATGTGTCGACCGGCGGGTTCCTGGACCTTATGGAGGAACTCCAGCAGGGTCATATCGAGTTCGCCTTCGGTCTGCTCGGCCCAATTAACCAGACGGAAGCGATCAAGGTCGAGCCCATCCGGGATCACCATTCGCGTGTAGTGGCACGCAGCGGCCATCCGCTGACGCAGCTCGGGAGAGAGATCTCGCCGGAAGAATTGGCAAATGCCCACTGGGCGACGCTGTCAGGTAGGGGCTTCCAGAGCATCTTTGCGGAGTATTTCTCATCCAAAGGGCTTAAGGCGCCTGTTCAGGTCGTGCGCACCGATTCCATCTCGCTGATCCGGCGGCTGGTGGCAAAAAGCGACATGCTGGCGGTCCTTCCGCCAGATGTTGTCTTGGACAACGTTGAGGCAGGCGCCTTTGCCATTCTCGACTGCGAAGCACCGGCCGAACATACTGAAGTCGGCTTTCTTTTTCGGCCAAGCAGTCTGATGACTCCCCAGATGCAACTGGCTGTCGATGCGATACGGCGGTATTTTACAGTGCCATGACGAACGACGTGGACGCGAGTTGCCGAGAACTTCAGACATTGATCTTGGCGCGCATCCTAGGTCGGCCGTCCGCGCCGATGGCGGTAAGTTCGAACTCGCCGCTTGAGCCGTTCAGGAGCAACCTTATGGTTTCACCGGAGTAACTCGCCGCCACAGCCCGGAACCGGAATTCACGAACTGCCGTGCGCGGAAAGGTCCGCAGAAAGTGGTCCATGAGGAGCATGGCCATGTAGGGGCCTTGCACAACTAGGTCAGGATAGGATTCGACTTCGGTAGCATAAGTCCTGTCGTAGTGGATCCGGTGGCTGTTGAACGTCAGCGCCGAATAGCGAAACAACTGGCGCGCGTCGAACGCATGATCCCTTCCAACGCCGTCTGGCTCTACGGGACCGACAGCAGAGACCGGACTGGCACCAGCAGGCGATGCGGCCTCACGGAACACGACGTCCTGTTCCTCCTGAAGAAGCACTTCGCTGCCCTCCATCACTTCGTGGAGCAATGTGACGAAGGTCAGTTTGCCGCTGCGTCCGGACTTGTCCTGGATCATCTTTATTTTCGAGCGCCGGCGGATGTTCGCGCCGAAGGGCACGGCGCTGAAAAAGTTGATGCGACCGCTGGCCCACATTCTCCGGGGCAGGGCGATCGGCGGCAAGAAATCACCACGCTGCGGATGGCCGTCGATATCCAGCAGGGATTGGCGGGCCGATGGCAGGAAATAGAGCCAATGCCCGAGTGGAGGGACACTGTCTTCGTCCCATGGGGGTGTGTCATGATCCAGCAGGTCCGCAAGCAGCCTGATTGGCCCGGGACGGGCGACATCCATTTGCTCCTCTGCGCGTCCGAACCAGGGACGGTAATAAGCCGAGGCTCTCATGCAAATTCCTTCCGGAGTGCGCTGCCATGTTCGTCGATCTGCGGTACGGGGGACACTGGCTGCGAGGCATCGCCTTGCCACAGTACCGGATGGCCTGGGAGCGATATGTTGCCGGACGGCGTTTCAACCGTGACGCGCCGGAGTTGTGGATGTGCCGACAGCCCGGCAACATCATTAACGGTGCCAAAAGCAATGCGTCCGATCGCCAACCTTTGCTTCACGTCTTCGAGCGGCAGATGATCGAGGCAAGCATTGATAATGCTGTCGAGTGCCGTCCGGTTCGCGCAGCGCCGGGCGTTGCTCGCAAATCGACTATCGTCCCGAAGTGTCGGAATTTGGAGCACGCCGGCGCAGAAGGCGTCCCATTCACGATCGTTCTGAACCGCGACAACAAGTTCGCCGTCTGCAGTCCGATAGGACCCATACGGTGCAATGCTCGGATGGTGCATGCCGGTTCGGGCTGGAGCAGCGCCGCCATAGTCGAGATGCAACAACGGCACCGTCATCCAGTCGGCGAGCCCGTCGAACAGTGAAACCGAGATGCTGCTGCCGACACCGTCACGTTCGCGCTTGTACAAAGCTTCCAAGATTCCGGCGTGGGCATTCATTCCGCAACAGATGTCGGCGACGGATACACCAACCCGGGCGGGGGATTCCCGGCTGCCTGTCACGGATGCGAGTCCTGTCTCGCACTGGATCAGGAAGTCATAAGCTTTCATATCCGCCCACGGGCCGGAATCGGCATACCCTGTCACATCACAGGTGATCAGCCCTGAGTGCCGTGCGCGAAGTCTGTCTGACCCGAAACCGGCCCTTGCCGCTGCGCCGGGTGCGAGGTTCTGGATGAAGACGTCGGCGCGTGCGATCATCGCTTGCAGAAGGACGGCATCCTCCGGATTCTTTATGTCGAGCGCGATCGACTGCTTGCCTCGGTTCAGCCATACGAAGTAGGCGCTTTCGCCGTTCGCAACCGTGTCGTACCTTCGCGCAAAATCACCCTCTGCGCGCTCTACCTTGATCACACGCGCGCCGGCCTCTGCCAGCCGCGACGTACAAAGGGGCACAGCAACGGCCTGCTCCAGCGCAACGACCAGAATACCACTCAGATTGGCTGGCATCAGAAGCTCTTCGGCATGCCGAGAGCATGGGTCCCGACGTGGCTGAGAATGAGGTTGGTGGAGATCGGCGCGACCTGATAGAGACGCGTTTCGCGAAACTTCCGCTCGATGTCGTATTCCTCGGCGAAACCAAAACCGCCGTGGACCTGGATGGCTGTGTCGGCTGCTTGCCAGGACGCTTCGGAAGCCAGCATCTTTGCCATGTTCGCTTCCGTTCCGCACGTTTTTCCATTGTCAAACAGATCGGCGGCATGCGCGACCATGAGCGCGGCAGCGCTTGTCTGGACATGCGCGCGCGCAATCGGGAATTGTACGCCCTGGTTCTGTCCGATTGGCCTTCCAAAAACCTGTCGGTCGCTTGCATACCGGCTCGACCGGTCGATGAAGAAGCGGGCATCACCGATGCATTCTGCCGCAATTAGAATGCGCTCCGCATTCATGCCATCGAGAATATAGCGGAAACCCATGCCCTCTTTGCCGATGAGATTCTCTGTCGGCACTTCCAGATCGTCGAAGAACAATTCGGTGGTCGCATGGTTAAGCATGGTGCGGATCGGCCGGATCGTGAGGCCGTTCCCTACAGCCGTGCGCAGATCAACCAGCAGAACGCTCATTCCATCAGCGTTGCGGCTGACGGCTTCTCGAGGGGTTGTTCGGCACAGGAGTATCATCAGGTCCGAATGCTCGGCGCGCGATATCCATATCTTTTGACCGCTGACGACATACTTGTTTCCCTCGCGGCGCGCGAAGGTGGTGATGCGTGTCGTGTCGGTTCCCGCGCCGGGCTCGGTCACTCCGAAGGCCTGCAGGCGCAGTTCGCCGGACGCGATTCGAGGCAGGTAGCGCTCCTTCTGCTCGTCGTTGCCGTGCTTCAGCAATGTACCCATCGTGTACATCTGCGCATGGCAGGCGCCGCCGTTGCATCCAGTGCGATGAATCTCTTCGAGGATGGCAGTGGCGGTCGCAAGGTTCAGGCCGGAACCCCCATAGTGATCCGGAATGAGGGCCGAGAGAAATCCCGCCGCCGTCAGCGCATCGACAAACTCGCGCGGATAGGCTCGCAGCCGGTCTTTTTCCTGCCAATAGTTGCCGGGAAAGTCTGCGCACAGACGCCGGACAGCTTCCCTTATTTCGGAGTAATTCTCTGAATTTTCCATGCATCTTCCAATCCGGTTCAGGCGCCGCGAGGTTGCTCAGATCTGCTCACGGGCGACGTCATAGCTATACAGGATCGCGTTTCGCTCCGCCGTGGCGTTCTGCCAGACACCCCGATCAGGAGAGTGGTAGTATTGGCGCGCTTCCCGCGATTTCAGCTGTGTCCATGCCGTGCGGGTGAGGCGAGCTGTTTCGTACCGCTGGAGCGCGTCGCCAATCTCGGCGGACTCACTCAGGGTCCGGGTCAGGATGGCGGCGTCTTCCATTGCCATTGCCGACCCTTGAGCCATCAGAGGGAGCATCGCATGTGCCGCATCGCCGAGAAGGGTCACGCGACCACTAGACCATGAAGCCATTGGGTCATGGTCGTGCAGCGCGAACTTGAACGATCCGTTCTCCGGTGTGGCTCGAAGGATAGTGGTGATGTCTTCGTGCCAGCCGGGGAACATTTCGAGCACCTCACCAATGCTTGACGGCGTTGACCAAGACTCGCTGGTCCAACCTTCCTGCAGCGCAAGCGCAACATAGTTTTTCAATCCGCCTACAGCGTACTCGATGACATGCCGGTCGGGACTGACCCACGACGTCATCGATGTGCTTCGAAGATGTTCCGGCAGCCGTTCAAGCGGGACGAGCCCGCGCCATGCGACAAAATTTGTAAACCTCGGCTCCGAGACTTCACCGAGCCCGGCGCGGCGTACCGTGGAACGGATGCCGTCTGCGCCGATGAGGATTTCGCCTTCCGCAACGGTTCCGTTCTCGAACCGTGCCTTCACGGAAAGGCTATCCTGGCTAAGCGACTGAAGCCGGTGGCCGACATGTAAGGTTTTCGGCGAATGCAGGTCCACGCATTTGGCCAGCGCCCGATGCAGATCAGCGCGGTGGATGTTCAACATCGGCCGGCCGAATTCCGCCTCGTAGGTTCCGGTAACCTGCCGTTGGCCAAGAACCTCGCCCGAAAGGTAATGGCGCGAATAGGAGTGCGCGGGCTCGACGGCCCATTTCTGCACTTCACCAAGGACCCCGGCAAACTCCAGGGCGCGTACCGCATTTGGGGTAAGCATGATGCCTGCACCGATCTCGCCCAGTTCAGGGGCCTGTTCATACACCCGCACGCGGTGCCCGGCTTTCTGGAGGCCGGCGGCGGCGACCAGGCCGCCAAGCCCGGCGCCGATAATCATCACATCAAGTTTTTGCATGGTCCCGCCATAGGTCGAAGCCAATTTCATTTAGATACTTATGAGCCCCGCCGGTTCCGCGACAGGGGGCAAATCTCATAGCGCTATGTGTGGAGCGCACATCACGGCATGCGCGAAACTCATGCTGGTATGACATTTGTAGCCTAGTCTTGCTGGGCGTCATCCGCTTCAAAGGTGCTTGGCGCCAAACTTGGGAGAATTGTCACCATGGCATCGAACGATACTCCGTCTGGAGGTCAGGCGCCTCACGATGCAGCCTCTGCGTCGGTCGAAATACTGGTGGCCGATGATCAGCCCAACGTGTCCGGCAATCGCTCCGGCCGGCTGCCGTTATACATCTGCCTAGGTTGGGGTGTCGGCGCGCTGACGACGGCCATGATGGCCAACATCTTCAATTTGCTCGTGCTTCGCTTTGCGACAGATTATCTTGGCATCGCAGCGGCCACGGCCGGTCTATTGCTGGCCGTCTCAAAACTATACGACGCGGTCTCCGATCCCGTTATCGGCGCGGTCAGTGATCACTGGAAATCCCCCCGCGGCCGTCGCAGGCCATTCCTACTGATCGCCGGTTTTCTGTGCCCCCTCTCGATCATCGCTCTTTTCTTCGTGCCGGCCCTCGAGGGCCAAGCCCTGCTGGTCTACTATTTTTTCGCCCTGATGATCTTCTCCACCGCGTTCGGTCTATGGAACGTGCCCTACCTAGCGATGGCGGCGGAAATGACCAATGATTACCATGACCGCTCGCGGCTGGTCTCGTTCCGGGTGAACGGTGGTGCGCTGGGATTGTTGCTGAGTTCGATCGGTGGTCCGTGGCTGCTTGTCTTCCTCGGCGGCGGACGCATGGGCCATCAGGGTATGGCGCTGACCATGGCGGGCCTGATTCTGCTGACCAGCCTTGCGTGCTATTTCATGACGCGCGATGCGCCCTTCACGACACGGACGAAAACAGTCAAGCTTCCTGCGTTCCACCAGATATCGCTGGTGTTCACGAACGGACCGCTGGGTCTGCTCATTCTCCAGAAGATGTTCTGGTATTTCGGATTTGCGATCAATCAGGCATCACTGGCGTTCTTCATTCGCTATGTCGCACAACTTTCCGACATGTGGCTTGGCGCATACTACATGATCCTGCCGGTCGGCATCATCGCCTCGCAGCCCTTCTGGCTCCGAATTTCGAAAGTGATCGAGAAAAAGTATGCCAGTATGATCGCGATGGCGATCTTCGGCACACTGGAACTGAGCTGGCTGCTCAGTGGCCCCGATGAGAGCAAGATCCTGATTGTCCTGCGGCTGTTGGGCCTCGGATTCGGCGCAGGTGGTGCGATCCTCCTGATACAGTCGATGTTCAATGATACGATCGAATATGACTACCTGCGCACAGGTCAAAGGCGCGAAGGCGCATTCACGGGCCTGTTCTCGCTGACCGAGAAGATATTCAGCGCAATCGGCGTCGCGGCATTCGGCGGTTTCCTCGGCATCATGGGCTATATTTCGTCCCGAGGCCAGGGTGTCGTGGAGCAACCGGACAGCGCCGTCAGTGCGATCGGCATCGGCTTCGCGGTCGTGCCATTCTGTACCGCAATCGCCTCGATCCTCGTCATTTCAATGTACGGCCTTTCACGCGCGCGTCTGAAGGAAGCCGGTGGCGGGGGCTAAGCCTTGCAGCTGTCGGATATGCCAAAAAAAGGGAAACAGCATGACAATCCTCATTCTAGGTGGAACGGGCCGGGTGGGATCAGCCGCCATCGCCAGGTTGCTCGATATGGGGGAGCGCGTGCGCTGCCTGTCTCACAGCCACGAAAAGCTATCCGCGCTTCCGGACGTGGTCGAGAAAGCGTTTGCCGATCTTGATGATCCGCAGTCCCTGTCGTCAGCGTTTCGGGATGTAGACCGCGTGTTGCTAAGTCTCGCGGTCAATCCCAACGAAGAACCGCGCGGCCTGGCGGCGATCGATGCTGCGCTTGCGGCTGGGGTCAGGAAGGTCGTGCACATCAGCCTGGTTCACACACCCGGTTCGGAATCCAAGGTTTTCTACAAGGCCAAGCGCGCCATCGAAGAACGGCTGTCTCATTCTGGCCTAACGACGACGATCCTGCGGCCGGCAAACTTCTACCAAAGTGATGACAACTTGAAGCCCTATATCGTGGACGACGGTCTCTACCCACCTCCCATCGGGAGCACGGGCGTCGACCGTCTGGATTCGCGCGATGTTGGATATGCCGCAGCCGGGGCGCTGACGTCCTCGACCTTCGATAATCAGGAGGCGGAGCTTTACGGGCCGGTCCAGTACACGGGTGAAAGCGCGGCAAAGGTGTTTGAGGATATTCTCGGCAAGCCGGTTCGCTACATGGGTGATGACATTCAGGTCTGGCGCGACCTTAACGCACCGCGCCTCGGCCCTTGGTATGTCGATGCGCTCTCCGGCCTGTACGAACAACAACAGGCAGTTGGAATGCGCCGGCCTGAAGGTGCTCCGATGCATCCGCTCCTGCCGCAAACGATGCGTTCGATGGAAGACTATGTCCGGGAGCGCAAGCTCGCGTGGCAGGTTTGACGGCGACTTTCTAGGCCACAGCATGATTGACCTTTCGGGAAAGGTTTCCCTAGTCACAGGCGGAAATGGCGGCATCGGCCTTGGCATGGCGGCCGGCCTTGCAAAGGCTGGCTCCGACATCGTAATCTGGGGCCGCGATGCCAAAAAAAATGCAAATTCGGCCGCCGCGCTCGCGCCGTTCGGACGTAGGGTAGGCTTTGCCATCGCCTGCTTAGTGCTCGCCTATGTGCTCTGCCGCCCGGGCGTGAAAAGTGCGAAAGCGCCGAAACCCGAGAAGGTGAAGGCCGGC
>ERZ888423.3289-NODE-3289-length-10836-cov-4.957147_pt1 | contig 10836 bp, 8 predicted proteins | sample MGYA00520523_ERZ888423 | MGnify/ENA primary metagenome ERZ888423 (study PRJEB32303, sample SAMEA104408611) | aquatic metagenome | biome: Brackish water; feature: Pelagic; material: water | place: Baltic Sea | collected 2014-06-08T10:24:00 | depth 30,27 m ...
GTACGAGTACGCGGTCTGCGCGCTACCGATCGTCATCAACGCATCGCCACGCACGCTCTGTGAGGTTGCGCCCGGATAGGTGACCAGGAGTCGGTCGCCGGCAACTGCGATGGCGTCCGCCATGGCTTGGCCGACCTCGGCGGGAGTCGCAGCACCCAGCGAAGCCCCACCGGCTCGGTCGATGATGCTGGAAAGGGCCGCTTCACCCCCGGCGTAACGGACGGCCACCAGTTGGGCTCCGTCTTGGATGAGCGGACGACGTGCCGTCTCGGCCGAGATGGTCGAACCCAGATCGGCGCCGCCCGAGAACACGACGATGGTCCGGATCCAGCCTGGCTCGACGGTCAGGAGTGCCCCGGCCCGGTCGATGGCGTTGAAGATGCCCGAACCCTGTGACAGCTTCAGGTTCTGGACATCGGTCGCGGCCCGCTCCAGGTCGGTGGTCGGCTGGACCACGACCACGGCGGTGTCACCGGCGGCAACGACGCTGACCTTGGTACCGGCCGGAAGGGCCCGGATCTCGGTCGCCAGCGTGTCCCGAACGATGCCGAGCACGTCACCGGTCGCCAGCCGTTGGCTGGTGTCGACCACGAACGAGATCTCGATGTTGCGGCCGGCCTCGGTGGCTCGACGAACCGAGGTCACACCCAGATCGGCTCCATCCTCGTTGATGGAGACCTGATCGGCCGACACTCGATAGTCATCGAGCAGAACCGTGGCTTCCACCTGGCCGCCGGTGGCGTCCACGCGATGCACCTGAGCGACCGAGGGGCCGCTCTGCTCCGGCGTCGTATCGTCCTGGGCCGAAGCCGCAGGCACCATGGCCAGCAGGAGGGCCAGAATGGCCAGGACCAGGCGAGTGAGTTGTTTGGTCCTCATCGTTTGCGCCCCTGTCCCGGAGCGGTCTCCTGACCCGAGGAGAACATCTCGGGTCCGAGACGAATGCCATGGTCGGCCAGTTTCTGGGCGAACTTGGGTCGGACGCCGGTCGGCTTGAGCTGACCCTTGAAACGGCCCTGCTCGTCGACGCCGGCGCTGAAATCGAACAGGAAGATGTCCTGGAGCGTGATGATCTCACCTTCCATGCCGGACACCTCGGTGATGTGGGTGATACGGCGGCTGCCATCCCGGAGACGTTGCAACTGGACGATCATGTCCACGGCGCTGGCAATCTGTTCCCGAATGGCCCGAACCGGAAGATCGAAACCTGCCATCAGCACCAAGGTCTCGAGACGGCTGAGTGTGTCCCGAGGGTTGTTGGCGTGGAGCGTGGTCAGCGATCCATCGTGGCCCGTGTTCATGGCCTGCAGCATGTCGAGGGCCTCGCCGGAACGACACTCACCGACCACGATGCGGTCGGGCCGCATTCGCAGCGTGTTCTTCACCAGATCACGAATGCTGACCTCGCCCTTGCCCTCCACGTTCGGGGGGCGGGTCTCGAGCGACAGCACGTGATCCTGGATCAGCTGGAGTTCCTTGGCATCCTCGACGGTCACGATTCGTTCGTCAGCCGGGATGAACGACGAGAGCACGTTGAGAGTGGTGGTCTTTCCGGTGCCGGTTCCTCCGGACACCAGCACGTTGAGCTTGCCGACGATGCAGGCTTGGAGGAATCGAGCGCCGTGAACGCTGACGGTGCCGAAGCGAATCAGGTCGTCGATCCTCAACGGATCGGCGGCGAACTTCCGGATGGTCAGGAACGGTCCGCCGACCGCAAGCGGCGAGATGACGGCGTTGACCCGGGATCCATCGGGCAGACGAGCGTCACACAGTGGGGAGGACTCGTCGATGCGCCGCCCGACCTGGGCCACGATCTTGTCGATGATGCGACGCAGGTGCAGCTCGTCGACGAAGGTCACATCGTCGAGAACCAGCTTGCCGCTGCGCTCGACGAAGATCTGCTTGGGACCGTTGCACATGATCTCGGAGACGTTCTCGTCCCGGAGCAGCTTGTCGATCGGTCCGTACCCGAGGATGTCGTCGGAGACATCCTGGATCAACTGAGCATTGTCGGCGGCCGAGAGCGGGGTCCGCTCCTGGGCGATGGCAGTGTGCAAGGCCTCGTGGACCTTCTTGCGCAGCTCGTCTTCTCCCAGACGCTTGTCGTAGAGAATCGGACCGAGCTCTTCGATCAGCGAGCTGTGGACCCGGTGACGCAGCTCGTCCAGCGCAGGGTCGCGCCGCCCCGACATGACCGCCGTCGGCGATCCTGCCGCATTCGTATCGTGCAACCTCTTGTACAAGGACATGACTCAGCCCGCTACCTCTCGCTCATCCACCAAAGAAACGACGCCGGCCCGAAGTGGACCCGGCTTGAACGCCCGTACCGGTCAGGAACCGGGCTGCGAGCTTCTCGAACTCACGGGCAACCTCGGACTTCGGCGCCGAAAGCACGACGGGAGACCCTCTGTTGACCGAGATCGGCACTACCACATCCGACGGAACGTGAGCGACAGCATGGATCTGCAAGGTCTTCTCGACCTCGCCGACATCCAGCTTCACCTTCGAATCCGCACGGTTCAGAACCAGGTGCAGCTTGTCGCGTGAAACATTGAGGAGCGACAGGGTGCTCAGCCCGATCTTGACGTTCTTGATGTTCGGAATGTCGAGACCGGCAACCAGGATGATGTCGTCGCTCACCTCGATGAGGCTCAGGACGACATCGTTGAATAAGGCAGGAAGATCGATGATCACGTGCCCGGCGAACCCACGGAGCATCTCCACCATGCGAACCATCTGTTCGCCGGTGATCTGATCGGCAAACGTCGGTTCCAGCGGGGCCGGCAACACATGGAGACCCGAGGGCTCGTGGATCGTCATCAGCTGGAGCAACATGCCCGGATCGAGCTTCTCGATCTGGGAGATTGCATCGACGACCGTGTGTTGTGGCTGGATCTTGAGCATCACGGCGACGTCTCCGAATTGGAGATGTCCGTCGATGAGCACGACCGGGTTGTCCGACGTGCGAGCCAGAGCGACCGCGATGTTGGTGGCCGTCACCGACTTGCCGGAGCCGCCCTTGGTCGAGAAGACCGTGATGACGCGTCCCGGCTCGCCCTCCATCGGCTCGAGCAGATCCGCGTTGGCGGGAGCACCGGGCATGACCGAAGGTGGCCACATGGCCAAGCCCTCGGCGACCCGTGCCACCGTGTCGACCAACTGCATCTGGTCGATCGGTGCCGACAGCACGTCCTTCACTCCGGCCCGAAGTGCCGTGTGGAGCAACGTTGTCGATAGTTCGCTTGTGACCAGGATGGCACCGACCTCGGAATTGGTCCGACTCCATCGCTCGACGGTCGCCAGGTCGGTGGGGTCCACGCACGACGGACCCAGGACCACGACGACGGGGCCCAGGCCCAGTCGCGGTTCGAGCTCGCTCAGCGAACCGAGCGCGGCCACGCCCTCACCAAGCTGTGATGCAAGGTAGTCCCGCACCGCCTGGTCAGTATCGACCACTGCGAGCGCCGCCCCATTGGGCAGTCGCACATCGCTGCCGGCCTCGAAGGCCGTCGCAGGTGCCAGGGTCTCGGTGTCCGTCCCCTCATCGGAGAAGTCATCGAAACCAAAGCTGTCGAACTGGTTGAAGTCTTCCGTCATTTCGTGGTCTCCACGCTCACTGGTATTGGTTTGGTTGGACGCTTGCGTGACCGGGCTACTCGCCGGCGTTCGCCGTTTCCTGATCGGTCACGACAGCGTCGGGCCCGTAGGGGGTCAGACGGGTTGCGTCCTCGCCCGGCAGCAGGTCCTCGTTGAGGTCGAGCGGGGGAATCGCTACCGGCTGGAAACTCGAGGGCACCAGTGACAGGTAGAGGTTGTTCAGTCCGATGGCCAGCACACGCTGCACGGCCTCGGGCGGAACCGCCAGGGTGATCATGCCGGGGTTCCCGGCAGCAGCTGCAGCGGGGTCGCCTTCGGTTGCGGCAGCATCACCGAGGTCGGCCGTGAGCGCCTTGTCGATGGCCAGCACCTCGACCCGCTGGTACAGGTAGCGCACGTCGCTGGAGTACTGGCTGGACTCTTCGAAGGCGACAGGAGCAGCCGGATCGGCCGTGCCCTCTTCGTCGCCCAGGGGAAGTTCGGCCAGGATGTTGACGTAGTCGCCCGGCTCCAGGAGGTAGGCGGCCGACCGAACCTGGTCGAGCGAGAAGGTGAGGGTGACCATCCCCTTCTCGGCCAGGCGATCCGTGACGCCGGTGGCGACGACACTGGGTGCAACGAAGTTGCCCGTGACCAGCACGGCGTTCGCAGGCAAGTCGGTGATGGCGACCAAACCGGTCAGTTCCGACGTCGGGTCTTGGATGGCGGTGGCCGGTCGGAAATCGACGGGCACTTCGGACTTGGCAATCAGACCGGTGGCAATGACCTGCTCCGCCGGTGTACCACGAGGAATCGGCTCGGTCACGACCCAGACTTCCAGCAACTGCTGGCCCTCGTAGGCCGAGTCCTCCAGTCCTCGCACGTAGTTGAGAAGTCCGAAGGCCGCGAGGGCTCCGATGACGATTGCTACTAGAAGTATGACTGTCCGTCGCGAATTCACGACACGCTCCTGGTCCACTCCGTCGGGTGCGGTTCACCCGATTCAGTACTGGGTCTCAGATCTCATGTCGGCAGCGATCGCCGGGACTCTTAGCACTTCGTGGACTTATTTGTAGAGCTGCAGCGGCCGAAGCTGTGCGTTGGTTGACCGGCCCCGAGCCAAAACGGCGAATGGCCGCCCGAAGGCGACCACTCGCTCGACTTGTCCGGATGAATGCCGAATCAGGCCTCGTCGGTCTCCGGTGCCTCGGAAGCGTAGACGATTCCGTCGGCCTCGGGGGCCGCAGCAGCCGCTGCGTTGGCCCCTTCCAGATCCTCGTAGTACTCGGCCCAGGCGGCCTCGGTGGCAGGATCGACCTCGGTCGGGCCGATGTAGTTGCCGTCCTCGTCGAAGGCGTGCTCGCCGAAGTGTTCCTGGTACTCCTGGGCCACCACGCCGCCCTCGGCGGCCTGCTTGATCGACAGGCTGATACGACGACGCTGCAGATCGATGTCGATGATCTTGACCCACAACTCCTCGCCCGGTGTCACCACCTGCTCGGGCAGATCGACATGGTGGGCCGACATCTCCGAGATGTGAACCAGGCCCTCGATACCGTCGCCGACCTGAACGAACGAGCCGAACGGCACCAGTTTGGTGACCCGGCCGTAGACCAGTTCGCCGACCTTGTGCGTGGAGGCGAACTCCTGCCACGGATCCTGCTGGGTCGCCTTGAGCGACAAGCTGATGCGCTCCCGGTCGAGATCGACCTCGAGCACCTGCACCGTGACCTCGTCGCCGACAGCGACAACGGAGCCGGGATGATCGACATGCTTCCACGAGAGCTCCGACACGTGGATGAGGCCATCCATACCGCCGAGATCGACGAAGGCACCGAAGTTGACCACGGAGCTGACCACGCCGGAGCGAACCTCTCCGGGCGCGAGATTGGTCAGGAAATCCTCGCGCTGTTCCTTCTGCGTCTCTTCCAGAAAGGCCCGACGGCTGACCACGACGTTGTTGCGGTTCTTGTCGAGCTCGATGATCTTTGCCTCGAGGGTCTGTCCCACGTAGGGCTGCAGGTCACGGACCCGACGTAGTTCGACCAGCGATGCCGGCAGGAAGCCCCGCAGGCCGATGTCGATGATCAGCCCGCCCTTGACGACCTCGATCACCGGTCCGGAGACGACACCATCGCGCTCCTTCACCTCTTCGATGGTTCCCCACGCTCGCTCGTACTGTGCTCGCTTCTTGGACAGGACCAGCCGACCCTCCTTGTCCTCCTTCTGGAGAACGAGGGCTTCGATCTGATCGCCCACGTTGACGATCTCGGAAGGGTCGACGTTGTTGCGGATCGACAACTCGCGGGACGGAATGACGCCTTCGCTCTTGTAGCCGATGTCGAGCAGGACCTCGTCCTGATCGACGCGCACCACCGTTCCGGTGACCAGTTGACCATCGTCGACCAGCACCATGGATGCGGCGTAGGCGTCGTCGAGAGATCCGACGAGATCGTTCTCGGTGATCTGTCGAGGAACGTACTCGGAGGCGGCCGGCGGCTGCACCTCATCGAGGACGGCGACGGCGACGGCGGTGTCGGTAGCGGCTGCGGGCTGGTCGGTGATGGATGAATCGTTGGAGATGTCGTTGGGGGACACGGAATCGTTGGGGGACACGGAATCGTTGGGGGACACGGAGTAGCGGACTTTCTGATGTTGCGAACTCGTTCGCCGACTGCCCGTGGGCGTCGGGGTGACGAGTCGAGGACGGGACGATCCCGGCCGATGGGTCAGGCTATCAGTCCCGACCGATCGTTTCGTCGCAATCGGTCTCGATGCCCGTCTGCGGCTCGCCCGGTTTGCGGGCCAGGAGCAGGAATTCGTGGACATCGAGCGACGGTGGATCCGGACGGTAGGCCCCGGGACTCACTCCATGGATCGCGGTTGGCTCGAGACCCACGACCCGGGCCAGCAGCCGCAACTCCCGAGGTGTGAAGCACGTCGTCCACAGGTCGCTGGGCAGCTCGATCCCCTCGGTGTTCCGCAACGAGGTCCGCTCCAGATTGATCCCGAGCAGGGCGTCGAAGGCATCGGTCTCCTCCAGGAAACGCACCTGGAAGTAGGCCGAGAAGGCAGAGATCGCCGCCCGACCGCCGGGGCGCAGGGCATCGGCGATTCCCTGCAGAACCGGCTCGTCGAGCTCTCGCGGGCCGGGGACAACGCTGGACCCGGGGCCGCCCGACAGCCCGAACGCGCCCTGACAGAGTGAGATCACGGCATCGAACTCCCCGTCGAAGCAGAGGCGACGGGCATCGCCCACCACGAACGATGCATGGTCCAGTCCCTCGGCGGCGGCCGCCGTTCTCGCCAGCTCGACGAAGGTCGACGAGATGTCGACCCCCACGACTCGTAGGCCACGGCGGGCCAGTGCCAGGGCATGACGACCGGGCCCGCAACCGACGTCGAGGACCCGCTCCCCCGGTTCGAGACGAAGAAGGTCCACCAAGGCCGAGACCTCCTGTTCGGTTCCCTTCGTGAAGGAGTAGCGCAGATAGGCCTCACCCAGGTGGTCGGCGAAGGCCTCGAACCAGTGCCCGTCACCGGCCGCCCGGCCGGAAGGTTCCGACATGACTGATCAGTCCTTGGCGTCGGCCCAGGTCGACCCGAAACTGAGATTCACCTCGAGGGGAACCCGCATCTCGAACGCCCCGGTCATCTCGTCCAGCACGATGCCGGTGACCTGGTCCTTCTCCGGTGGCGGCACGTCGAGGATGACCTCGTCGTGCACCTGCAGCACCACCTTGCTCGCGACTCCTTCGGCCGTGAGACGACGGTCCAAGCGGACCAGCGCCACCTTGAAGATGTCGGCCGCCAGACCTTGGATCCCGGCGTTCATGGCCTGACGTTCACCGGCTTGTCGAACTCGTGGATTGTCGCTCAGTAACTCTGGGATCAGGCGACGCCGACCGAAGAGGGTCTCGGTGTAGCCGCGGTTTCGAGCCTCGGTGACCGTGGCTTCCATATAGCTTCTGACCTGCGGAAACCCTGCGAAATAGGCGTCCAGGATCTCGGCCGCCTCGCTGGTTCGTATGCCGAGTCGCTGGCCGAGACCATAGGCCTCCATGCCGTAGGCCAGGCCGTAGGAGACCATCTTGGCCTTGCTTCGCTGCTCGTAGTCGACCTCGGACGCGTCGACGCCGAACACTCGAGCGGCCACGGCGGCATGCACGTCGGTGCCCGAGGTGAACGCCTCGATCAGACCGGTGTCCTCGGCCAGATGGGCGATGCACCGAAGTTCGATCTGGTTGTAGTCGGCCACCAGGAACTGGCATCCCTGGGCCGGAACGAAGGCCCGACGGAAACTGCGGCCCAGTTCGGTACGCACCGGAATGTTGTGGAGGTTCGGATTCTCGCTCGACAAGCGGCCTGTCCGAGCAACCGTCTGGTTGAACGTGGCGTGGATGCGACCGTCCTCGGCCACCGCGGCCATCAGTGTTTCACCATAGGTCGATCGCAGTTTCTCGACCTCCCGGTACCGCAGCAGGTGCTCGATGATCGGATGCTGCCCGATCAGCTTCTCCAGCGTTGCCTGATCGGTCGAGAATCCGGTCTTCGTCTTCTTTCCGGGCGCCAACTCGAGCTTGTCGAACAGGATCTCGCGCAGCTTCTTGGTCGAATTGACGTTGAACTGCTCGCCGGCGTCTTCCTGGATCTGGCGGGACAACTGATCGGCCTCGGCAGTCATGTCGGCATTCAGCGACGCCAACTCGGATCGGTCGACGCCGACCCCGAGATGTTCCATCTTGGCCAACACCCCGACCAACGGCACCTCGATGTCCCGGTTCAGGTCGGCCTGACCCTCGGCTTCGAGAGCGACCTGCAGAACAGGTGCGACCCGAGCCGTGGCCAGAGCCTCCCGAGCCGCTCGCTGGGCCGGCGAGATCGAGGTGGCGCCGAAGTCGAACTGGCCGTCGGGCGGCGCGTCGTCGGTCGGATACCGCCACTCGGTCCGAGCACCCAACAGGTCCGGAAGGAGGTACGAGCTGCCGGCCGGGTCGAGGAGATAGGCGGCGAGTGCCGTGTCGAGTACGAGGTCCTCGACCGCCACTCCCCGATCCAACAGAGCCCGGACCAGGGGCTTGGCGTCATGAGCGATGACTCCGGGCCCCTCCGAACCGAGGAGGCGAGACAGATCGGCGATCTCGCCGATACCGACCCAAGCCACCTTCGAGGCCTCATCATCCAGCACCAGGGCAACACCGGCGATCTCGGCACCGACCGTGCCCGGCGTACCGTCGTATCCCAGGGCCAGAGCCACCGGCTCGGTCAGCGAGTCCCACGCGTCGGGACCGGCGTCGGTGACCAGCACCGGCTCCAGATCCCGACCGGTGGGCACCACGGTCGCCGAGTCGCTCGACCCAGCTCCCAGCACCCCCTGCATTCGGTCGTGCAACGTGCGGAACTCGAGGAAGTCGAACAGCGTCCGAATGGCCTCGGCATCGCACTCCGGGCGCTCGAAGAACGTGTGCAGCTCGACGTCGACCGGAGCGTCGCGAACCAGCTCCATGATCAGGACGTTCATCCTGGCCTGGTCCTCGTTCTCCGACAGGTTCTGACGCAGTTTGGGGGTCTGCTCGTCGACGTGCTCGTAGATCCCATCGATACCGCCGTACGTGACGATCAGTTTGGCTGCGGTCTTCTCCCCCACGCCGGGAACCCCGGGCAGGTTGTCCGACGCATCACCCCGCAACGCCGCATACTGCACGTACTGGCTCGGGGTGACGCCGGTCCGTTCCACGATGCCGGCCTCGTCGTAGAGCGCGTAGTCACTGACCCCACGCTTGTTGTACACCACCTTGATGTGAGGATCCTCGACCAGCTGGAAGCTGTCGCGATCGCCGGTGACGATCAGCACGTCATGGCCGACCGCGGCACCCCGCGTCGCCAACGTGGCGATGATGTCGTCGGCCTCGTAACCCGGCAGCTCGACGATGGGCAGCTGCAGGGCAGCCAAGACCTCTCGCACCAGACCCATCTGCTCTCGCAACACATCGGGTGCCTTGTCCCGGTTTGCCTTGTACGACGCCAGCTGCTCGTGACGAAACGTGGGCGTGGGAAGATCGAAGGCAACCCCGATGCCCTCCGGTCGATGGTCACGAACCAGGTTGATCAGCATCGAGGTGAACCCGAACACCGCATTGGTGACCTGACCCGACGCCGTGGCCAGGTCGGGCGGCAGGGCATGGAAGGCGCGGTAGGTCAGCGAATTCCCATCGATCAACATCAGTGTCGTCACTCGGGAACCAACCCACCTTCGATCACGCGCGCCGCCACCTCGTGCATCGACGACCTCGTTCCCATCGCGGTCTTCTGCACGAAACGAAACGCATCCGCCTCGGACATGCCGTGGGAATCCATCAGTACACCCTTGGCCCGATCTACCAGCTTGCGGGTCGCCAACTGTGCCTCCAGGGATTCGGCCTGCTCGCTCAGAGCGACCAGCTCCCGGAACCGGGCGCGAGCCAGTTCGATGGCGGGAACCAGCTCGTTGCGATGGAAGGGCTTCACCACGTAGGCGAGCGCGCCGGCGTCGCGGGCTTGTTCGATCAACTCTCGCTGCGAGAAGGCCGTGAGTACCACGACGGCGGCGAGGCGGTCCTCGATGATGGCCTTCGCTGCCGTCAGCCCGTCGGTGCCCGGCATCTTGATGTCGAGAATGGCGACATCAGGACGCAACGCACGAACGAGCTCGATGGCCTTCTCTCCGTCGCCGGCCTCGCCGACCACCTCGTAACCTTCCTCGATCAGCGACTCCTTGAGATCGAGCCGGATGATGGGCTCGTCCTCGGCCAGCACCAGACGCAACGCTGCCATCACGACATCTCCAACAGTTGATCCAACAGGTCGTCCTGTCGGGATTCGAGCCTCGAGATTCGTTCGACCCACACCGTCCGGTCCTTGTGGAGAGCCGCAACGGTCCGGGCTGCATCGCGGTGCTCCCGATCGGCCAACGGCGTTTCCGCGACGAGTGCACGGAGTCGGGCATCGTCGGCGCCGTCGGCGAAGTGTGCGATCTGTTCGTCCAACACCTTGACCTCGGTACGAGCAGAGCGGAGTTCGTCCGAAACCTGCGTGAGCTTCTTCTCGATCCGTGCTCTGCTCATGCGGTGCCCATGGGGTCGTGCTGTCGGTGCGGGTCGTGCTGTCGGTGCGGGTCGTGCTGTCCGTACAGGTCTTGCTGTCGGCGCAAGTCCCAACGGTTGGTCCGACTCGTGGTCTTTCGGTGCCCGGAGTGGGATTCGAACCCACACGCCCTTTCGG
>ERZ888423.3290-NODE-3290-length-10834-cov-8.406717_pt1 | contig 10834 bp, 8 predicted proteins | sample MGYA00520523_ERZ888423 | MGnify/ENA primary metagenome ERZ888423 (study PRJEB32303, sample SAMEA104408611) | aquatic metagenome | biome: Brackish water; feature: Pelagic; material: water | place: Baltic Sea | collected 2014-06-08T10:24:00 | depth 30,27 m ...
CCTGATCGCAGTGATCGTCCACCGAGATGTCAGCCCATTGATCGTCATGTCGCTGGCCGTCCTTCTGCTGATTCCGATCGGCTTTGCCCTCACGCTTGACCAGTCAATATTGGCAACCCTCATGCAGGCCGGAGCGCCAGCAAAATCCCGAGCATCGGTCCTCACTGGTTACGCTCTCATTCCGATGATTCTGGCCCCCGTCGGCCAAGAAGCGATTGGGATCATGGCAGACCAATTCTCGGTAACTTCCGCACTCATCATCATTGCAGTGCCGGCGTTGCTGCTTGTGCTGGTAGGCCCACACCTGAACCTGAGAAAAGCACTCGACGAACTTTCTGATGAGGCCACCGATTAGGACCGAGTTGGTGATCCAGTCGAAGTGAGTGGCCTAGGGCAGATCAAGTACCTAGGGTGATCAAGTGACAACAGCATCGAATCAGCCGAAGCCTGCAAGCGAGTCAACCGTTCTCGCTAACTCCGCTGCGCAGTCCCGATACAACTTCGAGGACACTGCAGACTTTGATCGAGCACGACGCGGCCTGCTCCAGCAGATCGAGTCCGGAGCCATCAACAGCGAACTAGGTGTTCCCGTTTGGGATCCTTCGCAGTACGAGTTTGTTTCCGGTGACTCACCAGACTCAGTCAATCCCAGTCTCTGGCGGCAGGCTGCCCTCAACAATATTCACGGACTGTTTGAGGTCGTACCGGGCATCTACCAGGTGCGTGGCTATGACATCTCGAACATCTCGTTCATTCGCAGTGACACAGGTTGGATCGTGATCGATCCTCTGACTGTTGCAGAGACTGCAGCCGCCGCCCGCGGGTTGATCGACTCGCACTTTGGCCCGCTACCAATTGTTGCGGTGATCTATACCCATAGTCATGCCGACCACTACGGCGGCATTCGCGGCATCGTGACCGATGAAGAAATCGAGTCGGGTCAGATTCGCATCATTGCACCCGAGGGATTTCTTGAGGCAGCTGTGAGCGAGAACGTCACCGCTGGTCCTGCAATGACTCGTCGAGCCATGTACATGTACGGCGTCCTCTTGCCAGTTGGCCCTCTCGGCCATGTCGATGCCGGACTTGGCAAGACCATCCCAATCCTTGGTTCACGCGGCCTGATCGCACCGACTCAGTCGATCACTCAGAGCGGTGAAGTGTTAGAGATCGATGGATTGCCAATTGAGTTCCAGCTCACCCCCGGGACAGAAGCTCCAGCCGAGATGAACTTCTATTTCCCGAGCTACCGAGCGGTGTGCATGGCCGAGAACTGTGCCGCCACGTTGCATAACGTCTACACACCACGAGGCGCAGAGATTCGTGACTCGCTGAGCTGGAGCAAGTACATCGACGATGCAATCGACCTGTTCCTAGACCGCAGCGACGTCGCTTTCGCAAGTCACCATTGGCCACGCTGGGGTCAAGCAGACATGTTGGCATTCCTGTCCGGACAACGCGACATCTACCGCTATCTGCACGATCAGACCATGCGCTTAGCCAATCATGGGCATACTGCAAACGAAATCGCAGAGATGCTTACTCTGCCCGATGCGATTGCCGACGAATGGTTCAACCGGGACTACTACGGAACAGTGAGCCACAACGTCAAGGCCGTATATCAGCGCTATCTGGGTTGGTTCGATGCAAACCCCGCTCACCTTCACGAGTTGCCGCAAGTGGACGCTGCGAAGAAACTCGTTGAGTACATGGGTGGCGCTGAAGCCGTGCTGAAGCGGGCGACGGAAGACTTCAACCGCGGTGAGTACCGCTGGGTTGCGCAGGTTGTCAACCATGTCGTCTTTGCTGATCCAACGAATCAATCTGCACGAGAGCTTCAGGCCGACGCTTTAGAACAACTCGGATACCAGTCAGAGTCAGGACCGTGGCGGTCGTTCTACCTGACCGGTGCAAGTGAGTTGCGCAACGGCAGCCCGTCCATTCCCGGTCTGCGTGGGGCGGTGAGCCTTGATGTCATGGCAGCTATGACTCCCGAGATGGTGCTCGATAATTGCGCAGTCAAGCTGAACGGACCGCGTGCAAGCGAACACCAGATTGAGTTCGAGATTGTGTTCACCGATCGCGAGCAGGCGTTTCACGTGTTCATCGGTAGTGGCACCTTGCGTCATCGCAGGCTTGACAGCCCGTCGGGCGGAGTCTCATCTTCCACTGTTCACACAACCGTTCAGGAGTTCATCAGTCTCACGAGCGAACTCACCACGGTGGATCAGTCACTTGAGTCAGGTGCGCTTCGAGTAGATGGTTCGGTTGAGCCGCTAGCCACCTTCGTGTCCCTGCTAGATCAGTTCGATTTGTTCTTCTCGATTATCGAACCCTGATCGGCTTGATCAGCTGGCTCTGCTGACTCAGTGGGCCCGGCTGGCTCGGTTGACTCGCCTCCCCCTGCTGGCTCTAAAAGCTCAGCTGAAAGGCGCTCTTGGAATAGCCAGAGGAACGCTGCCCAGACCAGAAGGAGCCAGCCTGCCGCTAAGAGCCATCCTCCCAGCACATCGGTCCCCCAGTGCCGAGCAAGAATCACTCGACTTGGCCCCACAAGTACGCCAACTGTGATGATCACGGCGCTTGCTGCCCGTGACCACCGCTTTGGGAAGATGTACAAGACGATGATTCCGATAGCGACCCAGCTGGCTACACCAGTAAACGTGTGGCCCGAGGGGAACGAGGTGCCGGCTTGTCGAGCTGTGAACTCGCCCCAAGGTGGACGGTCCCGAGCCACGAGATACTTGACCGAGTTAGAAACAAAGAACCCGAGTTGTGATGAGGCCAATAGGAAGAGGGCCCAAGGCCATTTCTTCGTCATTACCAAAAGGATCGAGACCAAAAAGACAATGGGCACTGTTCGTGCCCCAGACCCGATCCATGACAGCCAATCCGCCAGAGTCGTTAGCCACTGACTCGATAGTCCAAGGTCTCGGAACCAGGTACTGATCGGCAGCTCGCGTGCGTTCATCCAAGATTCCTGAAATGCCACCAGCATTCCGAGCAGAAGACCACAAGCCAGCACAACCACACCGGCGATCGCAAAGCGCGGGGCCTTGCTGCGATCCGGCAGAGCTAGGTACTTGGACTCTTCCATAGGCTGCACGCTCAAAGGATAGAGAACGCCACATGCAGTGCGGGGACTCTTGGTCTGTGTAACAGCGAAGACCTGAAGTTTCCAGCGCTCAGGATGCTCGGCCAGCTAGCGTCAAATGACCAAAGGGGGAATTCATGTCAACTACGAGAGACTCGTTGCGGAATCTTCGAAAGCGCCGAATTCCCGCGTGGTGGCAGGATGCCAAGCTCGGAATATTTGTTCACTGGACCCCAGCAGCTGTGCCGGCCTTCGCACCGGTAGAGGACGAGATCGGTGACCTATTGCAGTCCGATCGAGTGAACCCGTTGCAATATGTTCCCTACACCGAGTGGTACGAGAACTCCCTTCGCTTTCCAGATAGCCCAGTGTCTCGTCACCATCGGCAAACCTATGGGGATCGCCCTTATACCGAGTTTGCTCGCGACTGGGAGGCAGCCCTTGAGCACTGGGATCCTTCGGAGTGGGCCGCGCAGTTCAGAGAGACCGGGGCCCGCTACGTGGTGTTGGTTGCGAAGCACTCCGATGGATATTGCCTATGGCCCACTTCTCACCCCAATCCGATCCGCCCAAACTGGCACTGTGAACGAGATGTGGTGGGTGAATTAGCCGAGGCGGTCCGCTCGGCTGGCTTGAGGTTTGGGCTCTATTACTCCGGTGGTTTCGACTGGAGTTTTGATTACACTCCGGTTGGAACAATGGGCGATGTAGCTAACTCGGTTCCTCAAGGCGAGTACCCGGCTTATGCCGATGCGCAAGTGCGCGAGTTGATCGACCGCTACCAGCCGAGCGTGTTATGGAACGACATTGCGTGGCCCGGGGACCGTGCCCACTTGTGGCAGCTACTCGAGCATTACTACCGAGTCGTCCCCGATGGAGTCATCAATGATCGGTGGATTCCTTGGAGTCGCCTTATGGGGCTGACAAAGTTTTCTGGGGCCAGGCGTTTGATCGAATCTGGAGCCCGCAAGCAGGCCCGCAAGGATGGCGGTCTCATCCCGCCAAAGCCACCGTTCTGCGATTATCGCACTCCCGAATATGTGGTCTTTGATCAGATTCAGAGCAAACCCTGGGAACTCGTCCGCGGAATGGACCGCAGCTTTGGGCATAACGAGCAGTCAAAGCCGGAGCACTTTGTAACCCAGGACAAGCTGCTCTGGCAGTTCACCGACGTTGTTGCCAAGGGTGGGAACTTGCTGCTGAATGTTGGCCCTCGAGGCGTGGATGCACAGATTCCGCCCCTGCAGATCGAACGGCTTTCTTGGCTCGGTGAGTACGTCAGCGCCCAGAACTCAGCACTCATCGGGACCCGCCCGTGGATTCTCGCGGCTTCGATAACTCCTGAGGGCTTTGAGATCCGCTATACGTCAGCGGGTAGCACTGTGTACGCACTGGTTCGTGGCGTCACAACTGCTGGGCCTCCGGCAAAGGAGTCGAGCACGACCATCACGTTGGCAGAGGTTCAAGCCACTCCCGGCACTCGCGTCGAGCTACTCAATGGGGATGCGGTTTCTTGGACCGAGGCTCCTGATGGACTGCGTCTTGAGTTCTCAGACACACTGAGCTTTGACCAGCCACTCGCGTTCGCCCTTCACAATGTTCAAGCGCGAGGCAGCCAGGACTAGCTCCCTACCCCAACCCGCCAGCCCGACTCGCCAACGCTTTGTCCTGCGCCTGACCCTCCATGGGGGGTCAGGCGCAAGACAGAGCAAGAGGTTGGCGGTCCGTCAGTGGGCCTTTTTGCCGAGGAGTGTCTAACCTGAAGTAGTCAGCAAATTTGTTGAACGAATATTCAGCGTGAGTAGCGATTGTCTGTTGCTACACAGTTCCGGCCGTGGAGGGGAGGGGCACTATGAGCGATTATCAGGTGAGCCCAAACTGGTGGGTGGCTAACGATGGCAAGTGGTACCCGCCAGAGCAGCATCCCAGCTTTGCTGCCACGACTGCTGCCAGCAGCGCGGACATCTGGGGCGACGGAACGGGCGGTGCGCAGTCTTCGCCTTCCACCGCTTGGGACGAACCCGGCACGCAGCGCTTGCCCGGCGCATCAGGCGCTTCAGGCGCATCGGGCCCATCGGGCCCACGCCCTCAGAATGGGGGCATCTGGACAAAGAAGTTGCCCTGGCTAGGTGTCGCGTTTGTTGGCCTGAGCGTGATGCTCTTGCTGTTCGGCATCTCGGGATCAACTCGCGGCGAAGAGACCCAAATTGATTCCTCTGCTTCGGACGCTACCTCGCAAACCGAATCTGAATTTGGGCCCGACGCGATCAATCCCCGAAGGAGCACTACTAGCTCCTTGCCACGGCAGACAACTGTGCCGACAACTATTCCCACCACCACCATCGCGACCACCACACTCCCCCCGACAACTGTTCCTCCGACCACGGTGGCGTTTACCGTGCCGCCTGAGGCGCTAGCGGCAGCCGCTGCAGCTCAGGCGCAGGCACAGGCAGCGGAGGACGCTCGAGTAGCTCAAGAACAAGCCGATGCGCAGGCCCGAGCAGCAGCAGATGCTTATGTGCCACCACCTTCTGCAGGTAGTTCAGGGTCAGGCAGTTCGGGGTCAGGGCTTTCCTTCTCTAGTTGCGCTGCAGCGCGGGCTGCAGGGGCTGCACCGCTTTACCGTGGCGAGCCTGGGTACAGCAGCAGGCTGGATCGAGACAACGACGGAACAGCTTGTGAGTAATTCAGGCGGGTGGGGCAACCTTCGCAAACAGCCGCTGCTCATTCAGGGTCTTGTCTGGGTGTTTGCCCTGCCAGTTGCGATCTGGCTCTGGGCCAGCGGACGCAGTTCTGCACGAGTGCCCTCGTTCTGCCTTGCTGCCCTCGTCACGCTCGGCTGCCTTGCCTTTCCGTTTATGGGCGGCTCACCGACAGATTCGGTACGAACCACCGCAGCCGACGGGTCAAGCTCAAACGGACAGTCAGGCTCCACCAAAGCGACGACCACGACAACCTCGACCACCCCGCGAACAACTCCGCCCAGCACAGCGCCGGCGACTATCCCGGCCACCGTTGCGACCACGGCTCCGATCACGGCTCCCCCTCAGACCCAGCCCCCAGCGACGCAGCCGCCAGCAGCGCAGACCCCCACCTCCCAATCCGGCAATGCCGCACAGTTGCTCAGCCAGGTCAGCGTGCGTGAAGAGTCCGCAGATTCGGGCTACGACCGCGACTTGTTTAATCATTGGATCGATGCAGACGGCAACGGCTGCGATACTCGCTGCGAGGTTCTTAAGATCGAGCGCCTGCCCTCTTTGTCTGGACTACCTAGCGGTGGATGGTTGTCGCTGTACGACGGGAAGGTCACCGAGAATCCCTCCGAATTCGACATCGATCACCTTGTCGCTCTCGGCGAGGCTTGGCGCAGCGGGGCCTCCGAATGGGATGGAGCAAAGCGCCAAGCGTTTGCTAATGACCTCGACGACCCTCGTGCCCTGATAGCTGTAACGGCCTCATCAAACAGGTCCAAGTCAGATCGTGACCCCTCGAGTTGGCAACCACCGGACAAGGCCTATTGGTGCACCTATGTCACGGAGTGGATGGCCGTGAAGCTGAAGTGGGGTCTTGCCGTCGACCCAATCGAGTTCACGGCGCTACAAAGCATCGTCGAAGGCTGCTGACCCGCCCAGGCCAGCTGGCTCACGAGATTTGCGTCTTGTCTGAAAGCTCCCGGCTTCGCGTTCCGGGCTGCATGCTCCTCAAGATCAGGCAAATTGGCCATTGGGTTGCACAGCGGTCACCTGTCGACCCCTCTGCAACCCAATCCCTGAAAGCAAACGAGTAGTGGCCGCTACTGCTCCCTTACGCTGCGGTGCCCAAAGCACCCTTAGTTTGCTAGGCCTAGTGCAGCGGCTGTGGGTTCGTCGAGCTGCGAGGTGAACATGAATCCGGGCCATGCATCTTGGTCGGCTGGTCGGGCCAGATCGAGCTCTCGGACGGGCTCGGCTCGCCAAGCGACGCCCCATCCGGGAAGTGGGTCTGTGCCTGTCTTTGTGACAATGGGTTTGCCCCACCGGCCAGCAATCATGTCTCGGAAAGCATCCGCTGACTCAAAGGGCACAGAAACAGACTCGGCCACCCGAGTTTCCCAAACAATCCGGTCAGTTGCGGGGTCGACCAAGTAGATGGTCTCACCCACGGCGAAGTGCTCGAACGTCTCCCATGGTGCGTCCCACACCATGTACGAAACCCCTTCTCGAACTTGCTCATCGGTGGTCGGAATTCGCGTTGACGGGGTCAACACAAGTCCGGAGCGACCGCTCCCCCGGCGAGGCAGTTTCGCTGAACTTAGAACTACAGGCTCAGCGGCAGGTTCGGCAGCCGAGACTGCTTGATCGACGCTGCTAGCGGGTACCGGGTCTGGTTGAAACCCAAGGACGGAACTGCTGACCCTTGGGGCCGGAGCCTTGTTGGGATACACCGTTCCTGAAGCATCGGCATCGGACCAACTGGCACGTGACACACCTGAATCAGTCATCCTGACCTCCCCATCCTCAAAGCGGAAGAGATAAGCCGACTCGGCACTGAACAACTCACCTCAAGCGCAATTGTACTGCCGAGGTGTGACAGCCGACCCTTGGATTTGGAGAGCTTTACTCCGCGCTACTCAGCAGTACTAACCCCTGCTCCAGAGCACCTTAAAGCTCACAGCCCCTTGAGGTTGAACCAGGGATTGGTCACGGTGTCGGTGCCAGATCGATCAACCCAGACTCGGTCTGGGGTTGCCCCCACAAACCCCGACCAGGCTGACCCATCGGTGACCGAAACCGTTGCGGGATCTACTGAAGTCTTGGGATCAAGGACAGAGCTCTCATAAAATTCTCGATCGGCAACGCCATTTCTCCGGTAGCGAAGGTCGCTCGATCCGACCCAATCGCGAGTTGCAACAACATCAGTACTTGGCCCTGCCTCGGGTAGAGCAAACGAGGAAGAGAACGCTGATGCTCCCGAGCCAATGGAGGTAGCCACAACAGTGTCTCCAGCAACCGGACCCACGGTGTGTGCGATCGGGTACGGATCGCTAAAGAGGTTCACCGGATCAAGCGAGCGATACCCAGCCCGTGACTCCAGCACAAACTTGCGCAGGCCCACCCCGTCATTGACATAGGTAGACCACTCGGCCCGCAGCCCAGAAGTAGCGCCGGCATCGGCATGCACCTTCAGTGTGAGCCAGTGCTCGGCAACAGCATCACCTTCCTGCAAGCGCACCGGTGACAGCGTCAGCCCAGCTGGTAGGTGCGCAGCCGCCGTAAACGCTGCCAACTTGTCGGCCGGAATCTTCCAATGCCAGTTGACTGCTGCTGGCGAACCCTGGACCGAAGACTGCACGAGCGGCTCTTCATTTCCAGTGAGCACTTGTAGCGCGCTCACGCTTGTCAGCCCGCCATAAATTGTCTTCTTGAGGGCCTGCAGGCTGGCCAGAGTGGTTGGGTCAACTCGGCCATCAGGCTGAGTCACATTCCACCAAGGCCCGATCTTGAACTTGATCTTGTCCAGGTAAACCAAAACGTGACCCGGAGTTGGGTCAACAAAGGGTGCCCACTCGGTGTCGTCCTGCAGTGTCACGTCAGCAGGGTCCACCGAAATCAGCCAACTCAACTTCCCCATGAGAGCAGCGCGGGCCATACTTCACGGGTGAGATTTGGCGGCACAACCACATGCTTGGGCTTGAGCTTTGCGACAGCACTTGCACTCGCTGGGCTGCTCGGCTCCTGCAGCGCCGACCCAGTGCGGCCAGAGTCACGAGCCGCCGGGTCCGAAACCATGCTCCCGCTGCTCAGCGTCAGTAGCGGATTGCTGGCCGAACAAGAACAAGATGCCCGTATTCGACTCGATACTTCTACCTCGGCTGATGGGATCGCATTGTTTTGTGATGGCCTAGTAGAAATGGCGGCCTCCTCGCGTTCGATGTCTGATCGTGAGAAAAAACAGTGCAAAGACAGCGATAGGTCGCCAGTAGAAATTCCCGTTGCAAATGACGCAATCGTGGTGGTGACGAATCCCTCCAACCCCGTCAAGTGTCTGTCTACCGAACAGCTCTACGGTCTGGCGGGACCTGAATCCGCAGGGTTTGCCTCATGGGCTGATGCCAACTCACTGGGTAGTTCCGCTGACCTACCCGACCAGCCCCTCAAAGTGCTCGTTCCACCGAGCGGATCTGGCACTCTTCAGCTGTTTGTCTCCACTGCACTTGGGCCGACAGCTGAGACTCGCAACACAGATCCGAAACTCCGAAATGACGCCGTGTCGGTTGAGAGCAATGAACTCGTGCGATCAGCAGTACTAGATGAGCCGGCTGGCCTTGGCGTAGCTGCGGTGAGTTCCGCAAAAAGCTGGAATGACTCTGTGCGAATCCTGCAATTACGCGCGGACAGCAGCGCTGATTGTGCTGACCCGACAGAGTCCAACGTGGCAAGCGGCGCATACCCACTTGGCCGGAGCTTGTCGGTAATCGTCGACCGCAGGACAGTCCAGCAAGACCAAACTATTTCAGACCTCGTGTCACTTTTACTCTCTCCTGAGGGCCAAAAAGCTGTAGCCGAAACAGGCGCACTTCCTCTTGACCCTGCGCAACTCAAGCGCAGTCAACGCCTTTGGAACACAGTCATTGAATAGAGGCTGAGTTCCGTGTGACTCTGCTTCCCCCTCCGGCTGTGCCTTGGGACTAACCTCCGCAAATGAGCATGAGCGGTTCAGAGCCTGACGCGACACCGGCATTTCGGCGTGACCTAAACATCTGCACGAGTTGGTCTCTCCCCTCTTGGAGCAGCGGCCCCCAAGGCGATGAGCAGGCCACGCTAGAGGCAGCCCGTGATGCAGGGTTTGAGGGTGTGCAGGGAGCGAACCCTGGCCGTTGCCGATCCGTTGGATTGGTTCCGACCACGTTCGCCATCCAACCAATTCCGGGCGGGCTTCTTGAGCAGGCTCAACGATGGGCGGAGTCTGGTTTCGAGTGCTGCACGATCCTGTTGGGCACCGGATTTGAAGATGACGCTGCCGCCGAGGTTCTGATCGAAGAAGTACTCAGCGCCAGCGCAACTACTGGGATTCCCCTGTATGTAGAGACGCATCGGGCCACGATCACCCAAGACATGTGGCGAACAGTGCAACTCGTTGAGCGGTTCCCGGACCTGCGCTTTAACGGCGACTTCTCGCACTGGTACACGGGCCAAGACATGGCAGCCAATGGGTTCGAGGCGACCCTCGAATTTCTCGCTCCGGTGCTTGATCGAGTTCGGTATATGCACGGCCGGATTGGCACCTCCGGATGCATTCAGGTTGACGTTGGCGATGGATCGGTGGAGGGCCAGCCCCACATTGCACAGTTCAGGTCGCTTTGGACGCGAGCGTTTGAGGGGTTTGTGCGGACCGCTGCGCAAGACGTTGTGCCGCCGCCACGTCTTGAGATTGGTTTTGCTCCTGAGCTGCTCCCACCCGAGGTTGGCTATGCGCGCCTTGTGCCCGATGCTTCCGGCGGCTTAAGCGAAGAGGGTGACCGCTGGGAGCAATCGCTAGTACTCACTCAAATTGCTAGCGAGTGCTTTGAGGCAGCACTCTGATACGACGAGTTGACTGAACCGAGTGCCTCTAGTGGAGCGCCTTCGGAAAATAAATAAGGGGGACAATGACTGACATTCGAATCGAAGATCTGCGCGTTCCCGTTCGCGATGCGGAACAGCAGCAGATGTTTGATCTGGCAACCTCGATGGAAGTTGACCTAGCGCCCAACAAACTGCT
>ERZ888423.3291-NODE-3291-length-10834-cov-6.862325_pt1 | contig 10834 bp, 11 predicted proteins | sample MGYA00520523_ERZ888423 | MGnify/ENA primary metagenome ERZ888423 (study PRJEB32303, sample SAMEA104408611) | aquatic metagenome | biome: Brackish water; feature: Pelagic; material: water | place: Baltic Sea | collected 2014-06-08T10:24:00 | depth 30,27 m ...
TGCGCTATCGCTTCCTGTTTGGCTGGGCTGGCGGGCTGCTGATGCTTATCTTTGCTTATGGCATTTTCTTCACGGGCGAAAAGGGTGTGAGCGACCCTGCGGGTTATGATGCATATTCGGTTTGGGGTGCGTTGATGATGACGGGCGCGGTGTTGATCTCCGCGCTTGGGCAGCATCGGCATGTTGCCAAGCAATCGCCCCCTGCTCCGCGCGGGTTTGGCCTTGGCCACGCCTTTGCAGAGGCGAAGGTGACGCTCTCCAACCGGGCGTTTCTGTGGTTGGTGTCTGCCGCTGTATTTGGGTTGATCAACCAGGGGCTGACATTTGCGTTAACCAATTATCAACTCGGCTTTCTGTGGCAGCTTCAGCAAATGGAGATGCTCTATTATGCGCTGATCTTGTTTACGACTGTCATCGTGGCATTTATCATCGTTCCGCCGCTGTCGGCGCGTTTGGGTAAGAAGAATGCAGCCATATTGCTGGCGATGATATCCATGACCTTCACGGCAGGCTTGTACGGCAGCTGGCTTTTGGACCTTGTGCCCGGCGGGCCAAATGACCCTTCGATCCTGTTCATGTTCGCTCTGGTGGCCATCACCAACAGCGCGGCAGTCGGAATGATGATGCTGACATCATCCATGATGGCTGATGTGGTTGAGGCGTCGCAGCAGGAAACCGGCAGACGTTCCGAAGGTTTGTTTTTCGCCGGCTATTTCTTCATGCAGAAATGCGCCGTTGGCATCGGCACATTCGCAGCGGGCATGATCCTAACTTTTGCAGATTTTCCGCAAAATGCGGTACCCGGGCGCGTGGATGTTACCGTGCTCGACGGGCTTGCGCTATATTATATGGGTACGGTGCTGGTTCTTGGAATTATCGGTGTCCTCGTCCTGAGGCATTTCCCTATTTCGCGTGAAAGTCATAATGAACGTTTGCGCGTCTTGAACACAGCGGCAGAGTCTGCCAGTTAACCGATCAATTAAAAATGAAAGAGGAATGAACCATGGATTTCGATCTTACCGACAAGCAAACTTACTGGCGGGACCGTATCCGCGATCATAACGAACGCTTCTTGCGTCCACGCGTTGCCGATTATTATGCCGAGCAGGCTGTTGGCGACCGTTGGAAAGTGCTTCAAGTCGTCGAAGAGGAAAAGGCACGGGCGAAGGCCGCTGGCCTTTGGAACCTGTTCATGCCGCCAACGTCAGGCCGTGTGCACGTTGATGACAGCATCCATTTTGAGGGCCCAGGCCTCAACAACATGGAATATGCCCTCTGCGCCGAAGAAATGGGCCGCATCGGTTTTGCATCGGAAGTGTATAATTGCTCTGCGCCAGACACCGGAAACATGGAAGTGTTCCTGCGCTACGGAACCGCCGCGCATAAAGAAAAATGGATGATTCCGTTGATGAACGGCGAAATCCGTTCGGCGTTTTTGATGACTGAGCCAGCCGTTGCTTCGTCCGACGCGACCAACATTGAAACCTCCATCCGCCGTGAAGGCGACGAATATGTCCTCAATGGCGTGAAATGGTGGTCATCAGGCGCAGGCGACCCGCGCTGCAAAATCGCGATTGTCATGGGCAAGACCGATTTCGAAGCCAAGCGTCATGCGCAGCAATCGATGGTGCTGATGGAGCTTGATGCCCCTGGCGTAAACATTCTGCGCCATTTGCCCGTGTTCGGATATGACGACGCGCCGCATGGCCATATGGAAATCGAATTGAAGGATGTCCGCATTCCGGCATCAAACATACTGCTGGGCGAAGGTCGCGGTTTCGAGATCGCGCAAGGGCGCCTTGGACCAGGCCGCATCCACCATTGCATGCGCACAATCGGTGTCGCAGAAGAGGCGCTGGAGAAAATGTGCAAGCGGCTGCAAACCCGCGTTGCTTTTGGCAAGACCGTTGCCGAACAGAGCGTGTGGGAAGAACGCATTGCACGGGCCCGTATCGACATTGAAATGACTCGCCTGCTCTGCCTGAAGGCAGCGGACATGATGGACAAGGTCGGCAACAAGGCTGCAGCAGCAGAAATCGCGATGATCAAGGTGCAGGCCCCGAATATGGCGCTGAGCATCATCGACAATGCGATTCAAGCGCATGGTGGCGGCGGCGTGTCCGACGATTTTGGCCTTGCATCGGCATGGGCGCATCAGCGCACATTGCGTTTGGCCGATGGTCCAGACGAAGTGCACGCCCGCGCGATTGCCCGGATGGAGCTTGGCAAGCATGGTAGTCGCAGCAAAGACGGACTGTCCAGCGGTGACATGGGGGCAACACGGTGAAGGCTGCTGTCCTGATCGAAGCGGGTAAACCGCTTCAGATTGAGCAGATCAACATCGCCAATCCCGGGCCGCATGAGGTGCTTATCCGCACCGCGGCCTGTGGGCTGTGCCATAGCGACTTACACTTTATCGAAGGTACCTATCCGCACCCCTTACCCGCAATACCGGGACATGAGGCCGCGGGCATTGTTGAGGCTGTGGGCAGCGAAGTGCGCACAGTTAAGGTCGGCGACGCCGTTGTCACCTGCCTGAGCGCATTCTGCGGCCATTGCGAATATTGCGTCACTGGCCGTATGTCGCTGTGCCTTGGCGGCGAAACCCGCCGCAGGCCGGGCGAAGCACCGCGTCTGACGCGGCCAGATGGCAGCATCGTCAACCAGATGCTGAACCTGTCGGCTTATGCCGAAATGATGTTGGTGCATGAACATGCTTGCGTCGCCATTCATCCCGACATGCCGTTGCCGCAGGCGTCCGTCATTGGCTGTGCTGTGACCACGGGTGCAGGCACGATATTCAACGCGTGTAAGGTTACACCCGGCGAAACCGTTGCCGTCATTGGCTGCGGCGGCGTTGGCCTTGCCACAATTAATGCCGCCAAGATTGCAGGGGCAGGACGCATCATCGCGGCTGACCTGTTGCCTGAAAAGCGGGAGATGGCGTTGAAGCTGGGTGCGACCGATGTGGTCGATGCCTTGGCCGATGATGCCGCTGCGCAAATTCAGGAACTGACCAAGGGCGGTGTTGACCATGCTATTGAAGCTGTGGGACGTCCTGCATCCGGCACGCTTGCGGTCAAGTCGCTCAAGCGCGGCGGAACGGCAACCATCCTTGGCATGATGCCGTTACAGCATTCGGTTGGCTTGTCCGCGATGGACCTTTTGTCCGGCAAGAAACTGCAAGGCGCGATCATGGGCGGCAACCGCTTCCCGGTCGATATCCCGCGTCTGGTGGATTTCTACATGCGCGGTCTACTGGATCTCGACACCATCATTTCGGAAACCATTCCGCTGGAGCGGATCAACGAAGGCTTTGACCAGATGAAGCGCGGTGACTCGGCCCGTTCGGTCATCGTTTTTGACCAATGACCACAGCCCCAACCCCGATTGACGCGCAAACGGCCTTTACCGGAACGGACGCGCCAACGGGTACGGACATCCTTGATGCCAAAGCATTGGCGCAATGGATGGATGCGCATGTCGAAGGATTTGAAGGTCCAGTCGAGGTCCTGAAATTTGCAGGTGGCCAGTCGAACCCGACATATCAGTTAAACGCCAAAAGCGGTTCTTATGTGCTGCGTCGCAAGCCGTTTGGCGTCCTGTTGCCCAGCGCACACGCCGTTGACCGCGAATATAAGGTGATTGCAGGCTTGTACCCAACGGGCTTTCCGGTCGCAAAACCCTTTGGCCTATGCACCGACGACAGTGTCGCCGGGTCTATGTTCTATATCATGGATATGGTTGAAGGCCGGACCATCTGGGACGGTTCCATGCCGGATTCTAACCCTGCGGAGCGCCGTGCGACGTACGAGGCGATGATCGACACTTTGGCGGCGCTGCACAATGTTGATATCGAAGGCGCTGGCCTGTCCGATTTTGGCAAGCCGGGTAATTATTTCGGGCGGCAGGTCGAACGCTGGACGAAGCAATATAGGCTCGCGGAAACCGAGACGATGCCCGAAATGGAACGCCTCATTGAATGGCTGCCCAAAACCCTGCCCGAACAAACCCGCACCAGCGTCGTCCATGGCGACTATCGCATTGATAACATGATCTTCGATGCGAAAGAGGCAAAGGTCGTGGCGGTGCTAGACTGGGAATTGTCGACCTTGGGCGACCCGCTGGCAGATTTCACCTATGTCGCAATGGCATGGGTAACGCAGAATGAAGGCCGCTCGGGTGTTATGGACTTGGATCGCGCAGCGCTGGGCATTCCTGAATTGGACGCGATGGTTGAACGCTATTGCGCCGCCACGAACCGTGACGGCGTGCCCGACATGAACTGGTATTTTGCGTATAATTTCTTCCGGCTTGCCGGGATTATCCAAGGTATCAAAAAACGTGTCATCGACGGCACCGCAAGTTCGTCACATGCACAAGCCATGGCCGAGCGCGTATTCCCACTGGCCGAATCTGCATGGAAGTTCGCGGAGAAGGCTGGGGCGTAGTTGATAATCCTCCCCGCCTGCGGGGAGGAACTTGGAGAGAGAGAAGAATGTCTTTATTCGATATGACCGGCAAGGTTGCCATCATCACAGGTTCATCGCGCGGCATTGGTCAGGCAATTGCCGAAGAAATGGCAGATCATGGCGCTAAGGTTGTGATTTCTAGCCGTACTATCGACGATTGCGCGGCCGTTGCCGCTGGTATCAATACCAAGCATACAGGCGCGGCGCTTGCCGTTGCCTCAAGCCTGTCGTCAAAGGAAAGCTTGCAAAATCTGGTTGATGAAGCGCGCAAGGCCTTTGGCAAAGTCGATGTTTTGGTCTGCAACGCCGCATCCAACCCGCATTATGGGCCGATGGCGACGATAACTGACGAGCAACTGCGCAAGACATTGGATAACAATATCGTGTCGCAGCATTGGTTGATCCAGATGGTCGTACCTGAAATGATAGAACGCAAATCGGGATCCATTGTCATCGTATCGTCGATTGCTGGCTTGCGCGGAACGCCGATCTTGGGTGCATATGGGATCACCAAGGCGGCAGATATTCAGATGACCAAGAATCTCGCGCGCGAATATGGCCCGCATAATGTGCGTATCAATTCGATCGCGCCCGGGCTGGTAAAAACCGATTTTGCGCGAGGCTTGTGGAAGAATCCAGAAAATTTGAAGGCATCAACCTCTGGCGCGGCGCTGGGCCGTATTGGTGAGCCGCGCGAAATTGCGGGTGCTGCGGTGTATCTGGCGTCCAACGCCTCAAGCTTTATGACCGGGCAAACAATTGTGATTGATGGAGGCGTCGTCGTATGAGTGGAGCATTAGAAGGCAAGATTGCCATCATCACTGGCGCGGGTTCAGGCATTGGCCGCGCGTCAGCCATCCGCTTTGCGGCCGAAGGCGCTAAAGTCGTTTTGGGTGACATGGCGGCATCGGTGCATGACACCGCGGCGATGATAGGTGATGCCGCGACTGCCGTGCAAATGGACGCAGGCGATGAAGCCGATGTGGCGGCGCTGGTCGCCAAGACAATCGCACAGCACGGCCATCTCGACATCGCCTTTGCCAACGCTGGTATTTCGGGCGGCATGGAAGGCATTTTCGACAACACCGTTGAAAACTTCACCAGCGTCCTGCGCGTCAACCTAATTGGCCCTTGGCTGATGGTGAAGCATGCGGGCAAAGTGATGGCGGACGCCGGCAATGGCGGATCGATCATCCTGACGGCAAGCGTCGCGGGTATCCGTTCCGGTGCTGGCGGCCCGCCTTATTCGGCATCCAAGGCGGGCGTTATCAATCTGGCGCAAGTCAGCGCGCAACAATTGTCAGGGACCAATGTCCGCTGCAACGCGATTTGCCCAGGGCTGACCGAAACGGGTATGACCAAGCCGACATTCGATTATGCCCGTGAAAAGGGTGTGACCGAGAAGATTGGCCGCCTGAACCCCTTGCGCCGCGGCGCGCAGCCAGAGGAACTTGCCAATGTTGCGTTGTTCCTGGCCAGCGACCAGGCTTCTTATGTCAACGGCCAAGCCATTGCCGTCGATGGCGGGCTGTCCAGTTCGCACCCTGTAACCCGTCAATTGACAGGACAAACCGCCGTATGAGCGACGAAGACCTAGGTTTCGTTTCCGACCGCCTCGCGCGAATCCCCGCGTTCGTTCAGGCCAATTATCTCGACAATGGCAAATTGCCATTCGCGTCGGTGTTGGTCGGCCGTGGCGACGATATCGCGCTGCAGTGGAGCTCTGGCGTCGCCGAAGATGCCATCTTCCGTATCGCGTCGATGACCAAACCGATTACCTCGGTCGCGTTCATGCAATTGGTGGAACGGGGCTTGGTTGCGCTCACGGATCCGGTCACCAAATATATCCCCGAATTTGCGCAATTGGGCGTTTTTGTGGGCGGCGGCGGCAATGTGCCGTTTATGACGCGCGCGCCAAAGACACAAATGCGGGTGGTTGACCTGCTGCGGCATACCGCTGGTTTCACCTATAGTTTTCAGGAACAAGGCAATATCGACGCGGCCTATCGCAAGACCGATGTCGAAAGCTGGACCAAAAACACCTCGCAGAGTGTGATTGATACGCTGGCGCAAATCCCATTGGAGTTCGACCCCGGCACGCAGTGGAATTATTCGGTTGCGACCGACATACTCGGCATCTTAGTGGAACGCATCAGCGGGCTTTCGTTGCCCGAATATTTCCAGACGCATATCTTCGCGCCTTTGGGCATGACGGACACTTTCTTTAAGGTGCCATCCGACAAAGCGGCGCGCATCCCCGAAGGCTTCGCCTTTGACCCCGAAACGAAAATGAAGCTGATCGACAAGGCGGGCGCCGACAGCATGTGGACCAAGGGCTGGTCATTCAATTCAGGCGGCGGCGGTCTGGCATCGAGCGTAGCCGATTATTATCGCTTCTGCCGAATGCTGCTCAATGGCGGCGCGTTAGATGGCGCGCAGATCCTCAGCCCAAAGACGATCGAGCTGATGACCGCAAACCATATTCCCGGCGGGCAGGACCTGACTCAAATGTCGAAATCACTGTTCAGTGAGGCCGAAATGGCGGGCATCGGTTTTGGCCTTGGTTTTGCCACCACCATCGACAGCGCGGCGACATTGACACCTTGCTCCACAGGCGATTTCTATTGGGGGGGCATGTATTCGACCGCCTTCTTTGTTGATCCGGTCGAGGATATCATCATGATTTTCATGACGCAGTTATTGCCGTCGACGACCTATCCGGTGCGCCGCGAGATCAAGACAATGATTTATTCGGCACTGGCGGCGTAGCCATCGGGTCCGCGTGCGGCTAAACCGCCGCAATCTCCACTTGGTTCACTGGCTCTGGCTTCGCCCGCGCGGCAATTAGGCTGCCGCTGACGATAAACACTGTCCCCAATAACACTGGCACGGTGACCGGTTCGGCAAAGAACAGCCAACCGAACAACGCCGCCCAAACAAAGGCAGTATATTCAACGGGTATCAAGATCTGCGCCTCCGCCCGCGCATAGGCCCAGCTTAAAAGTAACAGCGAGATGATCGACAATATCGCTGCGCCACCGATCAGGGGCGCATGAGCCGCACCAATGGGCTGCAAAAACCACGGTGCTGCAAAGCTGAGTGTCGCGGCGACGAAAAGATTTTGAAAAAATGCAATTTCAATTGGCCCTGCGACCTGCGCCTGCTTGCGCGCGAGGATCAGGTTATAGGCAAACACAACCGCCGAAAACAAAACTGCCGCAGCGCCCCATAGATGCCCATTGGTATACTGTCCGCTCAACCGGCCAGCCACGATGATAACCACCCCGCCAAGCCCCGCCAGCGACGCCCAGATGGCTTCACGGCCAATTGTCTCCCCCAACATCACTGCGGCCAAATAGAGTGCGATGACCGGCGCGATAAAGCTAAGCCCGATGGCTTCAGCGAACGGCAATTTTGTCAGCGACCAGAAAAAGCTGATCGACATGACCGACGCGACCATGCCGCGCCACAAATGTATTTTCAGGATATGTGCTGGCGGCCATTTCTGCCGCGTACCGATAAACCACAGCCCCATGAACAACGCACCCAGGCAGTTGCGCCACATCACGGCGTTATAGGTGCCAAGGGACAAAGCCAGGTCCTTCATCGCCACATCCATCAGCGAAAATGTACCGATGCCCGCGGCAGCCACCATGAACGGGGTGAACGGACGCGGGTGGAGTTCAGCCATGTCTAAAGACTGTGTGCGGCAAGGTTATTGAGCGCGCCACCATCGACGCGGTAGACCGTCCATCCGTCCATAGGCGTTGCCCCCAGCGTCTTGTAAAAATCAATCGCTGGCGTGTTCCAATCAAGCACTGACCATTCGAGCCGCGCACAGTCGCGCTCGACCGCAAGCCCGGCAAGCGTGCCAAGCAAGGCCTTGCCAAGCCCCGACCCACGCGCATCCGGCCGGACAAACAAATCCTCCAAATACATGCCCGGCCGCCCTTCGAAGGTCGAAAAATTATGGAAGAACAAGGCGAAGCCCTGCGGCACGCCATCAATCTCGCCAATCAGCACCTCGGCATAAGGGCGCGGTCCGAACAGCTTTTGTGCCATCACCGCCTCGTCAAAACGCACCGCATGCGCCAGCTTTTCATATTCCGCCAAGTCGCGAATGAACTGCCCGATAAGCGATACATCGGCTGGCGTTGCAGCCCGTATGGAGAGGCTCAAGCCGCTTTTCCGTGTAACGTGTCCATGCTCACGCTTGCGCCTGCATCAATCTCTGCTGCCTTGGCTTCGACTAAGCGCACAATATGGCTGACCATGTCGTCATCCTCAACATGATGGTCGGTAACGCCGGACAGATAGACCATGTGCTTGCCATTGCCGCCGCCCGTGATGCCAATGTCGGTTTCGCGCGCTTCGCCGGGGCCGTTGACGACGCAGCCAAGAACCGAAAGCGACATCGGTGTTTTGATATGGCTAAGTGCATCCTCAAGCTTCTGCACCGTCCGGATAACATCAAAGCCTTGACGTGCGCAGCTAGGGCAGCTGACCACACGGACGCCGCGGGTGCGCAGGCCCAAGGCTTTCAAGATTTCATAGCCAACGCGCACTTCTTCTTCGGGTTCAGCCGACAGGCTCACGCGGATCGTATCGCCGATACCTGCCCACAGCAAATTGCCCATGCCGACAGAGGATTTTACGGTTCCGCCAATAAGGCCGCCCGCCTCGGTAATTCCAAGATGGATGGGGCAGTCAACAGCATCAGCAAGGCCCATATAGGCCGCAACCGCCAAGAAAACGTCCGACGCCTTCACCGCAACCTTATATTCGTGGAAATCATGATCCTGAAGCAGCTTGATATGGTCCAGCGCGCTTTCAGTCAGCGCCTCGGGGCATGGCTCGCCATATTTTTCAAGCAAATCTTTTTCAAGACTGCCCGCGTTTACGCCGATACGGATCGCGCAACCATTTGCCTTGGCGGCGTTAACTACCTCTTTCACACGCGCCGACGAACCGATATTGCCTGGGTTGATACGCAGGCAAGCGGCACCCGCGTCCGCCGCCTCAAGCGCGCGTTTATAATGGAAATGGATGTCTGCGACGATGGGCACATTGACCGCACGGACAATCTGTTTCAGCGCCGCTGTGCTCTCAACATCGGGGCAAGATACGCGGATGATATCAACACCAGCATCTTCGCAGCGGCGGATTTGGTCGATGGTTGCGCCCGCGTCACTGGTCAGCGTGTTGGTCATTGTTTGCACCGAAATTGGGGCATTGCCGCCAACGGGGACTTTACCGACCATGATCCGGCGGGACTGGCGGCGCGCGATATCGCGCCAAGGGCGTATAGAAGACATCCATTCGATATAGGCGGCTTGGCATTTTCCCGCAATCATCATCCTGAACTTGCTGCAATATGGTGTGCGTGGCAATGATTGCTGGCGGCTCGTTGGAGCGCGATGCTGACCTGTCAAGGCTCGCAACGCTTTCAGGCTGCACCCCCCTTGTCATGGATGATTCGCAAGCTGCCGATTTTTTATTAATTGATCTTCGCTCCGAAATGGAGGTACTCGAAGCTAGTGTTGCGCGGATTAACTATTATCTTTAGGCCAATAACAGCATGGCACTGATTTGGTCCACTATGGATGCGGCGGAAGAGATTTATGCGGCATCTCCGCTCTTCCAATATCATGTTATGGTCGATGCGCACGATGTCGAGGCAATGCCTATCTTGGGAGGAGCGTTTGGGCGGGAAAGCATGGCACGACTGCGAGACACAGATCGCGAGGTGGAATTTGCATCTTTGCACCGCATCAGCGACGAGCTGGCCGAATTTGCCAGAACGTTGGCACGCCTAGCTGAATCAGAACAAACATATAAAGCATCCGAAAAGCCTGTGTCTTTCCGTCCAGCGCCGCATGATGGTTTTCAGGAGTTTCCTGACAGCAGCCCGTCACGGATCATATGACCGGGCCGCCTAACCTGCGCGAAATAATTAAGCTGCGCCGGTTGCGTGACAGTTTTTTTCAGCCCGACCTGTTTGCTGACCCGGCATGGGACATCCTGCTTGATCTCAAAGCAGCGGCGCTGGAAGGGCAGCAGGTATCTGTATCCAGCCTGTGTATCGCGGCTGCAGTGCCACCAACAACGGCCTTGCGATGGATTACCGCAATGGCCCAAAGCGGCATGCTCGTGCGGCGTCAGGACCCGCCGGATGCCCGTCGCGTATTCATTGAGCTTTCTGCCGAAACTTCCGCAAAACTCGATGATTATTTTGCCGCGCTCACCACACGTTCGACGCCAATGATCTAATTAGGCTTGCCAAAGGCATTAAGCTTTGGCAAAGGCCCGCTTCCCGAGAGGGGCGCTTAGCTCAGTTGGTAGAGCATCTCGTTTACACCGAG
>ERZ888423.3293-NODE-3293-length-10827-cov-4.954326_pt1 | contig 10827 bp, 10 predicted proteins | sample MGYA00520523_ERZ888423 | MGnify/ENA primary metagenome ERZ888423 (study PRJEB32303, sample SAMEA104408611) | aquatic metagenome | biome: Brackish water; feature: Pelagic; material: water | place: Baltic Sea | collected 2014-06-08T10:24:00 | depth 30,27 m ...
TTGCGGCCTCATGTATTACCTGAGTGAAGATATAGGGAATTCCCCACCCAACGTAAAGAGACAGCAGAAAGATGTGGCGTACACGTCACTTGGCATTTCCGTCAGAATGCCTATCAAGGGCGCCGCATGACAAAAGGGCAAGCCATGACGCAACGTTTCGGGTTCACAGTTTCGCAGACCGATGGCAAAGCGCGCACCGGCCACATTTCAACACCACGCGGCGATATTCGCACACCAGCCTTTATGCCTGTGGGAACCGCCGCAACCGTCAAAGCGATGCTGCCAGAAAGCGTGCGGGCAACGGGTGCTGATATTTTGCTGGGCAATACTTATCATTTGATGCTGCGCCCCACTGCGGAACGAATCGATCGGCTGGGTGGGCTGCATAAATTCATGAATTGGCAACGCCCGATCTTGACCGATTCTGGTGGATTTCAGGTGATGAGCTTAGCTGCCCTGCGCAAACTGACCGAAGATGGCGTGACCTTTAAATCGCACATCGATGGTGCACAGCACCATCTGTCACCAGAACGGTCGATGGAAATTCAGCGATTGCTGGGGTCAGACATTGTAATGTGCTTTGATGAATGCCCCGCCCTGCCCGCTGACCGCGCTCGCATAGCCGAAAGCATGCGGCTGTCGATGCGTTGGGCCGCACGCAGCCGCATAGCCTTTGGCGACCGCCCCGGCCACGCACTGTTTGGTATTCAACAAGGCGGGTTAGAACAAGACATGCGCGAGGAAAGCGCCAAAGCCCTGATCGACATCGGGTTTGATGGCTATGCCGTCGGCGGGCTGGCCGTGGGCGAGGGCCAAGCCGCGATGTTTGGCTGTTTGGATTATGCCACGGATATGCTGCCCACCGACAAGCCCCGATATCTGATGGGGGTGGGAAAGCCCGATGATATTGTGGGTGCCGTCGAGCGCGGCATTGACATGATGGATTGCGTGTTGCCCTCACGTTCGGGGCGGACGGGGCAGGCATTCACCCGCCATGGCGTCGTCAATATAAAAAACGCCCGCCATATGGATGACCCCCGCCCGCTGGATGCAGCGTGTAGCTGCCCAGCCTGTTCCAATTACAGCCGTGCCTATCTGCATCACATTTTTCGCGCGCAGGAAATTCTAAGCTCTATGTTGCTGACATGGCATAACCTGCACTATTATCAGGAACTTATGGCAGGATTACGCGCAGCTATTGCTGTTCAAAAACTGCCCGAATTTGTGGCAAACTTTCATGCACGACGCGCTGAGGGTGATATTGAACCCCTCTAGGGGAAGAGTTCTTGATGCGGCTTTGCACACAGCAACGAAACTTAAAGACATTTTTGTAAAATTTCATAGATTCGGGACTTGCTGCGATTGCGTGGCCCGGCCATCATCACGCTCTTGTGTGGCGCTGCGGTTGACAGCCCGATAGACCCGCACCAGATATGAAGAACACCTGCGGGGAGGGCCGAGCGCTGCCGATGATCGGGGCCAGTGCCTTTCTGCGAAAAGTTAAGGAAAACCTATGTCAGACCTTTCAAACAGCTACCCAGTGCTTCCCTTGCGCGACATCGTGGTTTTTCCCCATATGATCGTGCCGTTGTTCGTGGGCCGTGAAAAATCGGTGCGCGCACTGGAAGAAGTGATGCAGGATGATAAGCAAATCTTGCTGTCCAGCCAGATCGACCCAAGCGTCGATGACCCCACAACAGACGGTATCTTTAAATCCGGTGTGCTGGCGAATGTGCTGCAACTGCTGAAACTGCCCGACGGCACGGTAAAAGTGCTGGTTGAGGGCCGCAGCAGGGTACAGATTACCGATTTTCTGGAAAATAACAGCTTCTTTGAAGCCCATGCCACCGCGCTGGATGAAATTCCGGGCGACGCTGACACATCTGCGGCGTTGGTGCGGTCGGTTTCAGAAGAGTTCGAACGCTACGCCAAAATCAAGAAAAACATCCCTGAAGAAGCGCTAGCCGCCGTATCTGAAACCAAAGAAGCCGCACGGTTGGCCGATCTGGTTGCCGGGCATTTGGGCGTAGATGTTGCACAGAAACAATATCTGCTGGAAACCCGGAACGTCGCGGAACGGCTGGAAAAAGTCTATGGCCTGATGCAGGGCGAAGTGTCGGTGCTGCAGGTCGAAAAGAAAATCAAGACACGCGTCAAAAGCCAGATGGAGCGGACGCAGCGTGAATATTATCTGAATGAACAGATGAAGGCGATTCAGCGTGAGCTGGGCGATGGCGACGAAGGCCAAAACGAAGTCGCCGAATTGGAAGAGCGGATCAAAAACACCGATCTGTCGAAAGAGGCCCGCGACAAAGCCGAGGGCGAGGTGCGCAAGCTCAAATCGATGTCACCCATGTCTGCCGAGGCGACCGTGGTGCGCAACTATCTCGATTGGATCTTGGCGCTGCCCTGGGGCAAAAAAAGCCGCGTTAAAAAAGACTTGGACGCCGCACAAAAGGTGCTGGACGTCGACCATTATGGACTGGAAAAGGTCAAAGAACGGATTGTTGAATATCTGGCCGTTCAGGCGCGCAGCCAAAAGATGAAAGGCCCGATCTTGTGCCTGGTCGGCCCTCCGGGTGTTGGCAAAACCTCGTTGGGGCGGTCGGTGGCCAAGGCCACGGGGCGTGAATTTATCCGCATCAGTTTGGGCGGTGTGCGCGATGAATCTGAAATTAGGGGCCACCGCCGGACATATATTGGGTCAATGCCGGGCAAGATCATCCAAGCGATGAAAAAGGCAAAAACCAACAATCCATTGATTTTGTTGGATGAAATAGACAAAATGGGACAAGATTACCGTGGTGATCCTGCCAGCGCGATGCTTGAGGTGTTGGACCCAGAACAAAACGCGACCTTTGTCGATCACTATTTGGAAGTCGAATACGACCTTTCAAACGTGATGTTTTTGACCACGGCCAACAGCTATAATATGCCCGGCCCCCTGCTGGACCGGATGGAGATCATCCCGCTGTCCGGCTATACTGAGGACGAAAAGCGAGAGATTGCCAAAGGTCATCTGATCGGAAAACAAGTAAAAAACCACGGGTTAAAACCTGCGGAATTTTCCCTGACCGACCCTGCTTTGATGGAGATCATCCGCACCTATACCCGCGAGGCCGGTGTGCGAAACCTTGAACGCGAGATTGCGAAACTGGCCCGCAAGGCTGTAACCGAGATCGTACGCAAGAAAACCAAATCGGTCGAGATTTCGCCTGCGAACCTGGAAACGTATCTGGGTGTCAAGCGCTTCCGCTATGGCTTGGCTGAAAAGGAAGATCAGGTTGGTGTTGTGACCGGATTGGCCTGGACCTCAGTCGGGGGCGAGTTGCTGTCGATTGAGGCGTTGAAACTGCCCGGAAAGGGGCGGATGAAAACCACCGGCAAGCTGGGCGATGTTATGAAGGAATCGATTGATGCGGCGTCAAGCTTCGTGCGCTCCATCAGCCCAGAGTTGGGGATCAAGCCGACAAAATTCGAAAACGTTGACATCCACGTTCACGTTCCCGAGGGCGCCACACCCAAAGATGGCCCCAGCGCCGGCGTGGGCATGGTGACATCGATTGTGTCGGTTCTGACAGGCATTCCTGTCCACAAAGACATCGCAATGACCGGCGAGGTAACGCTTCGCGGCAATGTGCTGGCGATCGGTGGGCTGAAGGAAAAACTGCTGGCAGCGTTGCGCGGTGGCATCAAAACCGTACTTATTCCGGAAGAAAACGCCAAAGACCTGCCCGAGATTCCCGACAATGTGAAAGAGGGGCTGACAATAATCCCTGTCTCACATGTGCGCGAAGTGCTGAAGCTTGCGCTGGTGCGGATGCCAGAGCCGATCGAGTGGGACGAAGAAGCAGAAGAGGCCGCAGCCGCCGCAAAAGCGCTGGCCGCCAAAGCTGAGCCCAGCGTGCAAACCACGCATTAACCACCATGTGACGACAACGGGGGCCAATCCACAAGATATGGCCCCCGACTTACGCCAATTTTCTGATACTTGACACAACCCTAGCCCCAATCGTTTGATAATCACCAATTTCCGGTCACGCAAAAGGTTTTCCGCATGCCAAAAACAGATACAGCCCCCGCCCCAAAAACCCAAAAGCCAAAAGCTAAATCGACGGATGTCGCTGTCTTAAACAAAAAAGACATGCTTACCACGATTGTGGATATGGCAAAGGTCAGCCCAAAAGACGCCAAGGCCGTGGTCGATGCCATGCTTGTGGTAATGGGTCAGGCGCTGATTGAAGGCAAAGCGCTTGCGCTGCCACCACTGGGCCGTCTGCGCGTGCAAAAAAAGCAAGATCAAAAAGGTGCCGAGCTTTTTGTGCTGCGTTTGCGCCGGCCAGCAACGGCAGAGGCTCTTGCACAGTCGGATTCTTAAGGTTATGACCCCGCGACCGGGTGATTAGCTCAGTGGTAGAGCGCTTCGTTCACATCGAAGATGTCAGGGGTTCAAATCCCTTATCACCCACCATTTTTCCTGGTTGTTAAAAATCTGGTGAAATGCCTGGTTCGTTCAGTTCAGATACAAAAGGCAGGGCACACATGACGCCCTGCCTTTGGTTTTTTCATGCAATATGTGCTCAGCGCTTTGCTGCGTAATAGGCCACGCGCCGCTCAAGATAGGCGAATACCTCTGAAATCGTAAAAGCCAGAGCAAACAGCACGATCAAAACTGCCCAGAAATGCGCCATCAAGAAGTTTGAGGAATAGAGCTCAAACAAGGCACCAAAGCCCACGATAGATATCAACAGCTGTCCGATAATCACGCCTTTTACTGCCCGGATCACACCAATGCGAACACCGCCTAAGATCTCGGGCAGAGCTGCCCAGAAATAGATTTTAAAGAATGCATCCATCGGAGATGCACCAAAACTGCGCGCCATTTCGATCATGGATCGGTTGATCTGCATCACCCCCGCCCGGGTGTTCAAGATGATGATCCAAATAGCAAAAAGGGTGGTGGTGATAATGATCGACTTCATACCAAAGCCGAACAACACCATCAAAACCGGCACCAATGCCGTCAGCGGCGCGCTAAGAAACATGTTCACCCATGGCAACAGCATTTCATCAATCAGCCGATTTTTCCCCATCATGATCCCAGTTGGAATGCCGATCACGATCGAAAAGAACACACCCGCAAAAAACGCATATGCGGTATCCCACAGCGCCTTTTGAAACGATCCGGTGCCAATAACCTCAAACAAGGTCACAAACACTTTTGACAACGGCGGGATGAAAAATGTCACCCCCGCCTGACCGACGATTTCCCACAAAATACCCCACAAAATGAGCGAGGACATGGCGGGCAGACGGTATCCCATGATCTTCATAGTGCGCCCCTATTCCACATAGCTGCGCAGCGAGGCCCAGATTTCATCAACGATATCCAAATATTCCGGATCACGCCGAATGCTGGCGGCGTCTTTGTTGCGAAAACCACTGGGGCGAATGATCTCAGACACCCGGCTTGGACGCGGCAACAGAATGGCGATCTGATCCGAAACATAAACCGCTTCTTCGATCGAGTGGGTGACAAAGATAAAGGTCTTGCTTTCGTTTTGAACAAGGTTCAGCAGATCTTCCTGAAACTTGCGCCGCGTCTGCTCATCAACCGCCGAAAACGGCTCATCCATCAGCAAAACCTGTGCGTTCACCGACAGGGCCCGCGCCAAACCCACGCGCTGGCGCATACCGCCAGACAGCTCGTGCGGATAGCTTTTTTCAAAGCCAGCAAGACCCACATCTTTGATATATTTTTCCGCAATGGCTTCGCGCTCAGACCGGGCAACACCACGCAGTTCCAACCCAAAACCTACGTTGCGCAGCACGCTGGCCCAAGGCAACAGTGCGAAATCTTGGAACACAAAGGCACGGTCAGGACCAGGCCCGGTGACGGCTTTGCCGTTCACCTCAATCTCACCAGAGTTTGGCTCTAGCAGGCCCGCGATAATCTTCAAAAGTGTGGTCTTGCCACAACCCGATGGCCCCAACAGCGATGTCAGTTGGCCACGTGGGAACTCTAGCGACATATCTTTCAGCGCTTCGACATCGCCATAATTCTTGGAAACACCGCGCACGGCAACGGCGTTATCCACTTTCGCCTCAAAGGCTGTTTCAGTCTGAGGCATAGCCACGGTAATTTCCTTCGAACAGAGTTTTTTCCAGTTTTTCCAGCAGGTTCAAAAACAAAACTGCCAGAACGATGATCGAAAAGATCGCAGCATACATGCTGGGATAATCGGCGATGGACCGGCTGTAGGTGATGATATCACCCACGCCCGTAGGGGTGATTTTCAGCTCGGACAAAATCGCGCCGATGAAGCCAGCCGAAATGCCTAGCCGCAGACCGGAAAATATCACGGGCGACGCGGCGGGCAGAATGATTTTAAAAACCACATCCCAATTCGTGCCAAGAAATGAGCGCGCCATTTCTTTGATTGATGATGGTGTGTTTCGCACGGCGCCACTGGTGTTCAACACAATGACCGGCATGGCCATGATGCACACGACAAACACCTTGGATGTCAAACCAATCCCATAGGCCATCACCAAAATTGGGATCAGGGCCGCCAGGGGCGCAGCCTGCATCACAATGAAAATAGGGGAAAACAGCCAATCAAACGTTGAGCTTAGCCCAATCCAAAGGCCGATCGCGATGCCAAGAACAGCCGAAATGGCGATGCCCACGACCAGCGGCTTTAGTGTTTCACCGTAAGCGACAAACAGGCTGCCATCAAAAAACATACGGGCCAGCGCCTGCATCGATTCCACAAACGTTGGGAAAGCATAGCTGACCGGAATACGACCAGCAATTTCCCAAGCGCCAAACAGAATCGCTGCTGACAAAAGCTTAAGAAGAAGAGAACGATTTGACATGGGGTGCGTCGCGATCCACTCAGATGAATAAAAAGGCCGCTGGCCGTGCAAGGCCAGCGACCGTGTTACAGATGTCTTACTTGGCCGCTTTATCCAGAGGGGCCAAATACCAGAAATCTTCGATGTTCAGGCTGGCTGCGTCACCGTCCAACTGACCCGCTTGGGAATACCATTCCATATCGGCCAAAGCAGCTTTGCGCCCGCCACCATTTGGATCATAGAGCCCACCAGCAACGGCATTGGCATAAAAGCCATCTAACCCATCCAGAATTTCTTTGGGCAACTGGCCAATCGGGCCATCTGGGCTGGTTTCACGGCGAATGATACTGGGGTCTTTCGCCATATCCTGCCAAACGCTGGCAAGCGCGCCAACAAAGATATCGACGTCTTTTTCGTTAGATTTAATCCAGTCAAGGTTGGCAAAAAGCGCCTCATCGCTGGCATCTACCTCAAACATCGGCAGAACATTGAACTTTTCACCAGCGTTCGCCATGATTTTGTTTTTGTTGGACAAATCCAAAATTGTTGCATCGGCTTGACCCGCGATCAGAGCCACCACACGGTTGGCAGAGCCCGACATATACGACCGCTCTCCAAGTTTGATACCAACTTTATCTTCAATAACGTTGGCAATCGAATCCGTGCCGCCCCCGCGCGAATGCAGCAAGATCGGCTGGCCATTGAGGTCTTCCAGCTTTTCGTATTTCTTTGACGTTACCGGAAAGAACTTCAGCTTGGACAGCTGAAACACGATGCGCAGCGGGGCTTTTGAGCGCTGCATCGCAGAATAGGGCGTGCCAAATCCGATATCCATCTGACCGCTCAGAATGGCCTGAACCGCCAGCTCTTCGTCTGAAAATGCTGTCCATTCATAATCAAGACCAGCCGCTTTGGCCCGATCAAGCGCGACAAAGAATGCAGCCAGTTCATCGGATGGCGTTTCGGCCAGCGCGATACGGATTTTATCAGCCTGCGCGGCACCCGCCATCAGGCCAAACGCCAGCGGCAGCACAGCGACCGATGTCGCAAGTTTCTTGAGCAGATGTTTCATGTTTCTCCTCCCTGAGAACATTTATTTATCGTTTCAACGTTCCGTCTTCCCAGCGCCCTCTTTTCCAAGGGCTCTAGTTCTCTCCAAACAACCGCGCGGAAACCGAACGGAGGTGGTTTCGCATTGCATCATGCGCCGCGGCGGGGTCGCGGGCCTCTAATGCAGCCAAAATTGCATCATGTTCCGAAAAGCTAGAATGGCTTGCGGGTGGGCGCAGGGTTCCACGCACAACAGTGTTCAGCGCAACCGCCCGACGCACCTCATTTAACTGATCAAAGATGGCAACCAGCAAAATATTGTCAGATGCCTCTGCGATGGTCCGGTGGAACAGGTCATCCTGGGCCTCATAATCAGCCCAAGTGGTGGCATCAAACGCCCGGTCACGCGCCAGTTTAATACGCACCATTATCTCACGTGAGGCGTTTATCGCCGCTTCGCGGGCTATTGCGGGCTCAATACTTAACCTTGCGCGCATCATACGCACAGGCGTCATCTGATGTACGATTTCGCTAATCGGCGCACCGTGCGAACTTGGCACAGAAACAAACGTACCCTTACCCACATGGCGCCAAATCACGCCCTCTCGTTCAAGCGCATCAAGCGCTTTACGCAAGATGGTGCGGGTCATACCCAGTTCACCCATCAGGCTGCGTTCTGCCGGCAGCCGATCGCCCGGACTGTAATCGCCCGCGTCGATAAACGACTTTAGCGCAGAAACTGCTGCGTCGCGTCCTGATGGCTCAAGCCGGGAAAGCACCCTGTTTCACCCCTAAATTGGTTGACCAATTCCGATCCAATATCTAGATTGGCACAGATCAATGCCGCCTCGCAACAAAAATGTTTTGATTTTTTAAATTGGTTGCGATTGATCTTAAAATCGGCATCGGCTATCAATTTCTGAACCTAGTTGGAAAATGGAGCCCTGAATGTCGAACTATGTGATTGAACTGCCACCGGTGCCCACCTTGCCTGTGGCAGGGTCGGATGCGTTGTTTCCCGTCCGCCGCATCTATTGCATCGGGCGCAACTATGCCGCCCACACCATCGAAATGGGTGGCGATCCAAACCGAGAGGCGCCGTTCTTTTTCCAAAAAAACCCCAATAACATCGATTTGACGGGTGAGTTCCCCTATCCTGCGCATTCCAACGATGTGCATTTTGAGGTTGAGATGGCCGTTGCCCTGAAATCAGGTGGCACCAATATCCCGGTTGATCAGGCGCTAGACCATGTGTTTGGCTATGGTGTTTGCCTTGATATGACCCGCCGCGATTTGCAGGGTGAGGCAAAGAAACTGGGCCGTCCGTGGGAAATCGGCAAGGCGTTTGAACGCTCAGGCCCCTCTGGTCCTCTGCATACCGTTGCCGAAGTCGGGCACATTGATCATGGCCGGATTGAGTTGAAGGTAAATGGCCAGATCCGCCAAGAGGGCGACATCAACCAGATGATCTGGAAAGTGCCCGAAATGATTTCATATCTTTCCGAGTATTTTGAACTCGCCGCAGGCGACGTGATCATGTCAGGCACCCCGTCAGGCGTGGGCCCGGTGCAGCGCGGCGATGTTATGGTGATGTCGGCAGCAGGTCTGGGCTCAGTAGAAGTGCGGGTGGTCTGACCCCCTTCACGCACGAAAGCTGCGTGTTAAATTCATTGCATCACAAATGGCCCGCCTTTGGCGGGCCATTTTTTGGCCCAACACCCAGCCCCTTTGGCAGAAAATTTAGGCTTTTTGTTTGCCAACCTACGGGGTGGGGGGTATCGTTAATACGCGTCTCAGACATGAAATGAAACTGCAATTCTGATTGGAGATCAATATGTTGCCCAGCACCATGAAGGTTATAGAAATGAATGGTACGGGCACGCCCGAGGTGTTGGTTGTGGCACAGCGCCCTCTGCCAACGGTTGGCCCCTCTGAGATTTTGATCAAGGTGGCGAGCGCAGGCATAAATGGCCCCGACCTGGTGCAGCGACGTGGGCATTACCCAGCGCCAAAGGGTGCATCGGATCTTCTGGGGCTTGAGGTGTCGGGCACAGTTGCAGCCATCGGCACTGATGTCAGCGGATGGGAGCTCGGCGATGAGCTGTGCGGTCTGACCAATGGCGGTGGCTACGCCGAATTTGTAGCAGTAGAGGCTGCGCATTGTTTGCCAATTCCACAGGGTGTGGCGCTGGGCGATGCAGCCGGGCTTTGCGAGACGTATTTCACCGTGTGGAGCAATCTGTTCTTTAATCAACCGCGCCAAGCCGGTCAGACCTTGTTGGTGCATGGCGGTGCCGGGGGGATTGGATCGACAGCCGTTCAGCTGGGCCATCACCTAGGCTTCAAGGTCTTTGCCACCTGCGCCAACCCAGACGATTGCGCCTATGTCGAAGCACTGGGGGCAACCCGTGCAATCAATTACCATGAAGAAGATTTTGTTGAAATTGTGCGTGCCGCAGGTGGCGCTGATCTGATTTTGGACATCATCGGAGGGCCTTATGTTGAGCGCAATATAAAAGCCGCCAATCACGATGCGCGCATTGTGCAATTGGCCTTTAATGCAGGATCAAAGGTTGAAATCAATTTGATGCCGATCATGCTAAAGCGCCTGACCTATACCGGTTCAACCCTAAGAACCCGCCCCGACACGTTCAAATCAGCAGTCGCAGCTGAGCTGCGCGCCCAAGTCTGGCCAATGTTTGGCCAAGGGCGGCTGGCAGCGCAAACCCACAAGGTATTTGGATTTGAATCGGCAGCTGAAGCCCACAAAATGATGGAGGCCGCCAGCCATCGCGGCAAAATTCTGCTGTCGCCCAGCCTTTAATCAGGGCGCAGGATTCAAGCTTTTCGCAGAAGACCACGCGCCCACCGTATATTTCTGCTCTGCCAGCAGATCAGCAGACAGGGTGGCCGCAATGC
>ERZ888423.3294-NODE-3294-length-10825-cov-9.153946_pt1 | contig 10825 bp, 8 predicted proteins | sample MGYA00520523_ERZ888423 | MGnify/ENA primary metagenome ERZ888423 (study PRJEB32303, sample SAMEA104408611) | aquatic metagenome | biome: Brackish water; feature: Pelagic; material: water | place: Baltic Sea | collected 2014-06-08T10:24:00 | depth 30,27 m ...
TGGTGCGACGATAGCGCCATGACCGCAACGCTTGTCGCGAAGAATGTGGCCGGCGGATTCGCCCACCGCACCCTCTTCGAGGGTTTGGACCTGACTGTGGCACCGGGTGATGTCGTCGGCGTCGTCGGCGTCAACGGGGCCGGCAAGAGCACACTGTTGAGAATCCTGGCCGGTGACGTCGAACCCCTGGAGGGCACGGTCAGCCTCGCGCCTGCCGATGCGTTCGTCGGGTGGTTGCCGCAGGAGCACCAGCGGGTGCCGGGCGAGACCGTTGCCGGCTATATCGCGCGGCGGACCGGATGCGCGGCGGCGACCCTGGCCATGGATGCTGCGGCCGCGGCCCTGGCAGCCCCCGCCGGGGTGGCCTCGGACGTGGATCCGGCCGACGTCTACTCCGCGGCGCTGGACCGCTGGCTGGTGACCGGTGCGGCCGATCTCGAGGAGCGTCTTCCCGCGGTGCTGGCCGACCTCGGCCTGGACCGCGATGCGGTGCAACCGGATTCGACACTGATGACCGCACTGTCGGGCGGGCAGGCGGCCCGGGTCGGATTGGCCGCGTTGATACTGTCCCGCTTCGACATCGCCCTTCTCGATGAGCCGACCAATGATCTCGACCTCGACGGCCTGGCCCGGCTGGAGGACTTCGTCCGTGAACTGCGCGGGGGTGTGGTCCTGGTCAGCCACGACCGGGAGTTCCTCGCTCGCAGCGTGACCCGGGTCCTGGAGTTGGATCTGGCGCAGAACACCACCACCGTTTTCGGCGGCGGCTATGACAGTTATCTGGAGGAGCGTGAGGTCGGCCGTCGGCACCGGCGTGAGCAGTACGAGGAGTTCGCCGAGAAGAAGGCCGACCTGGTGGCCCGTGCCCGCACCCAACGGGAATGGTCGAGTCAGGGTGTCCGCAACGCGATGCGCAAATCCCCGGACAATGACAAGATCCGGCGGCGTGCGGCGACCGAGTCCAGCGAGAAGCAGGCGCAGAAGGTGCGCCAGATGGAGAGCCGGATCGCCCGCCTCGAGGAGGTCGCCGAGCCCCGCAAGGAATGGACCCTGGAGTTCACCATCGGCACCGCCCCGCGATCGAGTTCGGTGGTCGCGACACTGGACGAAGCCGTTGTGCGACAGGGGGACTTCGTCCTGGGCCCGGTATCGGTACAGGTCGCGGCCGGCGAACGGATCGGCATCACCGGCCCCAACGGTGCCGGGAAATCGACGCTGCTGCGGCTGCTGCTCGGTCGCCGGCAGCCCGACGAGGGCCGGGGGAGTCTGGGCGCCAATGTCGCGGTCGGCGAAATCGATCAGGCCCGAGCGGATTTCACCGGACCGGGCAGGCTTCTCGAGCGCTTCGAACAGCGGGTGCCATCCTGGCCGACCGCCGATGTCCGCACCCTGCTGGCCAAGTTCGGTCTGCGCGCCGACCACGTGGATCGCGAGGTTGACGAGCTGTCCCCAGGTGAGCGGACCCGCGCCGGTCTGGCGCTGCTGCAAGCCTGTGGCACCAATGTCCTGATCCTCGATGAGCCGACGAACCATCTCGACCTACCCGCCATCGAGCAGCTCGAGCAGGCGTTGGAAAGCTACGACGGTGCGCTGCTGCTGGTGACCCACGACCGCCGAATGCTGAAGAACGTCCGGCTGGACCGCTCGTGGCAGGTGGACCGTGGCCGGGTAACGGAGCTGTAGGCCGGGATCCGGATCAGCCGCGTCGCGGCCTGGTGATCCGATGCAGAACCCAGGCCGCCGGCACCGTGAGCACGATGGTCACCGCGAACAAGATGGTGGCTGAACCGGTGAACAACGGCCAGCCCAGTAGCGAGGTCAGCGCGATCTCCATCACGATCACGTGCAGCAGGAACACCTCGTAGGAGATCTCCCCGAGGCGCACCATCGGCCGGCTGGCCAGCAGCCGGGAGTACAGGGCGGGCCGCTCGGGGCCGGTGAGGACGACCGGAGCGACCACCAGGGTGGCGACCACGGCGTAGAGCAGCGTCTTGGCCAGATCTGCGCCGAGGTCCGGGCCGGTTGCGGTCATCGTCCCGGCGATCGGGGTGGACACCACCAGATATCCCGCCGCTGCCACCGGGAGTGCTGCCCACCACCGGCAGCGCACCCCGGTGCGTTGCCATACCGCCAGGGCCATCCCGCCGGCGAACCACACCAGGAAGTGCGGCAGCCACATGCCCGCCCCAACCGGCAGCCAGTCGGTGTGGTGCAGCAGCACCAGCCACAGCGGGCTGATCGCCGCCAGCGCCGCCAGCAGACCGAGCACCAACCGCGGCCGCCACCGCCCGGCGCGCAGCGCTACCAGCAGGGTCCAGGCCAGCACCGGCAGCAGGGCGTAGAAGGCGACTTCGACTGCCAGACTCCACATCTGGGTCAGGCCCTGATGTTGATAGCGCGAGAAGTAGTCGCCGTAGATCTGGGTCAGGGTCAGGTTGCGCACCAGACCCGCCCAGGTGTGCCCGGGGTTGGGTTCGATCGGGCGCAGCTCGTACACCGCATACGCCAGCACCACCGTGACCACGTAGGCGGGCATGATCCGGCGCACCCGGCTGCGGCCGTAACGCCGCACCGACGGCCGAGGGGTGCCCGCCGCGGCGGCCCGCACCCACGGTCCGAACAGCAACATTCCGGACAGCACGAAGAAGATCGCCACCCCGATGTCCAGGCGGGCCAGCATCAGACCGGGATAACCGCGGTTGAGTGCTCCCGTGCCGAAGGCGGCGTGAGTGCCGACCACGGCGAAGGCGGCCACCGCCCGCAGCCCGGTCAGGCCCGGAACGCGGTCGGCCGAGGAGACCTGCTCGAGGCCCCCCGGATCGTCGTCGGCCGGGGTGTTCACCGCGGCGGATGTTGCGAGGCCGATCGCGGCCCGAATGCCAGGTCCAGGAAACTCTCGAAGGTGGCTGCGATGGTCATCGGCTCGTCGGGGTACAGACCGGTCCACATGGTGGCCAGCATCGCCGGCGAAAGCATCAGCAGTGGGACGCGTTGGAGCGCATCGGTCTGGATTTCGCCCCGATCGGCGGCGGTGGCTGCCCAACTGCGGATCTGCTCGGCCACCGGGTCGAGGACCCGTTGGCGGTAGATGGTCGCGACCTCCGGTGACTCGCGGCCCTCCGTCATCACCAGTCGGATGAGGCCTTGCCAGGGTGAACCCTCCACGGCGGTCAACATTGGCGTGACCACCCGGCTGAGGAAGTCACGCAGGGATTCCTCAGCACCCGGTTGCGCGGCCCGCAGCGTCGTGACCCGGGCGTCGAGGACGTCGCCGAGGACACCGGCGAACAGCGCCTGCTTATCGGCGAAGTGCAGGTAGACAGTGCCTTTGGCGACTCCGGCGCGGGAGGCGACATCGCTGACGCGGGTGCCGCGGTAGCCCCGTTCGAGGAACAGTTCGAGCGCGGCCCGGGCCACGGACTGACGTGTCTGGGCGGTTTTCTGCGGGCTGGGCCCCCGACTGCGCCGACCATCGGCAACCACCACGGAGCACCTCCCCACGACAAAAGTGACTTGTAGGTCAGAAATGGGTCTACAGTTATGACTTGCTGGTCACTTTTAATCCTAGTGGAGGGTTCCCGACATGGAGTCAGTTCTGGTCGTCGGTGCCGGCCCCACCGGTCTGGTCATGGCATTGAGCCTGGCGCGCCGGGGCGTACCGGTTCGGATCATTGACCGCAAGAGCGGGCCCTCTCCGGAATCCCGGGCGATGGGCTTGCATGCGCGGACCCTGGAGTTCTACCGCCAGTTCGGGTTTGGTGATCAGGTTGTCGAGCGCGGTGTCGTCGCCGACACCATCCGTTTCCGGGCGGGTGATCGCGACGTCGCTCAATTCTCGCTGGCCGATATGGGTCTGGGTCTGAGCCCCTACCCGTTCATGCTGGCCTTTCCGCAGGACGAGCATGAGCGGTTCCTGCGGGATCGGTTGGCGCAACTCGGTGTCCAGGTGCAGTGGAACAGCGCACTGGAGGATCTCACCGACCACGGCGACGTCGTCGAGGCCGTCGTCAGCGACGGCGAGTCAACCGCGGGGTCCGACTACGCCTACGTCGTCGGGTGCGATGGCGCCCACAGCAGGGTGCGGGAGATTCTCGGTGTCGGATTCCCCGGCGGGTCATCCGAACAACTCTTCTTCGTCGCGGACGCGATCATCGCCGGCGCGCCCGAGGCGGGGATCTACCTCGGCTTCCGCGAGGCGGGGCTGGCGCTGATGATGCCGGTGCGGACCACCGGCACCCAGCGGCTGATCGGACTGGCGCCGCCGGAGGTGAGCAGCAAGCCCGACCTCGGCTTCGAGGATCTGCGGGCCCACGTTGAATATCTGCTCGGCATCGACGTCGCCGAGGTGAACTGGTTCTCCACCTACCGCGTCCACCACCGCGTCGCGGAGCATTTCGGCAAGGGGCGGGTGTTCATCGCCGGTGACGCCGGACATGTTCACAGCCCGGCCGGCGGGCAGGGGATGAACACCGGCATCGGGGATGCGATCAACCTGTCCTGGAAGATCGCCGATGTCCTGCACCTCCGCGCGGAGCCCTCATTGCTGGACACCTATGAGCGGGAACGGATTCCGTTCGCCCAGTCCTTGATCGCCACCACCGACCGGGTCTTCCGATTCCTGGTCGATGAGGGAAAGGCGGCGCAGACGGTACGGGTCCGGGTGCTACCGAGGCTCGTCGCGACAATGGCGAGGTTCACCGCCCCACGCAGGATGATGTTCAAGACGGTGTCCCAGACCCGGATCTCCTACCGCGACTGCGATTTCAATCAGGGCGAGGCCGGTTCGATCCGCGGCGGCGACCGGTTGCCCTGGTTGGTCAATGCGGGAGGTGACAACTTCGGTGCCCTGGAATCGCTGGATTGGCAGTTGCACGTCTACGGGGAACCGGGCAGTTCAATTGTCGATGAGGCCAAGCGGCTCGCAATTCCACTGCACCGCTTCGATTTCGACGACGACGCACAGGCCGCAGGGCTGGAACGCGACGCCGTCTACCTTGTTCGCCCCGACGGCTATGTGGCACTGGCGCTCGCGCCCGGCGACGAGGGCGGGCTGACCGGCTTCATCCATGGGCGGGAATTGCGGATCGGGCAGCCTGACGTAACCTCCGACGTCGCTGGAACGGATTCCGCGTGATGGCCGACTGGAGACGGTTCCCCAGCGGTAGGCCCGCGCCGCTGCGAAGTACCTGGCGTCGCGGCTATTAACCCGACCGAGTGCCAGGTAGCACCGCTCCCGCCCACCCGAGCGGGCTGAGATTGCGGTACGGGTCGGTCGTGCGCAACTGTTGAAGGTCGGCGAGCGTGGTCTCGAGTGCGGACTGGGTCCGTTCCTTGACCGTCGCCTCCCAGGTGTCGACAGGAACACCCGCGGGTCTGGCGGTCTGCAGTGGGGTGCCAAAGCGGAGATACATGCGCTGTGGTCGCGGAATCAGTGTTGGCCCGACCCCGCGTACCAACGGAATCGCGACACCGGGTCGCCCGAGCAGACGGGGGCTGACGGCCTGGCTCAACCGGCCAAACGTGCTGTCGCGTGAAACCAGACTGCGGTAGACGTCGTCACCGCCCACGAGACCGACCGGGACGATCGGATAGTCGTGGGCGATGGCCAGACGTGCGAACCCGCTGCGGCCTTGCCAGCGCAACTGGTAATCCTCGCCTTTGAACTTCGGCATCTCCGGACCGCCACCGGGGAACACCAGCACAGTCTCGCCGTTGCGCATCAACTCCGCGCCGATGTCCGGTTCGCCGATCACCGCGCCGGCGGCAGCCAGCAGATCGGCGGCAAGGCCCCGCGCGTCGGCGAATGACCGGTCGGCGAGGCCGCGGACCCGCACCCCGAGCTCACGATGGACGAAGTACGGAATCAATACGACTTCTGCCAGACCGAAGGCGGTGTGGTTGCCCACGAGGAGAAACCGGCCGTCGCGGGGAAGATTCCCCAATCCGTCGACGTAGGGCCGACTCAGATCCACGATCGGTCCCGCGCGATCGGCGAGCGTGAAGATCGCCCGGGTCAGGGCCTGCACCCGCCCGGATGGGTCCGGCAATGTGCCGCTCGGGTGTTGTGGGGTCGGCGCCATGCGATCTCCTCATTCCGGGGGCTTTCCCGGAGGTGATCGAAGTCTAGCAAAAACTGACCAAACGACCATAATGGTCAGAATGACTAGTTTGGTTCAGGACGGGGCGGTCCCTGTCGACGGTAGTGCGAGGCCGTGCGCCGATATAGTCACGGCCGTGAGCACCTCCCTCGGCCAACTGCCCGAGCGGAATTCGGCCAAGGCGGCCAGACTCCTCGAAGCGGCCGGTGATCTCCTGATTGGCCGCGGCGCCAAGGGATTTACCGTCGCGGACGTCGCACACCGGGCCCATGTGGGAAAGGGCACGGTCTATCTCTACTGGCCTACGAAGGAAGATCTCCTGATCGGACTGATCGGCCGCGGGTTCCTCAGTCTCATCGACGACCTGACCCAGCGTCTCACCGAGGATCCCGACCTCGCCCGCCCATCGCGCTACTGCCCGCTGATGCTGCAGATCGCGACCAGCAAGCCACTCGTCGCGGCACTGCAGAGCCACGACGACGACCTGCTCGGCATCCTGGCCCGGCATCCGCGTTCGGTTGCCCTGCATGAGGCGCTCGGCCCCGGTGCCGTGCTCAACGCCGTGCTTCCGATCTGGCGTCGCAACGGCCTGGCTCGTCCGGACTGGGACATCGGCGATCAGGCGTTCGCGCTGCACGCGCTGCTCAGCGGTGTTGCGATGTCGCTCATCGGGCCCGGAACCCAAGCGGTCACCGCGGATGATCCGATGGCGGTGTTGAGCAAGGCGGTGACAGCGTTGCTCGGACCCGAACGTGGCGGGAAGGTGAAAATCCGCACCGCGGCAACGGAAATCATCGACTTTCTCGGCGGGTGTCAGGTTGCGGCACTCACGCTGATCGACCCGCCGCGGTCCCACCCGTGAGCTTTCGGGAATTTCTGGACTGAACCGATGCGGGCCCTCGGGGGGATTGACAGATGCGATTTGGGTCAATGCGATGGATGGGTGGTCGGGATGACATAGGACCGGGGAGGCAAGCCGTGACAGCTGAAGTGGCCGACGCGATTGTGGTGGGGATGGGCCCGGGCGGGGAGGACGCCGCGACCCGGATGGCGCAGGAGGGCCTTTCGGTCATCGGCGTCGAAGGCAACCTGGTCGGCGGCGAGTGCCCGTATTACGCGTGCGTACCCACCAAGATGATGATCCGTGCCGCGAATTCGCTCGCCGAAGCACACCGGGTCGCCGCACTGGCCGGATCGGTCTCAGTGCGACCGGACTGGGCTCCCGTCGCCGCCCGCATCCGCGCCGAGGCGACCGACAACTGGGACGACACCGTTGCGGTTGAGCGGTTCGAGAACGCGGGCGGCCGGTTCATCCGTGGCTGGGGCCGTATCACCGCCCCGGGGGCGGTGACCGTCGCTACGGAATCCGGGCCGCGCCTGTTGCGCGCCGCAAAGGCGATCGTGCTCAATCCAGGCTCCGCCCCGGCGATTCCACCGATCCCCGGTCTGCGGGAGACCCCGTATTGGACCAACCGCGATGCGGTGGCGACAACCACCGTTCCGGAATCGCTGATCGTTCTCGGCGGAGGGCCGGTGGCCTGCGAATTCAGTCAGGTCTTCGCGAGGTTCGGCACCTCGGTGACCGTGCTGGTGCGAAGCCGACTACTCTCCCGCGACGAACCGGAAGCCGGCGCTCTGATCGGGGACGTGCTCACCGGCGAGGGTGTCACCATCCACCGCGGCGCGTCCGCGACCTTGGTGGAGCACGACGGACACCAGTTCACCGTGCACCTCGAAGGCGGCGACCCGGTGCGTGCACGCAACTTGTTGATCGCCACCGGACGCCACACCGACCTGGCCGCACTCGGTGTCGGAGCGGTCGGTGTGGACGACACCGCCTCGACCATCCGGGTTGACGACAGGATGCGTGCCGCCGACGGGGTGTGGGCCATCGGGGATGTGACCGGACGCGGGGCATTCACCCACATGTCCATGTACCAGGCCCGGATCGCGGTCGCCGACATTCTCGGCCGCCCCGGCGAACCCGCCGACAGCCGTGCCGTGCCGCGGGTGACGTTCACCGATCCAGAGGTGGGGGCGGTCGGGCTGAGCGAGTCGGCCGCCCGCGCGGCGGGAATCCCGGTGCGTACCGGACGAAGCGACATCCCGCAGTCGGCGCGGGGCTGGATCCACAAGGCGGGCAACGAGGGATTCATCAAGGTGGTGGCGGATACCGATCGCGGGGTTCTCGTCGGTGCCACCTCCGTGGGACCGGTGGGTGGTGAAGTTCTCGCCACCCTCACCCTTGCGGTCCATGCCCGCGTTCCGATCGGAAGACTCAGGCGAATGATCTATGCATATCCGACATTTCACCGCGCGATTGAGTCCGCGTTGGAGGACCTCGGCGAGCTGATGCCTGACGGCGCAACCCAACGGGTCACCACGTGAGGGTCATGGCCGCCCGCGGGCCCGCCATGCGCGATAGCCGCGGTGGGCGCCGAAGGCGCCGATGATCGCGGTGATGCACCAGACGGCGATCGCCGCGTAGGCCAACGGCGAGCTGAGATCGGAGATCGACGCGCCCAGGGCGGTGTAGACGAACGCCCGTGGCGCCGATCCGATGAGCGCCCCGATCGCCATCTGCCACAACGGCATACCGAACGCACCGAAGGCGTAGGAAGCCAGCGCATCGGAGATCCCGGGAATGAAACGCTGGCCGACCACCGCCCACAGTCCGCGGCGCTGGATCTGGGTGTCGATGCGCTCCGACCATTCCGCCCCGATCAGTGCCCGGGCGCTGTCCCGGCCCGCCCGCCTGCCGATCAGTGCGGTGATCGTCGCCGTCGTCGCGGTCGAGGCCAGGGTGACGACCGTGCCGAGCACCGGTCCGAAGAGAAACCCGCTGCCGGCAGCGAGGAGGGGGCCGGGCACGAATATCGCCGCCAGCATGGCGGCAACGAGGACATAGACCACGGGAGCGACCGGACCAGTCGCCGCGATGGCGGCGCGCATGGCCTCGATATCGACGACCTGCCGGACCGCGACGAGATAGAACAACGTCGCGAGGAAGGCGGCGAACACCGCCAGCCGCAGGATGTGGGCCCGTCGGCCGGCTGCCGGGACCGCGCCGCTCTCAGTCACCCTGCTGTCCCGTATCGGGTTGGGTCCGTCGCGGTGCACAGCCGCCGCAGTGCTTGGGCAGAGCCAGAACGGTGGACCGGAATCTGACCGGCGAGGCTACGGCCATGGGCTCAGCGGAAACGGACGTCCAACGTCGCCAACCCGAAGATCTTCCGGCCGTCGGACTTCGCGGCGACCAGCACGACGCCGGTGCGGGTTTGCGGGTCCAGTGATTTGATCCGGCCGCTGAATTCGATGTCCGCGCCTTCGGTGGCCGAGACGATCGCCGGCGCGGACAGCCGAACCGCGTAGCGGGTCACCGCGCCCGGGTCGCCGGTCCAGGTCGAGACGAATCCGGCGCCCAGTCCCATGGTGAGCATCCCGTGGGCGATCACATCCGGCAGTCCGGCCAGCTTGGCGATGTCCTCGTCCCAGTGGATCGGGTTGGCGTCGCCGGCGACCCCGGCGTAGTTGACCAGGTCGCCGCGGGACAGCCGGGTGTGGTGCACGCCCAGTTCGTCGCCGACCGACACATCCTCGAACCGGGGTGTCCCCGGCGTGCGGGCCGAGTCGTCGGCGATCCGAACCTCGCCCTCGGGGCGAACGGTCTTGGTGTAGTTGGCGTCGGAGCCGTCGATCCCCATGATGTCGACGTCGTGCATCATGGCCCTCTGCACGGCCGCCTTGACCGCCGGATTGATGTCCTCGGAGGTCACCCCGACGACGGTGGTGTGCAGGGTGTGCACCCGTTCGCCGGCCTGGTCGGTGAAGGTGTTGGTGACCGTGACCAGGTCCCGGCCGGCGATCCGGCGTACCGCCGTCAGTTCGACGTCGATGTGCAGTTCGTCGCCCTCCACGATCGGGCGGTGCGCCTCGAAGACCTCCTCGGTCTGCACCCAGGTGTCATAGCCGACGACGACCGACTCGAACATGAGGCGGTTGCAGGACATCCCCGGGGTCGAGGTGAACGTCACCGGTGCCACCAGGCCCGAATAGCCCAGTGCCGCGGCGGCATCGACATCCCAGTGCGCGGGGTGATAGTCCTGCACCGCCCGGGCGTACTCGCGAAGCTTCTCGCGGCCGACCAGGTAGGTGCCGTCCATCTGGTAGTAGTGGCCGACCCGGGATTCGAGTGCCGGCGCCTCTGATGCTGCGGTCATGGAATCGCCCAACTTCTGTCGGACTGTCACTGAGACCGACCAGAGCACACTAGCGCGCCCTAAACGTTTCGCCACGAATCGCTCTGTACCCAGGGGCCCATGGGTTGCCAGTGGCAGCGGCGACTGCAGCCATGGATGAACGCCGGTCATGCGAGGCCGATTGCGCGCGGTGCAGCCCCGGATGACTAAGCAATCCATGGTGATGTCAACGTGCTAACCCAAGGCACCAGGGTGCGGCCGCGTGCGCGGACCCAAGGCTCCGCAGTCAATTCTGAGGACCGGTTGCGGCGCTCTCGAGGTTCCCGGTGGAGTCCGGCCGCGTCTGCACGGTTTCAGTTGCAGAGAGTCGGTCGCCGGGTGCGCCAGAGAGCTATCGTTTGGGCGGCATGGCAAGTGGAGTAACGACTGGATAAGTAAAGGTGAAAAGGCCTCCTCAGCGCCGGTTCCTTGCTGTTTACTGCCACAAAACAAGTTGAAAACGCCGTCGTTTTCGGGCGGTACTTAGTG
>ERZ888423.3295-NODE-3295-length-10819-cov-10.984578_pt1 | contig 10819 bp, 12 predicted proteins | sample MGYA00520523_ERZ888423 | MGnify/ENA primary metagenome ERZ888423 (study PRJEB32303, sample SAMEA104408611) | aquatic metagenome | biome: Brackish water; feature: Pelagic; material: water | place: Baltic Sea | collected 2014-06-08T10:24:00 | depth 30,27 m ...
TTGTTAATAACATAATTTTAATCTAAAATATCTTTCTATTTTCAATTTTTTTTTAAAATGAATTCAACCCTTTTTTTGTATTTTTGCATGCATAAAAAGTAATCACATGTCTAAATTTGAATTAAAGCTACCAAAAATGGGTGAAAGTGTTGCTGAGGCAACCATTACATCTTGGTTAAAAAAAGTTGGAGATACTATTGAATTGGACGAAGCTGTTGTAGAAATTGCAACAGACAAAGTAGATTCAGAAGTACCAAGTGAAGTAGAAGGAACTTTGGTTGAAATCTTATTTGAAAAAGATGCGATTGTTCAGGTTGGACAAACGATTGCGATTATTGAAACAAGCAGTGATTCAGCCCTAAAAATTCAAAAGCAAGATATTGAAACGCCGGCTGAGGTTCAAGAAGTTGAAAAAAAGATTGAAAAAGTAGTCGAAATTATAGCAACTCCTATCACAAAGACCTCTGATTCTGGAAAATTTTATTCTCCTTTGGTGCGTAATATTGCGCAAACTGAAGGAATTTCTATGGAAGAATTGGAGTTGATTTCTGGAAGTGGAAAGGAGGGTAGAGTTACCAAAGAAGATATTTTACAGTTTATAGAACACAAAAAAGGGGCGCCAAAAGTTGATTCAACTCCAATACTTGTTGAGGAAAAAGTAGTAGCAACTATCCAAAAAGAACAGCCAAAAATACTTGCATCTATTAATGGTATTGATGAAATTATTGAAATGAGCAGAATGGGCAAATTGGTTGCAAAACACATGGTTGATTCTGTGCAAACATCCGCGCATGTTCAATCGTTTATTGAAATTGATATGACCAATATCGTAAAATGGCGTGAAAAAGTCAAAGATGCTTTCTTGAAAAGAGAAGGTGAGAAGTTGACTTTTACCCCGATTTTAATGCATGCAGTGGCATCAACCATCAAAAAATATCCGATGATTAATATTTCTGTTGATGGGGATAAAATTATCAAAAGAAAAAATATCAATCTAGGAATGGCAGCTTCTTTGCCTGATGGAAATCTCATTGTTCCTGTGATTAAAAATGCAGATCAATTGAATTTGGTAGGTATGACCAAACAAGTGAATGATCTTGCAAACAGAGCAAGAATCAATCAGTTGAAACCAGACGAAATTCAAAATGGTACTTATACAGTAACCAATGTGGGTAGTTTTGGTTCGGTAATGGGAACGCCTATTATCAACCAACCACAAGTGGCAATCTTGGCTTTGGGTGCGATTCGAAAAGTACCTGCTGTGATTGAAACGCCTGAGGGTGACTTTATCGGCATCAGACAAAAGATGTTTGTATCACATTCTTATGACCACAGGGTTGTAAACGGCGCTCTTGGTAGTATGTTTATAAATACATTGAAAGATACCTTAGAATCTTGGGATTTGAATCAGGATTTTTAATAGAAAATATTTTTTTATTGTATATATTTTGAAAAACTATGCCAACATCGTCACAGGATTTTCAATATATGTTTTTAAGGTTTGTAAAAATTGAGCACCTACAGCACCATCAACGGTTCTGTGGTCGCAAGTTAAGGTCAATTTCATGGTGTTGCCCACTACAATTTGTCCGTTTTTAACCACTGGTTTTTCAACAATGGCTCCAACAGATAAAATCGCAGAATTGGGTTGATTGATAATAGAAGTAAAACTTTCGATGCCAAACATGCCTAAGTTAGAAACCGTAAACGTGCTTCCTTGCATTTCTGCAGGCGTGATTTTTTTGTTTCTTGCTTTTCCTGCCAAATCTCTAACAGCAGCACCAATTTGCGTTAAACTCAATTGATTGGTGTGTTTGATCACAGGAACTAACAAACCATCTTCAACAGCAACAGCCACTCCAACATGAATGTGACTGTGGTATTTTGTGTTTTCGTCAGTCCAAGAAGTATTTACTTGTGGGTGTTTTTGCAATGCCATTGCACACGCTTTTACAACCATATCATTGAAAGAAACTTTTGAATTTGGAATTTCGTTGATTAAATTTCTTGATGCCATAGCATTGGCCATATCAACTTCAATATTCAAAGTGAAATCAGGAGAAGAAAACTTAGAATTCCCTAAAGATTTCGCAATTGCTTTGCGCATCTGTGAATTCATCACTTCCGAAGTTTTTTCATCACCTGTAAATTGAATTACAGCGTAATTTTCCCCAGCTATTTTCTCAACTTGAGGTTGTGTTGATTCAATAATTTTAGCAGTAGTAGTAGTAATGTTTTCAACATCTTTTTTGATAATTCTGCCATTTTCTCCTGAGCCATTTACATCAGATAAATTAATTCCCTTATCAGAAGCTATTTTTTTGGCCAAAGGTGAAGCAAAAATTCTTCCGTTTGAAGCGTTTGCTGTTGTATTTGTATCTGTTGAATGTGAAACGTCCGATTCTTTTTCAACAGGTTTTTCAATTGTTTTTTCATCAGTTATTGAAGCTGTTGCAGTGATATTTCCAGAAAGAATTTTAGAAACATCTGTTTCTTTTGGCCCAATAATAGCTAATAAACTATCTACAGTAGTAGTTTCACCTTCTTGAACGCCAATGTATAAAAGGGTTCCTTCATAAAAAGATTCAAATTCCATAGTGGCTTTATCAGTTTCGATTTCAGCCAAAATATCACCTTCTTCAACGCTGTCACCAACTTTTTTCAACCAAGAAGCCACAGTTCCATCAGTCATAGTATCACTCAAACGTGGCATTGTAATTATTTGAACTCCCTCAGGAATTGCAGTAACTTCAGCAGTTGTTTTTTCACTGATTTCTTTTATTTCTTCAAATTTTGGAGCTGCTGATTTAGTTTCCTCTTTAGCAGTTGTCTTTTCTTCTTTTGGAGTCTTAGCTTTTACACTTAAAAGTGCAGAAATGTCTTCATCTTCTTTACCAATAATTGCTAATAATTGATCAACAGGAGTTGTTTCACCTTCTTGAACGCCAATATATAACAAAGTTCCTTCATGAAAAGATTCAAATTCCATGCTAGCTTTGTCAGTTTCGATTTCTGCTAAAATTTCACCTTCTTCTACTTTATCTCCCACTTTTTTCAACCATTTTGCCACAACACCTTCTTCCATGGTGTCACTCAATCTGGGCATATTCACAACTGTAGCCATATCTTAACTTATAAAAGGATAATTTTTTTGTTCATAAACCATATCATACATTTGCTGTGTTTCAGGATATGGAGATTCTTCTGCAAATTTTTCACATTCAGCTACCAATTTTTTTACCTGCTTATCAATAGCCGCAATTTCTTCGTCAGTAGCATATTTATTTTCGATAATAACATCCAAAATTTGCGTGATTGGATCTATTTTTTTATATTCTTCTACTTCGTCTTTTGTCCTATAATGTTGTGCATCAGACATTGAATGACCTCTATATCTGTAGGTTTTCATTTCTAAAAATGTAGGCCCATCTCCACGTCTTGCTCTTTTAATTGCTTCATCAATTGCTTCTGCAACCTTTATTGGATTCATAGCATCAACTGGTCCACATGGCATTTCGTAACCCAAACCAAGTTTCCAAATATCAGTATGATTTGCAGTTCTCTCTACTGAAGTTCCCATGGCATAACCATTGTTTTCACAAATAAAAATAACAGGTAATTTCCATAACATTGCCAAGTTAAAAGCTTCATGCAAAGAACCTTGTCTTGCAGCCCCATCACCAAAACAGGTCAAAGTAACAGCATCACTTCCTTTATATTTGTCACCAAAAGCGATTCCAGCTCCTAAAGGAATTTGACCACCAACAATTCCATGACCACCATAAAAACCAAATTCTTTCGAAAAAATATGCATAGAACCACCCATTCCTTTTGATGTCCCAGTTACTTTCCCATACAATTCAGCCATCACTTTTTTAGGATCCTCTCCCATTCCAATTGGCTGAACGTGATTTCTGTAAGCAGTAATCATTTTGTCTTTTGATAAATCCATAGCGTGAATTGAACCAGCTAAAATGGCTTCTTGACCATTGTATAAATGCAAAAATCCTCTTACTTTTTGTTGGATGTAAACAGAAGCTAATTTATCTTCAAATTTGCGCCAAAAGAGCATGTCTTTGTACCAATCTAAATAGGTCTGTTTGGTAATTTCCTTCATTTTTTTATAATTGTTGTAAGTAGTGTAAATTAAAAAAATATTTTTTAAAATTGAATTACAAAAATAGCAGTTTTATAAACAATAAAAAAACTTGGTTTTAGGTATTTTCCCGAAAACTTTTTCGGTGATTTTTTATTTGTCTTTTGCAATGATTAGCGATGCTTTTGCTCCTGTTGCTAAATTCCATTCGCTTGATGAAATTAGCATTCCAGCATCATTAAAGACTTTGAAAGCAGCAGTATTTGGTCCAGAAGTGCCTTGATTTAAAGCTAGAATTTCGATTTTATTGATTCCAACTTCCAAAGGAATATTAAATTTTTGCCACCTTTCTTCAAGTGAAATGTTATAAACTACAGGAATGTCATTCACGAAAATAGTAACTCTATCACCATCAGGATATTGATAATCTCTACAAATAATATTTACACTTTTAGAATCTGTCCTAAAACTTCCTAAATCTTGGTCGATTTTAGGAATCATATATTGACCATTTATTTTTTTGAATGATTTCAAAAACTGTTCCTCATTAAATTTTTCTTTGGTTAAAATTCCTTTTTTGCTGAGGTCTTCGTCTTGTTGTTTTTTGAGTTTTTCATTTTCTTTTTCGAATGCTTTTTTAAATCCGTCAGTACCATCTAAATAAACCTCTTCAGGTTTTTTTACTTCTTTTGCATTATTTAAAATGATTGTTTTCTTTTTTCCTTTTTCTTGAGATCCGCTTGAACCGTCAATTTGTGAAAAGGAATTTAGTTTGAAAAAAAAGATAGGAATTATTAAAAGAGATTTCAAAAATTGTTGCATAATCAAAAATTATTTCTCAATTAAATACAAATATAATGCCGAATTTAAAAGACAAAGTTTAATAAATGTTAAAAATTTTATTCGACTGGAAAATTGAAATACGTTTCATGAAAAGGCTCATTTTTCAATGTAAAATGCCACCATTCATTGTCATAGGGATTAAAACCGTTTTCTAACATTATTTTTCTTAAAAGCAGCCTATTTTTTTGTTGCTTTTTTGTAATTTTTTTATAAAATGGATGAGATTCATCACCGAAAAAATCAAATGAACTTCCCATGTCTAATTCCTTTCCTGTTTTGAGTTTTACCAAAGTTAAATCAATAGTACTTCCTCTTGTGTGAGCTGATTTTGATGCTATATATCCTTGAAAAAATAATTGGGATTTAGATACTTTTGGATAAAATTCTTTTTTCATTAAAGTATCATTCAACGCTTTAGCCCATTTCACAAAATGATCGACAGCTTCTTGAGGTCTATAAGCATCAAAAATTTTCAAACCCAATCCTTCTTTTTTTAAAATAGATTGTATTTTTTTTAAGGCTGTTGCAGTTTGTTGCGTCATGATAATGCAATCATTTTTGTAACCATCAATAGGTTTTCCTATAAAATTATGATTTCCTAAATACCTCAATTCTGATTGAATTGTGTTTTCAATGTCTGATAAATACACAAAACCCATGGGCATTTTTTGAGCATTAATTAACAAACTAAAACTCAGTAAAAAGAAGAATAGGCTATTTTTCATACCTCAAAAGTACACAAATTTTTTTATGTGATGATTAGTTGAAAAATATTGGTTAATTTTGGGGGTATGGAACAATTGAATTTAACTACACCAGCATTATTATTTTCGGCAATTTCTTTGATTATGTTGGCTTACACGAATCGCTTTTTGGCCTATGCAGCTGTAATTAGAAACTTACATGACAAATATTTAAAAGAAAAAGACAATTCATTATTGCGTCAAATTCAAAACTTAAAAATGCGTTTAAACCTCACAAAATGGATGCAAATATTTGGAATCACAAGTTTGCTTTTATGTGTTTTGACCATGTTTTTAATTTATGTTGGTGAACATCTTTTTGCAGCTTACTTTTTTGGAATTGCACTAATTTTATTGATTGTTTCCCTGGCATTGTTGATCAAAGAAATTCAAATTTCTACCCAAGCTTTGCAACATCATATTGCTGATATTGAGGAGTTTTTATCAAAAAACTAGTTTTTTTACTTGTGATATTTTATAAAAAAGTAAGCGCCACTTTTTTCAAAACGACGACTTACCAAGTAAACTAATAAAACCAAGTATTAGTATTTTTATAATAGAATGCTATTCAGAGTAAGGCAAATAATGATAGCTCAACACTCTTTTTAGTTTCCATTGATTATTTTCTAAAATCCAAAGATGCGTAAAATTCGCAATTCCAACAGTTGTAAAAACACCAAGTTGCTTTTCTTGAAACGTGTGTTTGCCAGTTTGAATTGCTCCATAAAGCGTCCTGTTATTTTGTAAAGGAAATACTTCTAAACTTCCTGAAACTAAGTTTCTTTTTATATTTCCGGGATTTTTACAAATATTATTTTTTACTACATTTAAAGATGCTGCTTTGTTTTGAATGCCGACAACATCATGATAAAACTCAAAGTTTTCAGCAATTATTGAATCCAATTTTTCAACTTCACATTTGTTAAAAGTTCTTTCAAAAAGAATACTTTTTTTGCTGCAAGGATTTTAAATAACTCACTAGATTTTTCTACTTGTGCATTTATCATAATTGAATAAAAAAAGGTGATAATAGCAATAATTATTTTAAGCAATATAGAATCTTTGAAAGGTGCTAAAAATGAGCTCATGAATAAATAATTGGTTGAATTTATCGTTTTCTTGAGATTTTATAAACCCCAAGAAAACGAATTTTTGGTTGATTGATTTTTTATTGAAAATTAATTTCCAGAAATACTTCCTCCAGAAGTTGTTTTTTTAGTTGCTTTTTTGGGATTTCCAAAATAGTTAATGTCTCCGCCACTAGTTGCATTCGCGTTGAAAGTTTCTGAAGCAAAAATATCAATATCAGCACCACTTGTCACGTTTGCAAAAACAGTTGCACTTTCTAAAGACTTTGCTCTTATTGATGCCCCACTTGTAGCATTGGAATTGTGATAGTTTGCTTTTCCAGCAATTTTTAAATCTGCACCACTTGTTGCCACAGTTATTATAGAATTTGCTTCTACAGAAAAATTAATTTCAGCGCCACTTGTTGCAATTACAGTTAATGTATCTGCTTTGAAAATAGTTTCATTATTAACAAATGCGCCACTTGTAGCACTTAATTCATGTAAGTTTTTAACGGTAACAAAAACTTTTTTTGATTTTGCTTTCCAAATATTTTTTTCTGAATAAATTTTTAAAACTCCATTTTCAACTTCTGTAAAAATAATATCATGTAAATTTTCGTCAGCTTCTAAAATGATTTTGTTTTCATCACCTTGAAAGATTTCTGCATCCAATCCATTGCTCACTTTTATTTTTGAGAATTCAGCAGCTGTTGTTCTATTTTTGGTAATAACGTTTCTGTTTCCATTTATTCCGTTAAACATCTCTACACCACATGAACTTAAAAGTAGGGTAATTAGCAATAAAGAAAGCGTTTTTTTGAGGATTGATTTCATGATGTTTTTTTTTATTTGTTGGTTTAAAGGTCTTTTATTAATGATTTAATTTTCAATAATAGTATCTGATCTGTTGATTTTTAAAACTGAATTGTATTAAAGACTTACTTCTGTATTTTTGATTAAATCATCCTTTTTTTCTTCTAAAGGAGTTTTGCAATCTGTACATTTAAGAGAAGCATCAGTTATGATAAAATGATGATTTGCCATGTCTTTATCATAAATTTCAGTTTCATTTTCAACATTGTATAAAAAGTTTTTAGTGCTGTTGTCAAAGAATATATAGGCGTCTTTGGGTAAAAAAATGTTTACTTCTATCTCTTCATCTTTCCAAATATTTTTAAATTCAGAAATATAATAAGCATCTAAAGTCAAGGAGTTGTTCTCTAAATTAAAATGATATTTTATTTCTTTTGCATTCGATTTTGCATTCATTTTATTTTTACCTCTTGAGCTTTTTGTGATTAAAAAATAGCTTTTATCAGAGGTACTTTTTTTTACATCTACCTTAACAAAATTCGAATATGCCATTTTTTTTCCAGCAATTTCAACTTCTTCTTTGTGCGTACTTCTTCTTAAATTACTTCTGTAAAAAATACTATCATCATTTTTCATTTTTAGGGTAAGCGTATCATTTGCAGTGATTACTATCGAATTTTTTTCTGAAATTTCTCCAAAAGAAGCATGTGAACTTGCATAATCTAAACCTGCGAAAATAAATCCTAGCAACGATACCAACCAAATGCCAAGTATGGTTAATGATGCTGCTTTATTCAACTTTTTTACGTTGCTAGATAACATTCTCAATCCTAAAATAAAGAACATTAAAAATGGAATTCCAATTAGTAAAAAAATAAAAGTCATTAACAACCATTTTGGCATTGTTGAATCATAAAAGAATGGTGGATAATGAACAAAATTTCCATCAACTTTCAACCATTCTAAACTTCCAATTGAAAACCCTCCAATAATTAGAGATAAAATAACAGCTGCTGAAATAAATATGATTAAAATGCCAATAAACTTTCCAATAATTTTGAAAATTGTTTGAATAATAGTGGCAATTGTATTTATTAAATCTTGTAAACCGTTATTTTTTGTTGCCTTTCCCGAAAAAGTTTTGTTTAATTTTTCTGAAATTTCTGACGCGCTTTCTTTTATTTTATCAGAAGCTTTATTGGCAGCATCTTTTAAATTTTCAGAAACATTGTTGAATTCTTCACGAATTTTTCTTTCAATATTGTCAATATTAACTGGAGTTCCCTCCATTTGCAATTTTTCAGCAGTGGTTTTTGCTTCTGGTAATAAAATCCAAAGAATGATGTATAATAAAAATCCAAACCCTCCAAAAATAAACAAAGCAAGTAACCCTAAACGTACCCAAATGGTATCTACATCCAGGTAATATGCTAATCCTGAAGCAACCCCGCCTAAAAATTTATCTTCACCATCTCTAAATAATTTTTTGTTTGATGTTGAAGCACTTTGATAAGAATAACTTTTTTCAGCAAAAGTATCATCAACATCAGCATAATCCTCAGGTTGTCCCATAATTTTGATGATATCATCAATATCTTGGTCATTCACTACTTGTCTTGCATCCGTAATTTTTTCTGATAACAATTCACTAATTCTTGCTTCAATATCAGCAATAATTTCGTTTTTTCCCTGAGGATCGTCACTTAAAGATTTAGAAATAGATTCTAAATAACGTTTTAGTTTCAGGTAAGCAGTTTCATCAATATGAAAGAAAAATCCCCCTAAATTTATGTTGATTGTTTTATTCATTGTTGGTTGGTTTTTTAATAATTATTTGGTTTACAGCGTTTACTAAATTATTCCATGTTTTGTCTAATTCTTTTAAAAACATGCCTCCGTTTTCGGTTAAAACGTAGTATTTTCTTGGTGGTCCTGAGGTTGATTCTTCCCATCTGTAGGTTAACAATCCTGCGTTTTTAAGACGAGTTAATAAAGGATAAATAGTACCCTCAACCACAATCATTTCAACACTCTTGAGTCCAGAAAGTATTTCGGAAGTATAGGCATCTCCATTTTTTAGGATAGCTAAAATGCATAATTCCAAAACCCCTTTTCGCATTTGTGCTTTTGCGTTTTCGATTTTCATTTTATATAATTTCTTTTATAAATTTTATTGTTAAAGGATATTTGTAATTTTCTCCTTCTTTTGCTTTTAATGCGGCCATAATTATTAAAACTGCTCTAATAATCATAATCAAACCCATGACTGATCCAAAACCTAAAAATCCAAATAAACTATTTGAGTCAAGATCAAAATTGAATTCAAACCATTCAAAGCTATTGTTATTATTGATGTTTTTAAAAAACGTCCCCAATGCAAATGGCACAAAAAACGATGAAAGAATAAGCTTATAAAGCGCAAAACTAATGTTAAAATTCACAGCTTCTTTTCCTTGTTCATCTAAAAAAGCACTTCTATTCTTTAGTGTTTGCCAAGCAATTAACGGAGTTAAAATACTTCCAAAAGGATATAAATAACTTCCAAAACCACAAATGTGAATTAAAAAAGCGTTTGTATTGTCGTTGTTTTTTTTCATGATTTAGATTGATATTATACTTTCTCATGCAAATATATGTTTTAAAAATAGTATTATGCAATACATAGTACTAATATTTAACTTTTTGTTAACATATATTTTTAAATTAACTTTTGATGTTACAAAACAAAAAGTATTGGTAACCCAATAAAATAAGGGGTAAAAATCTATTTATTCTTTATTTTTTGCTAAATTCGTTTTTCTAAAAAAAAATCATTTGATGAAATTAACACCAAAAAAAATTAATTTGTTCATGCTTTTTAAATTACCATTGGCATATTTTGGTGGAGTTCGCGTTATTTCGTTGTCTGAAACTATTGCAATTGTAAAAATAAAACACCAATGGATAAATCAGAATCCTTTTAAAAGTATATTTTGGGTTGCTCAAGGAATGGCTGCTGAAATGAGTACAGGAATTTTGATAATGCAAGAAATAACAAATTCAAACAGTAAAGTTTCAATGTTGGTAACGCATCAAGAAAGTGATTTTTCTAAAAAAGCCACTGGAAAAATATTATTTACCTGTAATGAAAGAGAATTGGTAAAAAAAACTATTGAAAAATCAATAAAAACAAATGAAGGGCAAACAGTAATTTTGACGTCAATTGGAGTCAATGAAAGTAGAGTAGTTGTCTCAAATTTTAGATTTCAATGGAG
>ERZ888423.3296-NODE-3296-length-10814-cov-6.057347_pt1 | contig 10814 bp, 11 predicted proteins | sample MGYA00520523_ERZ888423 | MGnify/ENA primary metagenome ERZ888423 (study PRJEB32303, sample SAMEA104408611) | aquatic metagenome | biome: Brackish water; feature: Pelagic; material: water | place: Baltic Sea | collected 2014-06-08T10:24:00 | depth 30,27 m ...
CTCCATGAAGGATGTGATACCTCCGGCTACAGCGGCCCGAGATTCTGTTCCAATATTCCCTTTGTGAGTTAACCCTGGTTCTCTAAAATGGACTTGGTCATCAATGCAGCCTGGAAGAACGTATTTACCTTTTAAATCAATTTCAGTTACTTTTCCTTGATTGGAAATAGATGAATCTATTTTTTCGATTTTACCATCCTTGATTAAAATATCGGCAACAAACTGTTTCCCTTCGTTGATGATTGTTCCAGAACGTAATATTGTTGTGCTCATAATTTCATTTTTCTCATTTTCCAAACTCCGTAAAAAGCTTCTTTGAAGATGCCTGTACTCATTTTTGAAGTGCCATACTGGCGATCTATAAAGGTAATTGGCACTTCTTCCACTTTAAATCCATGCCTAATAGCAGCATATTTCATACAAATCTGAAAGGCGTAACCTTTAAATGTGATACCATCCAAATTAATTTTTTCCAATACTTTTTTACGGTAGCATTTAAATCCAGCCGTTGTATCTTTTATACCAATCCTTAAAATAATACGCACATACACACTTGCGAAATATGACATCAATATTCTATCCCATGGCCAATTAGATACCTTTCCACCTTTGCAATAACGAGAACCTATACTTAAATCTGCTCCATTCTTGCACGAATTGTATAAACGGATTAAATCATCTGGATTGTGAGAAAAATCGCAATCCATCTCAAAAATAAATTCATATCCCTTCGCTAAAGCCCACTTGAAGCCATGAATATAAGCTGTACCTAAGCCTAATTTCCCTTTTCTACTCTCTAAATAAATGCGATCTTGAAATTCGTTTTGCAATTCCATTATTTTAGCTGCAGTACCATCTGGAGAATTATCATCAACAAAAAGAATATGGAAATCTTTCTCATACGACATAACCTTTCGAGCCATTGACTCAACGTTTTCGATTTCATTATATGTTGGTATGATGATAAGTGAATCTGACATAGAGGTCTAATTTCAGTGCTAAAATAAGGATTTAAGAATTAAGAAAATTGTTAAAACTTCTAAATGCTGGTTGAAAATGAATTAACGGACATTTAAAACCTCTACACGATAAAATCAATTTGATTCTTTGAATACAGTGTCAATAGCATCATGGATTAAATCGGATTCATAGCCTTTAGAGGCCAAAAAGCGAGTTATTTTTGATTTCTTTTGCCATTGGTCCGTATCTTTTGTTTCTGAAAATTTACGTTTCGTCAAATGAAGGAGGTTATTCCAATATTCATCAAGGTCAATTTCTTTTAACGCTCGTGCAGCTAAATCCTTATCAATTCCTTTTTGACTTAAATAAAATCTGATTTTAATTCGACCCCATTTTTTGAATCTCGTTTTTCCGCTCACAAATGAAAATGCAAAGCGTTCATCATCCAAAAAACCACTTGTTTTAAGGTATTCAATTAATTGATCAGACTCGTTTTTGGGAAAATTCCATTGAAAAAGCTTCGTTTCAATTTCTCGTGTGCAACGTTCCTGGTAAGCACAAAAAGATTCAAGCCTGAGTTGGGCTTCTTGAAAAGAGTATTTGCACTCCGACTTCATGTCAGAGTGCAATACCTTCGTTTTTCTTATTTACAAATGAATACTCCATTAGGTGATGTGCTGTAACACCACGAACAGGTATCCATTTTTTAAATTTAAAGAACCATTTTACTTGTTTAGAAATCAGTCCTTTCTTAAAATATGCTTCCAAATATGGATGCACCAATAAAGTAACGTGACTTTCCTTTCTATCCAATAATAGGAAATTCAAATTTGATTCAATTTCTTCAGCCAGCAAAATACTAGCTTGAACTTCACCTGTTCCGTTGCATGTCGGACATGTTTCAGAGGTGTTAATATCGGTTTCAGGTCTTACACGTTGACGTGTAATTTCTACCACTCCAAATTTTGATGGAGGTAAAATATTGTGTTTCGCACGATCACGCAACATATGTCCTTTCAATTTTTCGAAAAGAATCTTGTTGTTTTCTCGGTCATGCATATCGATGAAATCGATACAAACAATACCACCCATATCACGCAATTGAAGTACGCGAGCAATTTCTTCGGCAGCTTCTAAGTTAGTTGCCAATGCGTTACTTTCCTGTCCGTCAGAACCTTTACGGTTTCCACTGTTCACGTCAATAACATGCATTGCTTCGGTATGCTCAATAATGAGGTAACCTCCACTTGGCATTGGTACTTTCTTTCCGAAAAGTGTTTTAATCTGCTTATTGATGCCAAAGCGCTCGAAAATACTGATTTTGTTATCGTAAGATTTTACAATCTTTTCACGACCTGGTGCAATATCTGCAACAAAATCTTTCATTTCTTGCTGCAATTTTTCGTCATTCACATGAATGTTCGTAAAATCAGCGTTCAATAAATCGCGTAAAATCGACGATGTTTTGTCAATTTCTCCTAAAACACGACGTGGAGGAGTAGCTGTTTTTAAGTTCCCATGCATTACTCTCCATTTTTCAAGGAGATTTTTGAGATCTTGGTCGATAAGTTCAACCTTTTTATTTTCAGCTACTGTACGAATGATCACCCCAAAATTCTTTGGTTTGATAGCATCCATCAGATTTTTCAAACGATCTCTTTCTTCAGGATCCTTTATCTTTTGAGATATCGAAATTTTATCAGAAAATGGCACTAGAACTAAATATCTTCCTGCGAGTGTAATCTCAGAGCACAAACGAGGGCCCTTACTTGAGATTGGTTCCTTTGCAACTTGCACCAAAATTGGCTGAGAAGCGGAAATTATTTCATCTATTTTCCCTTCTTTGGGAATGTCTTTTTCTGACTTAAAGTAAAGTAAATCGGCTACGGTTTGCCTGCCATGTAGCGTTTCTTTGGTAAACTTATTAAGTGAGCTAAATTGCGGTCCTAAATCTAAATAATGCAAAAATGCATCCTTTTCAAAACCTACATCAACAAAGGCAGCATTCAAACTTGGAACTACTTTACGTACTTTTCCAAGGTATATGTCTCCTACGGCAAAATCCGTATTCCCTTGTTCTTCATGTAACTCAATAAGCTTCCCATCACGTAACAGAGCAAGCCAGATACCACTTGGTCGGGCATCGACTACTAGTTCTAAACTCACGAAAGCCTGTATTAATATGGATAAAACACAAAAAACTTAGCAAGAAATCCTGCTAAGTTTACGTTATGTGAAACGAAATTATTATTTCTTTTTCTTGTGACGATTCTTTCTAAGTCTCTTCTTACGCTTATGCGTCGCCATCTTATGTCTCTTTCTTTTTTTACCGCTTGGCATGATGCTATATATTTAATTGGTTAATATCGTTTAATAGTGATTTTCCAAGTCTAAACAAACTAGAAAAAAAACACTCCTATTTTTCAACAGGAGTGCAAAGATAATCATTTCATCGAAAATTCAAAGCCCGACGAAAACAATCTGTTTTTAATTCACTTTCACATTGTTCTTTACCTGCTCAACAAAAGTTTTTGCTGGTTTAAAAGAAGGTATGTTATGTGCAGGAATAATAATTGTTGTGTTTTTTGAGATGTTTCTACCCGTTTTCTCAGCTCTCTCTTTCACGATAAAACTTCCAAAGCCTCTTAAATAAACGTTTTGTCCTTTAGCCAAAGAATCTTTAATTGATCCCATGAACGACTCAACCGCCTTTAATGCTTCTACTCTTTCCAATCCTGTTTCGTCTGCGATTCCTGCAACAATATCTGCCTTAGTCATTTTTTAAAAATTTATTTGTTTTCACTTTTTTTCAGACCGCAAAAGTATATCACATAAAAGATATAATTTTGCTTTCTACAAAAAAAAATACAAAATTTCCCTTAATGACTGATTTCCACCTATTAATAACGGATTGGTATAGACTAAATAAACGTGAACTTCCTTGGCGTTTGACAAATGACCCCTATAAAATTTGGTTATCGGAAATTATCCTGCAACAAACACGTGTTGATCAAGGTCTAAATTATTATTTAAAGTTCACGAAACACTACCCAAGCATTTTTGATCTTGCTGGAGCTGATGAACAACAAGTATTGCGCGATTGGCAAGGATTGGGGTATTACAGTCGTGCCAGAAATTTGCATTTCACAGCCAAATCAATTGTCAAAGATTTAAATGGACAATTCCCAAGCACATTCAATGAAATTATCAAATTAAAAGGAATTGGCGAATACACGGCTGCAGCCATTGCTTCTTTTTCATTCAACGAAACAAGGGCTGTTGTTGACGGAAATGTTTATCGTGTTTTAAGTCGCTTTTTTGATATTGATATAGCAATAGATAGCACGGCAGGAAAAAAATACTTCTCAGAATTAGCACAGGAACTCATCAACTCAAACAATCCAGCGAATCACAATCAAGCAATAATGGAACTTGGGGCGTTGGTATGCAAACCAATACAACCGAATTGCTTGGAATGTCCTCTAAGTAAAAGCTGCAAAGCACTGAGTCAAAATACAATTACACTTCGACCTGTAAAAGAGAAAAAAACAAAAGTCAGAAATCGTTATTTTTCCTTTTTGGTGTTCGAATCAACTGAAGAAATAATCATTGAGCAACGAATTGGCAAAGACATTTGGACTAATTTGTATCAATTTCCTCTAATTGAAACTTCTAAAACCACAACGATTCCAGAAATTAAATCTTTGACTGGTCTGACTCCAAACTTTTGTTCTGATGAGATTATACATATTCTTTCCCATCAGCGTTTACATGCAAAATTCTATCATTTCTATCAAATACCCGCTGTAATAGAAAATGAATGGATAAAAATTAAAAAGTCAGAACTAGATGATTATCCACTTCCACGTTTGATCGATCGTTATCTTGAATCTCAATCTTAGACTTCATGACCTAATTTACCCGTATTAAGTTTAAAGTAATTGTCTATAAAAATTATATATTTGTCTTAATAGATAAAAAAATGGCTGGAAGCGTAAATAAAGTGATTCTTATTGGTAACCTTGGGAAAGACCCCGAAGTTAGACGCTTAGAAAATGGTTCTGTAGTTGCAAACTTTTCCATTGCTACATCTGAAGTGTTTACAGATAAAGCAACAGGAGAAAAACGTGAAGTCACTGACTGGCATGACATCGTTGTTTGGAGAGGACTCGCTGAAGTCACAGAAAAATATCTAAAAAAAGGCTACAAAGTCTATGTCGAAGGAAAACTTAAAAAGAGATCTTGGCAAGACAAGGAAGGAAATACGCGCTACACTGCTGAAATTCTTGCAGAAGAAATGACCATATTATCGCGACCTGAAGGAAGTGAAAAATCTGAAAATAAATCACCTTATACCTCTGGAGACGGACCATCAAATCCTTCTCCAATGGACAACATTACTAACGATTCGGCAGATGGACTGCCATTTTAACTTCTAAAAATGAATCAAATCGAACCCTCGAGTATTGAGCCTCTTCAGGAGGCCATTCATGCGGGAATAAACCTCTCAGGAACTATCATTTCCTTTATTATTTTATTTTTCTTGTTAGTTATGTCAGCTTTGGCCTCTGGTTCGGAGTCAGCTTTTTTTTCTCTCTCTCCATCAGACAAAGACTTATTGAAAAATGAAGACAGTAAAAGTGCTAAAACGATACTTCATTTGTTAAGCATCCCACAAGAATTATTAGCTACTATTTTAATTACCAATAATTTTGTAAATGTTGGAATAGTTATTCTATCAAGTTCATTATTAGAAGTATTCTACCCTATCGCGAATGCAAACGAAACCATTCGTTTTATTATTGAAGTACTTGGAATTACTTTTTTATTACTCTTGGTAGGTGAGGTAATCCCAAAAATATATGGAACGAAGAATTCACTCCCTTTTGCTCGCCTAACAGCTGGACTATTGAATTTCCTTAGAAAACTACCTCCTATTTCTTGGCTAAAGACATTTTTAGTTCATGGAACTAAGTTTATTCAGCGAACGGCGAAAAGAAAAGGTGTTAAAATAACGACGGATGAATTAGAAATGGCACTCGAATTAACCAAACAAGAATCAACTTCTGAAGAGGAACATAAAATTTTGGAAGGAATTGTAAAATTTGGAAATACGGATGCACGCCAGATTATGAAATCTAGAATGGACATCGTCGCTTTAGAAAACGATAAGAATTTCCAAGAGGTGGTTGAGGTTATTCTCGAAGCAGGTTATTCTCGAATTCCAGTCTATGAAGAGAAGATAGACAATGTGATTGGTATTCTTTACATTAAAGATTTACTTCCCTTTCTTTCTGAAAAAGAGGATTTTGATTGGATGTCGCTCATTCGTAAACCCTATTTCATTCCTGAAAACAAGAAAATTGATGATTTATTGAGAGAGTTCCAATCCATGAAAATGCACATGGCAGTCGTTGTTGATGAATATGGCGGTGCAAGTGGAATTGTGACCTTAGAAGATGTACTTGAAGAGATTGTAGGAGACATCACAGACGAATTTGATGATGATGAAATTGCCTACACTCGAGTTGATGATCGAACTTTCTTGTTTGAAGGCAGAACAGCCTTAATGGATTTCTACAAGGTTGTTGATATTGACGGTAAAGAATTTGAAAGCCAAAAAGGCGATGCTGAAACCTTAGGTGGTTTTATGACAGAGAAAGAAGGTCGTATTCTAAAAAACAATGAATACATCGTTTGTGACGATATAAAATTGATTGCAGAGTCTTCTGATAAAAGACGGATTAAAATGATAAAAGCAATTTTACCTGAATAAGTATATGAAAATTTTCTCAACTTTAATTTTGATTATCGTACTCGCTTCTTGTGGCAATGATGAGTTATTAATCCCCAAACCACCAACCTATTTAAGGCTTGACTTCCCTGACCACGAGTACAAAAATGTTCGTTCAGAATGCGGATTTACAATTGACTTGCCGACAGCTTACAGCTTTAAAAATACACAGAAAAACACGGTGGGAATCTGTAATCAAGAAATCGATCTTGGCCCACTAAATGGTACACTTTATATTTTTTACTACCCTTTAACAGCGAAAGATACACTTGCAAAGTTTATCAATTTTTCAAACGACAAAGTAGATGACCATAAATTAAAAGCGACTGCTATCAATGATCAAAAGATTCTGCGTTCGAAAGATAAGGTTTATGGTACTTTCTTTGAGTTACAAGGTGATGTAGCTACCAATTATCAGTTCTATTTAACAGATTCGACGAATCATTTCTTAAGAGCAGAGTTGTTATTGAATAGTCGTCCGAACTATGATTCACTGAAACCGCATTTAGACTATATTCAAGTGGATTTACTAAAAATAGCGAATAGTCTAAAATGGAAATAAGCAATGTTGTTTATTTTAGTTTGGGCAGCAATTTAGGCAATCGTCTTTCCAATTTAGAAAATGCACTTGTTGAAATTAAAAAATCAATTGGTGACATAGCGAGCTGTTCTTCTGTTTACAGCACGAAGGCAGTTGGCTTTGAAACTGATGCTGACTTTTTAAATATTTGCGCTAAGTGCTATACTAAACATAATCCTGACGAAGTATTATCTAAAATTGGGATTATAGAAAATGAACTCGGCAGAGTTCGAAATAAAACAGAAAGATATACTTCTCGAACTATTGATATTGACATTATTTTGTTCAACGATTATCAAATTAAAAACGAAAATCTTTCAATCCCTCACAACGAATATCAAAATAGACTTTTTGTTTTACTTCCGCTCATTGAAATCAGTCCCGAACTGAGAGATCCTCGAAACAATGAGCTAATTTCAGACTGTCTAAGTATACAAAACCTAAAACAATCGATTCAAAAGGAAAATTTTGTGCTTAGTTACTAACATTTAATGGATTTTTGTTTTTGTAAGAAAAATATAATGTTTAATATTGCCCTAAAATTTGGTAAGGATTTAAATAAACAACATGAAAAAACAGAACATTAAAGGTTTAGCTTTCATTGCCGTTGCTGGAGCATTGGTAACTAGCTGTGATCTCTTGAAAGATTTACAATACAAGGTAACTCCTAATCCATTAGAGATGCATGGGGATTCTGTACGCGTTCAAGTTGACGTTACATTGCCTGAAAAAGGAATCAAGAAAAAAGCGAGTGCTGAGATTACTCCAATGTTGGGTAGTACTGCTCTTAAAACGATTACAATTCAAGGTGAAAAAGCAACTGGAAATGGTAATGTAATTCAATACAAGCCAGGTGGAAAAGTTGTTTACACTGATGTTGTTGCTTACAAACCGGAATTTGAAAATGCTAACCTTATGGTTACTGGTAAAGTATTCAAAGGTGGTAAAGAAAAAGAAGGCAAGTTTACAGATACAAAAATTGCTGACGCAACTATTGTTACACCATTTTGGGTAAATAAAGATTTTAGAGTAATCCTTGCTAAAGATGAATTCCGTCGTGTGACTGAAGAATCAACTTCTGCTCAAATCAATTACGATAAAGGTAAATCAGTAGTGAAGCCAGGAGAAATGAAAGATGCTGACATCGTTAGCTTCCAAAACTGGTTGGCTGCTGCTCAAGCAAATCCAAAAATCGCTATCAAATCAATCAATGTTGTTGGTTACGCTTCACCTGAAGGAGAAGAAGATAAAAACAATTCATTGTCAACTGATCGTGCTGAAGCTGGTAAAAAAGCGTCAATGGATATCGCGAAAAAAACGAAAAACGAAAAAGCACAAACAGAAGTATACAGCACTGCTGGTCGTGGGGAAGATTACCCAGGATTCAAAAAAGAATTGGAAGCATCAACAATGAACAATGACGAAAAACAATTAGTTATTCGTGTTCTTGAAATGCACCAAGATCCAACTACACGTGAAACTGAAATGCGTAACATGGGTAAAACGTTTACTTACTTAGATAAGAACATTTTCCCTAAATTACGTCGTTCTGAAATTATCACTACGTATGATTTAACAGGATATTCTGATGAAGAATTGAAAGCGGTATCTAAAGCGACTCCAGATTCATTAACATTAGAAGAATTGTTGTTCACTGCAACTTTATCTGAAGATTTGAATGAGAAGTTACGTATCTACCAAGTAGCTGCTAAGAACTTCCCTGAGGATTACAGAACACACAATAACGTTGGTGCTGTATTGTACATGCAAAACAAAATGAGCGAAGCGAAATCAAACTTTGAGAAAGCGAACTCTGTAAAAGACAACCCAATTTCTAAAAACAATTTGGCTGCAATCGCTGGTGCTTCTGGTGACCGTGCGAAAGCAAAACAATTGTTAGGTCAAGCAAAAGGTGCTGGACAAGAAGTTAGCTACAACTGGGGTATTCTTAACATCCAAGATGGAAAATATGCTGATGCAGTTACTAACTTTGGATCAGAGGCTTCTTTCAACAAAGCTCTTGCTCAATTGTTAAACGATTCAAATGCTGAAGCGGTTAAAACAATCAATGCATCTGCTGACAAAGAATCTGCACAAGGATATTACTTGAAAGCAATAGCTGATGCACGAGATAACAAAATCGATGGAGTTGTTAGCAACTTAAAGAGTGCATTTGCAAAAGACGGTTCATTAAAATCAAAAGCTTTGAAGGATCGTGAATTCTTGAAATTTGCTGAAAATGCAGCATTTACAGGAATCGTAAAATAAAATCAAAATCTTACCATATAGAATCCCGTCAGAAATGACGGGATTTTTTTTTGTCATTTTCTTCACAATTTAACATTGAAATTCTCCAATTGTTAATAAACGAAATACTAAACCGTTTAACCAGAAAACGCTGTGTAAAAGTTCAACAAAATCATAACATTCGCTTCATTTCCATCTTCAAACAAAGGGCTATATTTGCAATGCAAAACATTAACAACCGCAACAATTTGACGATGAAAATAACTTTGTTTTTACTTTTTATAACTGCTGCTGCTTCTGGGTGGGGGCAGATTTTAACTTTTGATTTTGCAGGAATTGCAGGAAATGAAACTGCAGTTAATTCCAACACCAATATCCCAGGTATTACCGCTTCTTCTATAACACGCGGTTCAGGATTAACGGCAAGTGGAAACGGAAATCGGTTTAACGCTACAAATTGGGCAGTTACATCAATTGCTAATGCAATAGCAGGAAATGACTACATGGAATTCACTATTACTCCTGCAGCGACATGTAATTTTAGTGTCTCTTCAATCTCTATACAATTACAGCGCTCCTCAACTGGCCCAAGGGCAATAGCCCTAAGAAGTTCGTTGGATGCATTTGCTGCAAATTTAGATGCCGAATACTCAATCGTTGACAATACAAGCACCCAAACTTTTACTTTTTCTTTTACACAATCCAATATATCTACAGCGACTACTTATCGTTTTTATATGTATGCCGAAGCCGCAGGTGGCTCAGGAGGAATTGGTGACGGAGCAGGCAATGATTTAATCGTAAATGGAACAACAAACTGCAGCGCTTCCCCTGAACTAAACCTTCAAACATCCGCAACAAGTCGTTCTTGTGGCTACACACATAACTTTGGAAGTATTTCAACATCCAACTCAAGTTCGGTTCCTTTAACCATTCAAAACACAGGAACAGCAGATTTAACAATTACTAGTCTTGCACTTTCAGGTTATGCGGATTACACTTTAACAGCTCCACCTGCAACACCATTTACAATTGCAGCTGGTGGAAGTCAAATCATCACGGTTAACTTTAATCCTTCTTCTGCAGGAACGATTACTGGTGCATTAACAATCGGTTCAAATGATAGTGATGAAGGGTCTTGTGTGTTTAATTTAACAGGCATTGGTATTATACCTGCACCTGAACTAAACCTTCAAACATCCGCAACAAGTCGTTCTTGTGGCTACACACATA
>ERZ888423.3298-NODE-3298-length-10812-cov-8.405132_pt1 | contig 10812 bp, 11 predicted proteins | sample MGYA00520523_ERZ888423 | MGnify/ENA primary metagenome ERZ888423 (study PRJEB32303, sample SAMEA104408611) | aquatic metagenome | biome: Brackish water; feature: Pelagic; material: water | place: Baltic Sea | collected 2014-06-08T10:24:00 | depth 30,27 m ...
GATCTGGATATATCCAGATCCACAGAAATATTTTTTTTTTTGAAAATTTTTTCTTGTTTTGAGATTTTTTTTCTGCGGATGCGGCCGGGTTTGGTCTCTGACACAAAATCACAAAAAGCTAGGCGTCTTTTGAAAATAGTTACTGTATAATAATTATGGGTTTAGATAGTATTATTTTACAGTTAGTATACTATATCATAATTGTTGAATGGTGGGTTAAAAATTTGACCAGTTCAACGATAGATAAATATTCATAGTCTAAAATTATACTTATAGTAATGGTGGGTTAAAAATTTGATTAGTTCCACAAAGTCATATGTTGCAAGAAAGAGTTCGTGCAATGACACACGTGACAAACGGAAACATGAATCATTCCATTCATTTCAACCAACGTTTTTTGAAAGCGTCAGAAACAGAAAAAAAGGACATTGACGCGCTCAATCAATGCACAAAACACCCAGCTTACTCAGTTAATGGATTTTTACCGATTGAAAAAATACAGGACTCTGAAGATACCGATCGTGTGTTGATATACTTTAAACAAGAGCATGTGTCCTTGCTGGATATGTCGCATACACTTGCGTACTTTGAGTCGACGATGGACGGCGTGAATGTTCTTGCACGAAGAAGGTTGTTCGAACGTATTAAGTGGTGTGTGACAGCAAAAAATGATATGATCATTGTCAATATGCCTCGGTATTATTTGCGTTTGATCCAATATGGCTACAGTTGTTCCATTGCTGTAAGAGCACGCACTAGCGGCGCTGCCCGTCTATCCGTTCGATATCCGTGGATTGCACGAGCATGGATGGATCAAGATGATACCATATTCACATATGGCGTGGCATCTTTATTGACAATAATCAATCCACGAATTAAGGCGGATCTGCGATGTATTACACATGGTGCTATTTCAATTATACGACGAATTCCCGAACTGCTTAAAAAGTTTGGAAATGTTGGTAAACGTTTTATTTGGGAAGACATTTTCCAAGAGCATTATTTGTCCGTCGATAATCCGTTCATGCAATCCTTGATCGCAATGCTTTACCCGCCTGTGGACGGTGGTGCACTACAGATCTCAAAGGACGGCGTCATTATGTTGAATAATCCACGACTGCCATCGATCTTTCATTCATTTTTCGATACACATATGGCATATCAGAACAAATATTGTGATGATAGATTTTTGTTTAATTGTGGGCAAGGTTACATGGAGACATATATGACGTTTTATGAGATGATATTATCCGATGCAATTAGTCCGTCGCGTGCGTTGAAACTGTTTATGTCTGTGACAAGACATAGCCCGGGCGCGCCCGGAATGCAATCGCCACTTTGCATTAAGAAAGTATTGGCGACTGTGCCAAAATGCAGAAAGCGCAAACGTTCAGATACTGATAGCGTTGGAAGTCGATATAGAGAGATGTATCAAAAACTGTATGGCGTAGCTCGCCTTCAAAATGATGACATTTACCATTTAGCAAAGTTAATATTATGGATCGAAATACGATGCGTTTACATGGCAAGAGAATATCGCACGCAAACTGTTGCGGATTTCTGTTGGCGAAGTACAAGCGACTATTATTTCGAATGCATTGAAGACATTATAAGGAAGCAAACGACATTTGATCCGGTCGCACGATTGCCTAAACATATAGAAAAACGTTACTCGTCTGTTGCTATTGCAAGCGAGGCATTTCCTGTTATGTTATTTAGGGAAGATATGCATGAGACCGTGGATAAAATTGTCGGTGATAAATTACATAATTATTTCAACGTATATTTATAATATTGTGTTATTGTATGATGGTATAGTACCTATACCAATTCCTCTTGCTTTTCGCCACTTTGAATCGCTGGGTACTTGTATTGTACCAAAAATTCGCACATGACTTTGTAATCACCTTTCGGAACATCGTTTGATTGAAACCGCGCGGACATATTATCAAATGACGTGTATGGAATTTGCATGATCACTTGCTCATAAAGCTGTTTAATCACGTTATGGACAACTTGTGAGCTGACCTTTACGTAATTGTTTTCACGCTTTACTTCCGCTTCGGTATTAATACCCAAGAGCTCCCAATTCCTCTGGATTACTTGCAGGATGACATGTGATTGTTCCACGTACATATAGTCCTTTCCTTTAAAGGGGACGATTCCTTCCCATAATTTATCGAGCGTGTATCCACCGTATTGCTGAATAAAACGATTGTTCAACAAATTTTGGGGTTTGTACACCTCTGTGTCCGTTCGTGCCTTTTCGAATGGCAAAACCGAGACCAAATTGACAAACCCTTCTACTTCGCTGGTATGTTGGCGACCCATGTCGGTTTCCGTTTCTGTAAACAACCATCCCTCGTCATTTGTGATATTGGGTTTGTTATCGAACAATTTGATACCCACCGATACGGGCTCTTCGACGTTGGAATAAACGGATTTCAGCGTGATACCCGTCACAATGCCTTTCGAATAATCCAATTTGTCCATGGATTTCTTTTGCTCCTCGTCCAATTGCGACATGTTATACGCCGGCTTGAAGACATCGGAGGCATTCGGAACCTGCGCAACGAACCCGTGTTGAAGCTCCTCGGCGCTGACGTTTGCTTGAATCACGATGCGACGCGCGTGAGTGTGACCTGCTTGACTGTCATTGGCGGTGATATCGTTGGTAAATTCGGGAGATGTGGCATCAATAGATGGTACTTCTTCAGTTGGTGTAACAGCTTGGACTTTTCTAACTTGACTCATATCGTATTTATATTATAACGGACATTGTATAAATATTACATTAATTTTAATTCGAACGCACATTTGAACTATAAATAGCAAATATCACCACACAAATGGCAAATCATTGGGACGAATACGATGTTTCCATTGAACATCCTGGAATGCAAGAAGCGCAGCACATTGAACGCGGTGCAACCACTATTGACGCTGGGAGCATACTGTTTTCAGCAGAAGACAAGAAAAGGATGAAACAACTTATAGCAATGAACTACAACGAAGAACCGGATGGTAATGGTGGTAAATTAATAGACGATGATATATTAGATCATCCACCACCACCACCAGCAGCAAAATCGAAGAAGAGACAATCGGTTATGTTTACCAAAGAGAAAATTAAACTAGATGTGACGAAATTTCGAGGTGGAGAAGATGGGGTAAATAAGACAATCGAAAATCTTGAGACCACATATGGCGACAATTTTGACAAATTTGTACATGCACGATTGATGGACGGCATCGAATTATATGAAGATTCTCTTAACGAACCCGAGGAATACAGGAAAAACGAACCGAAGTATTTACGCATCCCCGATAATCCCCATCGTCACGCAAAGCAGGTCGACGTCGCAGCTGAGATATTCGGCGCGCTTGGTGGCAAAGTAATGGAGAAAGAAAAGGAGTATGAAAAAATACGCGAGGATTCCGTTGAGAAAATGCGAAATAACAAAGTCTATCAATTTTGTATGCTACTTTCTGGTTTTACGAACGAACGCATGGATAAGTATTGGATCACACCGTCAGAAAAGGGAAGCATACCCATGGTACGCATAGACGACGACGGTCCAGTAGAAAATTTGACAAAGGTGAAAATAATAGAGAAACAAACGATGGGATCAGACAATGAAGACGACGACAGATTCAATGTATTTTTTGAAGCAGCTAACAGATCAATGTGGTTAACTCGGAAAGATCTCAAATATTTGGCTGGAGAAAAATTTCCTCGCACTCTTTTCGGTGTAGATCAAGTACAATTAGGATACATGATTGACGTTGACATCAACAAGTTGCTTGATGATCGTCGCAATGATGATCGTCGCAAAGTAGCAGGCGTATCGATGCAACGTCCACAAGTACAACAGTTTGGTCGTGCGAATGAGCGTGCAGAACTTGGCATGGATCAAAGCATTAACATGTATCCAGAAATCGGCGGCGGATTTCATAATTGGTATGTATCAACATCGTGGGCTGACGGCAAATTGCACCTAAGTCCAATTGTGTATGCACACTTAGAAGAGGCACATAGCATGTTGCAACTTAAGTGGAAGCATCTTAATAATGTGCCGCTATACGTTTTTGTTGAATCAGATCAAATGAGGACGTATTTTGCCAGACTTGTCGCTTTTAACATGCGTATCAGCGATGTTTTGTCGGGAAAGCGATATCATTCAAATGCGACCTATCCACGGATTAATAACGAAAGGGCGCGGCTATTAAACGTGTTTAGACACGTTAAATCGAACGGTGACGAATTACAATATTATCGCCAGGGCGATAGCGAGGGATATGTACGTGGCGCTGAATACACAGAAAGATATCTAGATAATCTTGCTACTGTTCAGCATCGTATCGGTAGTACACCAAATAAGATGGACGAGCTTGAGAGAATGGGCAATCTTACGAGAAATCTTCTATCAAAATTTACCTAGTCATACTAAAGTATACTATATCATAGTTGTTGAATGGTGGGTTAAAAATTAGCCACGCGATCTACCGCTTCCACCGATGACCATTCTATGGAGTATATACATAACGGTTCAGCCATGAAATGACAAAGGTCACCAGTTCGACGTCCTCTAAACCACTCCACGACCGCTGCTCGAAGTGTAAACATCCCAACGGAACGACATTCAGATTTTGTGAACGTTGCCGCGAAATTCAAAGAAAACACAATCGAAAAATACGCGATGCTACGCCGGTATGTCCTCCGGGACAGCGATATTGTACGAAGTGTGCTCATGTACAACCAGAAGACCAATTCAAATCGAGCTATTGTCGTCGGCAGACGCTTACCAAAAGGTGTGAAACATGCCGTCAAATAGAGGCAAGATGCCACGTAAATCCAACGACTACCAAGGGAAAGTGCAAGGCGCGATGGGAAGAGTGGAAAGCGAAGAATCCATGTGTCGTCTGTGGCGAGACAGATCCACAGCTAATCGAAGCCGACCATCTCCGTGACAAGGTACACCGCTGTAGCAATGATCGCTATTGGGCATGCAATGGCGGCGTTCCCGCGTTGGAAAACGAACTCGCTAAGTGTCAGAGTTTATGCAGATGGTGTCACACTCTTAAATCCGTACGAGAACGGGGTACTCTGAAACGAAAAGATCGTATTAAACGCCGCGCGATCATTAACGCCGAGAAGTTGCGTCGTGGTAAATGCCTGCGATGTCCTCGCCGTGTGACATTGGAGACGTGCATCGCGTTTGATTTTGATCACCGCGACGCGTCGACAAAGGTGATTGATATAAGCCATCTTGTCAAAAAAACCCAAGCCTTTTTTGACAAGCACATCGAGAGCGAACTTAAAGCCTGTGACCTGCTGTGTTGTAGCTGTCATAAGAAGGTCACTATTGCAAGAAGAAAGTAAAGAGTAAATTTGAAAATAATACTATAATTTAAGTAATTACAACGATTCTTCAACGATGTGACGCGGCAAAATCAATGAATTACCGCTGACATACTTTTTACTAATCAAAGTTTTCCAATGTTTCTGCATCAACTTTGTGATATTTTCTTCCGTGGCCGGAAAGTCGATGACGCCATCACGAATATGCTGTCTACATACGGCATCGGCTGGTATCATTGAAGGCTTGGGCGTCAAAAACAAGACGATGTCAGTTGGCAACTTGTTATGGACGGGGTTTGGACTAAATACGCCATCTTCCATACGATACATACTTGCGTGCCTTTCTTCCAGTAGTTTCTTATAATTTTCGATTGGTTTCCTCATTGTGAAGGTATTAACGATATTGCGTCCTTTCCATTTGCACTGCACGTACGCTCGCTCTCGCTGCTTTTCACCGAGTGTATTAACATCGATGTACGTGTCACTTGTCAGCATATCGCTCTCGGTGTACTTATCGCCTTCAATCACAGCGCAACCAATCAGTGGCGAGACGTTTATCAATGCTTTTGATCCAGATGGTTTGATAGCGTGATTGTAAAAATGATAAGTACGGCCGTCGCTGTACAACATGTTATAATTTGAATTCATTATCCGTTCACCAGCATTGTGTTCCTTTGCGATGTCATCACGTTTTGACTGACTCAATTGAGCGACTTTTTGCTTGACGATATCGCTGTAGATCGTTTTCATCGGCGCCAACGATAATGTCCATGAATCATGTAAGACATTCGATTCGTTTGACGCGCCGGTATCGACGATTGTGTACTGTGATGAATCCAACCCGCCGATATCATCGATGGAATGCGTGCTATAATGTCCAACGATTGAGTTAAATGCGTCGACGTCTGTGTTCTTTTTCGGTGGATCGCCGCCTTTGTACATGGATCGACCGCGGCACAATTCGGGATGAAACCACATGCGATCGGATTGATCGACGGTGTAATCACTGGCTAGTTGAATAATAAGTCCACGGTACACATCCATACCGTGTTCGAGCGACATCTCGACGTCTTTTCCAAAGTTAGCTAGTAATTTCACATCGAGAACGCCTGGTTTTTTCGCCAATGCTTCAAACTTCGATACACTCTGTGCAACATCTTCGGGGAGTTTATTATTGTACCGTTTCAATAATGCTTGCTTGTCCATTTGAGAGAATGAATACGGGCATTTATACTGCAAATTAACAAAATATAATTTTTAAAGGGTTGGCATTACTTCGTTGTTTTAAATTTGGAAACTATATATATATGGCTTGTGACAATACAATAAACTACCATGTCTTTCGTCCGTTCAAGATACGCCCAACCAAAAGTCGAAGATGATTTACACGAAGCCGAAGTAGGCGATGAAAACACTATCACGATGCGCATTGACGTGGTCCCAATTCCAACGGAGAGCCACAAATCGAATATTAACCTATTGGCACGTCAGAATGAGGTCATTCGTTCGATTAACAAAAGGGGACAAGACCTATTTATCAATAACAGAACGGTACTATCGCGCACTGCTGGTAAGAATTTTTACCAAACTGCGGATTTGTATGGTCAACGACTTGCCGTCGAAGATATGATCCCAATGCTGACAGGTGCTAATCTGACACTTCGTGTAAACGCAGTTCGATCCGGGTTTCAGAGTCAAAGCAGTTGCTTTGAACTAAAGACTGGCGTACTTGCAACCATGCTGAACGACACCGCGGATTCTAAGAATGAGAAAGTCACCGAGGTGAGTGTCAAAGGCGTTTCCGACAATGGTAAAATTTTCGTAGGCGTCAAGCAAGAACGCGACGGTAAACATTACATTCAAAAATTGGACTACGAAATTGATAGCGTTTCCGACGATCGATTTCATTTGAAATAATTACTACATACCATACATGACGATATATTACTTAAATTAGAAGATATATTACTATAATTATCTACTCTTTCTCTTTTGGCTTTTTTGTATCCTTTGTATCCGAGCTGTTGTCTGCTTTCCGCTTTTTACCATCCGGTTTCGCCGCCGGTTTTGCTGCAGGAGCCACGGGAGCTGGTTCGACTGGTTTCTCAAACAACAGGGCGTCGCATGGTGGCGCTTTCGGTTGCAGATCTTCGACTGGAAGTGATATATTGCGCAGGGCATATTCACCGTAGCTTTTCCACGATATCACACCTTGTTCATAGAGTTGACGTAACTCTGTGTTTTCAACGAACGGAGTTACTGGAAAATAGACGTTTACCTTGTACTTTTTTTTCAACTCTTCTATGCATTGATTCTCTTTCTTGAAATCGATTTTCTGCATAATTTTTTCTGCGTTGAGCGAGTTGTATGTTTCTGACAATACCACGGACAGACGTTTTTTCCACCATAGGAGCGTGTGCATAAATGTCTGATGTGTCCCAACGGTATCGGTCGATGTTTTCGCACTAGAATCGCTGAACATCATGCTTCTAGGCACGCCAAACGTAGCACATATTTCTTCTTGTACCAGTTTATGAACGTTGACTAGGTCGTTGCGTCCAGTGTTTGCAGATGTCGCCTTGACGCTGTGACCCATGGGCAATTGTGTGATGTGATCTAGAGTAGCTGATGATCGTGCAGCGTGTTCGGTGTTCAAATAACTCTCATACAAGTTCCGCTGTTTTGCTAATGTCGTGACCGCGGATTTATTCCGTTGATACTTCATATCATCAGATGTCTCAGCAGAGTTAGCATCAGCATAGAAGTCAAAGTCGATTCCCTCACGTGCCGTTGCACCTTGCCCAGTATCTTTGACCTCTGAAAAATAACGTGGATCTGATCGCTGTATCTCCATGCGTATACATGTTTCACGGACTGTCTTTAGGAATTGTAATCGAGGAAGAACTTTCACCATCATGGACGTTAGATTCCCATATATCGTCGGCTCGAAACCAAAGTTGTTAAAGACTACCGCATTGCGAATAAGTTTTTCTACGGTACCCTTTTCGTAGACATAAAATTCAAGTTCGTTTTTTTTAATCTCAAATTTGACATTATAGGTATCGATGTGCATGATCGATGGGAAGCATTTGCCGAGGTATACCACCGCAAACCCATAACACATGACGCTGTCGATGACTGCGCCACAGAACGGGACCCATTTATCGTCGATGGCTTCTTCGTCGCCTTGGTCGAGCGGTTTACATTTACCTTGACAGAATTTGATGCCGTTGTTTAGCAGTTGGTTGTGGATCATCTGTCGACACATTTGAATCATAGGCGATTGCTGAAAGCATGCTTTGGCATTCCGCATCTGTTCCATGTCCACACGATGTAACTTTTCCATTTTGTAACGTATTTATGTATATTTATACATACAAAACCATGAAGCGTCGACGAGAATCTGACGAAGAATCTGACGAGACCACCGACAGTGGCAAACGACATGTGACGTTGACTCGCCACGAGATTATAATGCAGGCACACTATGCACAATTGAATTTTAACCGTGCATTTGGTCAACGATACGACAATTATACCTTGCTTGAGTACGTAATTGCAATGCATGATTTGAATGACATGTCTAAATTTGTGGAATTAATGGAAGAGACATCCACAACCGGCGAATATCGTTCTTTAGAGGAATTAAAGAAAATGGTATAAATGTCAGCGTATGGCTGTTAAATGACAGTGTGTGATTCGAATTTATGGATGCGCGGCGTCGTATTTACGAACATTGGTGCGACACTGTTTTTAACCGTGTTTCTATTGCGACGTGCGTTGGCAGACGTCAGCAAGAACGCTAAGACCATAGAGGAAATTAACATTAAACGAAAAGTATTGGAAACCGGTACTACGGCCGCGGTTGCTATCCCAGTAAAGGCGCGAACTTACAGAAATGATCTTAATTTTTTATAGATGTAAACTATGAATGATTCGTATTGATCAACACTCCGATGGAATTTTTAGTTATTTACTTAGTATCTATGTGTTCCGCTTATAATCAGTGGTGCCGAACATAGTAGGTCGTTCGATATCATTGCAAGCTTGCCCTCCCCTGTTTGAATCCATGTGTGGAGCATTCCAACGCGTTTTATATTCCCAGAGACGCCATGGATGTTCACAATGACCCCTGACTTTCTCAACCCCGGTTGGTCCGTTACAAATCCATTGACGACGGTTTTCATCAACGGTTGTAGTGCTAACCCACCGCCGATCATGAACCCCGTGATCAATGAATGCACGGCATCGTCTCCAAACATGAAATGAACGCTGACAAGCACTAAGAGGAAGGTCAATAAACTGAGTATCAGTTGAATGACATGCGTCAGTTTGAGTCCACATCCGTAACTTGGCGTTGTGTCATTGCGGTTGAAAACCCATTTTACATTGAACCACAGAAATATAATACCGGCAAGCAATATACCCAGTCCGATCAAAATGTTCTCAACCGATTGCATTTGTGATAGATTCAACAATATTTATACTACATAATAGTGAAGTATTCTCTCAAATGGCAGGTCCACCAATACATGTCAACTACGCTGGGAAATGTATGAAATCGAGGGATCGCCAATTAATCAAGACGTTCCTCCACCGATTTTACACTCCGTTTGCATTGGTCATTTGGATCATCGTCGCATTTGACATGAAATCTTGCACGAACATACCATTGCTAGTCACGATCGTGTCCATTCTTGCAGCAGCTTCTAACGCAATGGAGACGTACCATACGTGGTTACAGGACGTGTACATTATGTCGAGTGGTAACACGCCTACCATACGAAATGATGTAAAGGTATACGTCGTCGTCTCTGACTTTTTTATTCATGTTGTGTGCGTTTTCCTCTCTCTATGGTGGGTTGACGATTTTCACGAGTGTCTGTTTATTGACAGACATCACCAGGCGACAGCATGGTGCGGGATATTCATCGTCGCGTTCTTATCGCATTACATGCGGCATATGACGACAAACCGTCAGAGGGAACGCATTACCGCCAACGCGTACCAGCATGTAGCACAGTTGGTCTAGCGACGAGGCGGGTGATACCACACATTGTATGGAAATTCTTCCTGGCGTACAATGCGCAACGGCGCCTTTCGAAACCCAGGGCGGTTCTTTAATGGTGGTTTCATGTACGGTACCAATGACGCAATTTCGTCAACCATGATCCGTTCGGGGTCAATCCCAGTGGCGTTGGTAGCGACACAGTCCCTGCGCTTGCACCCTTTACTAAACCCTGTGCCGTGATCGTAACGAGCATGCGGTTTCCATGTCATTACATGAGAATACGAAGAATATGGGTTGTTCAGGTTCGGCAGGCTACGCTTTTCACCGCAACATGTATAGCATCCGAGGTATCTGTCGTACTCACCTGGATGATACGCACACTTGTGCATACCGACGCTCTCTATTTCGTTGAAAAAACGGTCACAGTGTTTGCATTGTC
>ERZ888423.3299-NODE-3299-length-10811-cov-15.423485_pt1 | contig 10811 bp, 8 predicted proteins | sample MGYA00520523_ERZ888423 | MGnify/ENA primary metagenome ERZ888423 (study PRJEB32303, sample SAMEA104408611) | aquatic metagenome | biome: Brackish water; feature: Pelagic; material: water | place: Baltic Sea | collected 2014-06-08T10:24:00 | depth 30,27 m ...
TGCTGGCGCCGTCGAGCAGTAACACCGGAGCGGACATAAGGCTCCACGCTAACCTGACGGGCATGAGCGCCGGACGGTTCAGCAGCGAGGTCTACGCCCGTCGGCTGGCGGGCGCGGCCTCTGGCGCGGCTGCCGCCGAGCTGGACGGTCTGGTGATCACGCCGGGTTATGACTTGCGGTACCTGATCGGCTCGCGGGCGCAGACGTTCGAGCGGCTCACCGCGTTGGTGATCCCGGCCGGGGGCACGGCGACACTGGTGGTGCCGCGACTGGAACTGGCGGCATTGCGGGAGTCCGCGGCTGCCGATCTCGGTGTGAAGGTGCGCGACTGGGTGGACGGCGAGGACCCCTACCGACTCGTCGCCGGGGCTTTGGGCGGGCGGGCCTGCGCGGTCACCGATTCGATGCCCGCGCTGCACCTGCTGCCGCTGGCCGGCGTCCTCGGGATACCTCCGGTGCTCGCGACCGGTGTGCTCGCGCCGCTGCGGATGGCCAAGGACGCCGCTGAAATCGACGTGCTTCGCACCGCCGGCGCGGCCATCGACCGCGTGCACGCGCGGGTGCCGCAGTTGCTGCGGCCCGGACGCACCGAAGCGCAGGTCGCCGCGGACATCACCGAAGCCATTGTGGCCGAGGGGCATTCGGAGGCCGCATTCATTATCGTCGGCTCCGGTCCCAATGGGGCAGACCCACATCACGAGTGCTCTGATCGCGAACTGCAGCCCGGTGACATCGTTGTGGTCGATATCGGCGGCCCGGTAGAGCCCGGTTACAACTCCGATTGCACCCGCACATACAGCCTCGGCGAACCGTCAACCGAAATCGCCGCCCAGTATGCGGTCCTGCAACGCGCCCAGGCCGCCGCGGTGGCCGCGGTGCGTCCCGGGGTGAGTGCGCAGGATATCGACGCCGCCGCCCGCGACGTGCTCGCCGAGGCCGGACTGGCAGAGTATTTCGTGCACCGCACCGGTCACGGGATCGGCCTGTCGGTGCACGAGGAGCCCTACATCGTCGCCGGGAATGACCTGCCGCTGGCGGAGGGAATGGCGTTCAGCGTCGAGCCGGGGATCTACATCCCGGGACGCTGGGGCGCCCGTATTGAGGACATCGTGATCGTCACCGCGGACGGCGCATCACCGATGAACGCCCGTCCGCATGAATTGACCGTCGTACCGCTCTAGCGAATCGAATCTAGGAACGGTCCAGCAGCGTGGATGACCCGAGCACTCGCTTGATGAGAACCTCGATCACCACCCGTTTCGGGTTGGGCCTCGGTGTTCGGTACCGCTGGGCGTAGCGCAACTCTGCGTCGCGGACGGCCTCGGGATCGCGGTTGACACCGGAGATGCCTTCCAGGGACAGCCAACGCGCGCCGTCCACCTGGGAGAGCACCCCGACGCTGCTGCGTTCGGCGTTGATCGCCTTCTGCGAACCATCGCTGGTAATCACCCGGGCGATATGGGTGGCGGGGTCGAAAGTGAAGCCGACAGCGACCACATGGGGGGAGCCATCGGCGCGAAGGGTCGTCAGCATCGCCAGGTGACGCTCGGAGAGAAAGTCCAGAGCGTCGCTGGTCAGCCGGGTAGTTTGAATCGTCATTTCCGATCACGTTAGCGCAGTGAATAATCGCAGCCATGAAAGACACGGCCGACACGGCCGGCGGGGTGGTGGTGATTTTCGGCGGCCGCAGTGAGATCGGCGTCGAACTCGCCACCCGACTCGCCCCGGGGTCGACGGTCGTGCTGGCCGCCCGTAGCGCCGACCACCTCGGTGACCAGGTTGCGGCGGTGCGCGCAGCCGGGGCCCGGGCCGTTCACGTGATCGAGTTCGACGCCGACGATCTGGCATCACACGGCCCCCTGGTGGACAAGTTGGTGGGGGAATATGGAGCCATCGGCACGGCGGTGCTGGCGTTTGGCGTCCTGGGCGATCAGATTCGTGCCGAGGCCGACCCGGCCCAGGCGGTGGCGATCGTGCACACCGACTACGTCGCCCAGATTAGTGTGCTGACCTCTTTGGCCAACGCGATGCGCGATGTCGGCCGCGGGTCGATGGTGGTCTTCTCCTCGGTGGCCGGGGTTCGTGTTCGCCGGGCCAACTACGTTTACGGCTCGGCCAAGGCAGGGCTGGACGGTTTTGCCAGCGGACTGTCCGATGCGCTGCACGGCACCGGGGTGCGGTTGCTGATCGTGCGGCCAGGGTTCGTGATCGGCCGGATGACCGCGGGCATGGATCCCGCTCCGCTGTCGAGCACACCGGCACAGGTAGCCGCGGCTACGATGCGAGCGCTGACACGGGGCCGCCGCACGGTCTGGGTGCCGTGGGCCTTGCGGCCGCTGTTCTTCGGCATGCGTTTGTTGCCGCAATCTGTGTGGCGGAGGATGCCCCGATGATGAACGAAGTGAAGAATCGAGAACGGCCCCGATGACGTGCATCGTGGTGGGTATCGGGGCCGACGGAATGGCCGGGCTGTCGGAGAACTCTCTTCGCGAACTGCGCAGCGCCACCGCCATTTATGGATCGCCGCGCCAGCTGGATCTGCTCGACGACACGGTTGCCGCACCGAGGCATCCCTGGCCCACGCCAATGCTGCCCGCGCTGGAAAAGTTACCCGTCGATGAGGATATTCACGTCGTCGCCAGCGGCGATCCACTGCTGCACGGCATCGGTGGGACATTGATCCGCCTCTACGGCGCAGAGCGGGTAGTGGTCCTGCCGCACGTGTCCTCGGTCAACCTTGCCTGCGCGCGAATGGGATGGGCGGTGTCCGACACCGAGATCATCAGCCTGGTGACAGCGCCGGTGCACACGGCGATTCGTCGGGGCGGTCATGCCGTGGTGCTGTCCCGCGACGCTTCGAGCGCGGCGGAGTTGGCCACGGCTCTGACCGAGACCGGCCGCGGCGCTTCAGAGTTCACGGTCCTGGAGCAACTCGACGGTGTCAGGGAGCGAATCCGCAGTGGCCAGGCACAGGCGTGGGCGGCCGCACCCCCCGACGACATCGACGATCTCAACGTCATCGCCATCCACTACCTCCCCGAGGAGTACGACGGTGCCGGCCTGCCCGACTCGGCTTTCCGGCACGACGGGCAGATCACCAAACAGACCATCCGGGCAGTGACCCTGGCCGCACTGGCGCCGCGGCGGGGAGAGTTGCTCTGGGATGTCGGGTCAGGATCGGGCAGCATCGCCGTCGAATGGTGTCGGGCCGCCCCGAGCTGCCGGGCCGTGGCGTTTGAGTCCGACGCGCTGCGCCGCGATCGCATCGCCGCCAACGCGCGCACCTTCGGTGTCGACATCCGGGTGCTCGGCGAGGCACCGGAGAGCTTCGAGGGGGCTTGCCCGGACGTGATCTTCATCGGCGGCGGCCTGACCCGCGATGGACTGATCGAGGAATGCCTCGGCAGGCTTGCTGGTGGTGGTCGGCTGGTAGCCAACGCCGTCACCGCGGAATCCGAAAGTGTTCTGACCCAGTGGTACTCGCGACTTGGTGGTGACTTGCGCCGATTTCAGCACTACAACTCCGAGCCGATCGGCGGATTCACCGGCTGGCGGCCGCAGATGCCGATCACCCAGTGGTCGGTGACGCTGCTGTGACGGTGTACTTCATCGGTGCTGGACCCGGAGCTGCCGACCTGATCACCGTCCGCGGCCAGCGACTGCTCCAGAGGTGCCGAGTTTGTCTGTACGCGGGCTCGATCATGCCCGACGACCTGCTTGCGGAATGCCCGGCTGATGCCCGCATCGTCGACACCGGCCCGTTGACACTGGATCAGATCATTGACGAGATCGCCGGCGCCGACGCCGCGAGCCACGATGTCGCTCGGTTGCATTCCGGCGATCCGGGGCTCTACAGCGCGGTCGCTGAACAGTGTCGTCGCCTCGATGCGCTGGGTATCGGCTACGAGATCGTCCCGGGCGTTCCGGCTTTCGCTGCCGCCGCGGCCGCACTGGGCCGGGAATTGACCGTCCCCGAAGTAGCTCAGACGGTGATCCTGACCCGGGTTGCCACCCTGTCCACCGCGATGCCCGACGGCGAGGACCTGACGGCACTCGCCGCGCACGGGGCCACGCTGGCGATCCACCTGGCCGCTCACCGAATTGATGAGATCGTGCCGCAACTGCTGGCCGGGGGTTACCGGCCCGACACCCCGGTCGCCGTCGTCGCGTTCGCGAGTTGGCCACAGCAAGTGGTCCTGCGCGGGACGCTCACTGATATCGCCGGCCGCATGCATGACGCGCAGATCACCCGGACCGCGGTGATCATCGTCGGCGATGTTCTTGCCGCGGAGGGTTTCGGCGAGAGCTATCTGTATTCCTCCGGCCGGGCCCGCGGAGACCGGCACTGATGCGGGTGTTGCTGCTCGGCGGCACCGGCGAGGCCCGCGCACTGGCCGAGCGGCTGCACCCGAATGTCGACATCATCAGCTCGCTGGCGGGCCGGGTGCCCGATCCGGCGCTTCCGGTCGGCTCGGTCCGCATCGGTGGCTTTGGCGGTGTCGAGGGCCTGCGCACCTGGCTCACCGAGAACGCGGTCACCGCTGTTATCGACGCCACGCACCCGTTCGCGGCAGCTATAACCGCCAACGCCGCGGCAGCCTGCGCCGGACTCGACCTGCCGTACCTGGTGCTCAACCGGCCGCCGTGGGATCCGGCAGGTGCAACAGTCGTCGCTACTGATGCTGAAGCAGCGGAAATCATTGCCGCCAAGGATTATTCGCGGGTTTTCCTGACCACCGGACGCTCCGGTGTCACCGCTTTCGCCGACAGTGACGCCTGGTTCCTGATCCGGGTTGTCACCGCACCCGCTGCAGCGATGCTGCCGCGCAACCATGAGTTGGTTTTCTCCCGCGGGCCGTACCACTACGCCGCCGAACGGGAACTGCTGAGCAGTAGGCGCATCGAGGTGCTGGTCACCAAGAACAGCGGGGGAGCACTGACCCAGGCGAAACTCGATGCGGCGGGTTCCCTCGATGTGGACGTGGTGATGATTCAGCGACCGGCGCTTCCCGACGGTGTAGCGGCCGTCAGTTCGGTGCAGGATGCTGTGGCGTGGGCGCTCAACCGGGGTAGCGCCGCGGTGTGAACACCGTGTCCCCAGTTGCCGCCGAGTACCACTGGGTCTGCGACGACCCGACGATCAGCAGGCAGCGCATATCGACATCGGCCGGGGCGAGGTCGGCCAGGCGAACAACCCTGACCGATTCGCCCGGCCCGGACACATCGCGACCGATCACCACCGGGGTGCCGGCATCGCGGTGGGTGAGCAACAAATCCCGCATTGCCGCCACCTGCCAGGTGCGACTCTTGGACGCCGGGTTGTAGATCGCCAGCACCAGATCCGCCGCTGCCGCCGCGGAAAGTCGCGCGGAGATGACCTCCCACGGCTTGAGCCGGTCGGACAGCGAGAGCACCGCGTAGTCATGGCCGAGTGGCGCACCGACCCGGCTGGCCACCGCCTGGGCGGCCGTCATCGCCGGGATTACCCGCACGGCAACGTTCGGCCACTGCTTGGCCTCTTCGAGGACGGCGGTAGCCATGGCGAAAACCCCTGGGTCGCCCGACGATACGACCGCGACTGCGCGGCCCTGCTCGGCCAGTTCGCAGGCAAGTTGGGCGCGCTGCGGTTCGTCGCTGTTATTGGACGGATGTCGACGCTGTCCCGGACGGATCGGCACCCGGTCGAGATAGGGACCGTATCCGATCAGATCGGTGACAGCGGCCAGTTCACGCAGGCTCTGCGGTGTCATCCATTCGCTCATGCCCGGTCCGAGTCCGACGACCGCGACGGTCCCGGTTCGCGGGGCGGCGCGGGTGGTCGTGCCGTCACCCGGCACGACGGCCAATGAAAAGTACGGCACCTGGGTGTCGTCGACGTCGGCAGCGGGCATGACCCGCTGACCCTCACTACTGGCCCGCTCGACGTAGATCGCCTCCTCGAGACGACCCGACAGTGAGAGTGCTTCGCGAACTTGGGAATACGTCCTTCCCAGTTTCATGATCACTGCGGCGTCGGTATCGGCCAGGCGGCGGGCGAGTTCGCTGACCGGCAGCGTGCCGGGTAGTACCGACAGCACCTCGTCGCCGGTCGCCAACGGAGTACCGATCGCCGCAGCGGCCGCGCTGACCGACGTCACTCCCGGCACGATCACCGCGTTAAAGCGGTCGGCCAGTCGCGTGTGCATGTGCATGTAGGAGCTGTAGAACAGCGGGTCGCCCTCGGCGAGCAGCGCGACATCACGGCCGGCGTCCAGGTGCGCGGCGATCCGAGCGGAGGCCTGGGCGTAGAAGTCCTCCATCGCCCCGTCGTAACCGCCGGAGTGGTCGGTGTCGCCGGTCGTGACCGGGTAGACGAGGTGTTCCTCGATCTGGTCCGGCCGCAGATACGGCGCGGCGATGCCGCGGGCGATACTTCGGCCGTGGCGCGCGCTGTGGTAGGCAACAACGTCGGCTTCGCCGATAACCCGGGCGGCTTTGACGGTCACCAGTTCCGGGTCACCCGGCCCAAGGCCAACACCGAACAACGTTCCTTTTTTCATTCCCCTCTGTTCATTGCTCATTCGGCAGGCCTCATTCGCGCTCGCTCGCGATCGCATTCACCGCAGCCGCAGCCATCGCACTACCCCCGCGCCGGCCCAGCACCACCAGATAGTCCATCCCGCGCGGGTTATCGATGAGTTCCTGCTTAGACTGTGCCGATCCGACGAATCCCACTGGGCCGCCGAGCACGGATACCGGCGCGGGCACACCCTCGTCGATGAGTTCCAGTAACCGGAATAGCGCGGTGGGTGCATTGCCTATCGCAAGCACCGCCCCGCCCATGCGGTCGGCCCACAATTCGACTCCTGCCGCCGAACGGGTGGTGCTGCGCCGGTGCGCAAGGTCAGCCGCCCCAGGGTCGGCGACCAAGGACACCACTTCGTTGGCGGCGGGAAGCCGTGCCGCAGTGATGCCGGCGGCCACCATCGAGGAATCGCAGAGGATGGGAGCGCCGGCGGCAAGTGCGGCGTGGGTCGCGCTGACCACGGCGGGTGTGAAGGCAATATGTTCAGTCAGGTCGACCTGGCCGCAGGTGTGGATCAGCCGCACCACCACCCGGGCGACGTCCTCGGGGAACCGGGTGAGGTCCGACTCGGCCCGGATGGTGGCGAAGGACTGCCGGTAGATATCGCCGGCGTCGCGGATGTAGTCGAGCACACCATCACCCTACGTCGGGGGCGGAAGGGGGTGATACCCATCGCCGGTGGCCACCAACACCTCGGCGACGGCGGGACGGCCGCAGGCCCGCTCGCAGCCCACGTAGTGCACGGTGCCCGCAACGGTGCCGGATTCCGCCACCCGCGTTGCTTCGGCGCGCACATCCGCCCGCGACCGCTCGCATCCCGGACTGCCCACGCAGGCGGTCACATCAAGCCAGGGCGAGGTGTTATCGAACACCAAGCCCAGCGGCGCCAGCACCCGCAGCGACGTGTCAGCCAGGCCCTCCTCGAGATCGCCCACCAGCAATGAGCGCCACGGCGTAATCATCACGGGAGCGTCGACGGCAGCCACGAACTGCGCCTGCCGCGCCGAGAGCACTCCCAGTGGCACCGCCGCACCGAGTGCGACGCGACCGTCGTCCTGCTCGATCCAGCCGACCGGTGGCCGGGGCGGCGCCGGGATCGGCACCGCTGCGCTTACCGGCGTGAATCCGGCCAACAGCGGCGCCCGATCATTCACTTCTCTGATTCGCCAGGCGGTTCCGCGAGACTCGGCGAATCGGGAGGCGACAGTGATCATCGCCGCCACCGCCTCATCGGCATCCAGCCGGACACCCGTGTCGTGGCCGGCCAGCAGCAGGGCGACGTCGTCGTCGACCACCTGGACACCGACGTCGGCAGCCAGGCCGGACACATCGGCGGTGCCGTCGTCGATGCTGAACATGAACCGCCCGGGCAGGTCGGCCAGCACCGGGTCGGCTTGCAGTGCATGGTCCAGTTCCCCCACCCAGGGCCGCACATCGGCGCGACCGCCGAGGCGGCCCGAGAGCGGTGAGGCGACGATATTGCGCACCAACTCATGGCTGGGCGAGGGCAGTAGACCGGCCGCAGCCACCGCTTCGGCGAGCGCGGCGGAGTCGGTGATCCCACGTACCTGCAGATTGCCCCGAGCGGTGAGTTCGAGAATCCCGGCGGCGAATCGCTCGGCGGCCTCGGCAAGTGACTCCAGTTGGGCGGGAGTGATCATCCCGCCGGGCAGACGGATCCTGGCCAGCGCACCGTCGGCGGCCTGATGAAGGTGCAGGGCGCCCGGACAGGCGTCATCCTTGCGCGATCGGGCCACCCGACCACCGTACGACGCGGCCGGGGGTGAGCCGGTGGCACCTCTGCGGTACGAATAGTGGATGCCCCGGCCCACGATTGTCCTGTTGTCGACCTCCGACACCGACCTGATTACCGCGCGTGCCAGCGGTGCGGACTACCGCTGGGCCAACCCAACCCGGCTGGCTGCCGGCAAACTCGCGGAATTGCTCGACGGTGCCGCGGTCGTGGTCGTCCGGGTCCTCGGCGGCTACCGCGCCCTGCAGAACACTATCGACACCGTCATCGCGAGCGGGGTCCCGGCCGTGGTGGTCAGCGGTGAGCAGACCCCCGACGCCGACCTGATGGAGCGGTCCACCGTGCCCGCGGGCATCGCCATGCAGGCGCACATCTATCTGGCAGAGGGCGGTGTGGCGAACCTGGGCCAGTTGCACGACTTCCTCTGCGACACCGTGCTGATGACCGGATACGGATTCAGCCCGCCGGCGGCCACACCACCGTGGGGAATTCTCGACCGGGTCTGCTCAACGGCGTTGGGTTGCCCGGGCTGTCCGGGTGGGGTGGCGTGCTTCCCGGACATGGTCGCAGCCCGCGCAGTAGTGCCCGCAGACGCTCCCACCATCGCGGTGCTCTACTACCGCGCCCAGCAGTTGGCCGGTAATACCGCCTACGTCGAAGCGCTCTGCTGTGCGATCGAGCGGGCGGGTGGACGGCCGATGCCGATCTACTGCACATCCCTGCGGACACCCGAACCCGAACTGCTCAAGCTGCTCGGTGGGGTCGACGCGATGGTGGTGACCGTGCTCGCCGCCGGTGCAGCGGTGCCGGCGGCGGTGACAGCCGGGGGAGACGACGACAGTTGGAATGTCACACACCTTGCTGCGCTGGACATCCCGATTTTGCAGGGCTTGTGTCTGACCAGTTCGCGCGCGCAGTGGGAGGCTAACGACAGTGGCCTGAGTCCCCGCGATGTGGCCACCCAGGTTGCCGTGCCGGAATTCGACGGGCGCATCATCACCGTCCCGTTTTCCTTCAAAGAGATCGACGCCGAGGGCCTGATCTCCTACGTCCCCGATCCGGAACGGTGTACCCGGGTCGCGGGCCTAGCGATCAATTACGCCACCCTGCGCCGAGTCAGTGCCCCTGATAAGCGGGTCGCGTTGATGTTCTCGGCGTATCCGACGAAGTACTCCCGCATCGGCAATGCCGTCGGACTGGACACTCCATCCAGCACGCTGGCATTGCTCAACGCAATGCGGGACAGCGGTTATCGCATCGGCGAGGTGCCCGGACTGGCCAGTGGCGACGGCGATGCGCTGATGCACGCGCTCATCGAACGCGGGGGACTGGACCCCGATTGGCTCACCGACACCCAGATGGCGGAGCGGGCGATCCGCGTGCCGGCGGCACGCTACCGCGAATGGTTCGGCACTCTGCCGGAAGAACTTCGCGACGCGATGGTGCAGCACTGGGGTGAGCCGCCGGGTGAATTGTTCGTCGACCGCAGCCGCGATCCGGACGGCGAGATCATCGTTTCGGCAATCCAATCCGACAACATCGTGATCCTCGTGCAACCGCCGCGCGGATTCGGCGAGAACCCGATCGCCATTTACCACGACCCCGATATGCCGCCCAGCCACCACTACCTCGGCACCTACTTCTGGTTGCGGCACTCCTTCGGCGCCCACGCGGTGATACACATGGGCAAGCACGGCAACCTGGAGTGGCTACCCGGTAAAAGCGTTGGCGTGTCGGCGAACTGCGGTCCCGACGCCGCACTCGGCGACCTGCCCCTGATCTACCCGTTCCTGGTCAATGATCCGGGCGAGGGCACGCAGGCCAAACGCCGGGCGCATGCGACCATCGTCGACCACCTGATCCCGCCGATGGCGCGTGCGGAGAGCTACGGCGATACCGCCCGGCTTGAGCAGTTGCTCGACGAACACGCCAACATTGCCGCGTTGGATCCGGCGAAGCTACCCGCGATACGCCAGCAGATCTGGACGCTGATGAGCGCGGCCAAGATGGATCACGACCTTGGGTTGGCGGAGCGCCCCGAAGACGATTCCTTCGACGACATGCTGCTGCATGTGGACGGCTGGCTGTGCGAGATCAAGGACGTCCAGATCCGCGATGGTTTGCACATCCTCGGGAAGGCCCCGACCGGGGAGGCCGAACTGGACATGGTGCTGGCGATTCTGCGGGCCCGGCAGTTGTTCGGCGGCGAGCAGAGCATTCCCGGCCTGCGGCAGGCCCTCGGGCTTGCCGAGGATGGCACCGACGACCGCGTAGCCGTCGATGCGGCCGAGGAGCAGGCCCGCGGACTGCTGGCTGGACTGCAAGCAACAGGTTGGGATGCCGGCCAGGTCGAATCGCTCACGTCGGACGACGGCGTCGCACGAATCCTGCGGTTCGCCGGTGACGAGGTGGTCCCGCGACTATTCGGAACGGCGGCGGAGATCGCCCAGGTACTCCGCGCGCTGGATGGCCGCTACATCGCGGCCGGGCCCT
>ERZ888423.3301-NODE-3301-length-10807-cov-5.301525_pt1 | contig 10807 bp, 9 predicted proteins | sample MGYA00520523_ERZ888423 | MGnify/ENA primary metagenome ERZ888423 (study PRJEB32303, sample SAMEA104408611) | aquatic metagenome | biome: Brackish water; feature: Pelagic; material: water | place: Baltic Sea | collected 2014-06-08T10:24:00 | depth 30,27 m ...
GTCAACGTTTTTTGTATTAAAAACAACAGCAAAAAAACATTTGACCTGTGTTGATTTGTTAGTATGGTATACAAGATACACAGGCAGCCAGTCCCGTTAAGAGGACGGTGCCAATGTATCGCAAGAGGAGGTCTGACATGTCGATTGGCGACAAGCTAAACCCCATCTCTGAAAGTTTTTCGTTGAAGGATCATACCTTCAATGTGCTGCGCGCCGCCATTTTGGATATGGACATCTATCAGCCCGACGCCGACCTGCGGCTGGATGAGCGTCAGATGGCTGAGCGGCTTGGAATTTCCCGAACGCCCGTCCGTGAGGCCTTGGCCCGCCTGTCGCAAGAGGGTCTGATTGAAGTGATGCCGCGCAAGGGTGTTTTTGTGCGCCGCAAAACGCGCGAAGAGATTCTAGAGATGGTGGTGACATGGGCCGCGCTGGAAAGCATGGCGGCGCGTTTGGCCACGGTAAATGCCACGGCGGCCGAATTGGTTGCGTTGCGCAAGTTTGCCATGAAGCACAGCAGCGATGCAGTTCGCGCAGATATCGAAGAATATTCTGATGCAAACATCAAGTTTCACCAATCCATCCTAAATCTTTCTGGTTGCAGCTTGCTGCGAACCACGGCGGATGGCTTGTTTACCCACATGCAGGCGGTGCGCCGCCGCGCGATGGGTGAAAGCGACCGGGCGCGGCGCTCGGTTGCAGACCACATGGAAATCATCGAGGCGCTGACCTCGCGTGACGCTGATTTGGCGGCCCGTCGGGTGCTAGAGCACACGATGCGGCTGCATGATCATATCAGCAAAACTTGGACACGGTTGGAATCGCTGGGCACGTTGCGCAGCGCAGCCACGACAAATTAACGCAAAACCACGAGGAAGAGAATGACCAACGCCCTTGCCGCGCAGACCCAAGATGCGACCGCCGAAGATGCCGCCGCGCGCGATCTCACGGATGGATTCCACCTCATTATTGATGCACTCAAGCTGAATGGCCTGAACACGATTTATGGTGTGCCGGGTATTCCGATCACCGATTTTGGTCGTATGGCTCAGGCTGAGGGCATGCGGGTGATTTCATTCCGCCATGAACAAAACGCTGGCAATGCGGCTGCGATTGCAGGCTTTTTGACCAAAAAGCCTGGTATTTGCCTAACCGTATCTGCGCCAGGCTTTTTGAATGGCCTGACTGCGTTGGCCCACGCCACCACCAATTGCTGGCCGATGATCTTGATCTCGGGTTCGTCCGAGCGTGAGATTGTTGATTTGCAGCAGGGTGATTACGAAGAAATGGACCAGCTGGCCATCGCCAAGCCCTTGTGTAAGGCTGCTTACCGTATTTTGCATGCCGAAGACATTGGTATTGGTGTGGCGCGCGCCATTCGTGCGGCTGTGTCTGGCCGGCCGGGCGGCGTATATCTTGATTTGCCAGCCAAGCTTTTTGGGCAGGTGATGGATGCCGCAGCTGGCGAGAAATCATTGGTCAAGGTGATTGATCCGGCCCCGGCGCAACTGCCCGGCGCTGATGCGGTGGCCCGTGCGCTGGACGTGCTGAAGGGCGCAAAGCGCCCGCTGATTATCTTGGGTAAGGGCGCGGCCTATGCGCAGGCTGATGAAAGCGTGCGCGCTTTTGTTGAGCGAAGCGGCATCCCCTATCTGCCGATGAGCATGGCCAAAGGGTTATTGCCAGATGACCATCCACTGTCTGCAGGGGCTGCGCGGTCGCTTGTGCTGAAGGAGTCAGATGTCGTCGTGATGGTCGGTGCACGTCTGAACTGGCTGCTGAGCCACGGCAAAGGCAAACAGTGGGGTGCAGAACCAAAGAAGTTTGTGCAGATTGATATTGAGCCGAAAGAAATGGACAGCAATGTTGAAATCGCAGCACCGCTGGTGGGCGATATTGGCTCTGTGCTGGATTCTCTGTTGGCGGGCATGGGCGCTGGTTGGCAAAAGCCCAATCCTGAGTGGACAGACACGATCCGCGACAAGGTTGACGGCAATGTGGCCAAGATGGCGCCGCGTTTGATGAACAACAATTCCCCGATGGATTATCACGGTGCGTTGGGCCGTTTGAAAACCATCATCGCCGAACGTCCTGATGCGATTTTGGTCAATGAGGGCGCCAATACGCTGGATTTCGCACGGTCCATCATCAACATGTCAAAGCCGCGCAAGCGTCTGGATGTTGGCACCTGGGGTGTGATGGGCGTGGGCATGGGCAGCGCAATTGCGGCCGCCGTCGAAACTGGCCACCCTGTTCTGGCGATTGAGGGCGACAGCGCGTTTGGCTTTAGCGGCATGGAGGTGGAAACGATCTGCCGTTACAATCTGCCAATCTGTGTTGTGATCTTTAACAATAACGGCATCTATCGCGGCACTGACAGCAATGAAAATGGCGATGGCGATCCGGCCACCACGGTTTTTGTGCCGGATGCGCGTTATGACATGATGATGCAGGCCTTTGGCGGGGTTGGTGTCAATGCCACCACCCCAGATGAGCTGGCGCGCGCCGTAAATGAAGCGATGGACAGCGGCAAACCCACGTTGATCAATGCTGTGATCGATCCAACCGCTGGGACAGAAAGTGGCCGGATTGGCAACCTGAACCCGCAAAGCGTTGTGAAAAAGAAATGATTTGGGGGGGCGTTGCCCCTCATATCCCCTTAGAGAAACATTAGGAGCCTAAGATGAAAGCCCTAGAAGGCGTCAAGATCCTCGATTTCACCCATGTTCAGTCGGGGCCAACCTGCACCCAGCTGCTGGCTTGGTTTGGCGCAGACGTAATTAAGGTGGAACAGCCAGGCGTGGGCGATGCCACCCGCAAGCAGTTGGTTGATGTGCCTGGTGCCGACAGCCTGTATTTTACCATGCTAAATCACAATAAGCGCTCGATTGAGCTGAATGGTAAAAACCCGGTCGGCAAAGAGGTTCTGACACGTTTGATCGAAGAATGTGACGTGATGGTGGAAAACTTTGCCCCAGGCGCGTTGGACCGTATGGGGTTTTCGTGGGAGCGTGTGCAGGAAATCAACCCGCGTATGATCTTGGCCTCGCTCAAAGGTTTTGGCCCGGGCAAATACGAAGATTGCAAGGTGTATGCAAACGTCGCGCAATGTGCGGGTGGATCTGCATCGACCACTGGGTTTTTAGATGGCCCACCTTTGGTCACGGGCGCGCAGATCGGGGACAGTGGCACTGGGCTGCATCTGTGCTTGGGTATTGTGACCGCGCTTTATCAGCGTGAAAAATCGGGTCGTGGACAAAAAGTATCGGCCGCGATGCAGGATGGCGTGCTGAACCTTTGCCGCGTCAAGCTGCGCGATCAGCAGCGTTTGGAAGCGGGCCCCCTGACAGAATATTCGCAATTTGGCGAAGGCATCCCCTTTGGCGATTCTACGCCACGTGCGGGCAATGACTCGGGTGGTGGTCAGCCAGGCCGGATCTTGAAGTGTAAGGGTTGGGAAACGGACCCCAATGCCTATACCTATTTCATCACCCAAGCCGCCGTTTGGGGTAAAGTGTGTGATGTAATTGGCAAGCCTGAGTGGAAAGACGCCCCCGGCTATGCCACCCCCCCCGAGCGGTTGGACAAGCTAAACGAGATTTTTGGCGCCATCGAAGCATGGACCATGACAAAAACCAAATTTGAGGTCATGGATATTTGCAACCCGCTCGATATTCCTGTGGGTCCGATCCTGTCGACCAAAGAGATTATGGAAGATGAGGGTCTGCGGGCCACCGGCACGATTGTTGAGGTCGATCACCCAACGCGCGGCCGCTATGTCAGTGTTGGCTGCCCCATCAAGCTAAGCGATAGCCCCGTTGAGGTGACGCGCTCGCCGCTTTTGGGTGAACATACCACCGAAATCTTGACTTCAGTTCTGGGCTTTGCGGGCGATGACTTGGATCGTGTCATCGGATCTGGCGCCGTTGGCGCAGCAAAGGTGGCGGCACAATGACCGACAAGATGCGCTTGATCGTCATGGGCCAGCAGGCGTTTGGCAAGGACGCCCTTGCCAAGCTGCTGGAAGAGGGCCGTGATGAGGTGGTCGCGGTTTATTGTGAACCCGACCGCGCCGGCAAGCCGGTTGACCCGATCAAAGAATTCGCCCTGGAAAAGGGCCTGCCGGTTTATCAGCCTGCGCATTTCAATGATCAGGCCGATTTGGATCAATTGGCGGCGCTGAATGCTGATCTGATGGTGATGGCCTTCGTGAACGTGTTTGTGCCCGAAGTGGCGCGTGACACGCCGCGGCTTGGGTCGATCTGTTTCCATCCATCGTTGCTGCCGCTGCACCGTGGCCCCTCGGCGGTGAATTGGCCAATTATCATGGGCAGTCGTGAAAGCGGGTTTTCGTGGTTTTATCCAACCGACGGCTTGGATGAGGGCGATGTCTTGCTGATGTGGAAATGCCCGATTGAGCCCGACGACACTGTGATCGATCTGTATTTCAAAAAGATCTATCCCGCGGCGATCGCGTCAGTTTTACAGGTGGTTGATCTCTTTCGCAGCGGCAACCCACCGCATATCGAACAAGATGAATCCTTGGCGACCTATGAGCGTCGTTGCACCAAAAAACACACTCACATTGATTGGAACAAGCCGGTTGCTCAGGTTTATAACCTGATCCGTGGGGCCAACCCATCACCTGGGGCATGGACCACGCTGAACGGCGCCGAAGTGCAAGTGTTTGATGCCGCTCGCGTGCCCGGCGATGGGATTTCAAGCCGCGTAACCGAGGTCTCGGACCAGGGCGTGACGGTTCAATGTATCGGTGGGCGCATTCTGATCAAACGGGTTCGCCCCGCAGATGGTGGCAAGGTTGCTGCGTCCGAATGGGCGGCTGCGGCTGGGCTGGCCGCTGGCCAGAACCTTGGCGCCTGAAACAGACTTTACCAAAAGGAACACACAGATGTCAGATATCGAAATTGCGCGCAAAGCCAATAAAAAGCCTATTCAGGAAATCGGTGCCAAGCTTGGCATTCCAAGTGAGCACTTGCTGCCTTTTGGCCATGACAAGGCCAAAGTGTCTGAAGCTTTCATCAAATCGCTCGAAGGCAAAAAGAATGGGCATTTGGTGCTGGTGACTGCGATCAACCCAACACCAGCTGGTGAAGGTAAGACCACCACAACCGTTGGTCTGGGCGATGGCCTGAACCGGATTGGCAAGAACGCCGCCATCTGTATCCGCGAAGCCTCGTTGGGGCCGAACTTTGGGATGAAGGGTGGAGCAGCCGGTGGTGGCATGTCGCAGGTCGTTCCGATGGAAGACATGAACCTGCACTTCACCGGTGATTTTCACGCCATCACCAGCGCGCACAACCTGTTGGCCGCGATGTTGGACAACCACATTTATTGGGGCAATGAGCTGGATATTGATATTCGCCGCATTCCCTATCGCCGCGTTATGGATATGAATGATCGCGCCCTGCGTGAGCAGGTGATCAACCTTGGCGGTGTTGCCAATGGCTTCCCGCGCGAATCAGGGTTTGACATCACCGTTGCATCCGAAGTGATGGCGATTTTGTGTCTGTCGAAAGATCTGCGTGATCTTGAGCGCCGTCTGGGCGATATCATTGTGGCATATCGTCGCGACCGCTCGCCGGTCTATGCCCGCGATATCAAGGCTGATGGGGCGATGACTGTGCTGCTGCAGCAAGCGATGCAGCCCAACCTTGTTCAGACGCTTGAAAACAACCCGGCCTTTGTGCACGGCGGGCCGTTCGCCAATATCGCACATGGCTGCAACTCGGTCGTGGCCACTACCACGGCGTTGAAACTGGCCGATTATGTTGTGACCGAAGCGGGCTTTGGCGCTGACCTTGGTGCTGAGAAATTCTTTGACATCAAGTGCCGCAAAGCGGGGCTTAAGCCCGAGGCGGTGGTGATTGTGGCCACCGTGCGCGCGATGAAAATGAACGGTGGGGTGGCCAAGGCTGATCTCGGCGCAGAAAATGTTGATGCCGTGAAGAACGGTTGTGCCAATTTGGGACAGCACATTGAAAACGTAAAGCAATTTGGCGTGCCGGCGGTGGTTGCGATCAACCATTTCGTGTCAGACACTGATGCCGAAGTGCAGGCAATCAAAGACTATGTGGCCTCGCAAGGGTCTGAGGCGGTGCTTTGTAAGCATTGGGCCAAGGGCTCGGAAGGAATCGAAGATCTGGCCCGCAAGGTCGTGTCATTGGTCGAAAGCGGTGCGGCACAATTCGCACCACTCTACCCCGATGACATGAGCCTGTTTGAGAAAATCGAAACTATCGCCAAGCGGATTTATCGTGCGGATGAGGTGCTGGCCGATAAGAAAATCCGTGATCAGCTGAAGCAGTGGGAAGAGCAGGGTTACGGCAATTTGCCGGTCTGTATGGCCAAGACGCAGTATTCATTCACGACAGATCCAAATCGTCGCGGCGCGCCGCGCGGCCACAGTCTGCCGGTGCGCGAAGTGCGCCTGTCAGCCGGTGCGGGCTTTGTTGTCGTCATCTGCGGCGAAATCATGACAATGCCGGGCTTGCCACGCGTGCCTTCTGCTGAGAACATCCGCATAAACGAGGACGGCCTGATCGACGGACTGTTCTGATCTGGGAGGATCGACGTGATACGCAAGATTTTGGTTCCGGTGCGGGGCGACGGCAAGGGCGATAACGTCCTGGCCCACGCCGCCGCGGTCGCGCATCGTCACGCGGCACATATTGAGGTCATTCATTGTCGGCCCCGGCCGCAAGATTTGATGCCGTTTGGTGTGGCCATACCAGATTTTTTGCGCGATCAGGTGATCAAACATTCCTATCAAGTTGCTGATCAGGAAGAGCAGGGCATGCGGGCTGAAGTGGAGGTTTTGGCCCAAAAGCTTAATCTCAGTCTGTCAGAAGACCAGATTGGAAAATGCGCCACGGTGTCTTTCGTCGAAGAGGCTGGGCGTCAGGTTGATGTGATCAAACGCCACGGCAGGCTTGCCGATATGATTGCCGTGGCGAAACCCGACCGAGACCGCAATTTGGGCCACAACACGCTTAAGGCGGCGCTGTTTCATTCTGGCCGGCCTGTGCTGATGTGCCCGCCGTCACAACAAGCGCCCGTGTCACTGAGTGCAAAGGTCACGATTGCTTGGAATGGCAGCGCGGAATCAGCGCGGGCGCTTTCGCAGTGTAAAAGCGTGCTGCGGGGGGCTGATCAGGTTTGGGTGCTGTCAAACGGATCAAATGCCGGGGCCGGAACGTCAGTTGAGGAGCTGATTGTTTATCTGGGCTTGCATGACATCAAAGCCAGTGTCGAAACATTTTCCCCCAGTAAAAAGACCGGGCCTGAATTGTTGCGCCTGAGCGGTGAGCTTGGGGCGGATATGATGATTATGGGCGCTTATGGTGACAGCCACGAACGTGAAACCGTTTTTGGTGGAAATACTCAGGCGATTGTTGATGCTGCGACCATGCCGGTGTTGCTCAATCACTGAGACGGAATACGGATTTTGTGGAGGAAATCCGTCGGAATGAAGACCTCAAAAGAAAGGTCTCATAAGCGGTGGGCAAATGCCCATCAGATTCGAAAAGCCAAGGGAGGACCAAATGGCTGTAAAATCAAAACTTCTGTCCAAAATTGTTGGAACAGCTGCGCTGGGGCTTATGGCTCTGAGCAGCGTCGCCCATGCTTGGGAGCCAAACAAACCGGTTGATTTCGTCATCATGGCGGGCGCTGGTGGTGGGGCTGACCAAATTGCGCGTTTCCTGCAATCAGTTGCCGAAAAGAAAGATCTGACCAATCGTCCGCTGGTGCCCAACAACAAAGGTGGCGGTTCCGGTGCCGAGGCGCTGATCGCGCTGAACACCACAAAAGATCCCAACCATACTATTTTGGTGACGTTGAATTCGTTCTTCACCACACCCCTGCGTCAGGCCAATCTTGGCATTGATGTCAGCACCTTTTCCCCAGTTGCAATGATGGGTGTCGACCCGTTCATTTTGTGGGTGCACAAAGACAGTGGCATCACCACCTTTGAACAATGGCTGGATGCAGTCAAAGCGTCTGATGATTACATCATGGGCGGCACCGGAAAAGGCCAAGAAGATTCGCTGGTTATCACCTATCTGAAACAGGCGTTTGGCTTGAAGATTAAGTACATCCCCTACAAAGGTGGCGGGGCGGTTGCCAAGGATCTGGCAGGTAAGCAGATCATGGCGACTGTGAACAACCCATCTGAAACCAAAGGCTTCTATGCCAATGGCGACGTTGTGCCGCTGCTGTCTTTCTCGGATGAGCGTATGCCGGCTTTCCCGGATGTGCCGACCATCAAAGAAAAGGGTCAGGACTTCAGCTACTATAACCAGCGTGCCGTTGTTGGTGCGCCTGGGCAATCTGCCGAGGCTTCTGCATTTTACCAGACTCTCTTCAAAACCATTTATGAAAGCCAAGAGTGGCAGGATTATATGACATCCGAAAGCCTTTCACCGCTTTGGATGAACCCAGAAGAGCAAAAGGCCTATTGGGGTGTTCAGGTTGACCGCCACAAAAAGTTGCTCGCCGAGATGGGCGAGTAACAGCCTAAACTGGTAAAAATCAGGGCCATTGGGAGATAACAATGCGGCGCGGAGAGTTTATTACGGCAGGTATTCTGGCCGTCCTTTCAATCTATATGATGTGGAAAAGCACCGAACTTGACGTCGGTTACATCAGCGGCGAAGGGCCGGGCGGGGGGGCGTGGCCGTTCTGGCTCTCCGCGATCATGTTGGTCTGCACGGGCCTGATTGCATATAATGCGGTAAGGCGGACAAGTCCGCCTTCCCAATCCACTGAACCGGTTCTGGATGCCGAGGGTCGCAAGACGCTTATTCAGGTTTTCGGTGGAATTTTCGCTTTTGTGGCGCTTGTGGGCATCATTTCGATGTACGGCGCGATGATGGTTTTCCTGTTCTATTATCTGTGGTTCCTGGGTCGTCACAGTTTGAAACTGTCTGCTGCGATCGCACTGATCACACCGGTGGTGTTCTTCTTCTTCTTTGAAGCATTGATGCGTGTGACGATGCCAAAGGGCATGGGCTTTACCGAGCCGCTCTTCAACTGGCTCAACACGATCATTTATTGAACACTGGAAAACTGAGCCCGTAAGGGACGAGGGAGCTTAGCAAAGCCATGGATATTCTCGCACTTCTGTCCGGCGGCCTGTTAGAGGCGCTGCAACCTATAAACCTGCTGCTGATCATCTTAGGCGTCACACTGGGTCTGTTTATTGGTATGATGCCCGGTTTGGGGTCTGTGAACGGTGTTGCCATCTTGCTGCCGATCACCTTTTTGGTGCCGCCGGCCTCGGCCATTATCTTTCTTGCCGCGATTTACTATGGGGCGATGTATGGGGGGGCGATCAGCTCGATTACCCTTGGCATTCCCGGCGCCTCAACGGCGGTTGCAACAACATTTGATGGCAGACCGCTGGCCATGAAGGGCAAGGCCAGCCTTGCGTTGGTAACTGCTGCAGTGGCATCTTTTGTTGGCGGCACGGTGTCGATTGTGCTTTTCACCGCCTTTGCGCCATTGCTGGCCTCGGTTGCGCTTAGCTTTGGGTCGCCTGAAATTTTCGCCCTGATGCTGCTGGCATTTGCCACATTTGTTGGTCTGGGGGGCGATGATATTCCCAAGACTATTTTGTCGATCTGTCTAGGGCTTGTGTTTGCCGCCGTTGGTTTCGATGAGATATCTGGCGCGCCACGTTTGGTCTTCCTTGATATTTCAGGCTTTTTGCATGGCATCAACTTCTTGGTTCTGGCCATCGGTGTTTACGGTATCGGCGAAATGCTTTGGACGCTTGATACAACGCGGGGCAAGATCACCTCGACCGAGGCCAAGATGTCGTTAAAAGGTATTGTTGCCGATACCAAGCAGTCGCTGGTGGAGGGCTGGCGCGGCATGACGATTGGTTCGTTCTTGGGCTTTTTTGTGGGCATTCTGCCTGCTGCTGGGGCAACGCCCGGCTCGCTGATGTCTTATGGCGTGGCCAAGCTTATGTCGAAAAAACCTGAGTCTTATGGCCAGGGTAACCCTGATGGTGTTGCCGCGCCCGAGGCTGCGAACAATTCGGCCTCAACCGGTTCCATGCTGCCGATGCTGACACTTGGGATCCCTGGGTCGCCAACAACCGCCATTTTGCTTGGTGGGATGGTGATCTGGGGGCTGACGCCCGGGCCGCGCCTTTTTGCTGAACAGCCCGAGTTTGTCTGGGGCCTGATTGGGTCGTTCTATGTGTCGAACTTCTTCGCCCTGGTGGTCAACCTGTCGTTCATCCCACTGTTTATCTGGATGCTGCGGATGCCCTTTACCATTTTGGCGCCAATGATCTTTGTGCTGTCGATTGTGGGGGGCTATGCTGCCACCAAAGACATGCATGATGTTTGGCTGATGCTGGGCTTTGGGCTGAGCGCATTTTTCCTGCGTAAATTCGACTATCCTCTGGCGCCAGCGGTGCTGGCCATCGTGCTGGGCCCAATTGCTGAACCCACGTTGCGTCAGTCGCTTTTGCTGTCATCAGGGGATCCGATGATCTTTTTGAACCGTCCGATTGCCGGGCCGATCACGGTGATTGCCATCATTTTGATCCTGTTGCCGCTGCTAAAGGTGATCAAAAACAAAATGTCGTCGTCCGGTATGAAAAACGCCTGACGTGTATGGTTTGATCTGCGTATTTGTTTGGGGCGGCGGTGGTGTACACGGCCGCCCCAATTTCTATTTCGGCTCTGTCTTTATGCGCTGGGGGATTGCTGAATGCCGCACCAACATATGCCGCCAGATGATGATGAACATGATGCCTGGAACCCGGGGCTGA
>ERZ888423.3304-NODE-3304-length-10800-cov-12.771429_pt1 | contig 10800 bp, 10 predicted proteins | sample MGYA00520523_ERZ888423 | MGnify/ENA primary metagenome ERZ888423 (study PRJEB32303, sample SAMEA104408611) | aquatic metagenome | biome: Brackish water; feature: Pelagic; material: water | place: Baltic Sea | collected 2014-06-08T10:24:00 | depth 30,27 m ...
CGCTGCGCAGTGTGGTGAGTTTGCTGTGCCGGCAACTTATTCTTTAATCGTTGGTAAAGACTTGCCTGATCTTTCGATCATAGTGCTTCGCACACCAGCCCTTGATCAGGAAAACAAACTTGGCACATTGTTCTTTAATCCTGGTGGTCCTGGTGAGTCTGGGATCGAATTGATTCAATCGCTCATGGTGCCAGATGAAATTCGGCAAAAGTATGACTTAGTTGGCTTTGATCCGCGTGGGGTTGGTAAATCTTCACCGATTAAGTGTTCGGATAGCGATTCGATTGATTATTACTTTGAAACCGTTTCCTCGCCTGAAAATAAAGTTGAGGGTGATGCTAATCAAGCATGGGATAGAGCTGCGACTGAGAATTGCGCAGAGTTAAACCCAAATTGGTGGGTTATGACTACTTTGAACACAGTGCAGGACATGGATGTGATGCGCGAAGTTATTACTGGGGATGAGCCATTTAACTTTGTTGGGTTTTCCTATGGCACGACTTTGGCGGTGGAATACATCAGGGCATTTCCCGAGCATGCTGGGCGCATTGTGTTAGACAGCGTTACTTCTAATGATGGAACCGATTACAACCAAGCTGAATTGGAAAGCACTTATAAGGCGCTGGTGGCGTTGTTTGAGTTATGCGCCGCCGATGCTAAGTGTCCTGGGGAAAGCGTTGCTGATGTTGAGAACTTAATCTTTGCAGCCCAGGATAAAGCCAATGCTGGAACGCTTGAAGGGTCGGCTAAGGGCCTATCCAGTCTGGAAACTGAAGGTGATTTCATCGCTTCCGATGACCAGTTGTTGTATTACGGCTTGGTGTCACTTACCTATGGCGATACCAATGATTCTTACCCTTACTTCTTAGAAGCCATGAATGGATTGGTTAAAGGAGATGCTTGGGGATTTGAGTATGAAGCGCTATCACTTATTGGCTGGAGCTCGGAGAGCGACTCAAGTGATGACTGGGAGCGAAATAACTCTTCCGACATCCTAAACATTGTGAATTGCCTTGATATAGATGGCCGAGACGAGCGATCCTTGGAAACGATCAAGAAGGATGAGGAGCGCTTTGCGGCTGCAGATCCGTTCACATCCAAATTCTTTGCAGCTGATTCTGACTATATATATGTGGGAGATCGGGCTGGGTGCCAATGGTCGTGGCTTGCCTTTGATGATCTTGCCATTCCAGACCCACCGGTTGCGATGGAGTCGCCAATAAATGAATCTGGCAAGACATTCCTGGTGATTGGTTCCAAACTCGATACGGTAACGCCAATTGAAAATGCTAAGTACACCGCGGAGAAGCTTTCCTCTCGCATGCTGATTTATGAAGGATCCGGGCACGCACCGTCTTTTGGTGGGATTGCGTGCATTGATGATGCGGTAACTAAGTATTTGGTTGAGGGTTATCTACCTGCCGAGACGATTGTTTGCGCGGAGAAATAACTCTTCCCAAATCTGACCATCGCACCTACGCTTACTAGGAAATTTTAAAAGTTGACAGGGCTATTTCGGTAAATCGCTTTTGTGCTGGAGACGCCATGGCATCTCGTCTTCGTGCAATGAAGATATTGGAGAAGGCTTCGGGTCCTGATATATCGATGAAGCAAACATTTTTAAGTTGAATAGACGCAACACTTTGTGGAACGATTGCGATACCAACGTTGCTTGAAACCAGTCCTAAAATTGTGGCAAACTGAACAGCTTCTTGGGCTACGCGCGGCACAAAGCCAGCATCATCACAGAGTTTAAGTATGTGGTTGTGCAGATAAGAAACCTGTTTACTGGGGTATGCAACAAAAGCTTCTTTTTTCAAATCACTAATGCTTACTGCCTTTTGTTCTAGTAATCTATGGTCCCCGGGCACTGCGAGCACTAAGGGCTCTTTGACTAGAGGAAAAATCTTAAGTCCAGGTGACTGGTCCACTTCTCTAAGTAAACCAACATCAAGATTGCCCTCTTTAATTAGCGATATTTGTTTGGACGTCGTAACTTCATCAAGGACTAGTGAAATTCCTGGCGCTTGTTTTGTAACGGCCACACTTAGCTTCGGGATAATTCCCAAAGCAGCAGAGGCTACAAAGCCCAGGCGAACAGTACCTTGCTCACCCTGTAAAACATTGGCCATTCTCTCGTCAGCAAGCCGATGGGCTTGAATCAAGTCTTGGCAATTCTCATAGAAATTTTGGCCTATATCGGTCAGTTCTACGGATCTTGTGGTCCTCACAATTAACTGGGTTCCCAGGGATTTTTCTAATGCTTTGATCATCTGAGATAAGCCGGACTGAGTCATCTTTAGATTCAAGGCTGCCCGCCCAAAATGCTGAGTATCCGCAACCTCAACGAAGGCTTTTAGATGTTTAAGATTCACTTATTAATCATAAGTTGTAATTAATAACGATTTGATTCATTAAGAAAATAGTGGCCAAAATATGCTAATTTTTTCGACATTAGGCCTCAAACTCACGGGAAAAGTCGGTGTAACTTTGTTCTTAGCCCAAAATTTAATTGCAGGTAAATTCCAAAATGGAACAGGCCCTGAGGCGAAAAGTCTTAATCCTGCAGATCCAGCGAGTGTCGTAGCCGTATATAACAAGGCCACCGCTGGCGATATCGACAATGCAATTGCAGCGGCGCGCGGTTCCCTTGATGAATGGGCAGACCTTGGCCTTATAAAGCGCGGTGTAATCCTGCGAAAAGTCGCCGAACTCATGGTTGAAAGACGCCAAGAGCTTGCCAAATTGATGACGATTGAGCAAGGCAAAACTTTGGCAGAAGCGCAAGTAGAAATAGATGGATCGGCCGAGACGATTCGCTACCACGCTGACGCCGCTCGATTCATGTATGGACGAACCTATGTTTCATCAGTTCCAGATGAACGTATTGAGACAGTCAGACAGCCATTAGGGGTTATAGCTATTGTTACGCCGTGGAATTTCCCAGCACAAATTCCCGCTTGGAAAATTGCGCCTGCTTTACTGTGGGGAAACACCGTTATTTGGAAGCCGGCAAGTGACGTACCGGCATTGAGTTTTGCAATAGCATCTTTGTTTCACGATGCTGGAGTTTTGCCTGGGGCATTAAATATGGTCCTTGCCCCTGGCGCCACCACTTCGCACCTAATAGACAGTCCATTTATTTCAGGGGTTTCCTTTACGGGCTCAGGACAAGTTGGAAATCAAATTGTGCAATCCTGCGCTACCCGTGGTGTAAAGATTCAACTTGAACTAGGTGGAAACAATGCTGCAATAGTTATGCCAGACATTGACTTAGATCATGCTGCGGCCCAGCTAGTGATTGGCTCAATGTCAGGTACTGGTCAAAAGTGCACAGCAACCCGGCGCATTATCACTGTTGGGGATTGTCATGATGAATTCATCGGTTATCTTTCAAAGCGGGTTGAAGCGCTTGTTGTGGGAGATGGTTTAGATCCAAGTTCGCAAATTGGTCCTGCGGTATCAGGTTCTGCTCAATCAGAAGTTTTAAATGCAATCAAAGATGCAGTAACTGATGGTGGAAAAATAATCGCCCAAGCAAAAGTGCCAACAGGTGATGGTTTCTACATTGCTCCGACGGTAATTGAAGGCGACATGTCGATCAAAACTTGCCAAGAAGAAGTTTTTGGGCCCGTGACGACGGTAATGAATGTCCCTACCTTAGAGATGGCAGTTGAAATTGCAAATTCAACAGAGTTTGGATTGACTGCCTCGATCTTTTCAGCATCGCACTCAGACATTGCTTTTGCTGTTTCTAAACTGCAAGCCGGTTTAGTTAAAGTTAACGCGCCAAATACGGGCTCTGAATTACACGTCCCATTTGGTGGTTTGAAGGCATCATCATTTCCTGGCCCAAGAGAGCAAAATGCTGACAGTGTTGCAGATTTCTTTACGACAACAAAAAGTGTCTACCACCGCTTGCCAAAAGTTAAGGAGAAATAGAGATGCGTCCAACATCAAGACTTGATGATTTGCAGCAAAAAGCGCGCCAGCCAAATGTAGTAATGAAGTCAGCCGAACTGGGAACAGCTCGACAGACTCGACACAGTTTCTCAAGAGCATTAGTTCGTCATGCAGCCCGTGATGGCTGGAAAGTAAGTACTCGGATTTGGGACCTTGACAAGGAAGGTCAAGGTAGAGCTGTTTATACCGTGGATTTTGGCACCGGCACTGTCGAGTTGGTTTTATTTTCGCACGTGATCGATGAGGAAACCAGAGATGATCGCGTGATTGCCCAGGATTGGGATGTGACAGTGGCTTTAGTGCTGGGTATAGCAACAGAAGCACAGCTAGAGGATCTGTCAAAAAATGTAACAAGACAAGAAGATGGGCGCGCAAACAGCAACTCCCTAATCTGGGGTCGGGCAAATCGAAGTCAACGATTCTTTTCTTATGTGGTCGATTGCCTAGCTGCCGGTAAGCAACCTGAAGCTGATCAGATGAGTGATGCGGCGTACATCCTGCGAAGTACAGCATTTTATGGAAATGGAAAATTTGGACTTAAGGATTTTGACGGTTTTACTCCCGGTCATCCGCTTGGTACCCCGTATCGCATCCAAATGTTAGCTGCGTGGCTGCTGCGTGAATTCAGTTCCGATCTTGCAAACCACTGCGCTAAGGCAAAGTCTGATTCTGCCGTTATGTTAGATCCGAGCTGGCGTCGGTACCTTGGCTTAGGTAATGCAACGGGTCTTGGTATGGTTCCCTATCCAATTCGCCATCCTCAGGTATTTGATGCCTGGGTTGCGCTGCGTGAGTTACCGCTTACCAATGCGTTAGAGCAGCAGTGGGCACCTGAATCTGAAGCTCTCCAACGCTTGGCAAACCTAATTCAGCGGGCCACAACTTACTTCTCTGAGAAATTGTCGTTTGAAACGGCGCCTTACCCAACCGGCCCTGAACTAAGTGAAAAACTTTCCCCATTCATCGAATGCATAAAAGAGTTCCAAGCCAGTAGAACTATGCAAGGACAGTTAGTTACACATCCCGGAAAACGTTTGCACGAATTGGCTGAACTTGAATCCGTTGAAGTTCGTCAAATTATCGATTCAATTTTAATTGAGTTGGATTCTTCAATTGACGATGACATAGAAAAACTTTTGACCTGTGTTGATCGCACTTATCTGGATTCTGAGATGTTGGTCTCAGAGCTCAGCGAGATTGTTGAATCACTGTATGGCTGGACCAGTGAATTTGATTTTAATGACAAGAAAGAGACTGGAAAATTCTGGTTTTATTCAGAGAATAGTCAAGAGCCAAGACGTGGGCGAAGAGGCAAAGACAAAGGACTCGCAACAGAGCACCCAGTTGGAGTTGCTAAGGATGTATTTGAACTTAAAAAGGATCTTTCAAATAGCCCAAGTGATCAAAGTGTCGGCATTTTTGTTTCTATTCACCCGAAACATTGGGGAATTGTTGAAAGAATTCAGTCGATCTCAAACATTCCATATGCAGAGGCGCAGGTAAACCCACTCTCTGATGATTTCCTGCCGCTGGACTTGCAGCGCTTTCAGTTAGCTGTGTATGGCATGGAAAACTTTAATCCGCAGTCAACAGATTGGTTACGGGTAACCCTTTATCAGGGAGCCCCAATCGTTTCAGATTTAAGCGATCCAAGTTTGCTCGATGACTGGCTGTTTAAGCCAAAGCCCAAAGGAATGTAATGGGCAAGCACATTGTTGTAGATGGACTTCAGATCACTAATTGGAATCGGGCCGCTCTAGAGGAAGTTCAAGCCGGCGGAATTCATGGATTGAATGCAACGTGCGCGGTTTGGGAAGGAACTATCGATGCCATTCGTAATGTCGGGGATTGGATTGCATTTGCTCGCGCCAACTCAGATTTGGTCACACTAGCAACGAGTCCAGATGAGATTAAAACCGCTGCTGAAGACAACAAGATCGCAGTGCTCATGGGATTTCAAAATACTTCTCCCTTTGACCAGGACTACACCTTGGTTGAAGTTTTTCACAGACTGGGAATCAGGATCGCCCAACTTACTTACAACATTCAAAACTACGTCGGGGGATCGTGCTATGACCCAATCGATTCAGGATTGACGCGATTTGGAAAAATCATTGTTTCTGAGATGAACCGTGTTGGGATGTTAATTGATTTATCTCATGTTGGAAATCGAACCTCAATGGAAGCCATAGATGCCTCTTCGGCGCCGCTTGCTATCACACACGCAAACCCAACTTGGTTCGTTGACACTGAGAGAAATAAACCTGATGAGGTAATTAATCACTTAGTGAGTCGTGGTGGCGTGATCGGCGCTTGCTTGTATCCAAATGTTATTGGCGGTCGTAAAACTACCATTACGCAATTTTGCGCAATGGTTACCCGACTAATTGATCAGGTTGGAATTGCTCACGTAGCAATTGGCAGTGATTTAACAAGAAATTGGGATGCGCACTACGTAAATGTTTTGCGTGATGGTCGATGGCGACCAAGGCAAAATGCCGAATGGCCAGCATGGCCCGAATGGTTTTCTGCCCCAGGAGACTTCCCACATTTAATCGATGCCCTTGCCTCCACTGGCCTGTCTGATTCTGATTTAGATGCGCTATTTGGTGGTAATTGGATAAATCTTTTTGAAACAACATTTAGGAATTCTTCATGAGAATCGACATTGCAGAGACTTCTCCTAAAGAAAGAAATGGCGACACCGTTCATGTTGCGGTTAGAGAACTTAAAGAAGAGACCTACCGAGCACTGAAATGGGCTGGATACAGCTGGGGTCAATCACAGTCGATGGGACGAATGGTTGGTTTGGTAGAAATCATTTGGGGCTCTGGTATCTCATCTGGTTTAGCAGACATCAAGAGACGGTTTATTAAGAAAAGGAGCCCGCACTTGACGTGGAGTTCTCATGGCGTCCTATTAAGCACGAAAGGCTTGAGTGTGCCGATGGCAGCAAGTTTTGCAGTTGCTCTTTCTCAGTCAAAACCTGGATTGAAAGTGTTCGTTAAAGGTAGTGATTATGGTCCAGAGGTGGCAGCTGCAGTTTGGGATACCAAGGTTCATCCGAATCGAACTATTTCATGGGGAATCTGCCGGGATTCCCAGCAGAACGATTACTCGGTTGTGCCAAATGGTGACTTGATGATGCATGAACGCTTACAAAGTGTGGAGCCAGCCATGTCTCGAGATAAAGACTTGTGGTTTGTTACATGTCATGAAGCAAGAATTTCTGGAGAGGTAATCATGGACAAGAAAGTGCAGGTTGGCAAAATGAGCGACGCATGGGTTGAAGGCGTCAAGGTTTCAAAAGCTGAATGGGAAAAACTTACGGCTTTTTCAATGAAGTACTTGGTTCCAGAATGAGCGAATTAATCCACATTGATCATGCCGATGGGCTAACGCGCAGTTACTCGGCTGCAACTAATTGGGGTGGGCTAGTGTTCCCGTGCGGACAAGTTCCATATCAAGAAGATGGCTCAGTTCCAGTTGGGATAAAACTTCAGACAATTCAATGTCTGGAAAATTTGTCAGCAGCATTGGCGCATGCCAATTCATCAATTCACAATTTGCTTCAGGTCACAGTGTTTTTGTCAGACCAAAAAGATTTTGATGAATATGACAGCGCATGGCGAGAATTTTTTGGTACTTCGAAACTACCTCCTAGAACTACGGTTTTTGTTTCTGGTTTTCGCGGCGAAAAGCGCATTGAGATCAGCTCAATTGCAACTAAGAAAGAGATTTGAGTTTCATCATGGACATTTCAACGGGCTCCTACTTAAGTGCTAAGAACATCACTAAGTATTTCGGTAAGTCACTAGTACTTGATGACGTTTCCATGGACATCAAATCAGGGGATGTTGTCTCAATAATTGGTCCCTCGGGCGCAGGTAAATCTACGTTCCTGAGATGCATGAATTTACTGGAGACACCAACATCAGGGGAAATAGAGATTGGCGATTTTAGAATCACAATTGGTCTAGGTAACAGCGAGCCAAGTACAAAAGAGTTAGCGATTCTCAGAAGAAATGTTGGAATGGTATTCCAGTCATTTAATTTGTTTCCTCATCTCACGGTGCTTGAGAATGTTTCGCTAGGACAGCGCAAGGTTTTAGGTCGAAGCAAAGAAGAGGCGCGTGCTAAGTCACTTCAGATTTTGGAAAGAGTTGGACTTTCGGAAAAAGTTGATGTTTACCCTGGCAGATGCTCCGGGGGTCAGCAACAACGAGTTGCCATTGCCCGCTCACTTGCCATGGATCCGAAAGTAATGCTCTTTGACGAGCCCACATCGGCACTTGACCCAGAGGTCGGAGCAGAAATTTTGGCGGTAATGCGAGAGCTGGCAAATGATGGCATGACAATGATGGTCGTTACACATGAAATGTCATTCGCCAGAGAAGTTGGCGACGCCGTTTATGTAATGGTAGATGGCCGAATTGTTGAACATGGTGAACCCCACAAGATTATGAGTGAGCCAACACACGAACGAACCCAAAAATTCTTAAGTGCGGTATTGGGCAGATAATGTTTCTCATAATCCTTCAAGGTCTGGCGTGGACTATTGCGATAACAATAGTTTCATTCAGCTTTGGCGCAGTTCTTGGAATTTTCATTGTTGCGGGCAGGCTCTCTCGCTTTGCTCTTATTCGCGCAATAAGTCGAATAGCGATTGAACTAATTCGAAATGTGCCACCACTTGTTTGGCTGTTTATTGTGTATTTTGGTGTTGCAGAACTGGGCCCAAAACTAAGCCCATTCGCAGCTGCAATCGTCACTTTTTCAGTGATTGCCTCTGTCTATCTGGGAGAAATATATCGTGGTGGTTATGCATCATTGCCCAAAGGGCAATTAGAGGCAGCAAAATCGATTGGGCTGAATAGGGCAAACATCGCACTTAGGATCGTAATTCCCCAGGTCTTTCGTACCGTTTCACCTTCTATGGTCACTTATGCGATTGGACTTATGAAAGATTCCGCGCTTGCTTCAACTATTGGAGTTGTAGAAATGACTTTTCGAGCAAATCAAATCACCCAAACAACTGGACAAGGGCTTACGGCTTTCACCATTGTTGGCTTAATTTATCTCCTCATAAGTTTGCCTCTCGGAGCCTGGGCAAGACATGTTGATCAGCGGGTTCGGGAACGGTACGTGGTGATCTAATGCAGTTCTTTACAACGTGGCTTGAATACTTTAGAGAAGTTAGTGGTGGACTTGGTTCTGCTGTTCAGCTGGCAATTATTTCTTTAACACTTGGGTATCCACTTGCATTATTCTTGGCGATTTTGCTGGATCATAAAAATAGGTACCTTCGTTGGCTAACGATAATTTTTGTTGAGTTGGGTAGAGGTATTCCACTCTTAGTTTTGCTTTACATCTTCTATCAAGGTCTGCCACAAATAGATGTTGTTCCCTCAGCGTTGACTGCTGCCGTGATAGCTTTCACCTGGTCAACAGCCGGTTATGCAACTGAAATTATCCGGGCAAGCATTAACAGCGTTCCCCCTGGGCAAATTGAGGGCGCAAATTCAATTGGGTTAAGCCCCCGAGACCGATTTAGATTCGTGGTTTTGCCACAAGCCGCCCGAATCGCATTGCCACCACTTATGGGTCTAGCGATAGTGATGTTCCAGTTGACTTCACTTGCTTACGTAATTGCAATAAGTGAAGTAATGCAGGCGGCATACTTCCTTGGCACAAAAACATTTGATTACCTTCCTGTTTTTGTTGCAGCAGCCGCTGTTTATGCAGTAATTACAATTCCCGCTGCGATTTTAGTTGCAAGTCTTGAAAAGAGAATTTCCAGATTCGCGACTTAATAAAAGAAAAGTTTCCCGAGGGGCCACCGAGGGAGAATACAAAAGAGAGAGTGAAAAGTTATGAAGATGAGAAAAGGAAGAATTTCAGTTGTTTTCCTTGCGGCAGGCTTAGCAATTTCGGGCTGCTCAACGGGGAGTTCAACTGATGCTGACGCAGCAAGTAGCGCTCCAGCAACTTCAGAATGCGTTCCGGCGCATCCGGGTTTAACAACAGTAACTGAAGGCCAATTAACCATCGCTGCTTACGAGTACGCACCATTCTCGGGTATCGATGGCGACAAGGTAACAGGCGCAGAGGGTGAAATCCTAAATGCAATTGCAGCCCTTGAGTGCCTTACAGCTGTAGCGCAACCTGGCGCAGCTGCTGCAATGATCCCTGCTGTAGAAACTGGTCGCGCTGACACTACCTTTGGTAGCTGGTACCGCACTGCAGATCGGGCAAAAATTGTCATTCTAAGTGATCCTGTAATCATCGATCAGCTGACACTGATTTCAGTTGAAGGTGTTGATTCAATTGCTGGACTAGAAGGTAAGAAAGTTGGTTCAACTCTTGGCTTCTTATGGAATGAGGATCTAGAAAAGATTCTTGGCGACGATCTTGCGCTGTACGAAACTACGCAAGCACTTTACGCAGACTTGGCAAGTGGCCGAATCAGCGTTGTGGTTGATACCTTCCCATCGGGAACAGCTGCGCTTAAGAACACTCCAATTGAAGGCGCTCAGTTCAAAGTACCAGCGCCGGATGAAAGAGTTGTAGCTACCACATTGCCAGGACAGACTAACTTCCCAGTTAGCCTTTCTAACCCAGACTTGGGTAAAGCAATCAATGACAACTTGGAAACACTCCGTAATTCAGGAGAGCTAGCAAAGATTGTCGAAAAATGGGGATTCTCTCCATCATCAGTAGATAAGACTGAACCGAATTTATTGTAAATCGGTTGAGGCACGTTGATTAAATAACTAAGTTGGGGCTTGATTGAATCTTTTCAATCAAGCCCCAACATTTTTTCAAATCTAAATGATT
>ERZ888423.3305-NODE-3305-length-10798-cov-10.297124_pt1 | contig 10798 bp, 7 predicted proteins | sample MGYA00520523_ERZ888423 | MGnify/ENA primary metagenome ERZ888423 (study PRJEB32303, sample SAMEA104408611) | aquatic metagenome | biome: Brackish water; feature: Pelagic; material: water | place: Baltic Sea | collected 2014-06-08T10:24:00 | depth 30,27 m ...
TCACTCGAACCCGCAACCTTAAAAGTTGCGGGTTTTATTTTTAGTCAAGAATTTTCAAGTTTATTTTTTCAAAAAACTCAAGTGTTTGATTTGAAGTCAGATATATATGGTTCACCAAAATCTTCAACCTAAAAAGTAGTAAGTTTTATCTTTTAAAACAAAATTCAATTATTAATCGAAAGGTTTAATAAATTTTCCATTTTACTAATCCAACATCCATCAAAAAAATCAACAAATGCACTTTTCTGTTAATTTTTAAAGTATTTGATTTTTGATATGAAATTTTCTGTGTTATTTTCGTTATTCAGTTTTTAGTTTGTTTATTTGTTGTTCAATGAAATTTCAATATTTATTTTGTTATTTTTTGCTGTTTTCTGCAGTTCAGTATGGGCAAGTGGGAGGTGAGAACGTGTATCAATTTTTAAATTTGGTAACATCTGCAAGGCAAGTTGCCTTGGGTGGCGAAGTTTTGACGTTGATGGATGATGTAAATCAGCCTGTGTGGAATCCTTCAGTAATCAATCAGGAAATGAATAACAAACTAAGTGCAAATTATTCGAGTTATTTGGGAGGCATCAATATTGGTTCGTTGTCTTATGCAAGGCTTATTTCAAGGAGATTTGGAACGATTCACGGAAGTATTAGTTACTTGAATTATGGAACGTTGATTGGCGCTGACGAACAAGGAAATGAAACGGATAATTTTAGTGCCAGTGATTTTTCGGTTTCTGTGGGTTATGCTCGGAATTTACCCTGGACAAACTTGTTTTTTGGTGCAAATGTGAAACTCATCAATTCGTCCATTAGTAATTTTACTTCATATGGAATTGCTGCCGATTTTGGAATCCTGTATTATAGTCCTTATAAACCCTTCTCGTTTACGGTCGTTGTGAGAAATGTGGGAACTCAAGTCAAATCGTTTACGAACCAAATTGAAGAACTTCCTATGAAGGTAGCACTTGGTGCATCTTATCAATTGGAGCATGTGCCATTAAAATGGTATTTGACGGTTGATAATTTGCAAAAATGGAATATTTCTTCACCCAATCCTTCTGAGCAGACAACGGATTTGGAAGGAAATGTGACCAATGAAAACATTGGTTTTTTTGAAAATACAATGAGGCATTTTGTAGTTGGTGCCGAGCTATTTCCTGAAAGTCCTATCAATATTAGATTGGGATATAATTTTAGAAGAGCTGCTGAATTGAAATTGCAAAATGTGCGTACATTTGGAGGAATTTCTTTCGGATTTGGATTGAAAATGAACAATTTTAAATTCAATTATGCGTACTCAAAATTTCATTCTGCCACCAATGCGAGTACTTTTAGTTTACAAATTGATTTAGATAAAAGATAAATGAGACAAAAAATTACAATTGCTATTGACGGATTTTCATCTACTGGAAAAAGTACGATTGCCAAATTATTGGCTAAGAAATATAATTATATTTACGTTGATACAGGTGCTATGTATCGGGCTGTAGCGCTTTTTGCTAAGAAAAATCAATTTATTAGAGAGGATTTTTTTGATGTTGAAAAATTGATTTCTTCATTGGACTCCATTTCATTGGAATTTTGTTTTAATGAAAACTTGGGTTTTGCAGAAATGTTTCTGAACGATGAAAACGTAGAAAATGAAATTCGGACTTTGGAAATTTCGCAATTGGTGAGTAAAGTGGCAGCCATTTCTGAAGTGCGTAAAAAACTAGTTGCTGAACAACAAGCTATAGGTAAAAATGGGGGGATTGTGATGGATGGAAGAGATATTGGAACGGTTGTTTTTCCTTTTGCTGAACTGAAAATCTTCATGACTGCTTCTGTTGACAAAAGAGCGATGAGAAGGTATACAGAGTTGATTGACAAAGGAGATGCCGTGTCTTATGAAGAGATTTTGCAAAATGTTCTAGAACGAGATAGAATAGATTCTACTAGAGAAGATTCACCATTGATAAAGGCAACTGATGCTATTGAAATTGACAATTCTGATTTGGGAATTCAAGAGCAATTTGAGCGAATTTGTGAGTTGATTGATAAGCGGATCAACTAACAATTAAGGGATATTCAAATATTTATGTGTTTGTAAAGAAATTTTCCATTTTGGATTTTTCATTACATAATCCACAATTTCAGGAGTCATTTTTTCTTTTTTACTCCATTCAGGTTGTAAAAAAAGTTCACATTTTTCAGAAACTTTTGCTGCTTGTTGTTCTGCGAAATCAAAATCACTTTTGTTGTGAATGATCATTTTTAACTCATCAGCTTTTGAATAAACTTCCTCTAAAGGAAATTTTGTTTTTTTTGGCGACAAGCAAAACCAATCCCATTTTCCTGAAAAAGAATACGCTCCAGAAGTTTCTATATGTGTTTTGATATTGTTTTCTTGCAATAATTTTGTGATAAAATCCATAGACCACATCAAAGGCTCTCCACCAGTAATCACGACTGTATTTGAGTATTTTTTTGCAGTTTCAACAATGTTTTCAACCAATGTTGGAGGATGCAAATCTGCATTCCAACTTTCTTTTACATCACACCAATGACAACCTACATCACAACCACCAACTCTGATAAAATAAGCAGCTCTTCCTGTGTGATATCCTTCTCCTTGAATGGTGTAAAACTCCTCCATTAAGGGGAGCATAATTCCTTTGTTGACCTGTTCTTGTGTATGTTTATCCATCTTACTTTTTTGCAGCATTCACTTCAATTTCAATTTTAGCACCTACTACTAAATTGGCTGCAAAGGTAGTTCTTGCTGTTAAATTATCAACAAAAAAAGGAGTATATACTGCATTCATTTTTGAAAAATCCTCGATATCTGATAAAATTACAGTACATCTTACAACATCTTTTAAGGGCATGTTGTGAGTTTTTAAGACAATTTCAATGTTTTTGATGACTTGAGCAGTTTCAGTTTCAATGCCCCCTTAAGCTATTTTTCCTGTTTGATGATTTTTGCTAATTTGACCCGTTAAAAAATAAAGATTTCCAACCTGGGGAACTTCAGAAAATGGTATATTTTTTTCTACTTTCCTCTAATGATTTTTGAAATTTTGTAGCTATTTTTTTTCATTTGCACACGAAAAAATAATAAAAAGTAGTAGAACAATGATTTTATGAGTTCACATTTTCATGAGTTTTTGATTTCAAAGCAAATATAGTTTAATAAAATATAATTTATTTTATGATTAAATTGCTTAAAATCAAGTTAATTTTATAAATTTGCACTCCTTTTTACGATAACAGATTTGAAAAAGGAATGAAAGAAAACAAATTATAAAAACAACTCTTGTAGTTTTTATCGTTAAAAATCTGAAATACAACAAGATACAAATTTATTTTCAGAAATGTCTGAAGAAACAAACACACAAATACAGCCTGCAATATTAGAAGCTGTAAACCCACAACAATTTTTAGAAAACTTCAATTGGCACAGATTCGAACAAGGAATTGATGTTGTTGACGAAGAGATGTTACAACAATTTGAAACTGCTTTAGAAGGTACAGTCGGTTTTGTTAACGAGCGTGATGTAATTGAAGGAACTGTGATTAGAATAACTGACAGAGATGCAATTATTGACATCAATTCTAAATCAGAAGGCGTTATTTCATTAAACGAATTTCGTTACAATCAAGCTTTAGCTGTTGGTGACAAAGTAGAAGTTTTGGTTGATAAGAGAGAAGATTCTTCTGGTCAATTAGTATTATCTCACAAAAAAGCAAGAGTTATCAAAGCTTGGGAGCGGGTAAACAACGCTCATGAAACTGGTGAAGTAGTAAATGGTTTCGTAAAATGCAGAACAAGAGGAGGAATGATTGTAGATGTTTTCGGAATTGAGGCCTTCTTACCAGGTTCTCAAATTGATGTGAAACCAATTAGAGATTACGATCAATTCGTTGATAAAACAATGGAATTTAAAGTGGTGAAAATCAATCATGAATTTAAAAATGTTGTCGTTTCTCACAAAGCGTTGATTGAAGCTGATATTGAATTACAGAAAAAAGAAATTATTGGCCAATTAGAAAAAGGTCAAGTATTAGAAGGAATCGTAAAAAACATAACTTCTTATGGTGTATTCGTAGATTTAGGTGGTGTTGATGGATTGATCCACATTACAGATTTATCTTGGTCAAGAATTAATCATCCAAATGAAGTAGTTGAATTAGACGAAAAATTAAACGTTGTAATTTTAGATTTTGATGATAACAAATCTAGAATCCAATTAGGTTTAAAACAATTATCTGCTCATCCTTGGGAAGCTTTAGACGCAAACTTAAAAGTTGGTGACAAAGTAACAGGAGAAGTGGTAGTTTTAGCTGATTATGGCGCTTTTGTTGAAGTAGAACAAGGTGTTGAAGGATTGATTCACGTTTCAGAAATGTCTTGGTCAACTCATTTACGTTCTGCTCAAGATTTCGTAAAAGTTGGAGATAAAATCGAAGCTCAAATATTAACTATTGATAGAGAAGATCGTAAAATGTCTTTGGGTATGAAACAATTAAATCCAGATCCTTGGACTGATGTAACTGCAAAATTTCCAGTAGGTTCTGTTCACACAGGAACTGTAAGAAACTATACAAACTTTGGTGTTTTCGTAGAATTACAAGAAGGAATTGATGGTTTGGTGTATATTTCTGATTTATCCTGGACTAAAAAAATCAAACATCCATCAGATTTTTTAAATGTTGGAGATCAATTAAAAGTTCAAGTGTTAGAATTGGATGTTGAAAACAGAAAATTAAACCTTGGTCATAAACAAACTCTTGATAATCCTTGGGATATTCACGAGGATACTTACGCAATCGGAAGTACTCACACAGGAACTATCAAAGAGAAAAATGATAAAGGAGCAGTGATTACTTTTGAGGACGGAGTTGAAGGTTTTGCACCAGTTAGATTCTTAGATAAAGAAGATGGTTCTAAACTTGGAAAAGGTGACACTGTTGAATTCGTTGTTTTAGAATTCTCAAAAGAATACAGAAGAGTTGTGGTTTCACACACTTCTATTTTCAAAGAACAAGAAAAGAAAAATGTAAAAGCTGCTGTTAAAAAAGCAACTGAAGCAGAGAAAACTACTTTTGGTGATCTTGGAGAAGGTTTGGCAGATTTGAAAAAACAAATGGACGAAAAAGCAAGCAAAAAGAAAAAATAATTTCTTTCAAAGTTTTCTATAAAACTAAAACCACTGATTTATTTTGAACATGCCCCAAATAGTTTTTAACTTTTTGGGGCATGTTTATTTTTAGTAGCTTTTCTATTTGTTTATCTGATTATTTTTTTATGATATCTGAATTCAATAGAAATACTGCATTCGCTAAAAATAGCTTTCCATTGTCCCAAAAAGAACGGAACAAAGGATTGTCAACCATATAAATGATACTTCCACTTCCTTTTTTTTCTTCGCCAAATAATAAAGATTCTGGAATTTTTTTAACAGCTAAACTTCCTGCATAACCTGAAATATTTTTACTATTCTTCTCAAAATATGCAATATTTATTCCTTTTTCAAGATAATTATAAGATTTATCAGTCAATTTTAAAGAAAAATAGGTGTCTTTATATCCAAAAGCTAAAGGATGTGTATTGTCTACTTTACTTTTAAAAATAGCTCCAGGTATCAAATCTTTCACCCTTTTTCTCTCTAAGTCTGCATAAGGAATTAGGTTTTTTGTCTCACTTTCTTTTTCAGTGTCTTTACTTTTTAAATCAAATCCTTCTTTATCCGCAAAACTTTGCAAAGCGTTGTCAATTGCAATTAAAGTTCCACCTGATTGTACCCAAGAAGTTATCTTATCTAAAAAGGTTTTTGTAAGTAAATTGTCATAACTTCCATCAGGAATAATAATAACATCAAAATTTGATAAGTTTACGTTACCAAAATAATCTGAATTCAAAATTGTAATTGGATATTGTAAATCACTTTCAAAAAAGTGCCAAATTTCACCAAAACTCAATGATGAAGTTCCATTTCCTGAGAGTAATGCTACTTTTTGTTTTTGAATTGGCTTTACATAATATGAGCCGAAATCAGCTCCTGAAGTCACAAATCCTGTTGAGACTGCATGTAAATTTCGTTCATTTTTATTGGCAATTTCAATGATTTTTTCATCAAAATCCAAAGTTTTATTGTCATTTCTAAGAATAATTAAGGTGCCTCTTTCATACGATTTTCCATCAATTGAAAATGGTTTTTCAGAAAAACGAGGAGTGATATTTTTTTGTAAAAGTGCTCCCAAAAAAACAGCATCTTCTAAACTATTCCATTTAGTAATGTAAGCATACGCATTTTTATCAACTGAATTTTTTATAGTCTCTGAAACTATTGATTTTGAAGAATTTACAATTGTTTTTGATGCAATTGCTTCAAAACCATGAGCATAAGGAATTGACCAAGCAGTGATATCATAGGTTAATGAATCTGCTAAAAATGCTTTTGGCTCAAATAAAACGTTCACAATTTTTCCTTTTGGTTGATTGGTATGAATAACCAAATCACCACTCGAAGAGTTCATTTTTCCTTCTTCTTGAGTAAAGTAAAGAGTTCCTTTTACAGTTCCATTTGTTGCAAATTCGTAGATAATTTCATGTTTATCAAGCAATCTTTTCAAACGTTTTGTTTTGTCAATATTGTCATTTTTTAAAACATAACTTTTAATATCTAAATTGCTATTGTCAAAAAACTTTTTGAATTGTGAATTTATTCTTTCAGCATTTTTTGACGATATTTCTACTGTTGACAATCCTGTTGTCATGTGATGTAAAGCCCTATCTTTAAGTGTTAAAACTTCAACTCTATCTGTTTGAATTCCCAAACCTGCACGTCCATTTCCTGCTTGTTCATAGGTCATTCCAATAGCACCCATATAAGTTGGATATGTGTCTCCATAACTTGGATATAACAAATCAAAACTTTCTTTTGTAAAATATAACCAACCTTCTTTGTCAAAATAAGAAGCGTTATTTTTTCCAATTTCTATTTGAAAATTACGTTGCCATTCAGTAATAATTTCGTGAAAAGGCGCTGAAGCTGGCGCAAAATAATAAGGATTATTGATATATTGTTCGTGAAAATCAACGTGAATGTGTGGCATCCATTTGTTGTAAACCTTCAATCTTTGTTGTGTTTCTTTTTGTGTTGCCCAAGCCCAATCTCTGTTTAAATCAAATAAATAATGGTTTGCCCTTCCTCCAGGCCAAGGTTCATTGTGTTCTTTTGCGTCTTGCGAAATATCATAAGGCGTACTTTTTACTTGGTTATACCAATTCACATAACGATCTCTTCCATCAGGATTTATACATGGATCAATAATAACAAGGGTATTTTTTAACCACTCTTGTTTTTTCGAAACCAATTCATACAATGTTAACATGGAAGCTTCTGTGCTTGAAGCTTCGTTTCCATGAACGTTATAACTCATCCAAACAATAGCAATTTTATTATCAGTATTACCCTTTAAAATTCCTGTTTGAGAAAGATTTGATTTTCTAATTTCTTCTAAGTTTTTGATATTTTCTTCAGATGAAATATAGCTAATATATAATGGTCTGTGTTCATTCGTCTCACCATATTTCTCAAGTTTTACATTTGATAACGAATTGCTTACGTATTTAAAATAGTCCACAACACTATGATGTCTTGAAAATTGACTTCCAATTTCGTATCCTAAAAATTCAGAAGGTGATTGTATATTTTGAGCATTTAAATTGCTTACTAGTAAAAAAGAAACTAAAATGATCTTATAAATTTTCATAAAAATAAGTTTGATATTCGCCAAATGTAATGAAATAAAAGGATTTAAGAAATCCGAAAATTTGTTGTGAGTTAAAAATTTGTTAGATTGAAAATGATTTTCCATCATACTTTAAATTAATTGTATTTTTACGAAAAATTATTTAAGAAATATGCAATTATTGAAAGGAATCGAAATGCTACTAAATTTTTTGAATTTGCTATGAAAGTAACTCATATTCCCTTTCAAAAAACTGGATTTTTCTCAAAAATGATGCACAATTATTTAGAGAAAAATGAAAATTTAAAACCATTTTACAATAATTTTCCTGACATTCAAGGATTTTATAATCAAATTGAAGAGAAATCAATATCCTTTTGTTTACAAACCAGAATTACACTTTTAAATACTTTAAAAGTTCAGTATCAAAATTTAGCTATTTCTGAAAATACAGCTGATAATTTAGCTTATTTACAATATAAAAATACCTTTACAATTACTACTGGTCATCAACTAAATTTGTTTACGGGGCCTCTGTATTTCTTATATAAAATAATTTCGACCATCAATTTGTGTGAGGAATTATCTGAAAAATTTCCTGACAAAAATTTTGTTCCTATTTATTGGATGGCAACTGAAGATCATGATTTCGACGAAATTAATTATTTCAATTTCAAAGGAAAAAAAGTTTCTTGGAATAGAAAAGATGGAGGAGCAGTTGGACGATTTTCAACAGTTGGTTTAGAAGAAGTTTTTAAAGTTTTTAGCGCACATTTAGGAAACTCTAAAAATGCTATTTTTCTGAAAAATCTTTTCTCAGAAGCCTATTTACAGAATGATAATTTGGCAGCTGCTACTCGTTTTATTGCGAATGAATTATTTGGAAAAGATGGTTTGGTGATTGTTGATGGTAATGATAAAGAATTAAAAAAGCTTTTAATTCCTTTTATCAAAGATGATTTGATCAATGAAACCTCTTTTACTGAGGTTTCAAAAACCATTACTGATTTGGAAAATGATTATAAAATTCAAGTAAATCCTAGAAATATCAATCTTTTTTATCTTGAAAAAAATAGCAGAGAACGCATTATTTTTGAGAATAATCTTTATAAAATAAACAATACAAACTTTCAATTTTCAAGAGAAGAAATTTTGAATGAAGTTGAGAATCATCCTGAGAAATTTTCGCCAAATGTATTGTTAAGGCCTTTATATCAAGAAGTTATTTTACCTAATCTTTGCTATATTGGTGGAGGAGGAGAAATCGCCTATTGGATGCAATTAAAAGGATTTTTTAATAAAGTTGAAATTCCGTTTCCAATTTTATTACTTCGCAATTCTGTCCAAGTAATGAGTTCTAAACAATCAAAAAAAATGGAGAAACTCTTTATTTCCAATGACGAAATTTTTTTAAACCAGTATGAATTAATCTCTCAAAAAGTACTTGATAATTCAGAAATTGAAATTCAGTTTGATGAGAAAAAGATTTTTTTACAAAAGCAATTTGAAGAGTTAAAAAAAGTTGCCAAAAAAACAGATGTTTCATTTTTAAATGCTGTTAATGCTCAAGAAAAAAAACATCTAAATGGTTTGGCAAATTTAGAAAAAAGGCTGTTGAAAGCTGAAAAGAAACGTCAACAAGACTTGGTTCAAAAAATTACTGAACTCCAAAATGAGCTATTACCAAATCAAAGTTTGGAAGAACGTCAGCGAAATTTTTCTGAATATTATTTAGAATATGGAGAATTTTTTATTGAAGTTCTAAAAAAATCTTTAAAACCATTGCAATTAGAATTTACAATTTTGGAACTTTAACAGAAATTGATTTTTAGAGTCTAATTATATGAATTTCACTATTTTTTCTTTTTCAAATAATTGCTTATATTTTTAATCATTGCAATAATTCTAAATATACATTGTATAGAATTTTTAATATCAACAATATAGCAATTAAACTATTCTACTTCCTAAAATTCTTAATAAAAACTCTAACAATTTCTAGTTTTAAGATTGCTTTTGAAGTTTCTTTAAAAAAATATTTATCAGTTATCAAAACAAAAAAACATTTAATAGAGTTCCTTTAATTATAAAGATTAAAAATCAATAATCATATTAATAAAATTACAATATGATTTTAAAATATGTCAAGTATTATAAATGAATAACTTCTCCATAAGCATCAGCAACAGCTTCCATTACAGCTTCACTCATTGTTGGGTGTGGATGAATCGTCTTTAAAACCTCATGACCTGTTGTTTCTAGCTTTCGACCCAAAACTGCTTCTGCAATCATGTCTGTAACACCTGCACCAATCATATGACAACCCAACCATTCTCCATATTTAGCATCAAAAATCACTTTTACAAACCCATCTGGAGTACCAGCAGCTTTTGCTTTTCCTGATGCTGAGAAAGGAAATTTTCCGATTTTTAATTCATAACCAGCTTCTCTTGCTTTTTCTTCAGTCAAACCTACTGAAGCGATTTCTGGAGAAGCATACGTGCATCCAGGAATGTTTCCATAATCAATTGGGTCTGTGTGTAAACCTGCTAATTTTTCAACGCAAGTAATTCCTTCAGCAGATGCCACATGTGCCAAAGCTGGTCCAGGAACAACATCGCCAATGGCATAATATCCTGGAATATTTGTTTGATACCAATCGTTTACTAAAATTTTATCTCTGTCAACAATAATTCCAACATCCTCTAGACCAATGTTTTCGATATTTGTTTTGATGCCAACTGCTGAAAGCAAAATATCTGCTTCTAAAACTTCTTCACCTTTTTTAGTTTTTACAGTTGCTTTTACAACATCTTTAGAAGTATCAACAGATTCTACTGACGAATTTGTCATAATTTTTATACCTGCTTTAGTCAAAGAACGTTCCATTTGCTTTGAAATATCTTTGTCCTCTAAAGGAACAATATTTGGCATGAATTCTACAATGGTAACTTCAGTCCCCATTGTGTTATAAAAATGAGCAAACTCAATTCCAATGGCACCTGAACCAACAATAATCATTGATTTTGGTTGTTTTGGTAATGACATTGCTTTTCTATATTCAATC
>ERZ888423.3306-NODE-3306-length-10797-cov-4.671756_pt1 | contig 10797 bp, 9 predicted proteins | sample MGYA00520523_ERZ888423 | MGnify/ENA primary metagenome ERZ888423 (study PRJEB32303, sample SAMEA104408611) | aquatic metagenome | biome: Brackish water; feature: Pelagic; material: water | place: Baltic Sea | collected 2014-06-08T10:24:00 | depth 30,27 m ...
GTGCTCGGGCTCGATCCCGATCGGCTCTGGGTGACCGTGCACCTCAGCGATGACGAAGCAGAGGAGATCTGGGCCGAATCGGTGGGCGTTCCCCGAAACCGAATCCAGCGCCTCGACGAGGACAACTGGTGGCGCATGGCCGATACCGGACCCAACGGTCCGTGCTCGGAGATCTTCTGGGACAAGGGGCCGGAGTTCGGACCTGATGGCGGACCAGCGAATCCGGCCTCCGACGAACGTTTCGTCGAGATCTGGAACCTGGTGTTCATGCAGTTCGAGACCGACGACGACGGGGTCAGCAAACCGCTCCCCAAGCCCTCGATCGATACCGGGGCCGGGCTTGAGCGGGTGTTGTCGGTGCTCCAGGGCAAGGAGTCGGTGTTCGAGATCGACGAAATGGCTCGCCTGATCGAAGCCGCCGAGCGAGCGACCGGCTACCGGCTGGGCAGCGACGCCGACGCCGATCTCGCCCTTCGGGTGCTGGCCGAGCATGCCCGGACCATGACCTTCCTGATCAGCGACGGGGTCTTTCCGTCCAACGAGGACCGAGGGTACGTGCTACGTCGCATCATGCGGCGGGCCATTCGCTTCGCCTACCTCCTGGGTGTCGAGGACATGATCGCGGCCAGCCTGGTGGATGCCGTGGTCGAGATCATGGGCGACGACTACCCCGAACTCGTCACCTCACACGAGCTGGTTCGCACCGTTGTCGAGCGCGAAGAACGGCAGTTTCGACGGACCCTGGCCAATGGTGTCAAGATTCTCGACGAGCGGTTGGCCGAGGTGGACGCCGGCGGTGAGCTGGCCGGATCGGTGGCGTTCCTCCTGCACGACACCTACGGCTTCCCGTACGAGGTCACCGAGGAAGTCGTGGCCGAGCTCGGATTCACCGTCGACCGGGACGGTTTCGAACGCGACATGGCCGATCAGCGACAACGAGCCAAGAATGCCCGCAAGACGGTGGCCGGGGCCGACACCCTCGATGATCTCCAACGGGCGGTCGACGGACCCGACCCGATGCCGGGTTTCGACCGCTCGACGGTCGAACTCGAGACGACCATCTACTCCCACTTCACCGAGGTCGACGCCCCCTACATCGTGCTGATGGAAACGCCGTTCTACGCCGAATCTGGAGGTCAGATCGGTGACACGGGGACGCTTTCCTCGGCCAACGCCAGCGCTCGGGTCACCGACACCCGGCTCGGACCCGGAGGCATCCATCTCCACTATGTGTCGGACGTCCAAGGTTCGTTCGAGCCCGGTCAGCCGGTGCGGGCGTCGGTCGATCTCGATCGACGCAACGCCATTCGCCGCAACCACACCGGCACGCATGTGTTGCATTGGGCGTTGCGGCAGGTCCTGGGTGATCACGTCAAGCAGCAGGGTTCGATGGTTGGTCCGGATCGACTCCGGTTCGATTTCTCACATTTCGATCCCGTCACTCCGCAGCAGATCATCGAGATCGAGAATCTGGTCAACGCCGAGCTGTTGAAGAACCCGGTGGCCGAGCACCCCGAGGTCAGCAAGGCCGAGGCGGAGAAGATGGGGGCGATTGCCTTCTTCGGTGACAAGTACGGCGAGCTCGTGCGCGTGTTGCGGGCCGGTCCGTCGCTCGAGTTCTGTGGTGGCACCCACGTCGCGGCCCTGGGAGACATCGGACTTCTCAAGATCATCAGTGAGGGGTCCATCGGTTCCAATCTCCGGCGAGTGGAAGCCGTCACCGGGCCAGAGGTCATCGAGCTGCTCCGCAACGAACAGTTGGTGGTCGACCATGCGGCCGCTGCGCTGAACGTGCCCCGAGCCGAGGTTGTCGACGGCATCGACAAGCGGTTGGCGGACATGAAGTCCCTTCGCGACGATGCCGCGATGCTGCGACGTCAGATGGCGACCGGGCGGGCAGCCGAGTTGGCCCAGGGTGCCGTCGATGGCTGGGTGTTCGGGCGTATCGATGGTCTGGATCGCGACGACCTCAAGGACCTGACGGTGGCGGTGCGCGACGTCGAGGGGATCCGAGGCGTGGTGTTGGGTGGTGCCCCCACAGGTGGGGGAGCGGCACTGGTGGCCGCAGTCACCCCATCCGCGGGAATCGAGGCCGGTGTGCTGCTGGCCGAGGCAGCCAAGCTGATCAAGGGCGGCGGCGGCAAGGGAGCTGATCTGGCCATGGCCGGAGGCAAGGATCCCGCCGGCATCGACGCTGCGGTCGAGCTGGCCCGCGCCGCCGTGGAGGCGAATCCGGGGTGACCCGCGTGCTCGGTGTCGACCTGGGGGCGCGCCGGATCGGGGTGGCGATCTGCGATGACGGTCGGGTGCTGGCCACGCCGTACGAGACGGTGGCCCGGTGCGGAAACCGCACGGTCGAACACGGACGCATCCTCGAGTTGCTCGACGAGACCGGGGCCACCGCCGTCGTGGTGGGGCTACCGCTGTCGCTCGACGGTTCCGAGAACGACGCGACGCGTTCGGCCCGTTCCGAGGTCCGCGGTCTGCAGAAGCGGCTGCGTCGAGAGGGACGCTCGGTGGCGGTGGAGATGATCGACGAACGTCTGACCACGGTCACGGCACACCATCAGTTGCATTCGGCAGGGTTGGCCAGCCGGAAGCATCGAGAGGTGGTCGATGCCACCGCTGCTGCGGTGCTGCTCCAGACCTGGCTCGATCGGGGCTGAGCCGCTGGCCGGGGATCGTTGTCGGAATCGATGTCCCTGGCACCCTTCGTGGGAGCCCGGGCCCTACGATGTCTGTTCGTGACGGTCCCCGACAACAGTCCACGGCTCAGCAGTGCACCGGCCGACAGCAGCAAGACCAACGGTGGTCAGAGCCAGGGCACTGCCCTGGCAACACAGGCCGACGAGGACTCCCGGTCACGCGGCAGGCGGATCAAGATCGCCGATCCAGATGCTGACTACGTTGGTTGGGACGACGAGGAGCACTTCGTCACGGTGCGGCCCCCCGGCCTTCGGATCCTGCGAGCGCTGATCGCCGTTGCCTTGTTGGTGGCGGTGGGCTGGTTCCTCTACACCAGCGCCCGGGGCTGGTTCGACGAGCAGCTCGACCCGCCCGGCGCTCCGGGCGAGGCTCTCCAACTCGTGGTACCGGCCGGCGCCACGACGTCGGACATAGGCCGTCAGCTCGAGAGTCTCGATATCATCCCCAACAGTACGTTCTTCCGCTACTACGCCCAGTGGAAGGGTGAGGGTAACTTCCAGGCCGGCGAGTACTTTGTCCCGGTCAACTCCTCGGTGCAGGAAGCGATCGATGTGCTCAACCTCGGACCGACGCCGCAGTCCTACCAGTCGTTCACCGTGCGGGAGGGGCTGTGGGCCGAGGAGATGATTCCCGAGATCGCCCGTCAGCTGGACAACGTCACCGAGGCAGAACTCCGAGCGGTACTGGCCTCGGGCCAGATCGTTCCGCGCTACCGGCCCGATGGCGTCACCAGCTGGGAGGGCCTGTTGTTTCCCGACACCTACCAAGTGAACGTCAACGACACCGCACTCGATGTGCTGCTGAAGATGTCTGATGAGTTCACCAGGGTGACCGGCGAGCTGGGATACGGGGCAGCGGAGACCCAGCTGAACCGGCCGGCCTACGAGGTCCTGATCGTCGCTTCCCTGATCGAAGCCGAGATCAAGATCGACGACGAACGTGCTCTGGCGGCCTCGGTCATCTACAACCGACTGCGCGAGAACTGGCCGTTGGGTATCGATGCCACCTGCATCTACGGATCCGGCGACCGGCGGGTACAGCTCACCGTCGACCTTCTCCAGGCACCCGACAATCCCTATGGATGTCGCACCGTCGTCGGCCTCCCTCCGACGCCGATCGCGCTGCCCGGTCGGGCATCACTGGAGGCGGCCATCAATCCGGCCGAGACCGACTACATGTATTACGTCTTGACCGACCCATCCGGTTCGCACACCTTTGCCACCACCGACGAAGAGTTCGCCGAGGCCAAGGCCCTGTGTCAGGAGTTGGGTCTCTGCTGAGCATTCGAGGCACCACCCGTCTGGCGGCCGTGATCGGTGATCCGGTTCGTCATTCGAGATCGCCCAGCATCCACAATGCGGCCTTCGCAGCGCTGGGGATCGACTGGGTCTACCTGGCCTTCCCGGTGGCCGGGGGGCAAGGACACGACGCGCTTCGAGCGATGCGAACTCTGGGCATCGACGGGCTGTCGGTCACCATGCCGTTGAAGGGGGAGATCGCAGGGGCCGTCGATCGGCGGACAGAGGCCGTTGCCCGACTCGGAGCCTGTAACTGTGTGGCTCGTGACGGCAACGAACTGGTCGGGCACAATACCGACGGTGGAGGTTTCGTCGCCGCGCTGAAGTCCGAGCTCGGGTGCGACCCGTCCGGGTCACGGGTTGCCGTCATCGGGGCCGGAGGCGCAGCCCGCGCCATCGTGCATGCGCTCGGTCAGTCGGGTGTCGACCATCTCGTCGTCGTCAACCGGTCACCGGACAACGCGGCCGTGGCGGCTGCGCTGGCTCCCCAGGCGGTGGTCGGGTCACTCGATCTTCTGCCCGACGTCGACATCGTCGTGAACGCGACATCGATCGGCATGGAGGGCGGCCCTCCCGGTTCGCCGGTGCCCGCCGACCTGCTGCGGTCCCATCATCTCGTGGCTGACATCGTGTATCAGCCCTTGGACACGCCACTGCTCCGCGATGCTCGGCTGATCGGTGCCCAGACGATCGGAGGCCTCGGAATGTTGGTCCACCAGGCCGCCATCGCGTTCGAGCTGTGGACGGGTCTCGCGGCTCCGTTGGACGCCATGTCCGAGGCCGTGCGGATCGGTTTGGCCGACGCCTGAGCTCCTCCGAGCCCGACCTCGACGTCGGGTTTCCTCGGCGCCATGGGGCGTCCGGACCAGAAACGACTCACATTCGGGCCGCCGGTTCCGATGGGGCACGGTCCGGTCACCGAGCCGGCGAGTCGGTGCAACGACGTGATCATCGACTTCGGATGCAAAGGGTGTGCTTCATGCTGCAAGGATCGCTCGACAACTTTTCGCTCGATGAAGTGCTCGGTCTCCTGGCCGGGACCTCGAAGACTGGCCGTCTTCGTGTCAGCGGCGATCGTGGGACCGGCTCGCTCTGGCTCGACCAGGGCCAGCTGATCTCGGGCTCGACCGCGCCGGGCACCACCCTCGAGCTCGGCGATGCCGTGTTCGAACTCATGCGGTTCCGTACCGGCAATTTCTCGTTCAACATGGACGAGGCTCCCGATGTCGCCAGCGATCCGGTCGCGGTGGCCCAGGTGGTCTCCGATGCCGGTGAGCGGCTCGAGGAATGGAGATCGATCGAGGCCGTCGTGCCATCGCTCGACCACATCGTGACCTTGAAGGCCGAGTTGCCCGTGCCGACGATGACGATCAGCCAGGACGAATGGCGAGTCGTGATCGCCACCGGCGAGCGGGCTGCGGTCCGAGAGCTGTGCGCCGCTCTCGATCTGGGTGAGGTCGACGGCAGCCGGGTGCTGAAGGGCATGATCGAACGCCAGCTGCTGGCGATCCAGGAAGATGCCCGAACACCGACCCGATCTGCGGCAGCAATCGAGCTCGAACCCATCGTTGATCCTGTGGGCGCGGGTTCCGTGGCCGACGACTCGGCGGTCATTGCTTCGCCCCGAAGCGAAGCCGTGATCATCGACGGGGTTCCGTTCCAGATCGACAGCACGGAGGCGTACCCGGCCCCGGACGAGCCGGTCGAGATGCCGTCCTTCGGGTCGGTGCTCCAGGCTGGAGTGGTAGCCGAACCGATCTTCGACGCCGAAGCAGCCGGGATCACCGACGAGGTGCCGGTATCGGTGCAGGCCTCGGTCCCGCCCCCGGTCCGCCCCGGCACGCCGCACCAGGCCCGGCGGTCTGGTGATCAGCTCGCGCCCCCGCCTCCGCCCCGACCCATGGAGCTGACGGCTGACGACCCGCAGCTCGGTCATGGCGTGCCACCCATGCCCGCTCCCCCGATCGCCGATCTGGCGTTCGACTTCGCGTCACTGGCGTCGCCCGACTTCTCGCCCGACTTCGAAACCCCTTTCACCGACCCGTCCGACACCGTCGAGATGCCGCCCGCTCCGTCGCCGGCCGATGTCGTCAGGTTCGATTCGGCCCCCGTTCCCGAGCCCCTCGGCACCGATGCCGAGCCCGTCGATTCGGGCATCGACTATGGCGGTCTGCTCGACGAGGGCGACGATGATGACGGAAGTCTCCTCATGCGGTACCTCAAGTCCGAGCGCTGATGCTGATCGTCGTTCTGTCCCTCATCGGACTGGCCCTGGGGCCCATGATCGGGATCGTGGTCGATCGCGCCGTGGAACGGGAGCGCCCGGCCTTGACGCACCGGTGCCCGACCTGTCGCAGCGACCTCGGTCGCTCATCGATGGCGCCGGTATGGTCGTGGTTCGCCCGTTGTCCCCTCGACGCCGCTCACCCCGTGTGGAGATATCCGCTGACCGATGTCGCAACCGCGGTGCTGTTCGCGGCGGGGGCGGCCCGATTCGGCTGGAACTGGGAACTCGGTCCGTATCTGTTCCTGTTCGGTGCATTGGTGGCCATGTCGGTGATCGATCTCGAAACCCACCTGTTGCTCGATCTGCTGACCTTGAGGACGCTGGCCGTCGGCATCGTGCTGGTCCTCGTCCTGAGCGGATCCAACGGTGCCGAGGATCACATCTGGCCGGCCCTGATCGGAGCCGGCGTCTACGGGGGATTCCTCGGCGCCGCCTTTCTGGCCTATCCACCCGGGCTCGGTTTCGGGGACGTCAAGCTGGCACCCACCCTCGGCCTGTTCCTGGGTTGGATGACCGATGATCCTCTGGTCGCCGTGCGGTTGGTCATGTACGCCATGCTTCTCGCGTTCGCGGCGGGCGGCCTGGTCGGGCTGGCCCTGAACCTGGCCCGCAACGATCGGAAGGCCGAAGTCCCCATGGGGCCGGCGTTGGCACTCGCTGCGGTCGTGATCGTGACGATCTCGAGTCCCGACCTCACGAGTCTCTTGACGCTGTAGGCGAAAGCCTGCTGATGCTGGTGCAGAGTGAGAGGGCCTAGCCTTGGGCCTGTGTCGTCCGAGATTCCGTCCTCCGAGATTCCGTCCTCCGAGATTCTGACCGAGTTCGTCGATCTACCCGACGGCCGGTCCTATCCGGTCCACGTCGGACCCAAGGCGATCGGTCGTCTGGCCGAACTGCTCCCTCCGACGGCTCGGCGCGCCGCCGTCATCACCCAGGCCGGTATCGGCGTCGAGGTCGACCCCGGCATCGATGCCCGAGTCTTCGTCGTACCCGAAGGCGAACAGGCCAAGCGACTCGGCGTCGTCGAGGACCTGGCCAGCCAGATGGCGTTGTGGGGTATGACTCGCAACGACGTCGTCATCGCCGTCGGCGGGGGAGTGGTGACCGATCTCGGGGGATTCCTGGCAGCCACCTATCACCGGGGCGTACCCGTCGTGCACGTCTCCACCACGCTGCTCGGTCAGATCGATGCCGCCATCGGCGGCAAATGTGGCGTGAACCTGCCCGAGGGAAAGAACCTGGTCGGAGCGTTCTGGCAACCGATCGGTGTGATCTGCGACACCGATGTCCTGGCCACCATGCCCGAGCGTGAGTATCGCAGCGGCCTGGGCGAACTGGCGAAGTACCACTTCTTGGGCGGAGGGCGGTTGGATGATCTCCCGCTGCCGGAACGGGTCGCCCGTTGCGTGCGGATCAAGGCCGATGTCGTCGCTGCCGATGAGCGCGAGGGAGGTCGACGGGCTGTCCTGAACTACGGGCACACGCTCGGCCACGCGCTCGAGACGGCTGGTCGCTACGACATCCGCCACGGGGAGGCCGTTGCTGTCGGCCTGGTGTACGCAGCCGAGGTCGCGAGGCGTCTGGGTCGTATCGACGACGCTGCGGTGACGGAGCATCGTCGAGTCGTGTCCCAGTACGGCTTGTCGACGGTGGTGCCCCAGGATTCGGATCCTCGCGAGCTGATCGCCCTGTTCGCTCGTGACAAGAAGGCAACAGAAGGCATCACCTTCGTCCTCGACGGCGATTCCGGCGTGGAGACGATCCGTGTCGACGACGAGGCATTGCTCCTGGACTCGTTCGAGGCCGTGCGGTGAGTGGTTCGTCGACCCTCCTGCCTGCCCTGGTCGTCACCCATCGGTTGACGACGCTTCGTCAGGCCCTGGCCGAGCGCGGTCTCGACGGCATGCTCGTCACCAAAGCAGTCAACGTCCGCTGGTTGAGTGGGTTCACGGGATCCAACGGCCAGTTGGCGGTGACTGCGGACGGATTCGTGCTGGTCACCGATGGTCGGTATCGCCAGCAGGCCGCGGACGAACTGTCGGCCGCTGGGTGTTCGGCATCGGTCGAGGTCACCGCGACTGCTGTCGGCGCGGTGTTGACCGCCGTGTTCGCGACCGGAACCTCGGTCGGTTTCGAGGCGGCCGACATGTCGGTGACCGCTCACCACCGGTTGGAGGCTGACCTTGCGGGACGACGCCTGGTGGCCACCGAGTCACTGATCGAAACACTCCGACAGATCAAGGACGAGGCCGAGATGGAACGGCTCCGGCGGGCCTCGGCCATCGCAGACGCCAGCTTCCAGGCGGTGCAGCCACTGTTGCACCAACGACCGACCGAACGGCGGTTGGCGGCCGAAGTCGACCATCAGATGCGGCTGCGAGGGGCGGAGGACGTCAGCTTCTCCACGATTGTCGGGTCCGGACCGAATTCGGCGTTGCCCCACGCCAGGCCCACCGATCGCGTCATCGAACCGGGTGATCTCGTGGTCATCGACTTCGGCGCCAAGATCGACGGGTACGGCAGCGACATGACCCGCACCGTCGTGGCCGGGTCGGAGCCCACCGCAGATCAGCAGCGGCTGTACGAGGCCGTGCTCGAGGCCCAGCAGGCCGGCGTCGCGGCGGTGGCGGCCGGGGTCAGCGAACGCCTCATCGACACCACGTGTCGGGACGTCTTGGCCCGACACGATCTCGGCGAGGCGTTCGTTCACGGTACGGGCCACGGGATCGGGCTGGAGATCCACGAACAACCCATCCTCTCGGGCCGATCGGTCGGTATCCTGCGCTCCGGTCTGGTGGTGACCGTGGAGCCTGGAGCCTATCTCCCCGGATTCGGTGGGGTACGCGTCGAAGACTCGGTGATCGTCACCGAACAGGGATGTCTCCCGATCACGAAAAGTCCGAAAGGTCTCGTCCCAGAGTTCGACCGAGCTCCTGGGTGAGCGAGTCCGCCGGTGACCATCCCCTCGCACCCGACCCCTCGCACCCAAGTGCCCCTCGACCAACTGCTCTCGACCAACCGATTTCAAAGGATGAACCATCGTGGCAATGACCACCAACGACTTCAAGACTGGCATGACCATCGACCTCGACGGCGATCTTCTCACGGTTCTCGAGTTCCAACACGTGAAGCCGGGCAAGGGCGGAGCGTTCGTACGCACCACCCTGCGCAATGTTCGTACCGGGTCGGTGGTCGATCGTCGGTTCAATGCAGGCGAACGGATCGAGCGAGCCTTCATCGAGAAGCGTGAGCAACAGTTCCTGTACCGAGACGGCACCGACTTCGTGGTCATGGACAACGAGTCGTTCGAACAGTCGACGGTCAGTGAGACGGCCATGGCCGATGCGGCCAAGTTCATCACCGAGGGTTCGGCCGTCGTGCTGTTGAAGTTCGGTGACGAGGTCATCGGCACCGAGCTGCCCGCCTCGGTCGAGTTGGCCATCATGGAGACCGAGCCCGGGGTCCAGGGCGATCGCGTGTCGGGAGCTCGGAAGCCAGCCACACTCGAGACCGGTCACGTCGTCCAGGTGCCGTTGTTCGTCGGACCCGACGATCGAATCAAGGTCGATACCCGGACCGGCGAATACATCACCCGGGCGTGAGCGATTCGACGTCAGGTGCCGGCCGGCCGCGACCATCCGGCTCCGCCAACTCAGGACCAGGAAGCTCGGCCAGTCGGCGCGAGGCTCGCGAGCGGGCCCTCGAACTGGCCTATGAGGCCGAGTTGCGACAGGCCACCGTCGACGAGATTCTGGCCACGTTGCTCGTCTCCCCCGAGTACTTCGCCATCGAACTCCTGCGGGCCGCCGAGGCCGAGCGAGGCAAGGCCGACGGGCTGATCGAGCAGTACGCCAAGGGTTGGTCGCTGGCCAGGATGGCAGTCGTCGACCGACTGGTCATGCGGCTGGCGGTGGCCGAGATGCTCTCGTTGTCCACACCGACCGGTGTGATCCTGTCCGAAGCCGTCGAACTGGTGGGTCGCTACTCGACCGATGAGTCGAGCCGATTCGTCAACGGCGTGCTCGCCGCCATTGCCCGGGACGTTCGCTGACAGGCGGTTCGCCCTTCGGTCGCTCGGCGTCGTTACCTGAGGACAAAACTTGAGGAAAACCACTCAAGAAATTTTTTCCCCGACCCGAAGCACTGTGCATGCTTCGCACCCTCCTGATCCGACTTCTCGTGGTCGCGCACCTGGCCACTCTCGTCGGAGTACTCCCGGTCGGACACACCTCCGTCGGCGCCGTTGGCTCACCCTGGATCGACACGTCGAACCGTGCAGCCGTGATCGCCGCCCATCAGGCCGAGTTCTCCAAGACCACGCCGGCCATCAACTGGACCGGGAACCGATCCACCTGCGCCCCGGGAACGACCAGCCAGGCCTATCGGAATGCCATCTTCGCTCGGGTCAACTACTTCCGGGCCATGGCCGGCGTACCGGCGAACGTCACCGAGAACCCCACCTGGTCAGCCATGGCTCAGGAAGCTGCGTTGATGATGAGCGCCAGC
>ERZ888423.3308-NODE-3308-length-10792-cov-7.096675_pt1 | contig 10792 bp, 7 predicted proteins | sample MGYA00520523_ERZ888423 | MGnify/ENA primary metagenome ERZ888423 (study PRJEB32303, sample SAMEA104408611) | aquatic metagenome | biome: Brackish water; feature: Pelagic; material: water | place: Baltic Sea | collected 2014-06-08T10:24:00 | depth 30,27 m ...
CAAACTCGGCGAGCGAGATGTCCTTGACGTAGTAGTCTTTTACTTTGCCCTGAACAGCCATATCAACGATCCTTTATATCTCTCGCTGCCGGTAACATGCGGTTGGACCCAGCGCAACATATCCCGCCGCCTCGTCGGCAGTTGGAACTGGAAATTCCGGGTTGGCTGCGAGCGGGTTCCTGTGACACAAGCCAAGTCGTTCAGGTCACACTCCGGAGAGCTACCCGTGTCGCTTGCAGTCGTTGAGCTTGAAATTCCGGACGTGAAACTTGTCACGCCAACCCGGTTTGGGGATGCGCGCGGGTTTTTCTCCGAAACCTTTCATGCGGAGAGATTCCGGGCGGCAGGGATCACGGCCGATTTCGTGCAGGACAACCACTCCCTGTCGGCAACAGCAGGAACGGTGCGCGGCCTGCACTACCAGAGCCCGCCTTTCGCTCAAGCGAAGCTGGTGCGTGTGCTGCGCGGGGCGATCCTCGATGTGGCTGTGGATGTGCGCCCCGGCTCGGCGACCTATGGCAAATGGGTGAAGGCGGAGCTCAGCGCGGAGAACGGCGTGCAGATCTTCGTGCCGCGCGGTTTCCTGCATGGCTTCGTGACATGCGTCCCGGACACGGAGATCGCCTATAAGGTCGACAACTACTATTCGAAAGAATCCGACGGGGCGGTGCGCTGGGACGATCCGGACCTGGCGATTGATTGGGAGATCGACATCACAAGCGTGACACTGTCTGCCAAGGACTTGGGTGCGGCGAGGTTTTGCGATTTCGCTTCACCGTTTTGAAACATCCCTGCATTCCGCCCCCTCGCGCCAACTTTGCAGTTGGCAGGATTTCTCCAAGAAGCATTCAGTTCGTGTAGGGTGATTTTGAACCTGGGCGACCGAAAGCAAACTTGAGTTCAGAAACGATTAGCGCTTAGTCGGTTTGGATCAGGTAGTTAAGTCCTGCTCACGCCTAATTCGGCATGAGCTGAGATTGCAATCTGAACGCTATCGACACGAGGGGGGGGCTTCCCGAACCCAAACGGCACTTTCTGCGTGTTTCCGTTGCAGATGTAATGAGTGTGGTCGCTTGATATGCTACGTCAGAGCTTAAGCTTCTAATCCAGCACATTTGCAGGTTGTGGCGAATACTTCAGTTGATTAGAGATGATTGGTAAGCAGGCCGATAGCATCATCCCCGGAACGAAAGATCAGAGCATGGCAACCTCGTTCAAACAGCATATCAATCCACTGCCGCTCAGCGATCAGATCATCGAAGAGTTCAATGGTATGTTTGACTGGCACGCCGCTGCCGAGCTTCCGGATGGCCGTTTGCTTGGGCGGACCACCGCCGGTAAGCGACCTAATCCAAATCCGATTCCGGACCGTCGCATTCAGTTACTCAACGATTTTGTCAACTTGACCGACAAGTCGGTGCTCGAGATCGGGTGTTTTGAAGGTATACATACGGTTGGTTTGGGTATGTATTCCGCTGATGTCACAGCCATCGACGTGCGACCGGTCAATGTCATGAAAACGTTGGCTAGAATAAGTTTGCACGGGACGGATGCGCGAGCCTTCGTAGCTGATTGTGAGAAGATCGGAAAAGGGTTCGGCGACTTTGATGTCGTGTTCCATTTTGGCGTTCTGTATCACTTAATGCATCCCGTGCAGCACCTCGAAGGACTGGGTCAGATTTGCGAGTATATCTACTTGGATACCCACTACACACTCGACGGTGTTGTGGACACCACGTTCAACCATCAAGGCGAGACCTATCGAGGGAAATCCGTCGATGAGGGCGGCTGGAAGGATCCGTTTTCTGGGAAAGATTCAAAAGCTATACACTTGACCGCCGGAAGTCTGATGCTTGCGCTGGACAAAGCGGGTTTTCAGCACCGCCGGATTGTTCAAGTGCGAGATGAGCGAAATGGGCCGCGTATTCTTATTCTTGGGTCGAAGACAGAGAATTTGGACGATGTTCCGACGAAACCCATGGCTGAAACGCAGTTCTGAAGATATGGTCAAGCTAGTCGAAACTGGAGCGATCGCAGAAAAGCGCAACCGGTGAACCAGCTATGAATCTCTATGATCTGATTAAACGGAATGACAGATCGATAGACATACTGTCTGGCACGATCGAAATCGAACACAAAAAATTCGCTGGCCAGCATTTCCGTTGCGTGACGATGAGTTCAGGCAGTTCTTTTATTTTGCGTGACGCGCAAGGGATAGAAGTGGTTCGCGATCGTCTTAGCCGACCGCGATGGGGCATTGCCGGCGCGACGAAAGGCGCTCTGGGGCGTCTCCAAGTGACCGTCAGGGGCCGTGACCTGGCGGCCGTAGATCTCTTGCAAACGGTTGGAGATTTAAAAGATGGCTTTTTCCCTGTAGAACTTGCGCTTGAGTTGAGTGATTACCTGGGCGATAGGTATGACCTCGAATTCGAAGCTCCGCACAACGCCACCTCGATTGTGATTGGTCCACTCGTTTCGGCGAGGGACACCGTCCTCGAAACATTGGACGGAAGGGGCGTGGAGCTCGGCCCCGGTCTCAGTCCGGCAGTTCAGCCAAGCCGCAATATCGAGGTGACATATATCGAACAGACAGACCCCGCTGATTGGGCTGTTCTTTACAATGCCAAAGTTGAGAAGCCTAGCATTCCGGATGCCTTGCGAGCACTCTATCGGATCGACGATGCGACATCACCGAAGAATATTCCATCTCGCTCGCTCGATTTCGTGTTTTCCAATCACGTTTGTGAGCACTTTCCAAATTTTGGACAGGTCCTGAAGAATTGGTCGGCAACGCTTAACCTGGGAGGAGTGTTTTGCGGCGTCGTTCCTGATTGTAGGTATTCGTTCGACTATAGGCAGCGGCCGACAGGTCTGGAGGAAGTTGTTGAGTGGGAGCGCGCAGGTGGCTTCGAGATTCCTGATATTGCCTATGATCGATGGTGTAAGAACACTGAGCCGATGCATACAGCCGAAGCGCTGAAAAAGCGCGGATATTCGATCCATGTGAACTATTTCACGCCCGCAAGTTTAGCTGCGATCCTTCAGCATTATTGCGCGACCGGATACTTTAAGGGTTTCCAGATCTGGTGCCATCCCAACGGGCGCGACATTGGGTTTTCGATAGCGGCGTGAGGCAGTAGGCGGAGATTCCGTGTCGTATTGCTGAGCGAAGCAATGAGCGCCAGTCGGCAACAAATGAGCGAGAAAGAGGCAGGTGAATGCTAAGGGCAAGTGAATGGTTCCGGCGCTTCGATGCGTTGTCGAAGCCTTGGTTGATTGTAGGCAAAGGGCCGAGTTATCGAAAGTTGGCGAATGTGAATCTAGCTGAGCACAATGTGCTCGCACTGAACCACGTATCGCGGGACGTAAGATGCGATATTGCGCTTATGATGGACCTTGAGGTTGCCGAAGCGCTAGGTGAGGCACTCGCGAACAACGCTCGTTTCGTCTTTGTCCCGTGGCATCCACATAAGTCGAATGCGCCATCTGCCCGCACAGCCCTGGAGTATCTGGCGGATTACCCGATCCTTCGCCGGCTTGAATCAGAAGAGAGGCTGTTTGTGTTCAACGCGCAGACAGCTCGAAATTTTGATCCCCTGCCAGGCGAGCGGGTAACGGATATAAAATTCTTTTCCGCTGAGGCAGCGCTCAACGTCCTAGCCGACAATAGTGTGCGCAAAATTCGCACATTAGGCGTCGATGGAGGAAACAGCTACGCGGCTAAATTCGATGATCTCAACGATGAGACTCTTCTGGTAAATGGTCAGGCCAGTTTCGATCGGCAGTTCGAGCGTTTTTCGGCGACTCTTCGTAAGTACCCTGATCTTCATTTCGGGCCGCTGACCGCCCCCTCGCCAATACGAATCTTTATTGGCGCCGATCAAACGCAGTTGCTTGGGGCAAAGATCTTTGAGTTTTCGGTTCGGCAGCACGCATCGATGTCAGTGCGATGCGAAGTCATCAATAATGACGGTTTGCCAACACCGACTGATCCGAAGAAACGGGCACGGACGGGATTTTCGTTTTGTAGGTTCAAGATCCCCGAGCTTTGCGATTATCGCGGGCGGGGCATCTATGTGGATGCAGATATGCAGGTATTCACCGACATCAAGGACCTCTGGATGCGCGACTTTGACTCAGCCAGCCTCTTATATTCCGAATTGCCATATCAAGGGGATGGCAAGCGCATTCCTCAATTCAGTGTGATGTTGTTGAATTGCAGCCAACTCGATTGGAAAGCCAGAGAAATAGTCGCCTCCCTAGAGAGGGATGACATGGATTATGCAAAACTGATGTTCGAGTTTGCGATGATGCCCCCGGAGAAGAAGAAGGCATTGCTTGAATTTGAGTGGAACTCTCTGGAGCATTTCGAGGCAGGGAGGACAAAGCTAATCCACTATACAGACATGCCGACGCAACCTTGGGTCAGTCATGCCAACAAGAACGGCCATTTATGGTATAAAGCGCTTCGTGAAGCAGTCTCTCAAGGTTTCGTGACGATTGACGAGATTCATATGGAGATCGACAAGGGAAATGTTTCGCCCATGCTTCCAAAGTGGGCGGGGCTTCCAGAACCAAGGGATGCAACGCAATTGGCAGAGAAGTGGCAGCCACCTTATAAGCGGTTCGCTGCCAATTGATCTGTCATTGATAGTAAAGCGGACGGCCTTTCAGTGTCTCTTCGATGACGTAATCTTCGCGAAAGCGATCGACTGCTTCACCAAGAAGTGTGTGTACGAACATCTTTTGTGTTGATTCGTCAGTGCCTCCGCGGCTTTGGCCTGGGGGATGAGAAACGGTTAAATGGCCGAGGCAGATGTTTAGAAGGCCTTCAGCTGCGCAACGCGCCGCGAGTTCGACGTCGTTGTAGCCGACGGGAAAATGCAGCTCGTTCAGTCCATTCAAACTGAGATATCGCGCCTTTGACATAGCCGCGAACGCGAAAGTGTTTCCAAAAACGCGTCGAGCGAATGGTTGATATTCTGTTGGCTGAGTCATTTCCTCTACCGGGGAGTCGTAGAAGCTCTTTCGACTAAGTCTTTTGATGATGCCAACGCTGGCACTTGCTGACTTGGGATTGGTAATTCGCGTACCAACGGTTCCAATACCGTCTGCCATGGCCCAAGCGCAAAGATCGTCAAATATTCCGGGTGTTTCAATGACGCAGTCATTGTTCATGAAGACCAGGACTTCGTTCACAGCCGCTTCGGCTCCCATATTCATCTGGGCGCTATGATTGAACGCGCGAGGGTAGTCGATAACACGCACAGACAGATCTGGTATCGCGTTCAAACAAGACTCGATGGCTCGCATGGAACCGGCCGTTGAATTATTGTTTACTAGTATTACTTCGACGGGGAACTCGCGTGCATGACGTGCCACCGACAAGACAGCCTCAATGGTCATTTCCGGCTTGTCGCGAAAAGGAATAAGAACGGAAGCTCCGCTCGCCGGTTTCGTCGGCACTATATGATAAGGCGCAGGATCGGATGCGGTATGTTCAGAAAGCCGGAATTTTCCATCCTCTGAAAGCAAGGCATCGTAGGCCACCCGGTAGTCAAGAAACCATTCGGTGCTCGCGAGATGAAGGGTCGCTTTCCGGAAAATCATGTATTCGGGGTGGGCAATCATCTGGATTCCCCGGCGTCGCCTAAGCCAAATTTGAAAAAGATGCAGCCCATTGATGCGAAGCTCTCTGGGCAAATCACCGGGATAGGTGCTGATGCGTTCTCCGCGAACTGAAAATGCATTCCCTATGATCGGTATGTGATCGTGGGTAAGGCCTCCAGCATTGAGAATCTGTATCGCGCTTTCGCAGGTGCCTTCGGAGTATGCAACGTGCCCGAACGTTACGACGTCGTACGAACCGCTGTAGACAGATACAACCGACGCAAGGGACGGATCCAATACCTCCCCACTTCGCACGAAGAAACACATTTCATGAGGTTCTATGGCACTTCTCAGGGCGTCTCCATCGCGCACTAGCGTCCAAGGCAGAACATTCCCACTCGATTTTACGGCAGATGCGCATTCGTTTGAGGTTACTTCGTTGCTTAGAAACAGAATGCGACAATTAGGATGCGACTGAAAAGTTAAGCTTAGTAGCGTTTGCTTTAAGTCACTAGAATCTGCTTTGTCTGCTGCCAAAATGAAGCAAACTGCAGGTGGCGCCTTGCTACTACGTGCTTCGTAGAGTCCGCGCTCGATTTTCAATTTCGAAACGAGACGTTCGAATGGAATGCCCAGCATCTTCGCCCGATTGGGTAGCGATTTGAGTTGTGAGATCTGGTCTGGTGAGGAGAGGTATGGGCCGACCTTGTCTGGCTGAACCGCCTTGTTGGGTGCGTGTTTTTTGGAGAGCGAAACGCCAGGCAAAGCGCCAAGATGTTCGGTGACTCTGAGGTTTTTGCTCAGGACCATTTCAATGGCGGAGCGCCATTGCTGCGCGATTGCATCATTGCTGCATCGATCGGATACATAGGCTGATCCGGCAATCATGCGCTCAACTAATACAGGAGCACATCCTATAACGTCTGCGAGTCCGCGGGCCCAGTTGTCAACGTAGGCAAACTCGGAGAAGGGCTCATAAGCGGGAATGTGGTCGGCTATAACTGGAATACCGAAACGCAATGCTGTCGCAACGCGGTTGTTGGATTTTGAATATGAGAATGGTGTCGGTGTGATAGGTAATACAACAACATCGGTCATCGAAAGCTGGTCGCAGAATTGATCTTGATCCCAGTCGAGATAGCGAGACGGTATGCCGATCGATTTGGCAACGCGTTCATAGGCCTCTCGGCTGTTAGACATGACGGTCAAAAAAGAATGTGGTGGCAATCTGCTGCCGGCCAAGTTGGCTGACAACCTGGAAAGGTCGGCTAGCCCAGACTCCGCATTTGGTGAACCGTGCGATCCAAACCAGAATAATCGTAGTCGTTCGTTCGGGTTGCTGCGAAGCTTTCCGCGCACAACGTCGAGTTCTTCGACGGCGTCCTCAACAACTATAACCGGACTGTGGCAAGACGGCCGATCGCGAATGATCTTGGCTAGGTACGCGCTACATGCTGTCACCAGATCGACTTCGCCAAGCATACGATCAAGCGCCGTTTCAGCTTGGTTGTATGATTTCAATTGGTGCGGATTGTAGAAGTGATTGTCCGATAGATCTAATATCACGCGTTGGCCATTAGCGCGGCAGTGCTTTGCAAGTTTCTGGTTCGATTCATCGTAGAGCTTTGAGAAGATTACTACGTCGTACTTGGCAGCGTGGCGCGGTTCAAACAGCTCTATCGGAAACCCTTGCAATTGCAGAGCGCGCATAGGGGACATACACCGGAACCTGACCGACGCAATTTTGTTATCCGTGGATTTTGGTTTCCACCCAATCAGCATATGAGTCTAGTCTCTCGAGTTAAAGGCCAGCTGTTCCGCCGGCGGGTTCAGACGGCGTCGGCACGAGCGCCTTTTGAATATTGATGTTTTTGCCCCGGGGTGAGGCGAGTAAGGACAATGGACCGATTTCGGCGAGCTCTACCGTTCGTATTTTTCGAGACTGTGCCGAATAGATGCGCCAGCAAAAGCGCTTACACGCTCAGGGCGGGTTGCGACGATAAGTTCTCGATAAAATCTCCAGCAATGATCCAAGCCTCCTGCGGCGACGATTTCACCCCCTTCAATTACGATCGCTCGGTTGCAGAACCGTTTCATTAGTTGTTCTGAATGCGTCGTCAAAACCATGATATTGGCTTGGTCTAACATGCTGCGCAAACGTTCATCAGCGCTCTCGATGAACATGGCGTCGCCGACCCCAATCCACTCGTCGAACAGCAGGATGTTGGGACGAATGCTCGTGCAAATGCCGAACGCTAACCTCACAATCATTCCGCTTGAGTAGGTATGAAGGGGCAGATTGATCGCTTCGCCAAGTCCGGAAAATTCAAGAATTTCGGGAACTGCGCGTTTCACTTCGCTCCTGGACATGCCGAGCAACATGCCGCGAAGGAAGATGTTTTCGTACCCCGTCGCAGCCTTTTCGAAACCCGCTGAAGCAGATAAAATCGAAGCGAGCGTACCTTGGCTCCAGATGCGGCCGCTTGTCGGCCTGAGAACGCCCGCCATAACGCGCAACAAAGTAGACTTACCCGACCCATTGCGTCCGATAATCCCGAGTCGTTCACCGTCCCGCACCGTTAGACTGATCTGGCTAAGGACTCTTCGACCAGAGTAATTGGCGATCTTTGACACACGACCGCGCCGAGGAAAAATCAGTGAGAGATTTTCTAGTGCGATCATTTGGCTCATGTCATTTAAACTCTCAACAACAAGCCACGTGAAAGTCTGTGATACAGCACAAAGGCAAAAGTCCAGCTGATCACGAACAAGGCCAGCATGTAGCCAAACGAAAATGCAACGCCGCTCAACTCCAGAACCGGCCCCCGAACTACATTGATGGCGTGGTGTAGTGGGTTCAACATCAACACCATATCGAGACCCGACCGATCTTCAGCGACCCAGATTATGGGTGTTAGGAAGAACATGAAACGCATGACTGCCGAAAGCAATTCAGCTAAGTCTGCAATATATACGCAGATGATGGCTAGAATCACCGCCAAACCTGAAAACGTCAATACACAGAGGATGAAGCCTGGCACCAATAACAATAATTCGGCCGAAAGGTCCGGCGGATAAAGCAAGAGCGCAAGAGCTATGGTCGGCAACGCAAACAGCGCTGTCAGACATTGTTTAGCGACGGAAACGAAAGGAAGCATGGTCAGCGGAATGCGATTTTGAAGTGCGAAATTGCCCCCGTCAGAAATTGCTCTTGATGAGTCAAGCATCGTAACGGTGATCATCTGGAAGACAAAATACCCCAAAGCCACGTACGGGACAAAGTCTTGGCGGTCCAACTTGAAAACGACGCCCCATAGTAGGGCGATCCCGAATACGAAAAGTGCGAAGCCCAACACATTCCAAAGGACGCCGAGTAGCGCATTGCGCGTCTTCGTGGCGATCTTAAAATAAGCGAGCGACCATATCAGGTCGCTGCGTCGGATACTTTCAAGCACGTCTGCGATCAAGCCAGTCGTTTCGTGCGTTCGTATTGTTCGCATGTCTACGTTTCTCTCGCGTCCGTTTCCAAATAGCCCGATATTTAACTCGGTGAAGCACTGATTGGGTTTTCAATCAGGATTTCGGTGGCTTCGAACGAAACCTGTTTCATGTGCCCACTACAGAAGCTTCCGTAGACGACATTTCAACATAGCCGATAATTGCGTCGAACTGGGGTGCAGCGACTTCAAATCTCTGGCTTTCTTCACCCAAAACCTCAGGGAGCCGGATGTCGAAGCCGTGATAGCCGTCGCCGATCTTGTTTGCGATCAAATCTTGACGTGCCAAGTCGGCGACGCCTTCAGCCATATTTATGCCCTCCTTTCTTATCACGATATAAAGCCTCTCTTCGCTCAAGGTGCGCTTTGCCCAGCCGCGTATGACACCTGGTTTTTGCACCCGGTTCAGGTGTCCCTTGACTTCCAACGCCTTCTCAAGGGCTCGGGCTCGCCGCGGTCCTCTGTCATCGATATACTGCGTAGCAACCTTAAGGATGGCATCCGACACGTCGGCGTTTAAGAATGTCGCAAGTTCACGCGTCACAAGGTCTGGAAAAGTACGAGCTCGCGAGGCTGAGAGAAACATGACCGGAATTTTTAGTTTAGTGGCGTTCTTGATGGCATGAGCAGTTGCGTTCGCAGCCGAAAGCAATGTCTGCCTAACATCTGAAACAGATCTCTCATGCTCCAGATTGATCGCGAGTGCGGCTGAATCTTCAAGGACGAAAATGGCGGCCATGCTTGCCGCCTTTGAAACTGCCTTGGTCACTGGCGCCGATATGTTGGTACAAATCAAACCTGGTGACTGCGACTTGTATATCTCTGTAATCGTTCTGGCCACATGAACGTCGGCACCGTTGACATTTTGGGCCGCTTGTCCTCGAATTAGGCTTACCGCTTCTGCAATATGGCTGGCACAATAGGTACCGTGAACCGAAAAGATGACCACGAGACGGGGAGTTTCAGCGCTGGGAGACCAATGCAAACGAATGAGCCCAATGTTCCCGCTAAGGGAGAGATCGGTCTGTACTACACTGCCGCTTTGCGGCAAGTTTTCGATAGTGGGGGCCATGCGGAGAGCTCCGAATAATCAATATCAGTTCGTACAAGAGCGTATTCTCTGGGCGTGCTTTCATCAACTCGGTAATAACCGTTGAGGCGTGTGGGCCTAAAGTGACAGCCCAGCGTATCCCTAAAGCAGAAATTTCCGACGGGCCGGCATGGCACGGCTTTCTGGCAGTCGAACAGATGGTGCCCGGCCTTCCCTCGCCCCGAAACGCACAAAATGTTCTTCCGCAGTCCATTTCGACGACGCGACATCGGGATACTGCTGCAGGTACCAACTAGAATCGACTAAATTCAATTGCTTGACCAAGTCGACAAGATTTCTCGCGCGGTGCGCGTGGATGACAGGGTATCTAACGCCAGAAAAGAGAGCCTTAAGAAGCTCGATCGTCAGCTTGTCGTCTATCTCGCGGCGTGTCGGTGCAGAAGCTGCGCGCTTTAAGGCCTTGATCTCTTGGTCAAGCTTAGAGATTTGGGCGTTCCTATCGGAGGCCAATTTTGAAAGCCGTCGCATGCGTCCTTCAGCGTCGTCGAGCTGTCCCGAAACCTTGACGGCGCGCGCAGAGAGCGCTCGATTTTCGTGTTCAGTATTTTGCAGCTTTAATTGCAATTCTTCCGCG
>ERZ888423.3310-NODE-3310-length-10784-cov-10.718706_pt1 | contig 10784 bp, 10 predicted proteins | sample MGYA00520523_ERZ888423 | MGnify/ENA primary metagenome ERZ888423 (study PRJEB32303, sample SAMEA104408611) | aquatic metagenome | biome: Brackish water; feature: Pelagic; material: water | place: Baltic Sea | collected 2014-06-08T10:24:00 | depth 30,27 m ...
GGAAAAGAGTATTCTATTGATGCACCAGAGGAAATACCACTTTTATGGGCAATTAGAGATATTGTTGGTTTGATAGGCACTAAATTCGGATGTGGTGTTGCGCAATGTGGTGCATGTTCTATTTTGGTTGATGGAATTTTGGTTAAATCTTGTAGTATACCACTTTCGTTTGGAATTGGCAAAGAAATTACAACTATCGAAGGTACTTCAGAAAATTTAGAATTTTTACGAAAGGCTTGGCATGAAGGAAATGTGCCTCAATGTGGGTATTGTCAATCAGGACAATTGATTGCGGCAACTGCATTGCTAGATCAAATTAGCAATCCAACAGATCAAGAAATTGAGGATGCAATGAGTTCAAATATCTGTAGATGCGGAACGTATGTTCGAATTAAAAAAGCAATTCACAAAGCTGTTGCCCTAAAAAATAATTAAGATGAGTACTATTCAAAAAATAAATCGCAGAGATTTTGTCAAGATTTTTGGATTGACTTCCACAGGAATTATTCTGGGTTGCAGCATTTCATCTGACAATAAAAATTTTATTCCAACTATTGATGGAAATACTTTTTCACCCAATTTATTTATTGAAATTCATAAAGATGGAAAAATTATTTTGATTTCATCTCGTTCAGAAATGGGTCAAGGAATCAAAACTTCGTTGACTTCAGCAATTGCAGATGAATTGGAAGCAGATTGGAGTTATATTTTTGTAAAACAAGCAATGGGTCATGAAAAATATGGCAATCAAAACACAGATGGTTCAAGAAGTGTAAGAACAATTTTGGAGCCAATGAGAAAAATGGGTGCAGCTGCAAAAATGATGTTAATTTCTACAGCAGCAAAAAAATGGAATATTTGTGAAAGGGATTGTAGAGCTGAAAACCATTATGTTATCAATACCAAAACCAATGAAAAGATTTTTTATGGAGATTTAGTTGAGTTGGCTTCAAAAGTTGAAATTCCTGCAGATGAAACTATCAAACTGAAAAAAGTTGCCGATTTTAAATACATTGGAAAAACACTAAAAAGTATTGATTTAACTGATTTTACACATGGAACAGCCAAATACGGAATGGATATTCGAATTCCGAATATGAAATTTGCAGCAATTGCAAGATGTCCTGTGACTTTTGGAACGGTAAAAAGTGTTGAAAGCTCAAATGCTGAAAAAATTTTAGGTGTAGAAAAAGTGATTCAATTGGATAGAATTGTGCCTCCAGTTGGACAGTTTTTTGGTGCTTTAGGAGGTGTTGCAGTCATCGCAAACAATACTTGGTCAGCTTTTCAAGGTAAATTAAGTTTATATATTGAATGGAATTATGGAGAAAATCAGACTTTTGATACCAAAAAATTCAAAGAAGTCTTAACGAAAAGAGTTCATGAAAAAGGAAAATTAGTTCCAGGAAGTAAAGGAAATATAACAAAAGCTTTTGATGACGCTTCAAAAGTCATCGAAGCTTCGTATCATGTGCCTTTTTTGGTGCACACACCTATGGAAGTTCCGAATGCAACTGCTTGGTTTCAAGAGGATAAAGTGGAAGTTTGGGCGCCTTTGCAAGATCCTCAAACTGCGAGAGCAGAAATTGCCCATTTTTTTGAAATTCCAATTGAAAAGATTACTGTAAATGTCACTTTTTTAGGGGGAGGTTTTGGAAGGAAATCAAAATCAGATTTTGTGGTAGAAGCTGTCGCTTTGTCAAAAAAAATAAATGCACCAGTTCAAGTAGTTTGGACGCGTGAAGATGATGTAAAACACAGTTTTTATCATGCCACCAGTGTGCAATATTTGAAAGGAAGTATTGATAAAAATGGTTTAGTTTCAGGTTGGTTGCAACGTGTTGCAATGCCTTCTATAGTTTCTTCTTTCAAACCAATGTCTGATTATGCTTCTGGATTTGAATTAGGCCAAGGTTTTACAAATAACCCATATCTTATTGAAAACTTCAGACTAGAAAATGTAAAAGCTGAAGCAAAATTGAGAATTGGTTGGATGCGATCTGTAGTGCATATTCATAGTGGATTTGCGAATAATTCTTTTGTAGATGAATTGGCTTTTGCTGCGCAAAAAGATCCCGTTCAATTTCATTTGGATTTGATTGGAGATGATCGAATTATTGAAGGGAAATCAAATCACCCTTATGATTCAAAACGCATGAAAAATGTGTTGAATGACACAGCCAAAAATGCAAAATGGGGCAGAAAACTTCCTGAAAATCATGGGATTGGAATTGCCATTCATTATAGTTTTTATAGTTATGTTGCCACTGCAGTTGAGGTTTCTTTAATCAACAATAAAGTGAAAGTGGAACATATTTGGACAACCATAGATTGTGGTTTGGTACTCAATAAAGACAACGTTATCAATCAGTTAGAAGGAGCTGCAATTTTTGGAATGTCATTGGCATTATTTGGAAAAATCACCACAAAAGAAGGTGCTGTTGAGCAAAATAATTTTTTTGATTATCCAATGACAAGAATGAAACATGCACCAAAAATTACGGTACATATTATTGATAATATGAATAAGCCTCCAACTGGAGTTGGTGAACCTGGCGTTCCTTTAATTGCTCCAGCGATTTGCAATGCCATTTTTAACGCTACAGGAATAAGAATTAGGCAAATTCCTCTAATTGATCAAGGTTTTGATTTTGAATAAAAAAAGGATTATTAAATAGTTGGTGATTTTTTTAAAATGTTTTTAGATAACTATCAAAAACCATTTTTATGTTTGAATACGTGTTGTTCATTAATTCGTTGATTTCATTTTTGTTTCTGAAACCTACATCTGTAATTCCCTCTTCTAGTTGAGGTCTAGGATTTTTTGAATCATTTGTATTCATTAAAAACCAATGAGTTTCTTTTAATTTGATGCCATTCAAAAAATAAATATGGTAAGTTACGGTCAATTTTTCAATTATTGATAATTTCTGAATACCACATTCTTCTTCAACTTCTCTAACTGCCGCATTTTCAATACTTTCTTTTTTTTCAACATGCCCTTTTGGCAAGTCCCATTTTCCATTTCTATAAATAAATAATATCTCATTTTGGGAGTTGATAACCAAACCACCGGCAGCTTGCAAAACATCAAAATTTGTCAAAAATGATTTCCAATCTTTTTCTAAATTATTTGAAATCAGATTAATACCGTTTAAAACCTGATTTTGTAGCTTATGAATAATTTCGTCAATAACTACTGATTTAAAAAACAAGCTTGTATAATTCAACTCTTTCTTTTTAGAAGATGTGATAATTATTGGGGTATCATTTATAAAAACTTTATACATTTGCAATATGATTATGAACAAAGATACAGCAAAAAAAACAGCCGAACTTTTACTGCAAATTAAAGCAATAAAATTGAATCCAAACAAACCTTTTACATGGGCTTCTGGCTGGAAATCTCCCATTTATTGTGATAATAGACTTACGCTTTCTTATCCTTCTGTTCGTGTTTTTTTGAAGGAAGAAATCTCTAAAATTGTTGAATTACAGTATGGAAAACCTGATGTGATTGCAGGAGTTGCCACTGGAGCAATTGCCATGGGTGTCTTGGTTGCGCAGCAATTGGGCGTCCCTTTTATCTATGTTAGGCCAGAGCCAAAAAAACATGGAAGACAAAATCAAATAGAAGGTCATCTTGAAAAAGGTCAAAATGTTGTAGTTATAGAAGATTTGATTAGTACTGGAAATAGTAGTTTGCAAGCTGTTGAAACACTAAAAGAAGCTGGAGCAGTAATCAAAGGAATGGTTGCGATTTTTACCTATGGATTTGATGTTGCTACTAAAAATTTTACAGATAAAAATATAAATTTGGTTACATTGAGTAACTATCAATATTTATTAGAACAAGCTTTGGATAGTAATTATATCAATGAAAATGAATTAGTTACATTAAAAGAATGGAGTGCAAAGCCAAGTGAGTGGAAAAATAAAACGGAATCATTATGAATATTAGTGGCAATAAAATAATTGTAAAAAAAGCTCAAAAAGAGTTGTTTGATTTTTTATCGGATTTAAAAAATTTCGAAAAATTAATGCCAGAATCTATTCAGAAATTTGAAGTTGAGGGTGATTCTTTTATTTTTGGTTTGAAAGGAATGCCAGAAATTCGTTTGGTTTTAAAAGAGAAAATTCCGTTTTCAAATATTACTCTTGGAGCTGCAAGTAGCAAATTAGATTTTCAATTGGTTGCTGATATTACTGCCATTGATGCCAATTCGTGCGAAGCGCAACTAAATTTTAATGGAGAATTTAATGCGATGATGGCAATGATGGTGAAAAAACCTTTGACTACTTTTATGGAAACATTAACTGAAAATATGGAGAAACTTTAAGCGAAAGAAATTTCCTTCACTCCAAATTCCTTGAAAGTTTCATTTTCAAGCTCAATCATAATATTCCCTGATTCAGAAATTCCTCTAATAATTCCTAGAAATAGTTGGTTATCAGTGTCTTTAAACATCATCGCTTTGTGAATTTGATACAATACTTTTAGATAACTATCTTCCAATAATTCATATTTCTTTTCCGATAAAAGCTGCAAGTGATTTTTCAATTCCAAGCAGATTTCATGTAATAAAATATCCAAGTCAACATCTGATTGAAGTAGGTTTTTTAAAGAAGTAATATTTTTTATCGTTTCAGAAAATGTAACCTGATTTACATTGATCCCAATTCCAACGATGGAATTTTGAATGTAATTTTTTTGAATGGAGTTTTCAATCAAAATGCCACATAACTTTTTATTTACTGACACAATGTCATTGGGCCATTTGATAGCCAAATTTGGTATTTTTTTATCTTTTAAAACCGTATAAATTGCCAAACTAACAGCATAATTCAAGAACTTTTGATCACTGATTTTCAGTCTTAAATCACTCAAATAAACACTAAAAGTAAGGTTTTTAGAAGGTTCAGAAAACCATATACTTTCTTGCTGTCCTCTTCCATTTGTTTGGTTTTCAGTAACCACTAATGTAAAGTTTTCGAGAAGAGAATTTTTAGACAACTTTTTTAGAAAAGTATTTGTAGAGTTAATGGCATTAAGTTTGATTAATTTCAATTGTTAAATAAAGTGTAAAGTAGTTCAAAATTAAGCAAATTTGTCGCAAAAAAATAATAACTTTGTGCAAAATTTTAGTAAAAAATTAATGACAAAAAAACAAGTAAGCGCTGACGAATTAATCGCAGTAATTATCAAAGGAATTGATGATGTGAAAGGTGAGAATATACAATTATTAGATTTAAGAGAATTAGAAAATACTGTTTGTGATTATTTTATAATTTGTTCAGGTAATTCAAATACACAAGTGAATGCAATTTCAGGTTCTGTTCAAAAAGTAGTAAGTAAAGAAATTAAAGACAAACCGTGGCATATTGAAGGCGAAATGAATGCGGAGTGGGTTTTGATGGACTACGTTAATGTTGTTGTGCATGTTTTTCAAAAGCACGTGAGGGAGTTTTATGATATAGAAAGCCTTTGGGGTGATGCAAAAATTACCCAAATAAGTCAAGTTTAATTTTATTGTTTAAGAAAATACATGAGCGATTCAAATAAAGATAACAAGCCTAACATTCCTAAATTTAAATTTAGTTCGTATTGGATTTATGGTGCAGTTATAATTGCTATAATAGCAATTCAATTTTTTAATAGTGGAGATTTAGCATCAAATACGATTTCTAAAAATAAATTTGAAGAATATTTAAAAGATAATGATATAAAAGAAGTTTTTATTATTAATAAAGATATTGCTCAAATTTATTTGACCAAAGAAGCCCTAGATAAAGAAAAGCACAAAAAAGCAACATCTTCAACATTTTACAGGCCAGGAGCTCCTGTTTATGAGTATAATTTTGGAGATTTAAAAAACTTTGAGGATAGTATTTCAAGGGCAAAGCAAGAAAATCCTAGCTTAATTATTGACACAAGAAATAAAGAAAAAACAAGTTTTTTTGATATGATTATTGGTTTTTTACCTTTCATCATTTTAATTGCAATTTGGTTATTTTTTATGAGAAGAATGTCTGGAGCAGGTGGTGGTTCAGGCGGTGGTGGTCAAATTTTTAGTATCGGAAAATCCAAAGCTAAATTATTTGATAAAGATACCAAAGTAAAAACGACTTTCGAAAATGTAGCTGGATTAGAAGGCGCAAAAGAAGAGGTTCAAGAAATTGTTGATTTCTTAAAAAGTCCAGAAAAATATACTTCTTTAGGAGGAAAAATTCCAAAGGGAGCTTTACTTGTAGGACCCCCAGGAACAGGAAAAACCTTATTAGCAAAAGCTGTTGCCGGTGAAGCAGGAGTTCCATTCTTTTCTCTTTCAGGTTCTGATTTTGTAGAAATGTTTGTTGGAGTTGGTGCATCAAGAGTGCGTGATTTATTCAAACAAGCAGCTCAAAAATCTCCGTCAATTATTTTCATTGATGAGATTGATGCCATTGGAAGAGCTCGAGGAAAAAATAGCATGACTGGTGGAAATGACGAACGTGAAAATACATTAAATCAGTTGCTAACTGAAATGGACGGTTTTGGTACTGATGTCAATGTTATTGTTTTGGCAGCCACAAACAGAGCAGATGTTTTAGACAAAGCTTTGATGCGTGCAGGACGTTTTGATCGTCAAATTTATGTTGATTTACCAGATATTCGTGAAAGAAATGAAATTTTTCATGTGCACATCAAACCATTGAAATTAGCAGATGATGTAAATATTGATTTTTTAGCGCAACAAACACCAGGTTTTTCTGGTGCAGATATTGCAAATATGTGTAATGAAGCTGCATTAATTGCAGCTAGAACTGGAAAAAAAGCAATACAACAACAAGATTTTTTAGATGCAGTTGACAGAATTGTTGGTGGTTTGGAAAAGAAAAACAAAGTAATTACTCAAAAAGAAAAGAAAGTAATCGCTTTTCATGAAGCTGGACATGCGACCATAAGTTGGATGCTAGAACACGCAGCACCTTTAGTAAAAGTAACGATTGTTCCAAGAGGGCAATCTTTAGGAGCAGCTTGGTATTTACCTGCTGAGAGAATGATTGTTCAAACTGATCAAATGTTGGATGAAATGTGTGCTACATTAGGTGGAAGAGCAGCTGAAAAAATTATTTTTGATAAAATATCTACTGGAGCTTTAAGCGATTTAGAAAAAGTAACTAAACAAGCAAGAGCTATGGTAACTGTGTATGGATTGAATGATGAATTAGGAAATATTACTTATTATGATTCTTCAGGAAATGATGCTTTTGTAAAACCTTACAGTGAAGAAACAGGAAGGAAAATTGATTTTGAGATTTCAAAAATGATTGAAATTCAATATCAAAGAGCCTTAAAAATTTTGGACGAGAATAGGGAAAAATTAACTACATTAGCAGAATTATTATTAGAAAAAGAAGTTATTTTTAAGGATGATCTACTTAAAATTTTTGGTGAAAGACCTTTTGAAGTTGAGGAACCAGAGACAAGAAAAAAAGTAATAGAGATTCCTGTAGTAAAAGAAATCATAGAAGAATAATTTTTATAATGAATTTTTTAAAGAAACTTTTTAACCTTTCAAGTCAAGAAGAACCTGTTGTTGAAAATCAACCAGTAAACCTGTCTATGGATGATTTATTTGTTCATAATTTTTTAAAAAAAGAAGGTAAGTTTTTATATTGCGCTAAAATTTTCGAGGTTATTGAAAATTTAAAAAATATATTGTCAGAAAATAATTGGAATGAATTGCTTCTGTTGAATAAAAATTTAGAAAATTTTTTAACAGAGGAAGTAGCAAAAATTACAACAAAATTTTCTGATGAAACTCCAATTTTTACAACTTGTGAGCATCTTATTGCTGATAATGGTGAAATCTTGTTTTCATCAAATCAAATAGGTAGTAAAAGACTTGCTGATTTTCCAAAGAATTTTATTGTTTATGCAACTACAAGTCAAATTGTTAAAAATTCAGGACAAGGTTTGACAGGCATAAAAATGAATCATAAACTTAATTTGCCAACCAATATTTCGGCTATCAAAAATTATAATATCAATATTGTTGATGATAATTTTTTAAACTACGGTAACAATAATTCAAAAAACTTATATTTGCTGCTTTTAGAAGATTTGTGATATGAGTAACCTTTTTAGAAGGAGTTTTTCTGGAGTTATTTATGGGGGTTTATTCCTCTTTTCGATTCTTTTTTCTCAAGAATCTTATTTGGGTTTAATTACTTTATTTGGTTTTTTGTGTTTGTGGGAATTTTCGAAAATTATCCAATTAAAAATTCTTGCACCTTATATTTTTTTTGCAGCAACTTTGTTTTTGATTTACAAAAGACAAGATAGTTTTGCAATAATTGGCATTCTAATGATAACCCTAATTTCATCGTTATTTTTTATTTATCAATTATTTGCTAAAAAGGCGATTTTGTATGAAAATGAAAGAGCCAAACTTGGAATCACAATTCGATATATTATTTTTTCTTTTTCTTTTTTGTTATTATTACCCTTTTCTGAAGATGAGTTTCACCCATATTTAATAATTAGTATATTGTCAATTATTTGGGTGAATGATACTTTTGCATTTTTTGTGGGAAAAAATCTCGGAAAAAGAAAACTTTTTCCTTCGGTCTCACCAAATAAAACTGTTGAAGGTTTTTTTGGGGGCTTAATATTTTCAGTGATTACAGCTTTTGTAATTACTAATTTTTATCTGCATTTTTCTTTGATTGATTGGATTATAATCTCCTTGATTGTTTCAATTACAGGAACAATTGGAGATTTGGTTGTTTCCAAATTTAAACGACAAGCAAATTTAAAAGACAGTGGCAATTTAATGCCTGGCCATGGAGGAATTTTAGACAGATTGGATAGCTTGTTGTTTGCTTCACCATTTGTATATTTGTACATTAACTTTATAATTTAAGAATGATTCGTTTTCACAAAGAGGGATATAAAATTATATCTATCACTTTCATATTTTCGATATCTATTATTTTACTTGTAGAAAGATTTTTTGATGCTATTTTAGCTATTAAAATTATACAGATTTTAACACTTGTTTTTATGGTTTTAATCTTACAATTTTTTAGAAATCCAAAGAGAAATACCATTCTAAATGACAATCAGATTATCGCCTCAGTTGATGGGAAAGTAGTTGTGATTGAAGAAGTTGAAGAGACTGAATTTTTTAAAGATAAAAGAATTCAAGTTTCTATTTTTATGTCCCCAATAAACGTTCATGTCACAAGATATGCCATGAGTGGAGAAATAAAGTACAGTAAATATCATCCAGGAAAATATTTAGTTGCTTGGCACCCGAAGGCATCAACCGAGAATGAAAGAACTACAGTTGTGATTGAAAATAATTCTTTTGGAAAAATTTTGTACAGACAAATTGCTGGAGCTTTGGCAAAAAGAATTGTAAATTATGCCAAAGTAGGAGATACTGTTTTGCAAGGAACGGATGCTGGATTTATAAAATTCGGATCAAGAGTTGATGTTTTTTTGCCAATAGGAACAAAAATTAATGTGAAATTAGGAGAAAAAGTTGTTGGAGGTGTCAAAGTCATTGCTGAAAAATAAGAAAGTTTTAATGGATTTAGATGCTCAATTTCAAGAGACTTTTCAAAAAATATCTATACTCAAAATAAGTAGTTGCATCAGATGTAATGCTTAAATTTTATGCTTTCTCCAAAAAAGTATATTTTGCAAATAATTTATCACTAAAAAATCTTTAAGACTTAAGAAATGGTTTTAAGTTTAACGCTTGGATGAAATTAAAAGAGATGTCACCTGAAGAAGTTAAAAAAAAATACATAGCACTATCAAATAAAATACTATAAAAAAAAGTAAAAAAGAAGTTTTATTTAGTGTTTATTTTTGAGAATTCAAACTCAAATATTATCCCAAAAATGAATAGTTTTTATTAAAAAATCAGATTTTTAAAATTTAAAACTATCAAGTGCTTTTTCAAGTGTTTTAAATCGAAAAGAAAAACCACTCATTTCGATTTTTTTTGACGAGATTTTACTTCCTCCTAATAAAATAATTGACATTTCACCAAAAGCCAATTTTAATAAAAAACTTGGTAATGGAATACCTATAAATGGTTTTTTGATGCTTTTTGCCAAAGCTTTTGAAAATGAAAAACTTGTTTGATGTTCTGGAGCAACTGCGTTATATATTCCTATTAAGTTTCCTTCAATTGCTTTTAAGTACATTTCACACAAATCATCAATATGAATCCATGCTAAATACTGCTTTCCTGAACCTAAAGGGGTAACAATAGGTGTTCTCATTTTTTCTAACGCTCCTCTATTTTCTGACAAAACAATTCCTGTTCTTAAAATCGTAACAGGGATCTTTTCTTTTTCAAATTGCAAAGCAGTAGTTTCCCATTTTTCGCAAATTGATGCAATAAAATCTCCCCCTAGCGCAGCTGTTTCTTCAAATATTCTATCAGAAGTTATAGCACCATAATATCCAATTCCTGAGGCAGAAATAAATCCTTTCAATGGAATTTTTAATTCTTTTACTTTTTGAAAAAGCAAGTTTGCAGATTTTACCCTACTATCAATCAGTATTTTTTTTCTTTCTGAAGTCCAACGCTCATCAGCAATTCCTGCGCCAGCCATATGAATGATAAAATCAACGTTATCAAATGCTTTTGCATCGATAGTATTTTTTGAAATATTCCATTCAAATTCATTTTTCTCAGTTGGAGATCTACTTAAAATAACTACCTCATGATTTTTTTCAATCAATAACTTTGTGAGTTTTGTTCCAATCAAACCTTTTC
>ERZ888423.3315-NODE-3315-length-10771-cov-11.358809_pt1 | contig 10771 bp, 10 predicted proteins | sample MGYA00520523_ERZ888423 | MGnify/ENA primary metagenome ERZ888423 (study PRJEB32303, sample SAMEA104408611) | aquatic metagenome | biome: Brackish water; feature: Pelagic; material: water | place: Baltic Sea | collected 2014-06-08T10:24:00 | depth 30,27 m ...
CAATTGATGTTGTGATTTTTATTCTTAAGCATCCTTTTTTCAAATTGGCTACAACTTGTTTATAACAACTGCTTTTCTACACATATCTACCCTATTAGGTCGTATATGTGTGATAAATGTTAAAATTACTGTGTTTTATTTATATGGCCAAATCATCTATGGGACTTCTTATTTCGCTCCATTTTATGCTGTTTACATGGGTATATTTTTTTGCGGTCTTACTGAATAGAGCATCGGCGGACTTGCCGAGTTGAATCAACTCCTCCTCATAGGAAAAACGGAGCAGCAGCATTTCCTGCTCCCAATGTACTGTCCTCTTCAGTACCATGGTTTTTGACAACATAGGTAAAGCATTAAATGCTTGCATAGGGGTTCCCATTTCCTCCCGCAAATTCAACGAAGCTGCCCCTGCTGCTTCCTAACCCTGATGGCAGCCGGTAGCGCCCCGGTTGTGCGTGGCTATCATTTACAAAGGATCATCACGTTGGTGAATAGTGCTGCTTCGCGTGCACCAGCGGGGCCTAAAGGCGTACAGCAGGAAAGGTGTGCCTGGTGGCTGTGCCCCTGCGCGTTGCAAATGCTCCTCCCGCTGTTGTTGTTAGTATATCCGTATTGCTTAATACAGCCGGCTGCGCAATAAGCGGTGGAAATGGTAGACGCCCTGCTCCATGGAGGGAGCATAACGGCCACTGTGGTAAAGGCGGGATGCCGTGCCTCGGTGTACGCGCTCTACCACCCATTCGTCTTCGAGCTCTACGGTGTCGAGGTCGCTGCCTGCCCCCTGCCCCAGCAGCTCCGGATCGCTGACATAGGTAAGGAAGCGCACGCGGGTGCGGTCGGGGCCCTGCGGCTCCACTACATTCACGGATATGCCCCAGGGATAGACGTTGAGCATGAGGTTGGGAAAGACCCAGCAATAATAGGCGGCTACGCGCTTGCCGTAATCGGGAGCATCGGCGGGTAGATCGAAGGCGGGCTCCTTGCTGCCGGCAATGCCCAGCTGGAGATTGCAGTGGTCGAAAATATGGGTTTCGTACTGCCCGAAGTCGAGCACCTTATTGAGGCCCTGGTGTACAAAGGGTATGTGCAGTCCTTCCAGGTAGTTCTCGCAGTACAGCGCCCAGTGGGCCTGCACATCGTAGGTCTTGGAAAGGTCAGCACGGAGCTGCAGCTGGTGGAAGGGGAACCAGTACAGCCGGTCCTGCAGGGGTTGCAGGATGGCAGCGAGGTCGAGGTCGGGCGCTACAGCACCGAACAACAACCCGTTCCAGTTGGCGGTGGCTGCTCTGCGCAGGTTGTCCATGGCGGTGGGGAAATTCTCGGCGCCCTCGAACATGGGCATGGACTTGAAGGTGCCGTCTTTTTCAAAGCAGCGTCCGTGGTAGCGGCAGCGGATGGTGCCTGCGGGTTGCGGTGCGTCTAACAAGATAAACCCTCTGTGGGTGCACACATTGCTCATGAGCTGCCATTGCCCGTCGTGGTGCAGGAGGAGCGGCTCGTTGAGACTGCCCTCGAGCAGGGTGAGCGGGTAATGCATGTCGGCGGAAAAATCGTTGGTATGTCCCAGCCATTGCCAGGAGGCGGCGAACACTTTTTCCAGGGAGTCGGTATACAGTCCGGCGTCGTGGTAAAAGCTGCCGGGCAGGGTGGCTGCGGAGCGGATAGCATCAGGCATGGTCGTTCTTTAAGAGGTCAGGAGAAACATCGAAGAGTTGCTGCCGGTCGGGACTGTAGCCCGTGGTGATATGCGGACAACATTCGCGGTAGGCGATGAGGAACAGGTCGATGGTGGCGTGGGATGCGCGCACCACATGCTTATTGCCGTCGGCACAGGCGATGTCCATACGTCCGCGGTGGAAGAGGTCGACCCCGAAGGGCATCAACTGCAGCTCTGCCTTGTACAGCCATACCACCGTGTCGGAGCGGTGCAGGAGCAGGTTCATGATGACGGGATGTTCGGCCAGTTCAGCTTGCAGCACCCCCCGAAAGGCGTAGGCACCGGTGGCTGCTACCAGCAGGGAGAGTACCCAGAGCGCCGTGCCTCCACTCTCCCACTGCACGAAGAAAAAGAAGCCTGTCAGTCCTGCCACAAAGATGCACGCTGCCATGAGCCGCTGGGAGCGGAAATAGCGCCTGCAGGAAGCATCCAGCAGCTCTACTGCAGCCTCCTTATGCTTGTCGTGCTGGACATGCGAACCGGTCATGGAGGCAAGTTCGTGCATTTTTTCGTGCTGTCATAACTCCTTTTATCTTTGTTAGGAACCAACAACCTGCATGGATCCCATAATAACCGTATTACTGATTGTCGGGTTTACCGTTTTCATGTTCGTATGGGAGAAAGTCCCCATCGACGTGACCTCGCTCATCGTGATGGCGCTGCTGTTGCTGACGGGCTCGGTGAGCATGAAGGAAGGTATATCGGGCTTCAGCAATGAGGCGGTGGTGACCATCATGTTCCTCTACCTACTGAGTGCGGGACTGGAGAAAACGGGGGCGGTGAATGTGATTGGCCGCTATATGATACGCTATGCGGGACGCGGACAACGCCGCTCGCTGCTGGTGATCATGATAGTAAGTGGTCTGCTGTCGGGACTGCTCAACAATACCGCGGTGGTCATGATTTTCATTCCTATCGTTTTCCGCATTGCGCGCTTCACCAAAGAGAGTCCCAGCCGCCTGCTTATGCCGCTTTCGTTTGCCTCCATAGCCGGGGGTACGCTCACGCTGATAGGTACTTCTACCAACCTGCTGGTGAGTGGTATTTCGGTAGATGCGGGCTATGGTGGCTTTTCCATGTTCGAATTCACGCTGGTGGGCGCCGTGCTGTTTGGCGTGTTTGTGGTGTACATGTTCTTTGTGGGCTCGAAGCTGATACCCCGCAGGCGCAACAGCCAGGCATCGCTGAGCGACAGCTACGACCTGAAGGATTATGTTACAGAGATTGTCATCACCCAGGGCTCGGAGTTGGCGGGCAAGCGGATACGGGCTACGCCCCTGCAGACCGACCTTGATCTGGAGATTATAGAAATCAAGGATAAGAAAGGCATCACCTGGTTGCCTGCGTATTACGAAGACCTCGAAGAAAACGATGTGCTGATAGTGCGGGGCAGTATTGAAGATATCATGCACCTGAAAGATATTCCGGGTGTGGCTTTTACGAAGTCGTTCCAGCTGGAGGATGATGATTTGCGCTCGAATGAAACCACTATGATTGAGGTGGTGGTGGGACCGAACTCTTCGGTGGCGCGGAGCACTTTCGATGAAATCGACTTCCGCGAACAGTTCGATGCCATTCCGCTGGCGGTGCGGAGAAAGGGCGAGCTCCTCGCCGGCAGACTGGGAGAAATAGAGTTGCGCTTCGGTGATGACCTGTTGCTGGAAGTGCGGAAAGAGAGCTACCAGACCTTATTGCGCTCCGGCGACTTCATCTTCACCCAGGAGCTCGAACGTCCCCCCGTCGACAAGAAAAAAATTACCGCTGCCTTTGCCATCACCGGTGGTGTAGTGTTGCTGGCGGCCCTGGATATCCTGCCCATTTTGCAGGGCGCACTGGTGGGGATTATCTGCATGTTTCTGTTCAAGCTGATATCCATTCGCGAGGCTTACCGCGATGTGGACTGGCGCATCATTTTTGTGCTGGCAGCGCTTATACCTTTAGGCACCGCGCTCGAGCGTTCCGGTGCCGCCGACTTACTCGCCGGCATGCTCAATACCCATTTAGCGGTGTACGGTCCCCTGCTGGTGCTGGCGGTGTTATTTGCTGCTACCACCCTCATGACCAGCATCATCAGCAACGGCGCCACGGCGGTCTTGCTCAGTCCCATTGCCATCAGTCTGGCGGAACAAATGGCGGTAGACCCCAAACCTTTTTTGTTAGCGGTTATGCTTGCCGCGAGCACCTGTTACCTCACCCCCCTAGGTTATCAGACGAATATCATGATTTACGGTCCGGGCAATTACCGTTTTAGCGACTTCTTCAAAGTGGGCGGTATCCTCACCATTCTGACCATGATTATCGTAACGATTATGTTATATATGATTTTTTTTAATGAATAGTGTCCTCTACCTCGGTCCTCCGCATTCTTTTCACCACCTGGCAGCACAGTCTTATTTTGGTGAGGAGGCGACTTATACTGCGGTGCAGGACCCGGAGGATATCGGCCGACTGCTGGAGCAGGATGCCTACACCCATGGCGTGATAGCGGTGGAGAATGTGCAGGCGGGACGGGTGCCGCGGCATCTGGAAATCATAGCCCATAACGACCTCTTCATCTCCGCACAGCTGATCATGGAAGTCAATCTCTTTCTATGCGGATTGCATGGAGCTACGCTCAACGACATCAGTGCCGTGTACAGCCATCCCATGGCACTGCGGCAAAGCGACCGTTTTCTGGCCGACAGGAACTGGCAACAGGTGGAGATGAGCAGCACCAGTGAGGCATTGCTGCACATCAGCAACAGCGGCAGGCAAGCATGGGCAGCCATTGGCAACCGCACGGCGGCTGGGCTGTTCTCGCTCGATATCCTGGCGGGACCGGTGAACAATGCCAAGGACAATCATACCCGCTTTTTTGTGGTACAAAAGCGGAATAAAGTGGAGGCGGAAACAACTACCGGCAAGGAATTCACATCTATACTGATAGAGGCAACAGCATTAGAAGCTTCCCGGGAAGTGATCAGCAGCGCAGGCTGGCAGGTTTTCAGGGAGTGGCCGCTGGAAGGGAGTGACAAGGTCATGCTGGAGTTACAGGCGACCGACCAGGAGCGTGTTCCCGGCAGCATCGAAGCGTTCCCCCTTATCGGATGTTATGCTAATGCTAAATATTGCTTCGAACATTGAGTGTTTCGCAAAGATTTGCGTTATTTTGCGCTCGATAAATCATTGAACCCTCTAATCTGTTAATAAATTATCAACGATGAATAAGCCATTATCTATCACACCGCTCTCCGAATGGGGATTCCAGTTCAACAGTCCGCTTAAGATGGCAGGTCCCTGCAGTGCTGAAACCGAAGAGCAGGTACACGAGACCGCCAAGCGGCTGGCTCCTTATAATATCGACATTTTGCGCGCCGGTATCTGGAAGCCGCGCACCCGTCCTAATTCCTTTGAAGGGGTGGGTTCCGTCGGACTGAAATGGCTGAAGGATGCAGGTTACGACAACAATATCCCAACGGCTGTGGAAGTCGCCAACGTGAAGCACGTTTATGAAGCGCTTCGCGCCGGCATTGATATCTTGTGGATTGGTGCCCGCACCACGGTGAATCCGTTTGCCGTGCAGGAAATCTGCGATGCCCTGCAGGGTGTGGACATTCCCGTGTTGGTGAAAAATCCCATCAACCCCGACCTCGAATTATGGATAGGAGCTTTCGAGCGCCTGAACAACTCCGGCATCACCAAGATTGCCGCCATACACCGTGGTTTCTCTACGCATGAAACCACCAAGTACCGCAACATTCCGCGCTGGAACATCCCCATTGAACTCAAGCGCCGTTACCCAGAGCTGCCCATCATCTGCGATCCCAGCCATATCTGCGGTAACCGCGAACTGCTGCGCGAGGTAGCTCAGACAGCACTCGATATCGGATTCAAAGGCATTCACCTGGAAAGCCATATCAATCCCGACAAGGCCCTCAGCGACGCCAAGCAACAGGTAGTACCGGAAGTGTACGGAGAAATCATGGCCTCTCTTGTAGTGCGCGAAAACATCGACCAGCACCAGGAAGCTGAAGACCAGCTGGATGCGATGCGGGCACAGATTGACAGCCTGGATAAATACCTGCTGGAAATCATGAGCCAGCGCATGGACATCGTTAGGGAAATCGGTTTCTATAAGCTGGCGAATAACCTCGCCATTGTGCAGCCCAGCCGCTGGAATGAAATCATCGAAACCCGTCGTGACATGTGTGCGCGCAAGAACCTTTCACCTAAGTTTGTCGCCGAACTCTTTCACGCCATTCACAAGGAATCCATCCACCACCAGACAGAGGTGATGCAGCTGGAGGAAAAGAAGCTGCTGGAAGAAAAAGAGAAAGGGACTACGTCTCAGGAATAATCACTTCCACTCCAGGATGTAAGGCAATTCTGCACGCACTACCGGATGTTCTATGTAGGACTTCACGGTATTGTAAGGTGCCATTAATGCGCCCAGTGTTTCCAGTGCCGGCGGTGTGGTAGTCTCTTCCGAAAGGTCGAGCATCAGCTCTTCCCAGAACTCAAGTTCCTGCTTCGGTAGATCGGTGGTGCGGTAGCTTTCCAGTCCCGCCAGCTCAGCAGCTGCCTCAATAGCATCCTGCAAGCCGCCCAGTGCATCTACCAGTCCGAGGTCCAGGGCGGTAGTACCCAGCCAGATGCGTCCCTTGGCGAGCGCCTCTACCTGTTCCATGTCCATACTCCGTCCATCGGCCACCTGTTGCTTGAAAGCCATATAGGTATCATCGACCATGCGCTGCAATTGCACTGTTTCAGCTTCGGTTGTTGCCCGCACCAGGGAGGGGAAGTCGGCATGCGTTTCGGTAAGTACAGTATCGCTGGTGATGCCCAGTTTATCTTCCATGAATCCGGAAATTTCGGGCAGGATGAAGAACACCCCGATGGAACCTGTGAGCGTGGTTGGACGCGCCAGTACTTTCGTAGCGTTGCAGGCCATCATGTACCCACCGCTGGCAGCGTAATCGCCCATGGAAACCACGACCGGTTTTTCGGCTTTTAGCAATCCTATTTCCCGCCAGATGACATCACTCGCCAGGGCACTGCCACCGCCCGAGTTGATGCGGATGACTACGGCTTTGATTTCATCGTCTTCCCGTACCTCTTTCAACAGCTTGCGGAAGGAAGTGGAGCCGATGGAGCCGAATTCACCGCTGCCGTCCACAATATTTCCTTCGGCGTAGATGACGGCTACCTGGCTGTCCCAGTTGCCGGTTTCCTTCGCCAGTCCGCGGGTGTAGTCCGCCAGACCGATAGTAGGCGTTTCGTCCGCACCGGTTTTCTTATCCAGCACCTCCTGCCATTCATCTTCATAGAGCAGACCGTCCAGCATGCCCACCGCCACCGCATCTTTCAATGACCATGCGCGCAGGTTGGCAGCGATATTGCCCAGGCTGTCGGTACTCAGTTTCCGCGACTGCGAGATATCTTCCAGCACCAGCTGATAGAGTCCGCCGACATAGGACCGCAGTTGTTCGCGGTTTTGCTCACTCATCTGATCGAGGCGCAGGGGTTCGGTTGCACTCTTGAACTCCCCTGCCCAGAACACCTGGGTACGGATGCCCAGTTTATCGAGGGTACCTTTAATAAAGGAGAGCTGTGCGGCCAGCCCTTTGAATTCAAAGTAACCCGATGGATGGACGTAGACTTCATCGGCGACGCTGCCGAGGTAGTACGATGACTGGTTCACCATTTCGCCGTAGCTGACAATAAACTTATCGGAGTTTTTACGGAACTGGAACAAGGCATCGCGCACCTCCTGCAGCGTGGCGTACCCGTTGGTATTCACGCCCATCTGAATGGCAATGCCTTTGATGTTCTTATCGGTTTCTGCTGCTTTGATGGCGCGCAGGATATCATTGAGTCCGGTGGAGGGCATCAGCTCTCTGCTCAGCGGATTGGGGAAGGTTATGTTGCGGTACGACTGCTCCGGAATATCGTAGTTGAGGTCGAGCACCAGCACCGAATTGGGCTCTGTTTTTACGGCTTCCTTTTCCAGTGACTTGCTGACGGAGGCGACAATACCACCGAAGATCAGAAAAAGAAGGATGCAGAAGACCAGGATGGCGAGCAGGGAAGCGAAGAAAGACTTGAAAAATGTGTTCATGTCAGTGAATTGTAAGTTTGTAAGTTAGACAACTTTTTTTGGAAAATGAGGTTATATATATTGTAACTTAGTCAAAGAAATATAGTTGTGCAGCATAAAGGTTATTTATTAATCGGCACAAATTTAGGCAGTCGCTTGGAGAATATCAGAGCTGCCACCGGTGCCATCAGAACGTTCCTCGGACACGTGCAGCATCAGTCGCACATCTACGAGACGGCTGCATGGGGCAAGACCCACCAGGCCGACTTTCTGAACCAGGCCATTTCCATTGAAACCCACTGTACCGCACTGGAAACGCTGCACCAGATCAAGCAGATAGAATACCTCCTCGGACGCAAGCAGGATGAACGCTGGGGTCCGCGTGTCATTGACATAGACATCCTGTTGTTCGACAGCATCAATCTGGAATCACCGCTGCTCACCATCCCCCACGCCCACATGGGCAGTCGTCGTTTTGTGCTGGAACCGCTGGCAGAAATCGCGCCCGACGTCATCCACCCTGTTACCGGTCGCACCATCGCAGAAATGCTGGAAGACTGCACCGATAAGTCGAAGGTGACGCGCCTGGAAACAGCTTATCAATTCTGATAATTCCCTCATTTTTTCGGCTTTCTGTTTAGTTTTACCGCATGGCATTTCCCATTGTGACGGTAGAAGGCAATATCGGTTCGGGCAAGACTTCCCTCTCGAAAAAACTGGCTAAGGATATGGGGGCAACCCTGGTGCTCGAGACCTTTGCAGACAATCCTTTTTTGCAGAAATTTTTTGAAAAGCAGCAAGACTATGCCCTGGGAACAGAGATGTTCTTCATGGCAGAACGCTACGAGCAAATCAAAGATGCCGTGCCCGACTGGGAGCAGCTGGAGCAACCTGTGGTAGTGGACTATCTTTTCACCAAATCCCTGCTGTATGCCTCCACCAATCTCGATGCCGATGAGTACGCTTTGTTCGAAAAGATATTCGGTATTCTCAACCCGAAACTACCGCACTCCGATTTGATCGTGTACCTCCATTCCGGACTTGACAGACTGATTGCCAATATCTTTCAGCGCGGAAGGGAATTCGAACAGACCGTGCGGAGAGATTACCTCCAGCAGATAGAAGACCGCTACATGGCGTACTTTGCCACCTATGATGCCTGCCCCATCCTGGTACTCGATGTGAGCAATGCCGATTTCGTACAAAAGGAAAAACACTATCTTCAAATAAAGGCACTGATAGAGAAACCGCACAGCAAGGGCGTGCACCATTATACCATTGAATAAAGGATGAAGAAGCAATACCTGTTGATCTGGCTGTTATGCCTGCCGCTCCTCTCGCTGGCACAGCAGAAGGAAGGACGGCTGCAATTATCGTATGCCTTCACGGGCATCAAGGAAGGCTACAACCATCAGGAGAAGGTGGATTTGTACCTCAACGACAAGTTGATTTACAGCGGACCCGCAGCAGCCATGGACGAAAAAAGAGCAATGGATGTAAGCCTCCCTCCGGGCACCTGGGAACTGCGGCTGGAGAGTTGGGTGTGGTACGACGAACAATGGGAAGCGCAGACGGTAGCCAACGGATACAATATAGATGCCGTGTGGACATCGACGATTAAAGTAAAGAAGAAAAAGAAACTCAAGATTGATCTGGAATTCGACATCGCGCAGAATGAGATTCGGGAGCTTTAGTACGTGGCTCCTCCTCGCTTGTCTGCCCACCATGCTGATGGCGCAGGAATCGATTACGCAGTACGCCGACAGCAACCGCACGCCCACCTATTTTGAGGTCATCGACTTCTACCGACAGGTCAGATCCTCCCCTTATGCGCAGCTCGACAGTGCGGGAACCACCGATGCCGGTTATCCTTTGCACACCCTCATCCTCGACCGCCGGCAGCAGTTTGAACCGAACGTCATCCGCACAGCAGGCCGCAGTATATTGCTCATCAACAACGCGATTCATCCCGGCGAGCCCGATGGTGTGGACGCCTGTATTCGCCTCGTGCAACAATGGGTCAATGCACCCGAATTGCTGCCGGAAAACACGGTGATCGTCATTATACCGATGTACAATATCGGTGGTGCGCTGAACAGGAACAGCCATTCCAGGGCCAATCAGAACGGACCCGAAAGTTATGGCTTCAGGGGCAATGCCCGCAACTACGACCTCAACCGCGATTTCATTAAGCAGGACACCGAGAATGCGCGGACCTTTGCCCGCATTTTTCACCACTGGCAGCCTGATGTTTTCATCGATACACACGTGAGCAACGGGGCAGACTATCAGCATGTGATGACGCTGGTCCCCACCCAGCACGACAAGCTTTCACCGCCGCTGGGTGATTATCTGGTGGAGACGGTATTGCCTTCCCTGTACCGGGGCATGGAAGCGGCAGGCTTTCCGATGTCGCCCTATGTAGACCCTATTGGAGCTACGCCCGATGCTGGTATCGTCGGATTCCTCGATCATCCCCGCTACAGCACCGGCTATGCAGCCCTGTTCAATACGATAGGCTTCATGACCGAGACCCATATGCTGAAACCTTATCCGCAGCGTGTAAAAGCTACGGAGGCCTTTATCGAACAGACGCTGGCCATGATGGCAACGGAGACCACGAACCTCAAGCATGTAAGAGCTGAAGCAGAAAAATACAACCGACAGGCAGCGGCCTTACCGCTCAACTGGAAGCCCGACCTCGCCTGCAGGGACTCTGTCTATTTCCGTGGATATACCGCACGCTACAAGCCCAGTGAGGTCAGCGGTGCCGAGCGTTTGTACTACGACAGAAGTGCACCCTGGGAAAGGAATATTCCGCTGTACGACCATTACGATCCGGATGACCATGTGCAGGTGCCGCCGGTATACATCCTGCCGGGAGCATGGAAGTCTGTCGCCACCATGCTGGAGCGCAATGGCATCGTTTATACCGTAGCTGGCAAGACCGATACCCTCCTGGCAGAAGTCTATTATAT
>ERZ888423.3316-NODE-3316-length-10769-cov-6.295781_pt1 | contig 10769 bp, 9 predicted proteins | sample MGYA00520523_ERZ888423 | MGnify/ENA primary metagenome ERZ888423 (study PRJEB32303, sample SAMEA104408611) | aquatic metagenome | biome: Brackish water; feature: Pelagic; material: water | place: Baltic Sea | collected 2014-06-08T10:24:00 | depth 30,27 m ...
GGGGGATCAGATCCCGGTCGATGGCAACGTGCTCTCCAGCGGCGGTCTGGAGGTCGACGAATCGGCCCTCACCGGCGAATCGGTGCCGGTGCCGAAACTGGCCGGAGACCAGGTCCGGTCGGGGAGTGCCGTGCTCGCCGGTCGGGCCGCGATCGAGACCACGCATGTCGGCGCCGACGCGTGGGTCCACCAACTCGTCGTCGAGGCCAAGACCTTCGTCCTCACCCGCTCGGAGTTGCGGGCCGGGGTCGATCGGTTGTTGCAGGTCATCAGCTGGATTCTTGGTCCCCTCGCGTTGTTGCTCTTCTGGAGCCAGCTCCGAGGGGATGCCGATGTCGCCCACGGACTGGTGGCGGCCACGGCCGGGGTTGTCGCGCTGGTTCCCCAGGGCCTGGTGCTCCTGGTCAGCGTGGCCATGGCGGTGGCCGTGGTCGGGTTGGCTCGACGGAGTGTGGTGGTCCAGGAGCTTCCGGCCGTCGAGGGGCTGGCTCGGGCCGACATCGTGTGTGTGGACAAGACCGGCACCCTGACCACGGGGCGAACGCACCTGGAACGGATCGAACCCTTGGCCCACCTCGATGCGGATGGTTTGGCCCAGGGTTTGGCTGCCCTGGCTTCGACCGAGGAGTCACCGACCGCTGCGATGGCGGTCATCGCGGCCGCCACCGGGACCCCGCCCGGCTGGCGACCGACGGGAGTGGTGCCGTTCTCCTCTGGCCGCAAATGGTCGTCTGCCAGCTTCGACGGCGTCGGGACGTGGCTCCTCGGCGCTCCCGAAGTGCTGCTGACAGGGGTGGCGAAGCCGAGCGCGGTCGATCGACAGGTTGCGGATCTGGCCCGAGCCGGCCACCGGGTCCTGTTGGTGGCGACGTCGACCCGACCCATCGGTGGGGACCCGTCGGTGCCGGTGGCGCTCCCCGGTGACCTGCTCCCGGTCGGCCTGGTCGTCATGGCCGAGGAGGTGCGAGGCGATGCGGCCGACACCATGCGCTACTTCGCCGACCAGGGGGTCTCGGTCAAGGTGATCTCGGGCGACAACGCCGAAACCGTGGCCGCGGTGGCCCGAGGGCTCGGCCTTCCGGGGGCCGACGCCGTGATCGACCTTCGCACCGTGAGCGAGATCGATGGAGCGTTGGCCGAGGCGTACACGGTCTTCGGTCGGGTACAGCCCGAGCAGAAGCGACGTCTGGTGCAGGCGCTCCAGTCGCGGGGTCATGTCGTGGCCATGACCGGCGACGGAGTGAACGACATCCCGGCACTGAAGGCGGCCGATATCGGCATCGCCATGGACACCGCCACGTCGGCGACGAAGGCGGTGTCTCAGCTGATCCTTCTGAACGGCCGATTCGATCTGCTCCCCGGCGTGGTGGCCGAAGGTCGGCGAGTGGTGGCCAACATGGAACGGGTCTCGTCGTTGTTCGTGGCCAAGACGGTGTACGCCGCACTGCTCGCACTGGTGGTTGGGGTGGGCGGGATTCCCTTCCCGTTCCTGCCCCGGCAACTGACGTTGATCGACTCCCTCTCGATCGGGGTACCGGCGTTCGTCCTCAGCTTCCGTGGCTCGGACCAGCGTTGTCGTTCCGGCTATCTCCGTCGAGTCATCCACTTCGCGGCGCCGGTTGGCGTGGTGGCTGCGCTAGTGACGATCACGACCTACGGCCTCGCCTTTCGCCTTGTCGGCGCCACACTGGAGGAGGCTCGGACCGCGGCGACCTTGGCGTTGGTCGCCATTGGTTTCTGGATCCTCTATCGATTGATCCGTCCCCTCGACCTTGTCGAGGCCGGCCTGTTGGCGACGTTGGTGGCCGCAGCGGTCCTGATAGCGGTGGTTCCTGTGGCTGCCGAAGTGTTCGCCTTGGAACGACTCGGTGGTGACATGCTCGTGGTGGTGGCGTCGACGGTTCTCGTCGGCGCACTGGGGACCCGGATCGCCATCGCCGTGTGGTCGCGCTGGTGGGGGTCGCCGATCTGGAAAGGACATTCGTCCCTGTTCCGAGGTCTCGCTGGAGCGCAGGATGGTCACCGGCATCGTTGCGTCGGAGGCAGGTCAATGGCTCTTCTCACCCCACCCAGCAAGATTCTGGTCCCGGTTGACTTCTCGAAGCGTTCGGAGATCGCAGTCGGCTACGGCGCCATGTTGGCCGACCGCCTCGGCGGTGAGTTGGTGGTGATGACCAATCTCAACTTGCCCGAGCAGGAGGCGCTGGAGGGGCTGGTAGCGAGTTCCGGGGTCACCGTCGAGGAGGCGGCGCACCTCGAGATGAGCCGGGCCGTGGCCGAGCTCGGACCTCAGGTGACGGCGGTGACGGTCGTTGCCCGCCGGGATTTCCCGTCGGACGGGATTCTCGAGGTGGCCGACAGTTGCGGCGCCGGCATGATCGTCATCGGAAGCCATGGGCGGTCGCGAATGTCGCGTTGGCTGCTGGGTAGCGTGGCCGAGAAGGTCGCCCGGATTGCCAGCGTGCCGGTGGTCATCGTTCCGGTGCGTGACTGCGGCGATCAGGAGTCGATGTGAGCGGCTCGGCGCCAGGAGAGACCCGACCGGGGCCTGTCCGAACAGCCGTCGTCGGTGTCGACGGCTCGGACCACTCGTTGGCCGCGTTGCGGTGGGCGGCCGAGGTCGTCGGATCGACGGGAACGATCGATGTCGTGACCGTTGGGCATCAGGAGAACGAACGGGACGTGCTGGAGAAGGAATGGTTGGAAGCGCTGAAACCACGAGTCCGCCTGCATCTCGCCGGGAACGATCCGGCCGAGATCATGGTCGACCTGGCAGCGGTTCTGAACGTGGATCTGATCGCGGTCGGAGCACATTCCGGGGTGGCCCGTTCGCCTCGTCGCGTCGGGGGAGTGGTGCACAAGATCTTGCGCTTGGCCAACTGCCCGGTTGCCGTTGTTCGCGACCGATCGGAGCTGGGCCGGCCCTTGGACTCAGGGCTGGGTGGGGACATCGTGGTGGGGGTCGGCGATGGTCCGTCCCGACCGGTCGCGCTCGCGTGGGCCGCAGACCTGGCGGCAGACCGATCGCGGGCCGTTCGGTTGGTGCGAGCGGTCAACTATCACCCGTTCCTGGGCGTGAGCAACGCGGCAGAGGTGTTGGCCTCCTACATCGATCCTGCCCAGCTGGTGGTGTGGGCGGGCGAGGAACTGGACCTCGTCGCCGGAACGGTCGCCGAACGTGGTGTCGAGGTCGAGAAGCGGATCGTTGCCGGGGACGTCGGGACCCGATTGGTGGAAGAGTCCGAACACGCCGAGGCCCTGGTTGTCGGCAAGCACTTCGATGGACGGGTCACCGGATTCTTCACCGGCCGAACCGTGCACCACGTGCTCGCCCACGCATGGTGCCCAGTTGTCATTGTCCCGGGGAGCTGAGTCCCGGGGAGCTGAGTCCCGGGCGGCTGGGTTCAGACTGGTGACGGTGACCCACAGGATCTCAGTCGGTGCTCGAGCCGTCGGCAGCAGTTTCCAAGGCGCCGTCGACGATCCGGACGATGCGGTCGGCGTACTCCAGCACCCGGTCGTCGTGGGTGACGATGATGGCAGCGACGCCGCGGCCCTTGATCTCCCGGCGCAGAAGGTCCATGACCTGCTTGCCCAGCTCCGAGTCGAGCGCCGAGGTCGGTTCGTCGACCAGCACCAGGGACGGGTCGTTCATCAGCGCCCGGCCGATCGCCACTCGCTGCTTCTGGCCGCCCGAGAGTTGGGAGGGCAGGCTGGCGCCCCGTCCGCCGAGGCCGAGCTCATCGAGCAGTTGGTCGGCCCGCTGCTTGGCTGCGGCGTCGATACGGGACCCACCGAACTGTCGGACGACGAGCAAGTTCTCCCTGGCGGTGAGGAACGGGACCAGGTTGACCGACTGGAAGACGAAACCGACCTGGTCTCGACGGAACTCGGCCAATTGTCTGTCGCCGAGATCGGTGATCTCGACTCCGCCGACCCGGACGCTGCCCGAGGTCGGTCGAAGCAGCGCCCCGGCGACGGTGAGCAGCGTTGTCTTGCCCGAGCCCGATGGGCCGACGAGCAGCATCATCTCGTCGCTGCCGACCGTGAGGCTGACGTCATCGAGCGCGACGACCTCCTGATCGTCGGTGCCATAGACCTTGCGGACCTTGTCCAGTTGGAGTGCAGGTATGTTCGTGTCCATGTGCTTCGGCTTCATCCGATCGCTTCGGCGGGGTCGATGTTCAGAACGCGGCGCAGTGTGAAGAGGCTGCCGATCAGTGCGCTGAGCAACACGCCGACCCCGGTTTGCAGGAGCCGACCCGGTACCAGGCGAACCGGGAGCTCGGCAGGTAGTAGGCCGACGAAGGCCATGCTCAGTCCGAGGCCGAGCACCAGCGCCACCAGGCTCACGCCGATGGCCTGGGCCGAGATGCCGGCCACCAGGTAGCCGGTTCTGGCCCCCAGTGCTTTGAGTACGGCGTAGAGGTCGACCCGCTCGAGCGTGATCAAGGTGAAGAACAGGGCCACCACCATCAGCGTGACGACGAACGTGACACCGATGATGCCCTGGAAGGTCGATGACTGCTGTTGGACGACGGGCAGGGCATCGATCACCTCATCGGAGGTGGCCACGTCGATTCCGTCGATCGCGGTCAGTCGGGTCGCCAGTGTCGCAAGGTCGGTGTCACCTGCTGGTTCCACGACCAGGGCCTGGTCGGTGCCAACGGGTGGCAGGGCAGCGGGGTTGCCGACCCCGACGATCTCGCGCCAACGTTGCGTCGAGATCCACACCGTGGGCGAACCCTGGCTGAGGTCGTCGACGATGGCAGACACCGTCACCGGCTCTGATGTTGCTCTCAACAGGAGGGTGTCCCCCTCGGTGACGTCGTATCGATCAGCCAGGGCTCTGTCGATCACGGCACCGCCCTCGGCCGATGGCGGTGGGATCACCTCGGTCGACAGGTCATAGCCGAACAAGACGATGTCGACGGTGTCGCCCGCGGTGGAGGCAATCTGGTTGAGCGCGCCGACTGCAGCCACGCCTTCGACACTGGCCAACTGGTCACCTCGTGCGGTGTCGACCTTCGATCGTTGGATGAGCAGCTCGCTCCCATCGGAGAACACGAGCAATCTGCCTTCATGGGCTCGGTAGGGGCCGGTGCTGTTCAAGGCCAGTCCGTCGAGGAAGCCCCCCAGGACGACCAGGAGAACGACGAGCATGGTGAGCGCGCCGCCGACCGAGACGAAGCGGCTGGGTCGGCGAATCAGTTCCTTCAGGGCGATACCCATGTCAGATGCCTCCGCTCGTGGTTGCTTGGACCGGATCGATGGCGACCACTCGGCGAACGGCGCCGACCGATGCGAGAAGGCCGAGCACGACGATGATGCCGATGGTCGTCACGGTGGTGACCGGACTGAGGGTGGCGCCGAAGACGTCTCGGGTCGCGGCCAGCAACCCGGCGGTGACCACCGAACCGATGAGCGCACCGAAGCCGACCACCACCAGGACTTGGATGATCACGGAACCGATCACATCGCGACTACTGGCCCCTACGGCCCGGAGCAGCACGAGGGCATCCTCCTTCTGCACGGTCAGGATGAGGAAGAACACACCGGTGACGATGGCGACGACGATGTAGAGCAGCAGGTAGAGGATCGAGAACGATTGCGTGATCTGGCTGACGCCGGGGAGGTTGTCGACAGCGGCTGATCGCTCCAGCGCTTCGATCCCGTCGATCGACTGGGTCAGAGACCGGGCGACGGCTGCCGGGTCGGCACCTTCGGCGATCTCGACACCGATCAGCGACGGCGCCACATCGATGGTGGCCCCGGCTCTGGCCTGGGCGGCCGCCACGTACTCGTCGAATCGCACGTAGAGCGTGGGCAGGACATTGAACGCCGCATCGTCGGCGTTGCCCACGACCGTGAACACCACGCCTTCGACGGTGACCTGCTGGCCGATCTCGATGGGGTCGTCGAACGACGAGCCGCTGAACAGGCTTCGCTTGCCGCCGCCGGAAGCCGGCCGTCGGCCACATCGGCAGGCACCGAGGGGCCGTCCGGGTCGCCACCCACCAGCTGGACGTCGATCTCGGCGCCGTTGGTCGTTCCCGTGAACACACTCAGTCCGATGGGGGAGGTGGCCATGACATCGGTCGCTGCGGCAACCTCGGCCTCGACCGACAGCGACAGGATGCTCGTTGCCGGATTGCGGCGAGCCTCCTGGTCGTAGACGAGCACATCGGCCGAGGTCGACTCCAGCCCACCGGTCAGCCCGCTCGTCAGCGTGCCGGCCACAGCCTGGAAGAAGAGCAACAGCAGAACCAGCAACGCCACGGCGAGGGTCAGGAGAGAGAAGCGGCCGAGCGAGCGGCGGATTTCCCTGAGCGCTATGAACACGTGGAGTCCTCTCCGCGATCAGCACGGTCACCTCGTCGACGGCCGACCCTCGGACCCTAGCTGCGTTGGGGCCGAATGGACTCGGCCGGCGGATTCCCCCTTGTGTTGTTCGGGAGGTGGGGTGTCAGTCGAGCGAGTCGCGAACCTCGACCATCGTGGCCATGACGGCTTCGGCGGTGTCGGAGTCGATGATGGGATTGTCGGCAAAGGTGGCGAATCCGCAGTCGGGGTGAAAGAGCACTCGTTCGGTTCCGAACAGACCGATGGCTCGTTCCATGCGAGCGGCGATGGCCGGCTTGTCGTGGTGGTCGGGGTGCTTCTGATCGATGATGCCGACGCCGATGCGTCGGTCCGATGGCAGGGCGGTCAGCAGTTCGAGTTCTCCTGCACGCGGGGTGCAGCCCTCCAGTAGGTACGAGCCCACGGGGATCGAGCTGAGGAGACCGACCAGGGGCGCGTAGTCGCCGCTGAGGGCGGCTGCTTCGTCCGGTGTCCAGTTGCCTCGACACAGGTGGAGGGCTGTTCGTTCCTGGGGTACCCCGATCAGCAACTCTTGGAGGAGATCCCGGGCAAAGGCCAACTCGGAGGCGGTCGAGCCCCGTTCGCCGAGCGCCCCGCACATGAACGTGCGCCCGCCTTCGCCCACGACTCCGTGAACGACCTCGGTCAGGACCGGCTCGTCGAACTGCACGACGCTGACGCCGTCGGCCAACAATGCGTGGAGCTCTTCTCGGAGGACCCGCACGATGTCGGTTGCCAACTCCTCGCGATCGTCGTAGGCCCGGTCGGAGATGCACTCCATCCACATGGTTCGGGTGAGCAGATAGGGGCCGGGCAATGCCACCTTCCGGGGCTTGCCGGTCAGCTCGCTCAGTCTTGCCGCCTCGAGTCCGGCCAGGGGCCGAGATCGGCCCAGAGGACCGAAGACGGCCGGGTGCCGGATGTCTCCGGCCGGTACATCGAGGGCCGCCAGTTCCTGCTCGAACGCCTCGGGGTCGTCGACGTAGGGCAGAAGGTCGGTGACCGGGATCAGCTGGCAGTTGTCCAGGAGCCCGCCGACGAAGGCCGAATAGTTGTCGCGACGCTGTTCCCCGTCGGACACCACGTCGACCCCGGCTCGTAGTTGCGCTCCGACGGCAAGGCGAACCGCGTCGTCGGCGGTTTCGTTGAACTCGTCGTCGCTGATCCGGCCTTCGAGATGTTCGTGGAGCGAACGGAGGAGCCAACGAGGTCGAGGCCATGATCCCAGTCCCATGACGGCCCGCTCGGGCACCGAAGGTGCCGTCACCGGGGTGGGGAGCACGCGAGGGATGGTCACCGCCACGATCGGTTGCGTGATCGGGGCCTGGCGTCGCCCGTCTGTCCGTCGCGCTGGCCCGGACCGTGGCACTGCATCGGCTGAACCTGGCACCGCGTCCGAGGACGCGGTGCCGGCGGCCGGGGCCGGCGCGACGAACGGACCCTTCGACACGAGGAAGGAGCGTTGCGGTCCATCATCGGACCACATCTCCACGAAGTCGTTGCCGGTCAGGCGACACCACGAGGGCAGATCCTCGACCACCGATGCCTCGGTCGAGAGGATCTGCAACAGTTGGCCCCGATCGAGCGGGTCGATGTGTTTGCGGATCAGCAGCAACAACCCGTTGCCGCAATCGAGGTCGCCGCCGTCGAAACTGACCGCGGGAACGTAGCGATGCTCGACCGTCATGGAACGAGGGTGGTCATTCGATCGGACCTCTCGATCAGTAGGTGACGCAGGGCGAGCCGTTGGCCAGCCACTCGACCAGCTTGGCGCCGCCGACGATGGTGGCGCCCTCGATCAGATCGGTCTCGTCGATGCTCCGCTTCTTGCAGCACGGCGAACAGACGTAGACCTTGCCTCCGGCCTCGATGAAGCTGGCAAGGAGGTCACGCAGAGGAGCGAACCCGTCCTCCTCGATGTCGTCGGCATAGCCCTTCTTGGCCAGCCAGACGCCCTCGGTCGACAGGAACACCATGGTGTCCTGGTCCGAGCCGACGGCTGCGTTGGCGACGACGAAACCAACGGTCGCCTTGTCGGGGTCATTCTTGGCACTGGTGATGGAAACGCAGAAACTGCCCACGTCAGGGGTCCTCTCGGGAGATGATGATGTAACGCGGTGGCTCGCTTCGATCCAGGCGGTGTCCGGTCAGCCGGCACCACGCTGGAAGGTCCTCGCGGACTCCGGGGTCGTGGGCGATCAGTTCGAATCGTTCGCCTGGTGCAAGGGCCTTGAGGCGCGACCGGAGTTCGACGATCAACTCGCCACACCCGAGATCGCCGGCATCCCAGCCATCGGCGAACGACTCCACTTCACTTCCCATATACGTGCTCCGAACCGACTCGATGGCGGAGCACGTTGCCGTGGCGCTATCGAGGCGATTGATCGTCACGCCCGGGCACGCCGGGCGATGCATCTCGTCAGTACGTGAACCTCACCACGGCGGCAGTCTGGACGCTGCGGGCCTCGTGGTCAAGAGCACCACGTGTGCTGTTCGGTGTCGGACTCGGCCTCGAACCGCGCTGAACCGGCTCGTCTCGACCCGGAGAGCCTGCGTGGAGCCGAGCGGACCGCGACCCTCGCGAGGCAAGGCGCACGGGGATCAGCGGTACGCCGCGACGAGCGCATTGCCGATCGAGGCGAGGTCGTCGCGCACTCCCTGCGGGCCGATGACCTCGAGCCATTCGACGAGCCCGGCAAGTTCGCCTGCGAGGGCGTACTCGTTGTGGCCGCGGACCACGATCTCGATCCGGCCGTCGAGCGCGAAACCGCCGACTTCGAGGCGGCCCCCGAGCACCATACGGAGCAGACCGAGCCCGTCGGGAGCACACACCGCTTGGGCCTCGAGGGGGGTGCGCTTTCGGTCGACCTCGTCGGCGATCTCGCGCCAGCTCTCGGCAAGGTCGAATCCCTCGGGTCGTTGGATGGGGTCGTCGGTCAGCTCCACCGACGAGACACGGTCGAGCCGGAAGGTCCGTCGACCGGCCTCGGTCGTGGCGATCGCCAGTCGCCCGGACGCGGAATGTCCGATTACAGACGAGGGACAGACCTGACCGAGTCTCCACCAAGAAGACCTCATTGCCTACGCTCGACCAACCATCACACTTGGTGAGCACTACGGCTCCAAGTGGGGCCAAATCAGAAGAGCACACCACCAAGCGGCCGTCTGGCGGCCGAGCAGACCCAGTGTGCTTCAGTCAAACTCACCTATGGCACCCAAGTGTCAGGTCGATCGTTCATACTGGAATCACCACAGACAAGTGTTGGCAAATAGCAATATGGCGAACCATACGTCCGAATTTCTATGTACTGTCCAGAAAATCGACCAAGTATTCGTTCAAACAGAAGAGCAAAACTTCCCCTTATCTGAATAGTGCGAAGGCCCTCCATGATTCGAACACATCTACATGTTTTGCGAAAGAACAAAACGGGACTTGTCGCCGTTGTCATCTCATTCTTACTAATGATTGGCGGAGCTCTTCCGGTATCGGCTGGCAGTGGATCCAAAACTCTCTCAACCAGCGGTTGTAAAGGGAACGGATCGAGCACTTCAAGTTTGGTAGCTACTTCGGCCTCGGGCGGCTCTTCGGGATGGAGTTGCACGGTGAAGAACCGAGCCTTGTACCAATATTCCGGCGGAACCGGATACGGCGCCTGGACTGGTTATGGAAGCTATGCAACAACGGGCAACGCGCCGAACGCTACCATTATCGCAGGCAACCATTCAGTTCGTGGATACAAGCCACCCAGCACCTACGTTTACGGGGCCTTCAATACGTGAGGTGGGTTCGTAGCGTTGAACACCGAGTTTGGAGTGGAGTAAAGCTAGCGATAGCTACTGCGGTAGGGGTTCGTGTTGCTACGCTGACGGGTTGTTCGGCTGGCGGGGCGGCGGCGCCGGTTGCTGACCCGACAGCGACGGTGGGCTCCTACCTGGAACTCGGCTCATACGATGATCAGCTGAAATGGTCCAAGATCGTTCACAACCTGCAGCAGGAGTCGATTGTGACCTGCATGAACGGGCAGGGATTCGACTACCTTCGAACCCCTTTCGTTCCCTCCATACCTTGGGAGCCAAAGACCAGGCAGGAGATGGCCAGGTTCGGTTTCGGAATCACCCTGGAAACACCGCAGGGTTTCGAAGATCCCAACCAGCCAGCCGTCGCTCTCCTCGGTGCAGAAGAACGGGAGGCCTTCATCGACGCCTTGCTTGGGCCTGATTCGAACGGCGATGGCTGTCTTCAAGCAGCGCGGTCTCAGTATTTGCAGAAGATCGATGACGCCAACGAACAGATGGCCGACGCGATGGCAGACCTACGAGCCAGAGTTTCTGCTGATGAACGCTGGGTCGAGTGAGGTGAGCCCTCTGTAGTGGTCCAGTCGTTGTGTGACTCTTGATGCCTGGTT
>ERZ888423.3317-NODE-3317-length-10763-cov-7.446489_pt1 | contig 10763 bp, 5 predicted proteins | sample MGYA00520523_ERZ888423 | MGnify/ENA primary metagenome ERZ888423 (study PRJEB32303, sample SAMEA104408611) | aquatic metagenome | biome: Brackish water; feature: Pelagic; material: water | place: Baltic Sea | collected 2014-06-08T10:24:00 | depth 30,27 m ...
GGCACGACCGGCGTTACCGCCGTCTCATCGGCCACTGCAATTCCGAAACCGAAACCCCCCGCAGCGCCAATGGTTGTCAGTGCAGTACCGAAGGCGAGTAGTCGCTTCATATCCTTCTCACACCCATATCCTTCTCACACCCATCCTCCCTGCTATAGCCCATGCTTTACTCCGCCTACCGGGCCCGAAACCGGTGGCTGCGGCCGCTGCTACACAGCCACTCAGGGGACGGTCGGCTGCGTATTGCTCGGGGTTGGGGTCGCTGGCCTGTAGCGGCGCCCGGGTCAGGGCAACAGTTGCTTGCTCAACACGTCAAGATTGGCCAGGAGCTCCGTGAGCTCTGCAACCGGCTCGGCGGCAACACCGAAGTCGGCGGCGGTGGTGGGCGCAGTCACCTCAGCGGGGTCATAGCCGTTCACCGGATCCACCGTGATCGGCGCAGTCGCCGGGTCGTCATTTCGCGAGTAACCCGCATCCACGAAGGGCTGCAGCACCGCGTCGAGTTCTATCAGCGTCTCTTTGGGCACCCCGAGATACTTGAAGGGCAGGACCAACGGGAGGTGCTCCTCAGGAACGAAATATGTCGTCGTCTTCGCGCCTCTGGAATTGACAGTCGTTCGGATGTTCTGCGGCGGCACATTGCTCGGTTTGGTGAACGCGACCGCGGTGTGACCGGTGAATAGGCCCACGATCGCGTTGGCGACAGACATCCAGTTGTCCGGCCGGTCGGGCCAGTCGGCGATGCTGTCGTAGGGGGAGATGAACTGGTAGGTGTCGTATTGGCTCTCCACCGGCGCTGGCATGCGGTAATCAAGCGAGGGAACGACGCTGCCGACGGGAAAATTCTGGGTCAGGAAACTCTCACCGAAGGGGTTCCGCGCCAATGGGTCGCCGTAGGTTGCGAAGCTCAATTGATCCGGCGACGGGGCAGCCGGGTCGTAGGCGAGCTTCGACTGCACCGCGTTGAGCACCAACGCACCTTCGGACAGGCCCATCGCAGTGCCGGGGCCACCCTCTCGGATCGCACCCATGAGGTTGGCCTCTCCGACATCGACCGACTCGCCGACGCTGGGGCCATCGAGGCCCAGGCCCGGGTAGGAGGCATCCAGTTGCCCAATGCCAGGGAACAGGCGTTCCAGCGTGTGTCCCTGGACCTGTCCGGCGGGGTAGTCGACGATCTGGCGGTCCAGTCCCGGGAACCAGTGCGTACCCGTCTGCTGGATGTATTCGTCATAGGCAACACCCAGCACGCGAGCACCGCCCATGCCGTACGCCTTGCCGGGTGTCCCCCACGTTGGCGGACCGTCAGTCGCAGTTGTGGGGGTCGGCGGCGCGACCGGCGTCTCGTCGGCAGCGGCGACCCCCGGTCCGAAACACCCTGCGGCGCCGATCGTTGTCAACGCAGTGCCGACGGCGAGAAGTCGCTTCATGCCTTTCTCACACCCGCCCCCCTGCGCCACTCCGCGCCCGATCGACCAGACCCTACTCCCCGCCACACCCTACTAAGGCTAAAAGCCGAGCCCCGCCTGCAGGAAGGAGAACACTTGCGATATCGGATCTGCGTCGCCACCGAAGGCCGCCTGGGTAATCGGTGCGGTGACCTCCGCAGGATCGTAGCCATTCGCCGGATCCACCGTCATCGGGGCGGTCCCCGGGTCGTCGTTGCGTGAGTAGCCCGCATCTACGAAAGGTTGCAGCACCGCGTCAAGCTCTCGCAGGGTTTCTTGCGGCACCCCGAGGTACTTCAGCGGCAGGACCAGCGGGAGGTGCTCCGCGGGAACCATGTACGTCGTCGTCTTGGCACCCCTGGAGTTAACGGTCGTTCGGATATTCTGCGGCGGCACCATGCTGGGATCGGTGAACGCGACCGCGCTGTGAACCGTCGGCAGCCCGACTATGGCATTGGCGACAGATATCCAATTGTCCGGCCTGTCCGGCCAGTCAGCGGCAAGGTCGTAGGCGGAGACGAAATTGTAGGTGTCGTACTGGCTCTCCACCGGCGGCGGTATGCGGTAGTCCAGCGACGGAACGACACTGCCGACGGGGTACATCTGGGTCAGGAAACCCTCACCGAATCCGTGCCGTCCCACCGGTGGGCCGTACATCGCGAAGCTCAATTGATCCGGCGGCGGACCGGCCGGGTCATAGGCAAGTTCTCGCTGCACTTCGTCGAGCACCATTGCACCTTCGGACAGTCCATGCACAGTGCCCGGGCCACCGGCACGGATCGCAGCGATGGTGTCGGGGGCTCCGACGTCGACCGACTCGCCGATACTGGGGCCGTCGAGACCCAGGCCCGGGAACGAGTCATCGAGCTGACCGATGCCCGGGAACAGCCGCTCAAGGGTGTGCCCTTGTACTTGCCCGGCGGGGTAGTCGACGATCTGACGATCCATCGCAGGAAACCATTGCGCACCGGTAGCCATGATGAACGCCTCGTACGGGACGTTCGATACGCGGGCACCGCCGAGCGCGTACGCCTGGCCCGGGGTGCCCAACTGCGGCGCTCCGTCCGTCGCCGACGGGCCCTGCGGCGCGAACGGCCTTTTGTCCGTCTCATCGGCCGCCGCTGTGCCGAAACCGAAACACCCTGCAGCGCCGATGGTTGTCAGTGCAATGCCTAAGGCGCGGAGTCGCTTCATGCCCTTCTCACACACCTTCCCTCTGATCGACCGTGCGTCTCGTTTGCCCCAGACTTTACTCCGCCACGCAGTCGACGCTGTTCACAGCGGTGGGCTCAGGCGTCCAACCGAAGGAATTGGTCGTGCCGGTAGTGCTCGACGCAGGCGGCGCGCCGGACTTTGCCGCTCGTCGTTGTAGGAATCGACCCGGGAGCTACCAGGACGAGATCCTCGACATTGAGGCCGTGCACATTGGATATCGCGGAGGTGACGTCAGACTTGACCTCGCTGAGCCAGCGCATCGCGTCCCCATCCATGTCAGTTCGCTTCTTGAGCTCAATGACGGCGACAAGCTTCTCGGTGCTGTTCGCCGAAACCGATATCGCGGCGACCCGGCCCCGGGTGATCTGTTGGACCGTCGCCTCGATGTCTTCGGGATAGTGATTACTCCCGCGGATGATCAGCAGATCTTTGATGCGGCCCGCGATGAACAGCTCATCATCGGAGATGAACCCGAGGTCGCCGGTTCGCAGCCACGGCTCCTCAGGTGTGCCGGGTGAAGGGTCGACGAGCGTTGCGCCGAAGCACTGCTGCTCCTGCGGCGGTTTGCGCCAATAGCCAACGGCGACATTCTCGCCATGCACCCAAATTTCGCCGACGATATCGGAGGGGCATTCCCGGTTTGTGTCAACATCGACGATCCGCACGATGGGCGACTGGGGCACCTTGTATGCCACCAGAGCTGATCCGGCCCCAGCCGCACATCGCTGAACGCGGCCCGCGCCCAACTCGGCGACATCAAAGCGAGCCGCCGGCGATGTTTCGCTCCAGGTGCCGGCCGATACAAAGACGGTCGCCTCTGCCAGGCCGTAAGAAGGACGCATCACGTCGTCCCGCAAATTGAAGTGCGCGAATCGATCAACGAAACGTCGCAAGGTCGCCGACTCGACCCGTTCGGCACCGCTGATGATGCCCAGAACCCCACCCAGATCGAGCCCCGCCAGGTCGCTGTCGGCGGTCTTCCGGGCAGCCATGTCAAAGGCGAAATTCGGTGCCGACGACCACGTGTGCGGACTCTCGGCCAGGGATCGCATCCACCTGGCCGGCTTTTCCAAGAACGCCACCGGACTGGTCAAGTCGGCGCGGAAGCCACCCAGGATCGGAGCGCAGACGCCCAGCACCAAACCCATATCGTGGTAAAACGGCAGCCAGGACACCATCGTGAAATCCGGGGGCACATTAATGCCGGATTCCGCGAAATAGCTGCGCATCAACTGCTCAAAATTCACCTGCAGGTTGCGATGGGAGAGCATGACCCCGGTCGGCGTTCGGGTCGAACCGGAGCTGTACTGCAAATACGCGATACCGGGTAGATCAGCCAGCTCGATGTCCGGTCCGTCATGTGCATCCAGATTCAACGAGTCGATTTCGACGACCTTCGGGGCAATGTCGATGCGTGCCTGATCAACCTGCTCGCCGACATCTCCTGCGACGGCGGAGGTGGTGAGAACGATCGAGGGCGACGTATCGGAAAGAACCGCGCCCAGTCGCCCGTCGTTTGAGCCCCGGTACGGCAACGGGAGCGGAACTGCGATCAGCCCAGCCTGCATGGATCCCAGGAACCCCAGAATATAGTCGAGGCCCTGCGGGGCCAGGATCAGCGCCCTGTCGCCGATGGACCCATGGAGGCGGAGTCCGCGTGCCACATTCATGGTTCGACGTGAAAGCTGCGACCAGGTGAGACTCTCAGCCACACCCGCCGGATCGTGGGCGTACTCGGTGAAGGTGTATGCCACGTCATCAGGACGCAGGCTGGCGCGTCCATGCAGCATCGAGAGAATTGAAGACTGGGGCGAAGTCGTCACATCACGTCCGTAGTAAGAGGAGCTTCTTCATCTCTACCTCTGAACGCTCCGTTTCGAGTCGTATCTTCACACAGACCCCGTGTGCACGCTAAATCCATCCGCCGCTAAGCAACCTCTACAGGAGACGGCGGCGTGGACGACGGTGATGGACCCCCGCCACCCAACCGTGCCCGCCCCGCGCCCACCCGTGACGGCCACCAGTTCGCCCGCCCGAACAGCGCAGCGATGGCGGGCACGGTGATGGTGCGGACGACGAATGTGTCCAGCAGGATTCCTACACCGATGACGAAGCCGCCCTGGATCACGATGCCGATGCTGGAGAACAGCAGACCGGCCATCGAGGCGGCGAAGATCAGACCCGCCGCGGTGATCACCCCACCCGTCGAACCCAGGGCACGGATGATGCCGTAACGGATGCTGTGCGGAGACTCGTCGCGCATTCGCGACACGAAAAGCATGTTGTAGTCGGCGCCCACCGCAACTAGGACGACGAAGGCCAACGGGGGCACGCTCCAATGTAATGGCTGGTCGAGGATGAACTGGAACGTCAGCACGCCGATACCGATGGCCGCGAAGTAGGACAGCACCACCGACCCGACCAGATAAAGCGGCGCGACGATCGAACGCAGCAGCACGGTCAAGATCATTAGCACGACGATGAGAGTCGCGATGATGATGAATCGGATGTCGCGCTCGTAATAGTCGCGGGTGTCCCGTAGCGCAGCAGGGAATCCGCCCATCGAAATTGAGGCGTCGGCGAGCGTGGTGTTGGGCTGGGCGCCCCGGGCGATGTCACTGATCACATTGACCTGATCCATCGCCTCCGGGCTGAACGGGTTGAGGTCGGTTTGCACGAGGTAGCGGACCGAGTGGCCGTCGGGCGAGATATACGCCTCGGCGGCCTGTTGGAACTCAGCCGCGTCCAGCACTTCGGCAGGAATGTTGAACCCGGCCATCGTCGAACTTGCCGCGTCGCGTCGCATCGTCAACAGGAACGCCGATGCCTCGTTGAGTCCGTCAGCAATCACTTGGACCTGTTCGATCAATTCGTCGACTCCGTCGGCCACTTGTCGGCTTCCGTCGGCCGCGCGGTCGGCGTCATCCTGCAGCTCGTTCAGGCCCGCCCGCGCGCCGCCGGGTGTGTCCAGCCCCATGGCAGACGCCGCCTTCGTCAACTTGGCGAGCGCGGCGTTCAGTTTGTTCACTGCCGCGGTGAGGCTCTGCCGGTCATCGACACCCTGTAGTTGTCCGGCCAGCTGATTGATCTCGTCCACACGTCCGTCTTGTTGGGCGACGACCAACTTTTCGAACTGGAGCCGGGTGTCGACACACGAGGGATTCGACTCGCACACACGGTTGCCCTCCAGCGCCGTCAGCACGGGGCCTATCCAGGCGAACATGTCCTTCACTGCGCGGAAATTGATGCCCATGGAGAGGCCGAGCTTGTTGACGCTGTCGACGAGCTTGGCCGTGGTTGCGACGTCCCGCACGAGTTTGTCGCCGCCGTATTCGGTTCTCACCGACGAGAATGTGTCGATCAGGCTCCTGAGGGTCGGCGCAATCTCATTGACCTGTGCGCGCACGTCGCCGAGGCCCTCGGCCAGCTCGTTGGCCCCGGCCGACAGTTCGTTCAAATCATCGGTGCGCTCACCGATCTGATAGGAGCCGTCGGCCAGTCGAGCCCCGACGATGCCCGCCTGAAACGTCGCCCGAAACTCCGGTGGCACCTCCCCCAGCGGTCTGGTGATGCCGCTGATCAGGGAAATGTCCGACAGCTGGGCAATTCGCGAAGCCATCTGTTCCAAATCCGCGAGGGCCTGCGGTGAGCGCAGATCCCGCGGCGATTGGACGAGGATGTATTGGGGAATGGACTGGCTGATGGGGAAATGGCGTTCCAGCGCGGCATATCCGACCGAACTCGGCGCCGAGGCCGCCACCGCCTTGCGATCGTCGTAGTTGTACTGCGCAAACCCTGCACAGACGCCCAAAAGGACCAACACGAGCACGCTGGCCACCAGATGGGGCACCGGCCGGCGCACGATGCGGATTCCCGAGCGTCTCCAGAACCGAGCCGTCAGTTCGCGCCGCGGCTTGACCCAGCCACGCGGCCCGACAAGCACCAGAATCGCGGGCAGCAGAGTCACGCCGGCCAGATACGCGACGCCGATGCCGATCGCACACGTCACGCCGACCGTCTTGAACACTCCCATCTGGGCGAAGCTCATGACGACGAAGGTGAGGCCCACGGTGGCCGCAGATGCGGTGATGACCTTCCCGATCGACATCATCGCCGCCCTGACCGCCTGATCGAAATCAGCGCCGGACCGCAAATAGTCGTGATAGCGGCTGATGAAAAACACCGCGTAGTCGGTACCAGCTCCGGCGAGAATCGCACTCAGAAACACGATGGACTGATTCGAGACGCCCGACCCGGTCAGGTGGGAATAGCCGGCCACCAATCCCTGCGCGATGACCACCGACGATCCGATCGTGACCAACGGCAGCAGCATCGTGATCAAGCTGCGGTACACCACCAACAACACCAGGAGGACGAGAACGGCGATCGCGATCTCGATGGGCAGGCGATCCTGCTCACCGGCGACGGTGAGGTCCGCGACAGTGGCCGCCGGTCCGGTGACGTAAACAGTCAACCCGTCACCGGGGGCGCCGCTGTCTGTGGGCCCGCCGTAGGTAGGAACCGTGTGTTTGACGATGGCGGCAACTCGGTTGTAGGACTCATAGGCCCTCGGTGTGCCCAACTCACCCTCAAGGCTGACCGGCAACACCCAGGTTGTCTTGTCCTCGCTGGTCAGGAACTGTCGCAGCTGTGGCGTGCTGACGAAATCCTGTACCGCGACGACATTGATGAGATCGTCGCGCAGCGCGTCCACCAGCTTGCGGTAGGCAGCCTCGTCGGCCGGCGTGAGTCCGGTTTCGTTGATGAAGGCGACGACGAGAAGATTGTCCGACCCGGTTTCTTGGAACGCCTCGGCCATCTTGGCGGCGGTGGCACTCGACGGTGCATCGCTGGGCAAGATGACGAGCGGATGTTTCTCGGCCATCTCGCCCAGCGATGGGAACGTCAGCGGCAGGGCGACCGCTATGGCGATCCAAACCCCGATCACGGCCCAGGGCCACCGCACCACCAGATCAGCTAGCCGTCGCATCTGCCCTCACCCCTGGCCGCGAGCTGCACAGTCACGGCCCAGCCGCGAGATGGCCGGTCGCGGCGTAGCCGCGAGATGGCCATGGCTTGCGGTGTGCTCCACGCTACGCGACGCGTCCCCAACGCCCCAGGTCAGCGACCGGAACGCACACTGACTTCATCGTCTGCATATAACGCAGGACTGATTTCTTGGCGATCGGATTGTCGGGATGCATGATCGCCATCACTGTGCCCTCGCCATATCGAAATATGTAGATGGTCAGCTGATAGGAGAACCGACCGTCGGGATAAATGCCGATGTTGTTGGCAAGGCCCATTTCTCCGGCGGCCAGGATGGCATTGAGTGGCGCGGCGCCGCCATGCAAAAAATTCGACACCGGAAAATTGGGCTTCGGCCATTTCAACCACGGCGCCAACTCCAGCACGCGGTAATACGGCACTTTGGCCATATTCAGACCTGAGTCGAAAGAGGCCTGCGCAGCCCCCGCCGCTTCTTCGAATGAGGCCGCGCCTATCGGGACGGTGATCGGGATCAGGCCAGTGAACCAGCCTTGCGTCATTAAATTATCCGTGCCGGTACGTGAATCCCGCGGAGTGAGGCCGTAATAGGTCAGCGCACCAGTCAACTCATGCTCGACCTGGGCGAGGCCGGCGAACACACCGCCGACAAAACGTGCGCCCGCCGCCGTGCAGGCCGACTCGAAACGCTCCGTCTGCGCCGTGTCCATCAGGAGTTCAGACGTCATTGCGCTGGTGGTGGACTCCAGCGAGTTACCCAGCGGAAGCGGGAACTCAGGAAGGCCGCCGTTGTTTTCTTCGGCGAAGTCGATCCATGCCTGCACTCCGGGCGAATCCACGGTCAACTCGGAGGTGTGCTCGCGCTCTCGGATGCAGAAATCGTCGAAGCTACCGGGAGCGGGAAGTACCAGGGCATCACCGCCTCCGCTCAACGCCGAGTACATGCCATTGGCTTCCATCATCGTGGTGCCGATCAAGGTCGCGTCGCCGTGGACGTGATCCATGGCGGCGAAGAAAGCGAAGTGGCCTTCGTTCTGAATTATCCCGAAAGTGAAGCAGCCCCACTCCAACGGATTCGGTATGGCCACGACGTGAGCGTGTATTTCGTCGACCGTCATGTGGCCCTGGTCGATCGGGACGAATTCGATATCCGCCGGATCAGCGATCGCATGGCGGATGAACTCGCCGTCGCCGATTTGCTCGAACCAGCTCCGGAATGTGTCGTGCCGACGGAGGTAGGTGTTGACGGCGTGGTCCATGGCCGCGACATCACACTGGCCGGGCACCTCGCAACTGCCGATGATCTGCCGCGAAAAGGTTAGTCCCGCGGCTGTGCGTTCACTGTAGTTACGCAGGTGCTGGCCCTGCATGTAACTGATCGGAACCGGACTGACCGGCGCTCGCCGCGCCTTTTCCTGAGCCGCCACCGTCGGATGCCATGAGGTAACCGAACCTGGACTCAGCGACCACTCATCAAGAGCACCCACCGTTATTTTCCCGATGCGCAATGCGTGATCCTCCCCAAATGCTGCCCGGCCCGGCCGACCCCATTCCGGCATCAGCCACCGGCGGGCATCAACATACCCTCGACCGGACGGCCGTAGCCCTAGCGCAGGCTTGACCATGGACGGCGACTCCGCAGCGCGCACGCCAAGTCAAACGTGCAATAGTTGCCGTCGGCGCTTGATTCTAGCGCCGGAGGGGAGCACAGCAACCATGGAATCCGTCAAAGGCCCGGGCGATCCGGCCCCTCGTTTCGCCATTGTCGGCTACGCGGCGCGTTTCCCAGGGGCCTCGGATACCGATGAGTTCTGGGACCTGCTGCGTGATGGCCGGGATGCGATCTCGGAGGTGCCCGGGGATCGCTGGGATGTCGACGAGTTCTTCGACCCGGAACCAGGTGCGCCCGGCAAGGTCGTGACCCGTCGGGCAGGTTTCGTCGATGACGTGACCGGTTTCGACGCGCCATTCTTTGGCATGTCGACCCGCGAGGTCAGGTTGATGGACCCCCAACATCGGCTCCTGCTGGAAACGGCATGGCGCGCGGTGGAGCATTCAGGCACCGCGCCGTCGGCTCTGGCCGGCACCAACACCGGCGTGTTCGTGGGTTTGGCCACCCACGATTACCTGGGAATGGCCTCCGCTGAACTGACCTACCCCGAGATCGAGGCCTACATGGCCATCGGGACGTCGAATGCCGCCGCGGCGGGCCGGATCAGCTACCGGTTGGGACTGCAAGGTCCCGCGGTCGCCGTCGACACGGCGTGCAGCTCGTCGCTGGTGGCTATCCATCAGGCATGCCAGGCGCTGCGTTTAGGCGAATGCGACCTTGCGCTGGCCGGCGGTGCGAACGCCCTACTCACGCCGGCGACCATGATCACGTTCTCCAATGCTCAGATGCTCGCACCCGACGGCAGGTGCAAGACCTTCGACGCTGCCGCGGACGGCTACGTACGCGGCGAGGGTTGCGGTGTCATCGTCGTGAAGCGACTCGAGGACGCGATTCGTGACGGCGACCGGATTCGGGCCGTGATCCGCGGCAGTGCAGTCAACCAGGATGGCGCGTCGGGCGGCTTGACGGTGCCCAACGGTGTTGCTCAGCAACGGGTGATTACCGATGCGCTCAAACGCGCCGATCTCGACCCCAGCGACGTTGGATACTTGGAAGCACACGGCACCGGCACATCCCTGGGCGACCCCATCGAGGCCCAGGCCGCGGGCGCGGCCTACGGCCCCGGACGCGAACCCAGCGAACCGCTGCTGATCGGCTCGGCGAAGACGAACATCGGGCACCTGGAAGCCGCCGCGGGAATCGCAGGCGTCATCAAGGTCATCCTCTCGCTGGAACATGAAACCCTGCCCAAGCACCTCAACTTCGAGAACCCGTCGCCGCACATTCCTTGGAACCGGCTCCCAGTGGAGGTGGTGAAGGAGAGCATCCCCTGGCCGCGCAGCACTCGACCCCGCATCGCGGGAGTCAGCTCGTTTGGGTTCGCCGGCACCAACGCGCACGTCATTCTCGAAGAAGCTCCCTTGGCGCCCGATGTCGCCGCCGGGGCGGCTCCCAAGCCCGATGTCGCCGCCGGGGCGGCT
>ERZ888423.3318-NODE-3318-length-10763-cov-6.235805_pt1 | contig 10763 bp, 8 predicted proteins | sample MGYA00520523_ERZ888423 | MGnify/ENA primary metagenome ERZ888423 (study PRJEB32303, sample SAMEA104408611) | aquatic metagenome | biome: Brackish water; feature: Pelagic; material: water | place: Baltic Sea | collected 2014-06-08T10:24:00 | depth 30,27 m ...
CTGACACTTATAAAGTTTAAAAAAATATTATTTCTGTGTTGGCTTTTGACCGCTTTGAGCCGGTTGTTTCCCACCATTTGGAGTTTGTTCTGTTTGTGCAGCTTCGTCAGGTTGAACTGGCGCAGCTGTTTTAGAACGCAATGTCATCACAATACTCAATACCATAATGATTCCAGCTAATGACCAAGTCGCTTTATCAACGAAGTCATTTGTTTTTTGAACACCACCAATTTGTTGAGCTCCACCGAAGTCAGAACTTAAACCTCCACCTTTAGGATTTTGAACGTAAACAACAAAAATCAATAGGATACTTGCAAGAATAATGATAATAGATAATAAAGTACTCATGTTATTCGATATTTAGTTTTTTCTGTAATTCTTCAATTTGGGATGCAAAGAAAACCTTTTTTTCTGGATTTGTCAAGATTAATTGTTCATAAGCGTAAATTGCTTTCGGATAATTGCCCTGAAGTGCAAATATTTTTGCCAAAGTTTCAGAAACAGGCATACTTTGAACATCCAAACTTGCCTTCGCTTTTTTCGCGGGTGAATAGAATTCCCTCTTCGGTTTTTCTTCTATTTCCTTTGTTTTACTTGGTCGAGAGATAGATGGTTCTTCTTTAATAAATTGGTCAACAATCAATTCGATGCGAGCTCTTTCAAAATCAACCGTCTCAATTTCATTTTCATTTGAACGCAACCAACCTGAAAAAGATTTTTTTCCAATTGGGGCAGTTGAAGGCTCAGTTGAAGTTTTTTCGTCAATTTTTTCTTCCTGGTTGACTTCAGTCGAAACTTCAATATCCTCTAAATGATCCAAGTTGTAATTGGAAACAATTGCTTCAGATAGCAATTCCTTATCAAAACGCTCTGACGCTTCAATAGCCTGTTGTTCAATTACCGTTTCTTCAACTTCAATTTTTTCCTCAAATTCTATTATTTCTTCCCCTACATTTTCCGCCGTTTCAACTTCAATTTTTTCAGGCTCATCCAATACTTCGCTTTCAAGCACTGAATTTACTTCTTCGATTTCTGTTGTTTGTACTTTAGGAGCAGGTTCCGCTTGAATCTCAATTTCTGGGATATGAACTTCTTCGACTGGAATCGATTCTTGTTGGATTTCAACAACTTGAACAACAGGTTGATCATTTTCTTGAATCAAACGGTATAATTGAGCACGATCTGTAATTCGATACGCATGCTTTGAAAGTTCCTCGTCAAATCGAACGTCATTGTTACTTGAAAGCGATTTTAGATATAAAATTGAAAAAAGTTGAGAGTACGGATATTTCTCTGTCAGATTTTGCAAATCTGCAATATCCTCTTTGGAACATCTTTGCGGATGCTCAATACGTTCTGCTATTTGTTCTAGATTCAACATTACCAGTTCGAAAGTAGTTTATTTATTACATCCTGAACTATTTGCTTGTTAATTTCTTCCAAAAGATTTGCTTCAACAGTTGCTAAATCTGTGTTAGAATCATAATCAACAAAACGTGTACTCGTTAAAGTCATTTTATCTTCTTTTGGTGCAGAGATAAAAATAGTGAATTGCACAGAAACGGTTAATCTGTTTTTAGCAGCATTGTCGCCTTCTTGCATGGCAACGGGCAAAACGCTGTAATTATTGATCGTTCCTTCAATGATAATTTCACCAGCTTCTGATCTAGGGTTTAAAAGTAAACGAGTGTTATTTTGAACACCATCTTTTATCTGCTCACTTAAATTCGCTGAATAACTAATTGGTGTGTTAGGTGCATTGTTTGCCAAAGTAGTCACCGAAAAGGTTTTCCATTCCTCGGGCATTCCTCCTGTGTCTGACAGGGAAACACTTGAAGGCCAGCAAGAACACAACAAGAAAAGTAATATAAAAATTAAAAGACTTTTCATAAATCAATCAGGTTATATTCTTTTATCTTGCGGTATAATGTTCTTTCAGAAATTCCTAATTCAGCTGCTGCATATTTTCGTTTGCCTCTGTGTTTTTCAAGTGCCTTCTTAATTAATTCTTTCTCACGATCTTCAAGTGATAATGATTCCTCCACTTCTTCATGTGTCTCAAAATCTTCCACTTCAGATGGAGTAGGAAAGGGATTGCGCCCTGATTCAGCAGTTGGAGGCAAGATACGGGATGGATTGTAATTCGGATTCACCTCTTGATAAAAACGGTTCACAACGGCCTCTTGATCATTGGTCAACGAAAAATCGTTTCCTTGTCCAACTAGATCCAAGACAATTTTTTTCAAATCAGATAAGTCTTTCTTCATATCGAATAAAAACTTGTACATCAGTTCTCTTTCTGAAAAATTTTCGGGTCCGGCTTCATTAATTAGTGCAGGTACTTTTTCATTTTCCGCAGGTAAATACGCTGCAAATGTAATCGCGTCAATGTCGCGTTTCGTTTCAATCACTGAGATTTGCTCAACGAGATTCTTCAACTGACGGATATTTCCTGGCCAAGAATAATTTATAAGCAACATAACTGCATCATCTGTTAACTTAAGTGCAGGCATGCGATATTTATCTGCAAAGTCACTCGCGAATTTTCGAAACAATAAATGAATATCTTCTTGACGCGAACGCAATGAAGGCAAAGGAATTGGAACGGTACTCAAACGATAAAATAAATCTTCTCTAAATTTCCCAGAAGAAATAGCACGTTGCATGTTTTCATTTGTTGCCGCAACAACTCGAACATTCGTTTTAATCACTTTGGAAGAACCAACACGGATAAACTCACCCGTTTCCAATACACGTAATAATCGAACTTGTGTCTGCATAGGCAATTCCGCCACTTCATCTAAGAAGATTGTCCCGCCATCTGCTACTTCAAAGTAACCTTGACGACTGCCGTGTGCACCAGTAAACGATCCTTTTTCATGCCCAAAAAGTTCAGAATCAATCGTTCCTTCAGGAATAGCACCGCAGTTGACGGCTATATATTCTCCATGCTTGCGTGAACTTAAATGATGAATTACTTGTGGAATGATTTCTTTACCTGTACCACTTTCACCTGTCACCAAAACCGAAATATCCGTTGGAGCAACTTGTATAGCCACCTCTAATGCTCTATTGAGCAAAGGAGCATTTCCAATGATTCCAAAACGTTGTTTTACTTGTTGTAAATTCATTCGATCGCTTATTAATTTGTGGCACAAACTTCAACGACTTCACCAAGTAAAGTGGCCGAAGTACAACTCGTAATTTTTACCATTACATATTGTCCTTTATTGAAATCTCCTTTCGGGAAAACAATCATTGAATTCTTTCCATTTCGTCCACACATATGTTCTTGTGATTTTTTTGAAAACCCTTCAATCAATACTTTCTCAATTTGTCCAACTTGTTTTAGATTGCAGATATGCGCATGTTCACGCTGCTTCTCAACAATCTCTGCTAATCGTTTGCCTTTAATTTCTTCTAAAATATCATCAGTAAAACGTCTTTCCGCCAATGTCTTTGGACGCTCTGAATATTTATACATATATGCAAAGTCGAATACAACTTCATCTAACAAAGTCAATGTATCATTGTGTTCTTCATCTGTCTCTCCACAAAATCCGCTGATTATATCGGTTGAGATCCCACAATTCGGAACGATTTTTCTGATTGCCTCAATTCGATTAAGATACCATTCACGCGAATAGCCTCGGTTCATGCGCTCAAGTACTGCTGAATTGCCCGATTGCACTGGTAAATGAATGTTCGAACAAATGTTTTCATATTTTGCCATTACCTCCAATACATCATCCGTCATGTCTTTCGGATGGGAAGTAGAGAAACGAACGCGCAATTCTGGAGAAACATGTGCAACCATTTCCATTAGTTCGGCAAAGTTGGTTGTACTTTCTGCTGAATCCTTGATTTCACCTTTTGACGTTAAATTCCAACGGTAACTATCTACATTTTGCCCAAGTAAGGTAACTTCTCTGTATCCTTTATCAAACAAATCTTTACATTCTTGAATAATTGTTTTTGGATCTCTTGAACGCTCACGACCACGCGTAAAAGGAACTACACAGAACGAGCACATGTTATCGCATCCACGTGTAATTGATACAAACGCTGAAACACCTCCTTGATCCAAACGAACGGGAGAAATATCTGCATACGTTTCATCGCGTGACAATAAAACATTGACTGCTTTTTGTCCAGTACCAACTTCCTCAACCAAATTAGGCAAATCGCGGTAGGCATCTGGACCAGCAATTAAATCTACTAATTTCTCTTCATCCAACAACGATTTCTTCAAGCGTTCGGCCATACAGCCAAGAATGCCAATTACTAAATCAGGATTGTTTTTTTTCTTTTGTTTTAAATCACCCAAGCGCGTGCGAACCCTAGTCTCAGCATTTTCACGAATAGAGCATGTATTTATTAAAACAACATCAGCTTCGTCAACATTGCGCGTAGTAGAATACCCTTCTTTGGCCATTATAGATGCAACCACCTCACTATCTGAAAAATTCATTGCACAACCATAGCTTTCAACGTAAAGTTTTTTACCATTTCCATTTAAAGTTCCCTCTAGAAGAACTGCTTCGCCTTGTTTTGTTTCGTCGATTTCCTTGTTATGTTCAGATGTCATTTGTATTCTGCCAATTAGTAATGTCTACAAAAATAACCAAATAATAGAAGTATGTCAAAATGGCAGTCTAATTTTAAGTCGAAAAATGCCCATAATTTGTTAAAATGAATAAAAAATGAATTTATATTTTTTTGTATTGAAATTTTCTTTAAACTATGTTTAAAAGGAGGGGGAATTATTTCTCTTTATAATAAGTTGGTTGCTTATTGAATTGAAATACACTTATTTTGCAAGCGATTTTAGATTATCATTGCACCTAATTATTTAAACATGGCTAAAAATCTCGTTATTGTTGAGTCCCCTGCAAAGGCAAAAACAATTGAAGGTTATCTTGGAAAAGATTACGTTGTTAAATCAAGTTTTGGACACGTTAGAGACTTGGCTAAAAAAGGGTTAGCGATTGATATTGAAAATAATTTTCATCCCAATTACGAGGTCTCAGCTGACAAGAAACAAATTGTTGCAGAACTCAAGAAATTAGCAAAAGAAGCCGAGACTGTATGGCTAGCGACCGATGAGGACCGCGAAGGAGAAGCGATTTCTTGGCATTTATACGAAACGTTAGATCTTCAGAAAAAGGATACTAAGCGCATCACTTTCAATGAGATTACGAAATCTGCAATCTTAAAAGCAATCGATAATCCACGTAAAATAAACAAAGAATTAGTTGATGCACAGCAAGCGCGACGTGTATTGGATAGAATAGTAGGTTTTGAACTTTCACCTGTTTTATGGAAAAAAGTTAGACCGAGTTTGTCTGCTGGTAGAGTGCAATCGGTTGCCGTTCGATTAATTGTTGAACGGGAACGCGAAATAGAAAAGCATAAGAGCGAAGGATTTTTCCGTGTAAATGGATTCTTCCAAGCTGCAAAAGGTAAGTTAAAAGCTGAGTTATCAAAGCAATTGACGAACGTTCAACAAGCAGACGAATTGTTGGAAGCTTGTAAAGGTGCGACATTCAAAATTGAAGACGTACAACAAAAACCAGCAACTAAATCGGCAGCTGCTCCCTTTACAACATCAACTTTACAGCAAGAAGCGAGTTTGAAATTAGGATTCTCTGTTTCGAGAACTATGTCCGTAGCACAACGATTATACGAAGCTGGACGAATTACCTACATGAGAACGGATTCAGTAAATTTATCGGATACAGCAATCAATGGTGCAATAGCTGAGATTGAACGAGCTTACGGAACAGAATATTCAAAACCGACAAAATATAAAACGAAAAGTAGCGGTGCACAAGAAGCGCATGAGGCAATTCGTCCAACGGACTTCGGTACGCACTCAATAACGGGAGAAAGAGAAGAAGAACGTTTGTATGACCTAATCTGGAAACGAGCAATTGCTTCTCAAATGGCCAACGCTCAATTGGAGCGGACAACAATCAAAATCACAACACCAAATATTCAAGAAGCATTTACAGCAAAAGGAGAAGTTATCAAATTTGATGGTTTCTTGCGTGTATATCTTGAATCAAATGTGGAAGAGGAAGATGACGAAGAAGCTGCTGAAACTGAAGGATTATTGCCAGAAGTTAAAGTAGGGGAGATTGTTAAAAACGATGAAATAGTTGCAACTGAGCGCTTTTCTCGACCACCATCACGATATGTGGAAGCTTCTTTGGTGAAGAAATTGGAAGAATTAGGAATTGGTCGACCTTCTACGTATGCTCCAACAATTTCAACGATTCAGAAACGTGGATATGTTGAGAAAAAGGAACGTGATGGAGAGGAACGTAAGTATATCGTTAAAAAACTAAAGAACGACGCTATTCTTGAAGAAATAAGAACTGAAACGACAGGAAAAGAAAAAAATAAATTATCACCGTCTGATATCGGAATGGTGGTAACCGATTTCCTAAGCGAACATTTTGATCGAATCATGGATTATCATTTTACAGCGAAAGTGGAACAAGAATTCGATGAAATTGCAAAAGGATTAATTCAGTGGACGGATATGATTCATAATTTCTATGATCCTTTCCATAAGAATGTTGAAGATACGTTAGAGAACTCCGAAAGAGCTACTGGTGAGCGAGAATTGGGAATCCACCCAGTAAGTGGAAGAAAAATTATTGCGCGAATTGGTCGTTTTGGACCAATGATCCAAGTTGGTGATGAACAAGTTGACGGTGAAAAGCCTCAATTTGCATCTTTACAAAAAGATCAATCAATTACAACAATCACGCTTGAAGATGCATTGGAATTATTCAAGTTACCAAGAACTTTAGGTGAATTTGAAGATTTAGTTGTAAAAGCAAATGTTGGGCGTTTTGGTCCTTATATTCAACATGGAAAAATCTTTGTTTCAATCCCAAAAGAGGAAAGTCCAATGTCAATTACCATGGAAAGAGCCATTGAATTGATTCTTGAAAAGAAAGAAGTTGAAGCAAATCGATTGATCAAAACCTTTGATGGTAGAGAAGATGTTCAATTGTTGAATGGTCGATATGGTGCATATTTGAAAATTGGCAAAGACAATTTCAAACTACCTAAAGGTACAGAACCTGCAACTTTGAGTTTGGATGAGTGTTTGGTGATTGCTGAAAATCAACCGACTTCGAAGAAAAAACCTTTTGGTAAGGCAAAAGCAGCAACAAAAGCTGCTCCGAAAGCAAAGGCTGCACCTAAGAAGAAAGCTACTCCAAAGGCAAAGGCTGCATCGAAAGCGAAAAAGTAAGTAGTTATTCACGATAGAGTATTGAATAGTTTATTCATTCACTTTTTTCAACTAGATGAATTCATTTAGCTTTGAGAAAAAAAAGAATGAAGGATATTTCTATTTACTTTTCTCCAGTTGATATTGAATTAAATGCAGAAGATCAAACTATCGGAAGCACAATCAATTCGTATAAGAATGATTATTTTCCGGAGATTGAGAAGGGTGGAATAGCACTGTTTTATGTTCCTGAGTACAGAGGAAGTAAAAGTCATTCAGCGATGAAGCGACCAGAAAACTTCAGATCTTTTCTTTATGAATTATGCCTTGGTTGGGAATGGAAATTTCCAATTTACGATTTAGGAAATATTCTCCCTGGAAAAGAACTAACTGATACCTATTATGCAGTTGGTCAAGTTGTATCAGAACTCGTTAAGAAGAATGTAATACCGATCGTTATTGGAGGAAGTCAAGACTTGACAATGTCTTTATACAAAGGGTATGAGTCATTGGAGCAAATGGTAAATATATGTTCGATTGACAACAAGTTGAATCTAGGGAATCCTGATGCAGAATTGAATTCAGAAGGCTATTTAAGCCATTTATTATTGCAGCGTCCTTGTTATTTATTTAATCATGCTAATATTGGTCTGCAAACGTTGTTTGCTAAAAAGGCCGAGCTGGATTTATTCGAGAAGTTGTATTTCGATGTATGTCGTTTAGGTGAATTCAATGCAGATTTCAAAAAGGCAGAACCACATTTAAGAAATAGCGATATTCTCAGTATTGATATTGAAAGCATACGGGCTTCTGAACTAAGAACAAACGACTACATTTCACCAAATGGTTTTTACGCCGATGAAATCTGTCAAATTGCTAAATATGCCGGAATAAGCGATAAGTTAACTTCTGTGGGAATTTTTAATTATTACCCAGAAGAGCAACCGGGAAGTACTTCATCCTTATTGGCACAGATAATTTGGTATATGATGGATGGTGTAGCTCAGCGAAAAGGAGATTTTCCTGTCGGTAGCAAGAAAGACTATACGAAGTTTATTGTACACATAGACGATTTTAAAGAAGAGATTATCTTTTACAAGAGCAATAAATCGGAACGTTGGTGGATGGAAGTGTCATATCCTGGACAAACTGGTTCAAAATTCGAACGTCACCACATGGTACCTTGCGATAAGGATGATTATGAAAAAGCTATGAAAAACGAAATTCCTGATTTGTGGTGGAAAACTTATCAAAAATTAGTTTGACTCGCTCTGAATAAACATTTTAGAAATACTAATATGTTAATTTCATAACATTTCGTGCAATTCGAAATAAAAAACATTCCATTTGTAAATAAAAATATTTATTTTAGTCGCCTGATTGAAGCGCTTGTGAAGCAAATCAACCAACTATTTTACTTGTGAAACATTGATTTTATGAAGAAAAAGCTATTTCTAGCATCATCGTTTGTAATTCTTTTCACTGCTTCGTTAATTGCGCAGCAGGATAAGTTAATTACTCATTTTATTTATGATAAAATGAGTTTGAATCCTGGTTCTACCGGTTTGGACAAAGGAATTTGTGCCACTACCATCTACAGAAATCAATGGGATAAAGTAAACGGAGCACCAAATTCTGCTGTTTTGAATGTTGAGGCTAATCTGAATCCATATTTCAGAGCGGGTGGATTGGGAATATCATTCTTCCATGATGCAATTGGTTTCTCGAGACAAAACAACTTGTTGTTGAATTATTCTTATCCGATAGAAATACCTAATGCTGGTACTTTAGGTATCGGAATTGGTTTAGGGATGGTTAACTTCGGTATGAATCCTGACTGGGTTCCACCTACGACTAATCCAGACAACTCTTTACCAGTAGGCTTTTCGGCAACGAATCTTGATTTAAATTTCGGTTTATATTGGAAAGGTAATTCTGATTATTATGCCGGAATATCTTCGACTCATTTAAATGAGTCCCTTCTAAAGCAAACGGTGGGTGTTGTCGATAATCAATATCAAACTGCTCGTCATTACTATGTTATGGGTGGTAAGAGATTTAGAAGTTTGATTGGTCAAGATGGAGATTTAGATGCTCAAGTATTAATGAGAACTGACTTGGTTAAATTTTCCGCTGATATCAATGTGCGTTATATTTGGAGAGATATCGCATATGGTGGTTTAACATATCGTACATCTGATGCCGTAGCTATTATGGTAGGATGGGTGCCAGTTAGAAACTTGACAATTGGATATTCATACGATATTACAATTAATAAATTGGTAAGCATTTCAAGAGGTTCTCACGAAATGATGTTGAAATATTGTTATTTCTTGCCACCGCCACCGGTGACAAAATCTAAACACCCTAGATGGTTGTAGATTATTTTTTTAATATTTGTAACCATTTTAGTGCATATTCCGTTATGTCCAAAGTTGATCCTGTAGAATGTTAGTTGGTATCCGGAAAGAAAAAAAAGAGGTAGAATGAGAAAATTATTGTTTGTTGGATTATTAGGTGTTGTCCTAGCTTCTTGTAGCACAAGAACAGGTCACCTTGTTGGTGCTTCGGGGAGACCGGTGTATTATCCTGAGATTCCTTTAGGTATGATATACGTACCTGCAGGTTCTTATCAAATGGGTGAGAATGATTTGGATGTTCCATTCCTTCATCAGACTCGCGCAAAAACTGTTTCTGTGCAGGCGTTCTATATGGACCAAACGGAGATCTCGAATAACGAGTACCGTCAGTTCGTAGAATGGGTGCGTGATTCAATTGCTCGTGACAAGATTTATCTTGGATTGGCAGAAGATGAAGATGCAGATCGTTACATCAACTATCAAGAAAGATACTTCGATGAGGGATCTTTGGAATTCGTTGATTACGATCCATCTGATCGTGAATTGAATCGCTCAATCTTTGCGTTGAATTGGGATCGTCGTTTCGATTACTATGACGAAGAAATCGTTCCAATTCTTGCTGATATGTACTATCCTCAGCCAGAGCGTTACTACAAAAGAAGAGAAATTGATGTGAACAAATTAATGTTCCGTTACTATTGGATTGACTACAGAGAAGCTGCTCGTAGAGGTAGAATCAATGTTATTCCGAATGGTTATGACAACGAGGGTAATAAACTTGTTGACGAACACCGTGAATTGAGTACCCCTCCGCATCCATTTACAGGAGAAGATCAAGGTCAGGATTTAGACATGGGTTACTTCAATAAAAAAGGTCAGAATAATGCCATTCGAGGTCATGATAATCGTCAACGTTTCATTATCGATGAGGTTGTAAATGTTTATCCTGATACATTATGTTGGGTTCGTGACTTTACATATAGTTTCCATGATCCGATGACTAATATGTATTTCTGGCATCCAGCTTACGACAATTATCCAATTGTTGGTGTTACTTGGGTACAAGCAAAAGCATTCTCAGTTTGGAGAACTCAATTATTGAATTCTTGGTTAGTTGCAATGGGAGATTTATTCGTAAATGATTTCCGTTTACC
>ERZ888423.3319-NODE-3319-length-10762-cov-5.907537_pt1 | contig 10762 bp, 14 predicted proteins | sample MGYA00520523_ERZ888423 | MGnify/ENA primary metagenome ERZ888423 (study PRJEB32303, sample SAMEA104408611) | aquatic metagenome | biome: Brackish water; feature: Pelagic; material: water | place: Baltic Sea | collected 2014-06-08T10:24:00 | depth 30,27 m ...
TCCGATCCGATGTCGGCGTTCGTGTCCTCGAGCAGCGCCTCGAAGATCGGATGCTCACCGAGCTGATGGTTGAGCAGAACGGCCACCTTCGATGGCCGCCCGACCCGGAGTTCGAGGTGGGGCTCGCCGCAACGGCCTTTCCGAGGCGCCGGTTTGAGCGGCTGCGGCTCGATCTCCGGGGCCCGAAGGTGGTCCCTCTTGGTTCGGATGATCTTCCTGACCGCCCGGAACAGGCTGGTGGCTTCCTTGGCCATCACGCCGGTGAAGTGGTCGGTGACGGTGCCGGAGCTGGTGCGAATGATCCGCAACTCGATCGGGTGGCCCCGATACTCGAGACCCCCTTCCCAAATGGCTCTGGCCAGCCGCATCGGGCGGATCTTGCGGCTGAGTCGGCGCCCATTGCTGGTGAAGCCGGCTTCGGTCAGCAGCCGGCCGGTGGCGTTGGCGCAACTGACCGAGCGGTGACCACAGCGACCTTCCATCGCTTGCCGCAGGCTCTCGACCGCATCGGTCGGCAGGCCCCGCAGTTCGACGAAGACGCCACCCTGGACCCGACCCCTGGTGTTGGCCACATAGGCCGCCTGACGCCAGAACATGAACGCGGCGAACCGATCCCAGCCGGGTGCATCCGTCTGGTCATCCGGGTGGATCTGACGAGGCAAGCAGAGAAACACGTTGGGGAACCCGAACCCGAGAAAGGTGGCGTCGGGATCGGAGAATGCCTCGGCAATCGGCACCACCGACAAGCCGTCGTGGACCACGCTGGTCACATGCGATGCGTCGACCACCAGTTGGGCACCGCTCGAGAACAGCGTCTCGGTCGTCAGCTTCGCCCCTTCGGTGAGCCCGGCGAACAGATGGTCCTCGTCGTGCACACGAGGGTTCGGTGCCATCGTGGACGACCTCATCGGGCAACGAGGTCGAGACGGAGATTACGGATCATGACCCGTGAACGACCGAAACGGGACCATGCTTGAGGACGAAGCCGTCGGCCCCGATGTGCCAAGCGTTCCGCTCAGCGGATGCGGCTACTTTCTTCCGGCAAGCACCGTCGCGCCATCAGCCCCGGTCTGCTCGTAGTGCACGGTTCCGGCCGGGACGTCACACCATTCACCGGGCCCGAAGGTCTGGACCTCATCTTCGAGAACCACTCGGAACTCGCCCCGGGTCACCATCAAGAGGGCCGAGAACTCGTGGGTGTGGAACTCGCCGTCGCTGTTCGGGTCCCATTCCTTCACTCCGACATCGCCATATCCCTTGTCCGCCAACAGCGTTCGAAACTCGTTCTCGTTCATGACTGCACGTTAGCGCTCGAGACGAATCGGGCCCGAAACAACGACGCCGAGCGCAGCACGTCTGGTCACGCTCGCGGCGGGCCTCTCCCCCATCAACCCTCCGGGGGTCGCCGGTCAACCCCTTGGCACCAGAGTGAACGGATGATCGGCCTGGTCCGTTGGTCGTCGTGGTCGTGCCCGGCCAACACCAGATCGACCCCAGGAGCGACCGGGGCGGTCGGCGTCATGGACAGCTCATGACCGGGTTCGGTTGCGGTACCGGTGAACGCGTTCTCGGGTCTGACAAAGCTGCGAACAGTATTGACGGTTTCGCAGGGGTGACCGGTCGATGTAGACATCGACGCAGCGTTCCGCGGAACAGACACCGATTCGTTCGACCCCGATCTGGCTCACGGTCTCGAAGAGCGCAAGGGAACCTCGGGCCGACAGTCGTTCGGATGGCGACATCGAGTCGGCGAGGCCGACAGCGGCGGAGACCACCGATCCATCGGTCGTGGCGTCCATCGTCAGGCTCGCATGGCCGAGCAGACCGTTCAGCACCTCACAGACCAAGACGGGATCCGGGGCTGACCGGAACATCTCGAACCAACCGTCGGCCACCGCGACCACCTCGTCAGCCGAGAGGCCATCGAGTTCGGCTCGCCCGCCCGAGAACGGCTTGGTGGTGATGCCTCGTTCGCGAGCAGCGGCACAGGTCGGTGTCGAGTACGCATTGATCACCCGCACGACCAGATCGGGGTCGAGTCCATTCGCCGCCCAACTCAGCGTCGGCGCAGGTCGATCGCCGATTGCGGCTCGTCGAGAACCGTGCGCGTCTTCGGCACGGTTCAGGTCACGGACAGCCATAGGGCACCACCGTCGAGGAATCGGGAAAACTGATGCCCGGCGATGAGCTCTCGACCCGATCTCGCATGATCATCAGAATCCTCCCCACATCGGCCCACTCAACTATTTAGATTCACTAACTATCTAGCCGCCGTCCCGGAGTCCGTCAATCTCGTCGGCCGAGCCCGCGGGCCGACAGGACGCCGCCGCTGACAGGTGTTCGTTCTCTACGGCTGAGGCTGACCGGCCGGCGTCCCGAGCTCTTGGACCTCGCTGGCCCGGCGAGCACGTCAACCGAAGTAAAGATCTCTTGACATGTAAAGACATCTTTACCAAACTGAGTGCATGACCTGGACAACAGGACCTCTCGGGCGCCTCACCCACCAAATCCTCGACCTCGACTACGGCGACGAGCAGGAACGGCTCCGCTACTACGAGACCTACGCAGTCGCAGTACACCTGCAACTCATCGGCCTTCCAGCGACTGGCGCTGTTGTGATCGGTGTGGCCGGTCGTTCCGCAACGGGACCTGTGCTCGTCATGCTGGGCATGGCGTTTGCAGCCATCCTCCCCGGGCTCATCCACCTCGGACGGCACAACGTGCGCACCGAGTCGATAGCGACGAGCAAGCGGAATCGGGGCTACATGGCAGCGTACGTTCTTTCCTGCTTGACGCTGAGCATTGCAGTCGCGGCCCGTGGCAGTGGTTCTGGTCTCGGCGGCGCAATCTCGATCGGTTCTGCCGTGGGCCTTGGGGTCGGTTTCGTTGCCGCTGTCCTCGCGTCCCGTCGACGAAGCGGCGTTGACGACGCTGTCGATCCCGGGTCCTGACGATGGCTAGAGCGAGCGGGCCGATTCGGCCAGAATCTAGCGACGACGTTGCTGCCGAGCGCATCAGGGCCCGGCGAAACGAGCTCGGCCTGAGTCAGCAGGCGCTGGCCAGAGCCACCGATGTGAGCCGGCAGACCATCATCTCGATGGAGCAGGGCAACTATGCACCCTCGGTCTACCTGGCGCTGCGCGTGGCCGCCGCCCTCGACGCGACGGTCGAGGACCTCTGGAGCTGACTCCAGAGGGGACGTCCCGACCGAACTTGTCACCGAATCGAGGGCCGCTTGCACGCGTGTGTGGGAGAGAGAGGTCCAACCGATCGAAAGACACGCAGGAGCGGACGACCAGATTCGAACCCGCGACCCTCACCTTGGCAAGGCAAGACGGGCCGTCCGATACGTCCGACCCAGTCCCGCCAACGTCGACAGGAACACGTTCGCATCAAGCCCGCTGCACATTCGCGCTACCGAACGGCTCCTGGAAATCACCACCACCGGTTCGCAGGCCTCGGATCCTCGAGTACCTCTGCACAGTGATTGTCGAGCACCACAATGGTGCCGTTCCCGAGTGGCCGCTGTCGTTGTTGAGGCATCAATACGCGCGGCGAAGTGTGCGCTCTCGCCACATCCCCGACCAAAGCGTATGCTGGCATACATGCAGCGCACGACCGTGAAGCTCCCCGACGAACTCGACGCACGCCTTCGACACGAAGCCGAACGGCGCGGAACCACGGTGTCGGACCTGACCCGTGAAGCAATCGAAACGTTCCTCGGCACCCAACCAGGTAGACGGCGACTTCTCGCCGCTGGCGCCGGTGCAAGCGGCCGCGACGACATCTCTGAACGCATTGAACAGATCCTCGCCGCCGAGGTGCAACCATCGCTCTGATCATCGACGCCGGCCCGCTCTACGCCTACGTCGACCGCGATGACCGCCACCACACCGCTTGCCTCGATCTGCTTGAAACCCACCCAGGACCCCTCATCGTCCCTGCGCTGGTCATCACCGAAGTGACCTACCTCATCGGCACTCGCCTCGGCGCTGGTGCCGAGGTCCGATTCTTGGGTGACCTGGCAGCAGGCAACCTTCTTGCCGAACACGTCCACGCAGGCGACTGGATGCGGATTGCTGAACTCGTGGCCCAATACCGAGACCTTCCCCTCGGCACCACCGTCGCTTCGGTGATCACAGCAGCAGAACGACTTGGCATCACTGAGATAGCCACACTCGACCGACGACACTTCATCGTCGTGCGCTCCAAACTTGGCGATCTCAGCCTTCTGCCCTGATCCAGCAGCGAGCAAACAGGTCCTCGTCTCCGACGGGGCCGTCAATATGCAGCGCCGCACTGGGGCCGACGTTGAGCCTTGCTCGGCAATCGACGCCCGTGATTCTGTGACGCGATTATCGCGCATTGCCGTAATGGTTCCGTCCCTCGACGTCGTGTCGCAACGTCGCGGCAAACCCGCTCGCGATCCACACGTCCGCGAGTGGTACCTGCATAGGACTGCGGATGCCGGTCATCGGGGAGGTGGGTTCAGCTTGGTGGCCGCAGCTCCTGGAAGTAGTAGAACGCCCGCTCGTTGGTGTCCGGTTCGATAGACGAGTACCCGTTGCGCTCGTAGAAGCGTTGGGCATCCACATCGCCCTCGTCGACGTTGATCTCGATTGCGTCGATGCTCACGGTTAGGGCGTGCCCATGGAGAAATTCGAGGATCGCCGCGCCGGTTCCCTCGCTTCTGCGACTCGGATGGACGAACAGTTCGTCGAGCAAGCCGACACGTCCTGCGTACCAGACGTTCGGCCTGACGCTCACGAGTGCCACAGCGAATGCCGGGCTTCCCGCAAGGATGGCGAACATCGACTCACTGGCGAGGAGCGTGGCGAGTCGCTCGCTCAACACGACGGCGCCCGGAGAGGGCGTTCCGAACTCGGTGTTGAAGTCGTGGAGGAGCCGCCCGACCTCGGGAGCGTCAGCGGCGTCGGCCAGACGAGGTGCGTCATTGCGTTTCACGTTGACGAGGCTACGGCGAGCCGAACGCCGTCAAGGCGGCTCGCCCGGGTCGGGCCCATCGTCGCGCCTCGCTCGTAGCAACACCGAACGGCCCACCACCACCGTGTGCCAGATCGGTCACTTTGAGATCGGTTGGAGTTCGCCCTCCTCGAGGCAGCGCATGCTCCCGTCTCCCGGCGACAACATCGCTTTGCGATAACGGCGCCACGAGCGGCCAGATCGCTCGCTATTCCGTGACGTCACGAAGGGGCCGAACTAGGGCGGACCCTCGGCATTGAGGAGCGGAACGAACTCAAGGTGGCTCCACCGAGACAACCGGGCCCAGCGCCGTCCCAATCCGGTATCACTTCGGCGATCGCACCGGATCCACAGAAGCTGATCACACTCAGGGAGCGAATGCATCTGGCACGTCGGACATGATCCTTCGCAGGTAAGGAGTCACTCGCCAGACTTCATCGTCCGTGTCGGCGTCGACGCACGACCAGTAGTAGATGGAATAGGCGTGAAGTCTCGCGTTGCGGGTGAGAAGTTGAACGATCTCGGGCCATCGCTCCTGTTCGTCCATCGGCAGTGGAGTGTCCTCGCTGGATTGCAGGATCGTCTCCATCAACGTGAACCGCTCGTCGTCGGACAGCTCACCGGAGGTGTAGGCGTCTACGAATTCACCGATGCGGTGCTCGTCTGCGACCTCCCACTCCCAATCCTGCATCGACTGGTGGATAGGGAAGCCGAAGCGCTCCGCAAGGCTTCTGATCGCAGCCGATGTTGGAAATCGCCAAAGGTGCTCGGGCACGCTCACCGAGCTGAGGCTAGGTCGAAGGGCGTTGGCCGCCACCGGAGTTGCGCAGCAACGATCGTTGCTGTCTCCCCGCTCGTAACCGGCGCGATGTGCGGCGCGATCGCTCGATTCGGCGGGCACCGCCCGTGATGGTGTATCGTAGGTGTATGGCACGTACCAATATCGATATAGACGAAGACGCCTGCCGCGAGGTGATGGATCGCTACCAGCTCGCCACCAAGCGCGAGGCAGTCAACCTGGCGCTGAGACGTCTCGCCGGCGAAGCGCTCGACCTCGACGACGCCCGAGCGCTTCGCGGCTCAGGTTGGGACGGCGACCTGGACGACATGCGCGCAAGTCGCGCCGAATGATCGTCGTCGACTCCTCGGCGTGGATCGAGTTCCTCCGCGACACCGGCTCTCCAGTGTGCAACGCCGTCGACCGCCTACTCGACGCAGACCTTGCGGTGTGCGACGCGATCTCGATGGAAATCTTGGCCGGCGCCCGAGACGACCACCATCTGTCCCAACTGCGGGGGCTGATCAACCGGGCGACGATGTTGCCCACGACCCCAGCTGACTTCGACGAAGCTGCTGCCCTCTACCGAATCTGCCGCCGAAGAGGAGAGACGGTCCGCAAACTGATCGACTGTCTCATTGCGGCGGTGGCGATTCGGGCGGGAGCGGAACTCCTCCATGCCGATGTGGACTTCGCTGCCCTCGAGCGACACACCGAACTGCGAAGCCACCCAGTGTCCAGATCCTGAGCTCTGAGCGCTGCAAACCCAGCGCATAATCCCGAACCTGAGCCGAGCACCCACCACTCGGGAACCGGCGAAGTCGCGCACCTCCAACGCCGACGAGACCGGCTCATCATCACGTGCAGCCAGCCGCCGATAACGCGATCTCCGGCCGCTGCCGTCGCACCCGCAGCGCGCCAACACGACGGTCGACTTGACCACGTCGAGCGACTCCCGCTCGAACATCTCGAAGAAACTGGTCACAGAATCGAAAGCGCCGAGCACGTAAGAGGGCTATGGAGCCCACCACAACCCGAAGCAACATGCCAACCTCGATGCCAGCAAATCACAAAGCCCGACAAACCACTTGAGAAGGGCGCACGAATCGTAGACATGTCTACTATTCCGACCGATCGGAAAACAGGCAGAGACCCATCGAAATGGGCCTCTGACCAGGGGTCATGTTGGAGCGGACGACGAGATTTGAACCCGCGACCCTCACCTTGGCAAGGTGATGCTCTACCAGCTGAGCTACGTCCGCATGTGGGGGGTGAGTATAGCTCGGTCCCGAATCTTTCAATCCTCGAACACAGATCTACCGATCAGGCGGTGTGGGGATCCCGTCGCAATGCCTGGGGACCCGTCAGCCGCAACCAGTCATCCTCGTCGTCGAATTCCGGCATCGGTCGATCACTCGACCGCGTGACCGCTCCCGAGGCGGCACCGGGCGACGACTGCCGGATCGAGTCCCTGCCAACGACCGCGTGACCCGAGGCAGCTGGCGTCGGCGAGGCCACCACCGTGGAGCCTCCCGCCACCGACGCAGTCGAAACCCGGTGGGCGCCGCCTCGGGGCACACCTGCATCGGGCGTGCCCTGCAGGCGGGCCCGCGGATCGGTGTGACGCCAGTACCAGAACGTGAGAATGGCCAGGAGAAGAGCGACGATGAGAAGCCCGAAAATGATGAGCGTCACCGTTTGGCCAGTGTCGTCTGCAGCTTGTTGAGCCAACACGTTCACTGCATCACTCGCCGATTCTTGGGTCTGACATCTCGTCCCTCACGTACCACCACCGACGAAGTTAGCCGCTCAACTCTGGTGTTGGGGGCACGAGAACGTGGTTCTTCCCCCAATCTGGCGTCTTTGCAGCTCACGACCATCCTTGGGACACGATCCGCCCCGAATTCGGACCGGCTGGAGTAGGCCGGTGTGGGAACCTCCGTCGCGCAAGAAGACGCTGACCACGGAGCGCAGCGTCCTGGCAAGTCGGTTCACTTCGTCGTCGTCCAGTGATCCAGCGCGGCGACCCGGGTCGAGGCCCGCTCGCCACAGCGTCTCGTCGGCGATGAGATTACCGACGCCGGCGATCCGTGACTGGTCCAAGAGCCGGGCTTTCAAGGCCACATCCCCGATCGTGACTCGTCGCCGCAACTGCGTCGGGGTGATCGTGAACACATCTGCTCCGAGCGCGTCCTCATCAGGGTCGAGCTCGACCCCTCCCAACCGACGGGGATCACGGATCCGAAGGTCACCCCCGTTGTCGAAGCGCAGTGCGAAGCGGTCCCAGGCAGGTTCATTGCGAGAGCTCGAATATTCGAGGGAATCGATCGATGCCGTGCCGTCGACGATCAGCCGACCCGTCATCCCGAAGCGGAGCCCGAGCCGCACACCGTTGGCGAGATCGAGGATCAGCAGCTTGCCGATGCGGCGGACCTCGTCGACCTGCTGATGCGTTGCTGCATCGGTAAGCGTGGCCGCGGTCGCACCGTGCTTCAGGAACCAGGGGTCCGGGGCCTCCACCGACATGATCGTCCGTCCCACCACGGTCTCGGCTGACCGACGGTAGATCTCGATCTCGACCCCCTCAGGCAATGTCGAACCCCACCGACCGTGCGGTTCGACAGCATCGTTCGTTTCGTCGACCGGGACCCGGTCCGGGCAGGACACGCAGACCCATCGATCAGTCGACCTTGGCCTGTTCGTCGAGGAAACGACCCATCATCGAACCGAGCGCCGGGAAGTCGATCAGGAAACCGTCGTGACCATGCACCGAGTGCAGGACCTCGAACGACACGTCGGTTCCACCGGCGACCAGCACATCTCGCAACTGCTCCTGCTGGCGCGGGGTGTACAGCATGTCGCTGTCGATCGATACGACCAGCGTGGGGGCCGTCACTCTGGCCGCGGCGGCCTCGATGCCGCCCCTCCCCCGTCCGATGTCGTGCAGGTCCATGGCCTTGTTCAACACCAGATAGCTGTTGGCATCGAACCGTCGCGCCAACTTTTCGCCGTGGTAGTCAAGGTAGCTCTCGATCTGGAATCGATCCCAGAGGGCGAAGCTGTCCAGGCGGTCGAGCGGGGTGCGGGCAAAACGATCCTCGAAGGACTGGTCGGACCGATAGTGGATCTGAGCGATCCGGCGTGCCAGCATCAGACCCTCGGTCGGTCCTTCACCATCGGGCGCGTCGTAATAGTCGCCACCGTTCCACCTGGCGTCGTTGACCACGGCGAGACGACCGGTCTGACTCCAACCGATCTGCAGGGCGCTGGCGGCCGCGGTGCTGGCGATCGAGATCAGGGCTCCAACGCGGTGGGGAAACATCACCGCCCACTCCAGTGCCTGCATTCCCCCCATCGAGCCGCCGATGACGGCGTGCCACCGACGAACCCCCAACCGATCGGCCAGCACAGACTGGGTTCGCACGATGTCGCGCATCGACACCATGGGGAAGCTGCCGCCATAGGGACGGCCCGTGCGGGGGTCGAGGCTCGCCGGGCCCGTCGTTCCCTGACAGCCTCCCAGGACGTTCACGCACACGACGAAGTAGCGGTCGGTGTCGATCACCTTGCCGGCACCGATCAGGTCGTTCCACCATCCCTCGGAGCGCTGTCCCGGTGCGGTCCCACCGGCAGCGTGGGCATCACCGGTCAGGGCGTGACACACCAGCACGGCATTGGACGAGGTGGCATCGAGAGTTCCCCAGGTCTCATAGGCGACCACGATCTCCTCCAGCACACCACCGCCTTCGAGGGCAAAGGGTCGACCATCGGCAACGACCGCGAAACGCCGCCAGGCCGGCGGATCGCCCGGCATCCAGGCGCCGCTGGCAGGAAGTTGCGCCCGCGAAGACCGACGATGCATCGAGGACGGTTGCAGATACGGGTCCTCACCGGTCATGGTCCCAGACTACCGATGACGCCCGGACAACGACGCTTCCACCCGACCGCACTCACCACGGCGCCCACAACTCGTCCGCCCACACTCGTCCGCCCACAACTCGACCGCCCTACGTGGTCGGCATCACCTTGTCCCCAAGCGATCGATCCACCATTGGAGACAATCGCCGGGGGCGCCGTAGGCCATGTTCATCAGCCGTCCGATCTCGAGCAGGATCTCTCGGCGACGATGGGGGCCGACACCCTCGGCCTGCTCCACCAGCAATGCCGCTTCGACCCATGCCCCCGTATCGGCCGGAAGCGGGACGTCGGCCAGATCTCGGGCCGCGAGCTTGATGGCGTCGACCGACAACGCGGTGCCGAACCAACGGCGGTAGGCCCAGACCACCACCGGTGGAGCGAGCAGGACAGCGGCCACCGCGTTCAGATCGTCCGGTTCGGCGTGGATCGACAGGACCGGCGTGACCGGGACCAGGGACCCATCTCGATCCACGACCGGCTCGAACACCTTGGACTGCGTGGGTAGCACGACCTTGGGGCGTGCCTGCTGCTCGGCCCAACGACCGACTCGGCCATCGAGCCGCGAGCGCTCGATCACGGGACGAGACCATGTCTGTTTGGCGAACTTCATCGGTGCCTGTCCCCAGGAATGGGTCAAGGGATCGAGCGCACCGACGGTGACCACCCGGGGGCGTGGATCATCGACCTCGCCCTCGACGCAGGCGTGAGCCAACCCGTAGTACTCATCGCGAAAACCGGCAGTGGCTCGCACCATCGAACCAAGCGACCCATGGGTGACCAAACGGTCGAGTCGGGCGGCGGGTGCACCCAGGGCGACGGCGACGACGTCGGCCAGTCCGTCACGGCCCAACTCCACCGCCTCGGGCACGAGCTGTGGGTCCGCTCCACGGGAAAGCCCGACCAAGCCGTGATCGGGCCTCGAGCCGAGATCGAACAGGGGTGCCCACACCCGGACGCCGGCATCGAACACCGCCTCCCGGGCGACCCAGACGTGGACGAGACCGACGGTGCCGGCAAGTTCGGCCCGAAGCCCGGCCACATCTCGAGATGCCAGCAACGATTGGGGCAGAACCACACAGACCC
>ERZ888423.3320-NODE-3320-length-10759-cov-7.244488_pt1 | contig 10759 bp, 10 predicted proteins | sample MGYA00520523_ERZ888423 | MGnify/ENA primary metagenome ERZ888423 (study PRJEB32303, sample SAMEA104408611) | aquatic metagenome | biome: Brackish water; feature: Pelagic; material: water | place: Baltic Sea | collected 2014-06-08T10:24:00 | depth 30,27 m ...
CACTGCCGTCCTGCATGACAGCGGGCCAATCGCTTTCCGCTATCCACGCGGTAACGGGACCGGTATTGCGCTGCCCGAAGTGCCCGAGCAGCTGAAAATAGGCAAGGGCCGGATCATGCGCGAAGGAAAAAAAGTCGCGATACTCTCGCTCGGCACACGTTTGGCCGAAGCGATGAAGGCGGCGGATACACTAGATGCTAAGGGCCTTAGCACCACCGTTGCCGACTTGCGTTTTGCCAAGCCACTTGATGAAAAAATGATCCGCCACCTGATTGCTACACATGAAGTGATCGTGACCGTCGAAGAGGCCTCTGTCGGCGGCCTCGGGGCACATTTGCTCACGCTGGCCAGCGACGCAGGGCTGATGGATACGGGCCTCAAGATCCGCACAATGCGCCTGCCTGACATGTTTCAGGAGCATGATTCGCCGCAGAAGCAATATGACCAAGCCGGCCTGAACGCGCCACAGATTGTCGAAACTGTGCTGAAAGCCCTACGCCACAACAGCGCGGGCGTGGCAGAAGCGAGCGTTTGCGCCTGAAGACGCTTTGCGCTCAATGCGTTAGTTTGGAATGATCGCCTGAGCCGTCTGGCCGTCACCTTCAGGCGCAGCGATAATGTCGCGGGTAATGCTGCCCTTGTTCACCGTAGTGGTTTGCGGGTCACCGACCGATGAGCGGATGCCAGCTTCGGCAGTTCCAGAGGTCGTCGAAATCGAACGTTCAGCCGCTGAGCGCGTTGCTATGCCGCCAAATAGAGCCTCTAATGTTTTTTCCTGACTTGCGTCGGCTGAACGCGTCACGGTTGCTGCGGTTGGTTCAAGCGCGAAGTCCGGCGGAACCACCAGCGGTGCTGCGCGGCCTGCAATAGGCGCAGCAGTTTTGTTGCCACCAAGCATATTACCAACCGATGCGCAGCCGGAAAGCATTGGAAGTGCAAGCGTTGCAGCGGCAAGAAGCAAAGATTTCTTATTCATATGCATATCCATTTACTGACCGGATTGCGGACGTGACGTGGGCACATTGCCGCCAAACATGCCGTCCAAAACTTGCTGCTTTGTGTCGCCAGCCTGCGGACGCGGGGCGTTGGGTGTCGGCTTGGGCAAATTAAACTCAGCAGGAACCTGGATCGGTTCTGATCGGGTGACGGCAAATTCATCAGGGCGATCGCGTTGATAAACGCTCGTCGTTCCGCAGCCGGAAAGCGTAAGAATGGCAACTGACGCTGCCGCTAAGATAAGTATCCGCTTCATGACTTCTCCACTATGTCGGCGCTGCTTGCGGGTTCCTGAACAACAGACCCGCGGTCCGCCGCCTTGTCGCTTATCAGAAAGGCGCGGGCAAGCAATATCATCACGCCGATGCTGATGCAGGCATCGGCCAGGTTAAAAATGTAAAAGGGTCGGAAAGCGCCAAAGTGCAGGTCGGCATAGTCTACGACATAGCCATAACGCGCGCGATCTAAGATATTCCCGAGCGCGCCGCCCAGTACCAGCGACAAGGCAAACACATCACCGCGCAGTTTTTCGCGCCACATCCAAACGCCAACAGCGACCGCAATCACGCTAGTCAATGCCACCAGCGCCCATCGTTCGCCGTCACTGTCTGCGGTTAAAAAGCTCATCGAAACGCCGCGGTTTTCAGCATAGCGCAAGTCAAAGAACGATATAATGTGAATGACGCCGCGGCTTTGAAGTTGCAACGGCCCAAGCATCGCATATTTCACGATCTGATCCGCAATGAACACAAGGCTTGCGAACATGAGGCCCTGCACGCGGAATTTGGAGTTGGAATTCATGCTTAATCCTCCCCTTTTACGGGGAGGGGGGCCATACGAAGCGTGGTGGAGGGGGAGGTAAATACGCACATTCCCCCCGTGTAAGCCGCCAGCCCCCTCCGTCAACCCTGCGGGTTGCCACCTCCTCATAGATGGGGACGATTTGATGAGCCTTACCCACCAACAACATCCACACAACGTCCGCACAAAGCGCCGTCATCAACAACCTCAGGCAAATGCCGCCAGCAGCGGCCGCATTTATGGTTGGCGGTTTTAATTGCGCCTTCCTCTCTGCCAAGATGCACAGTAGACACGATAAATATTTCGGCGAGGTCGATTTCGCCGGCATCACCCGGATAGCTATATTCAACTTCCAGACTTGAGCCAATTTCCTTGTTGCGTCGCATAGGTTCGATCAGCTCGTTTGCCAGCATACGGGCTCCCCTGATGCGACCCCAGTTTTCGGCCAATTTTGTATCAATCCAACCCGCATCAACCTCCGGCCAATCCGAAAAATGTACACTGTCGACATCCGCGCCGAAACGCGTCTGCCAAACTTCTTCGCTTGTGAACACCAACACGGGCGCGGCGTAACGAACGAGCGCATGGAACAATATGTCCAACACCGTGCGATAGGCCATGCGCTTGGGACCAGTGGCCGCATCGCAATAGAGGCTGTCCTTGCGGATATCGAAGAAGAAGGCCGACAGATCTTCGTTCGCAAAATCGGTCAGCAACCGGACATAATTGTTAAAGTCAAAATCATCGACCGCCTGCCGCAGCTTCACGTCCATGTCGGCGAGCAGATGGAGCATATAACGCTCCAACTCAGGCATGTCGGCAACTGCTAACTTTTGGGCATCGGAAAAACCATCGAGCGCGCCAAGCAGATAGCGGAAGGTGTTGCGCAATTTGCGATACTGGTCGGACACGCCTTGCAGGATTTCCTTGCCGATCCGGTGGTCCTCAGTGAAGTCCACCGTCAGCGCCCAAAGCCGTAAGATATCCGCACCGCTGTCACGCATCAGGTCCAACGGGTTGATCGTGTTGCCCAGCGACTTGGACATTTTCATGCCCTTTTGATCCATCGTGAAGCCATGGGTCAGCACCGCATTGTAGGGCGCACGGCCCCGCGTACCGCAGCTTTGCAGTAAGGAAGACTGGAACCAGCCACGATGCTGGTCGCTACCTTCCAGATACAGGTCCGCAGGCCATTGCAGATCAGGCCAACGTCCGCTTTCAAGGACAAAGGCATGCGTGCAGCCCGAATCAAACCACACGTCGAGAATGTCGGTTACGCGCTCATAAGCTGCGAGTGCGTAGTCAGGCCCAAGATATTCCTGCGCCCGTTCCTCGGACCAGCCATCGACACCCTGTGCGCGCACACCCGCAATGATGCGCGCATTCACGGCCGGGTCGTTGAGATACTGGTTGGTCCCGTTTTTCACAAATAAGGTGATCGGCACGCCCCATGCGCGTTGACGGGAGACCACCCAATCGGGGCGGCCTTCGACCATCGACGACAGGCGGTTCCGGCCCTTTTCGGGGATGAAGCGGGTGTCCGAAATCGCGGCCGCCGCCTTTTCGCGCAGTGTGGGGCCAACAGTCACTTTATCCATGGCCACGAACCATTGCGGGGTGCAGCGGTAGATGACCTTCGCCTTCGACCGCCAGCTGTGCGGGTAGCTGTGCTTGTAATCCGCCGACGCCGCGAGCAACCCGCCGCTTTCGCGTAAAGTGGAGCAGATGGGGCCATCAGGCGCGTTGAACTTAATATTGATGACGCTGCCTTCACCGCCTAGCCAGAGCCAGTCGGCGCGATATTTGCCGTCGCCTTCGACCGCGAAGACCGGATCGATGCCATTCGCCTTGCAAAGGTCGAAATCATCTTCACCATGGTCCGGCGACATATGGACAAGGCCTGTACCGCTGTCAGTGGTGACGAAGTCGCCTGCGAGCATCGGGCGGGGCTTCGCAAAGAAGCCGCCGAGATGATGCATTGGGTGGCGGACGAAGGCATCAACAAGCCCCCCAGTCTTGAGGGGACCATAGCCACGATCGACAGTCTCTACCCCTAGTCGGGACAAGAATGCAGCTTCAAGATCAAGGGCATAGATATAGCGGTGGCCAGCCACCTCAGAAACGACGTAATCAACCTCTGGCCCGTAAGCCAAAGCCTGATTGACGGGGATGGTCCAAGGGGTCGTTGTCCAGATGACCGCTAAAGCACCAACTAAAGAAGGTTCGTTGGGTGCTTCAACAATCTCAAACGCCACGTCGATCTGCGTCGAGACGATATCTTCATATTCCACCTCAGCCTCGGCCAAAGCGGTCTTTTCTACCGGCGACCACATCACCGGCTTTGCACCGCGATAGAGTTGGCCGCTTTCGGCGAATTTCAGCAGCTCGGCAACAATCGTCGCCTCGGCCTGAAAATCCATGGTCAGATAGGGATTGTCCCAATCGGCATTGATGCCCAGCCGCTTCAATTGTTCGCGCTGCGTATCAACCCAATTCTGGGCATAAGCACGGCATTCGGCGCGAAATTCAACAGCGGGCACTTCGTCCTTGTTCAGCTTCTTCTTGCGATATTGCTCTTCAACCTTCCACTCAATCGGCAAGCCGTGGCAATCCCAGCCGGGCACATAAGGCGCGTCTTTGCCAAGCAAAGTCTGCGTCCGCACAACCATGTCCTTCAGGATATGGTTCAGGGCATGGCCGATATGCATGTCGCCATTGGCGTAAGGCGGGCCATCATGCAGGATGAATTTCTCGCGCCCACGGCGGCGGTTGCGTAGCTCCGCATAGAAATCTGCCGCCTGCCAGCGCGCTAAAATACCCGGCTCCTTCTGCGGAAGGCCAGCCTTCATCGGAAAATCGGTTTTGGGCAAGAACACGCTATCGCGATAGTCTTGTTTAGGTGGGTCAGCAGGTTCGGTCATATCGTGCGGGTGCTTAGGCGAGGTTGGCGCTTTAGACAACTATTTGAGCGCAAAACTGGCGAAGTAGAGTCGGTTCGCGCTGTCTAATTAAAAGTCACGCCAAAATGTCGCGCGCCTCGTCACAATCTTTCGCCATCTGCGCCATCAGCGCGTCTAGGCTATCAAACTTGGCCTCACCGCGAATGAAGGCCTGGAATTCAATCTCGATATTCTGGCCATATAAATCTTCGGCAAAGTCGAAGAAATGTGGCTCAAGCAATTCCTTGGGTGGGTCAAAGGTCGGGCGGATGCCAAGGTTTGCCGCGCCGTTCAACACGCGGCCATCGGGCAACCGCCCCTTCACCGCATAAATGCCGTAACGTGGGCGCAGATAATGGCCCATGTCGATATTGGCCGTAGGAAAGCCCAAGAGTCGGCCGTTTTTGTCGCCATGCTGGACAACGCCTTGAACGGCAAAAGGCCGCGTGAGTAATGCGGTCGCGGTTGCGCAGTTGCCGTCTTGCAACGCAGTGCGAACGCGGCTTGACGAGATGACACCTGCGTCATCGACCACAGGGCCCATCGCAGTTGAGGAAAGCCCGTGTGTGGCGCCAATCTCGCGCAGCACATCAATATTGCCGCCACGCGCTTTGCCAAAAGTAAAGTCCTCGCCTGTGACCACCGCCAAAAACCCAAGCCGCTCGATCAGCAATTTGACAATGAAATCGTCTGCACTGGTCGCGGCAAGTTCCGCATCGAAATTGAACACCAACATCGCATCCGCGCCCGCCACTTCGAAAAGGCGCTGCCGCTGATCAAGTGTTGTCAGCCGGAACCAAGGTGATTGCGGCGCAAAGAAGCGCACGGGATGCGGATCAAATGTGGCGATAATCGCCGGGCGACCAGCGGCCTTGGCCTGCGCTATGGCTTCACCGGCCACTGCTTGGTGCCCCAAATGGAAGCCATCAAAATTGCCCAAGGCCACGACTCCGCTGCGCAAAGCGTCAGGCATGCGGTCTTTGGCAGAAAGGCGTGGAATGGTCATTTTGCTGCGGAAGCCTTTGGCATCGGCACCAACCCTGCACGAATGACGCGCAGGGCATTTTCACCCATGACGGCTCGGATTTCTTGCGCCGCGAAGCCTTCGTCCGTCAATGCTTGCGTCACTTGAACCAATTGCGACGTGTCGAAACGCACTGTGGTTGCGCCGTCATAGTCCGACCCCAAGGCCACATGCTGAATGCCGACAAGATCGCGAACATGCTTCATCGCTTTGGCGGCAGCGCGTGGATCGGTTGAACAGATTGCGCCATCCCAATAGCCAATGCCTATAACACCGCCGGTTTTGGCGACGCCGCGTACTTCGTCGTCAGTCAGATTGCGATTGACCTTACATGTCGCCTGCACGCCGCCATGGCTGGAAACCACTGGCCGCGTGGCCATCGCCAACACTTCAGCAACACCGGTATGGCTAAGATGGGCAATATCGACAATCATACCCTTCGCCTCCATTTTCCGGACAATGTCGCGACCAAAAGGGGTCAATCCGCCTTTTTTCAGGCCATGCATCGAACCCGCCAGTTCATTGTCAAAGAAATGGGTAAGTCCGGCCATACGGAAGCCGGCATCATAAAGGCGGTCAAGATTGGACGCTTTACCTTCCAGATTCTGGAGGCCTTCGATCGTGAGCATCGCGCCGACCGGACGCAGAGTTGTTTGCCGTGCGGCACTTAATTTGTCCAGGTCGGCGGCTGAATCCACCGCTGCCAACGCGCCGTTCGAACCCGCAGCGGCATCGCTACGTTTCTTTGCATGATATAATGACCGTTCGACCAAAGAATGCCATGTCTTCACAGGCTGCAACTGCGCAAAGGTGAGCAAGGTGATGTTGTCGCTATCAGCGCCATTGCCGTCATAATTCTGGTTCTTTGGCGTCTTCGTAACGGACGAAAATAACTGCAACGCAACATTGCCATCTTGCAAGCGCGGCAAATCCACATGGCCGCGTGACACACGGTCATTGAGGTTGCGGTCCCACATCAACGTGTCGCTGTGCAGGTCCACGATGTTCAACGTCTTGTGCAGAGCCTTGGCTTCGTCACTGACCGCAATCAACGCTTTGCCGTCGACCTGATTCATCGATCCTTCGACATAGCCTGGCAGGAACCCAAAGAATCCCACAGCGGCAGCCGCAATCAATGTCGCCGGCATCCAAAATCTTTTACGCATATATCCCCCCTGCACGTTGATATTTAGGCAGCTTCCCGCCGCACCAGCGTTACAAAATCGAAGGCCGGAGCGCCGCCTTCGGCTTCGTGTCCCGCGCGCTCGATTTCTTCCCATATGGACATGTCAAAGGCGGGCACTGATGCATCGCCTTCGGGATTGGCATCGATTTCGGTGAGTTCGATGCGGTCAGCAAGCGGCAGAAACAATTCGTAAATCTCCGCCCCGCCGATGATGCACACCTGTGGCCCATTGGCGCGCTTTAACGCATCCTCAACCGAATGGACAACCTCGGCGCCCTCTTCCTCCCAAGCTGTGTCGCGGGTGAGCACGATGTGGCGGCGTCCGTCGAGCAAGCCAGGCAGGCTGTCAAAGGTCTTGCGACCCATGATCATTGGCCGTCCTTTGGTGACCTGTTTGAAATGGCGCAGATCAGCGGGAATGTGCCATGGCATGCCGCCATCCATCCCGATTGTCCCATTAACGGCGCGGGCGAGGACAAGAACGATTTCGGGATGGTTCATGCGCCCGTCTTGCAGACTTTTTCTTACCGATACAAGCGGGTGACGTGGCCTATTTTTCGCCCCGGCCGTGCTTCAGCCTTGCCATACAGATGCAGGCTTGCCGCAGGATCAGATAAAATCTGCTCAAATCGGTCGCCATCGTCGCCAATCAGGTTTTCCATTTCCAGCCGTTCAGCAACCGTGTCCGTCGCGCCAAGCGGCAAGCCGCAAATGGCGCGAATGTGGTTTTCAAACTGACTGGTTGCCGCACCTTCGATGGTCCAATGCCCGCTATTGTGCACGCGGGGTGCGATTTCGTTGAACACTGGGCCTTGCGCGCCGGCAAAGAATTCGGCGGTTAACACGCCGACATAGTCTAGCGCTGATGCGACCGCTGTAGCCAGCGCGCGCGCGTCTTGCTGCTGGCTTTCAACCAAAGTGCCAGATGGCAGCGTCGATGTCGCAAGGATGCCACCGACATGCAGATTGCGCGGGCTTTCCCAAAAACGGATTTCGCCATCTTGGCCGCGCACCAATATCACCGAGTATTCCGCATCAAACGCCACCGTCGCCTCGGCAATGACGGGCTGGGCACCCGTCCGTTCCCACACGCCGGCAATGTCGCTCCGCGCCGTAATCCGCGCCTGTCCCTTGCCGTCATAACCAAAGCGGATGGTTTTCAGAATGCAAGGCATGCCAACTGCATCAATCGCCACGGGCAATGCACTCTCGTCCTCCGCCACAACAAATTCAGCGGTCTTGCCGCCAAGCGCGCGCACGAAGTTTTTTTCCGCAGCCCTATCCTGCGCTACTTCCAATGCTTTGAGCGGTGGGTAAACCGGAACAAGGCCAGCGATCGTTTCAAGCGGCGGCACGGGCACATTTTCAAATTCGAAGGTTACAACATCGCACGCGTTGGCAAATGCCTTCAGTGCGGCCAAATCATCATATTCGGCGATAGTATATGCAGCGCCCACATCGCACGCGACATTATCGCCCGGTGGGGCGTAAACATGGCAGCGATAGCCCAATTGCGCAGCTGCGACCGCAAGCATACGACCCAGCTGACCGCCGCCTAATATTCCAATAGTTGAACCGGGGGGTAACGCAGCCATCACGCAAACTTATTCGGGCGTTTCGGCGACCGACGCCGTTTGTGCTGCGCGCCATGCATCAAGCCGTTGGGCAAGCGCCGCATCCTCATTCGCCAGCATTGCCGCAGCCAGCAAGGCCGCGTTTGTTGCGCCCGCCTTGCCAATCGCCAAGGTTCCCACTGGAATTCCGGCGGGCATCTGGACGATGGACAAAAGGCTGTCCATCCCGTCCAGCGCCTTGGACTGCACGGGCACGCCAAGCACTGGCAGACGCGTCATGGATGCCGCCATGCCGGGCAAATGTGCCGCGCCACCTGCGCCAGCAATGATGCATTTCAAGCCACGCCCAACCGCGCCTTTTGCATAATCATACAAGCGTTCGGGCGTGCGATGCGCAGACACCACTTTGCATTCATGTGGGATTTGGAGCGTGGCCAGTGTCGCTGAAGCCTCACGCATGGTTTCCCAATCCGAACGGCTTCCCATGATAATGCCAATAAGCGGCGCTGCTTCGGTCATCTGTCACTCCCCCGACACCTTCGATACTAAGGGCCTTAGCCTTGCGGCGCAAAAGGCGCAATCCAGCACCGACGGATTCGTCGCCAAAGTGCTAAGGTGCGCAGGCCGGGCGCAATTAGCGCTCGGAAAGATAGTAATAGTCGCCGTTCAAATTGTCGTCCAATTCATACACGATGGGTTGCCCCGTAGGGATTTCGAGGCAGCTTATGTCGGCATCCGAAATGCCGGACAAATGCTTGACCAGCGCGCGCAAGCTGTTGCCGTGCGCCGAAATCAAAACGGTTTTCCCGGCCTGTAAATCCGGCACTATCGCGCTGTCCCAATAAGGCAAAACGCGGTTGATGGTGTCTTTCAGGCTCTCTGAAGCGGGTATATCTATGCCCACGTAGCGCGGATCAGAAGATAGATCATAAGGCGATCCAGCATCAAGCGGCGGTGGCGGGATATCAAAGCTGCGGCGCCATATCTTCACCTGATCGTCACCATGCTTCGCCGCCGTCGCTGCCTTGTCCAGCCCTGTAAGCCCGCCATAATGCCGTTCATTCAATTGCCAGTTTTTGGTGACCGGAACCCACAAGCTCCCCATGGCCTCAAGAGCCAGATTGAGCGTTTTGATCGCGCGCGTTTGTACGCTGGTAAACGCCGCGTCCGGCGCGATGCCTTTGGCCTTCATCAACGCGCCTGCCGCCCATGCCTCGGCTGCGCCTTTTTCGGTAACGTCCACGTCCCACCAACCCGTAAAGCGGTTTTCGAGGTTCCACTGCGATTGTCCGTGACGGATGAGGATGAGTTTGGGCATGCGTGATTCCGAATTTGTTTGACCGCGCCCTAACGCAAGTTAGCTAAATCGCCAAGGTCATGAAACGCCTGTTAGATCATCCTCAATAATCCGCGTGTCGCCGTTCACACCATCTCAGCTAGTGTCGCGAGGCATTCGCGGGCGAGCAAGCGGCACCGTTCGGGGGACCAGCCTTGTTCGGCGTCGTTGCCATTAACGGTATCCTTATAGGGCATTTCAAGCGTCATGGACACGCAATTGTGCGAAGGTCCGAACCGCTCGGCCAATTGGTTGGTGGACATGCTCAGGTTCGCCCTGCCGGGACCAGCCTTGGTATAACCCAACGCGGTCTGGAAATCGGGCGTCCGCGCGGAAAGACGTTTGATGAAGGCATTATAACGCTCACCCTGATCATCGGTCCACGAAGGGATGCCTTCAAAACCAGCCATAAAGGAGGCAGGAATGGCCTCGTCGCCATGAATATCAATGGCCCAATGCACGCCTTTTTCATCCATTGCGTTGCGGATGCCAAGCACTTCGGGGCTGCGTTCTGCCGATGGTTCGGCCCATTCGCGGTTCAGGTTGACGCCCAGATAATTGGTCCGCAAATGCCCACGGCGGCTTCCATCGGGGTTGCAATTAGGCACAATGTGGAAGCGGCATTTTTCCAGCAGCACGCGCGTATGCGGATCGCTGAGGTCCGTCAGCATATCAATCGCGCCTTCAATCCAATATTCGGCCTGAGTCTCGCCGGGATGCTGGCGCGCATACAGCCAGACCTGCGTTTCGCCATTGCCCATTTCAAGGCAATCAATCGGTTGCCCTTCAAGGCTATGGCCAAGGCAGCGATAGGTCACGCCTTCAAGCGATGCCGTCTCAGCAACCAGATCATGGTGCCGTTCCATGCTGTAAGGGGCGAAATAAGCAAACCATGCAAGATCG
>ERZ888423.3321-NODE-3321-length-10755-cov-8.443178_pt1 | contig 10755 bp, 19 predicted proteins | sample MGYA00520523_ERZ888423 | MGnify/ENA primary metagenome ERZ888423 (study PRJEB32303, sample SAMEA104408611) | aquatic metagenome | biome: Brackish water; feature: Pelagic; material: water | place: Baltic Sea | collected 2014-06-08T10:24:00 | depth 30,27 m ...
ATACACGAAGACTGGCTTGACGCTGGCTACGAAGGCTCTATATTGCGCCTCAACGGTGTTTACGAATGTAAACGATCTTACAACCTTCAAAAGTTTAAAGATTTTCACGATACCGAAGCTACTATTGTAGGCTATGTTCTCGGCCAAGGTAAGTTCACGGGTCTAATCGGCAAGTTCTTAATGCGTGACGACTACGGTGTCGAGTTCGGCTGCCCTATCGGCAAAGGCTATAACTTTCAAGATCGTCGCGATATACTAACTAATGTGCAAAATTATGTCGGCAAACGCGCTACATTCACTTATTTCGAGCGCACTAAAGCTAATAGCTACCGTCATCCATTATATAAAACCTTACGTAACTATGAATAAATTAATATGGCGATTATATAATGACAATATGATAAGCGAAGAAGTAGCTCACTTGCTACTAGATGAACATTTTAACCGAGTAAACAGAAAACGATACTAATGAATATATTTTATTTACACTCAGATCCTAAGGTAGCTGCTAGCTATTTTTACGATAAGCACAAAGTTAAGATGATACTTGAGTGTGCTCAAATGTTATGTACTGCTCACATTGCCTTAGGTAATGAAGATGTACCTTACAAAAAATCACACTTAAATCATCCTAGCTCTGTATGGGTGCGTGCAAACAGCCATAATTACCAATGGCTGTATAATCACATGCTAGCATTAGGTAATGAATATACAAAACGATATAACAAAACACACTTAACAATCACAAAATGCAAAGATATTTTAGCAACTCCTCCTTTAAATATACCAACAGGAAGTTTCAGCGAACCTCCACAGTGTATGCCTGATGAATATAAAGTTAAAGATGACAGTGTGTCAGCTTACTGGAATTATTATGAACAAGACAAATATAAAATAGCAAATAAAAATGAGCAAAAAATTATACGACCACTTTATAGCAACTAATTATGCGAATATTGGTGTAAAAGTACAACAAGAAAAAAAGAAAGTTAAACCACAGCCAACGGCTAAAGATAAGGATTTTTAAAAAACAATCGAAGATTGAAATGGTTATTGTAACAGTGACAATAGCATGTTAATTATAATAGTAAGAAGCTAATGTCGCAATATGAAAGAAATATGGAGTATCTAAATAATCACAAGGTGATATATAGACAAGATCCAGTAGATGACAAACCAACAGAAATCTACGAGTGGGGTTATTTTTATGAGCAAGGTACACATCAATGCTATACACTATTCAATTCACGGGCTAAAATCAACACTTATAAGAGCCTTAAATGGCATTTGTATGTATTATGGTACTTGAATCCTAAAATGGACCAAGACAGCTTTGAAAGCGTCGCTAAATATATATGTAACAAAAAATCAGGGTTTGTAACATTTGAAGTTTCAAGTCAATTGGCAGAAAAAATGGTATACGATGTATCCCTTATGGATTTAGATCGTCCACCTCCAAATAAATTACGTAAAATAATATTCAAAGACTTTACTGGTCTTGATATGCGACAAAAGCTGTCTATAGTAGGTAAAATGGTAGGCAGGAATTCTTTATCTGAAAGCGAAATATACGATGCCATGCTTTTAATTAATCACCATAAGCAAAAAATAACCATAAGTAAGTTAGCATCATCTTTAGAATGTTCTACAAGAACAATTTATAGAAACATGAATAACGATCTTAAGAAAGAAAAAGAACTTTTAAACCAACAATTATAGTTTACAGAACTAACACGAACGTCGTTAGATAATATATTAAATAAAACGATATGACTAAAAACTTTGCACAAGATTTTAATGAATGGATGGCTAACATGGGTAATATACATTACTCCAATGATGAGAGTATGGCTAGAGCATTTGAAATAATAGATAACCATGAAAAAGTATAATATTCAAAATTACATTAGGTATAAAGAAGATGTCAAAAAATCTATGCCACCCGATAAAATATCTTATTCAAATTACACTAGAGATGAACTTATAATAAAGTTTATGCCTTTAGTAGAAAATTTAGCTAGAAAGTTTTCAACATCTGATCAAGCGTCAGGTGTTTTAAGCATTAACGACTTAATACAAGAAGGAAATTCCGGCTTAACAATAGCAGTTGACAAATTAGACTGGAATCAATTAAACAATTCTAATGATACTGAAAAGACAATCAAATCGTTTCTATCCAAAAGAATAAAAGGCTCTATAAGAAGAGCTATAGACATTAATAGAGGAGACATAAAGATTCCAGAGAACAAACTAATACAAATACGTAAGAATCCAAACGACGATAAGTTAGTTGCATTATTTTTTAATAGTGTATTTGCTAGTTATGATAATAATTATGATAGCGATGCTGAGGATAATTTTTCGTGGGCAATGCAAATAGCTGATAGCTCTGAGCCATACAATATAGATTTGCTAAATGCTTATCTTTTAGGTATAATGAAAGAACACCTCAATTTAAAACAATATGACGTTTTAAGAATGTCTTACGGTTTAGATTGCGATAAAGCTTCAGCTAAGGAGATAGCAAAGCACTTAAATATAACTGTTTCTACAGCTGTTGTTATTGTTTCTCAAATTAAAAAAGAAGCAATTGACTGTTTAATCGCTAACGTTGACGCAACGCAAGTGATTGATTATCTTTAGTTTACACTTAAATCAACGCGATAATGCGTAATTATATTAATAACAATCAAATACAATCTAATGAATCTAAATGAAAAGCTGGCGGTGATCCAGACAAAGTTTAAGTCTAAAAAATCTAGATTTAATTCCTTCGGTAAGTACAACTTCCGATCAGCCGAAGACATCCTTGAAGCAACAAAACCCTATCTACTAGAATTAGGAGTAAGCGTAACAATTAGCGAGTTGCTATTAGAGAATGTACCATTCCCTATCTTAGAGTCTAAAGCTACTATAACAGATGGTAAAGATGCTATACACGCTACTGCTGTTGTTGGCGTTGACCTGGATCAAAAAGGTATGCAAATGCCACAGAAATTTGGTAGTGCTTCATCTTACGGAAAAAAATATTCTTTAGGAAACTTATTTTTAATTGATGATACAGCAGATAGTGACGCTGTAAACTCACACGGAATAGCCCCCGTTGCTAAAACTAAAAATGCCTTAACCTCAGAAACAGATCCTGCATTTATGAAAGCTCAGGAATATATCAAAGCAGGTGGCAAGTTAGAAGCAATAAAAGCTAGATATGCCTTGTCTAAAGAAATCGAGGCGAAATTAACAACCCTATAAAACAATGAAAAATCTTAACAAAAAAGAAATATTAGAAAGACTTGAGAACGATGAAGATTACTATGGTGAATTTGGTCGACAATTCAGAAGTAACTCTGATATTTCTACATTGTTAACAAACCCTCTTGCGCTTGGCGCTCCTCAAAAACCAAACATTAACTTTTTAATTGGCGGTTATTTTCATACAGCTATACTAGAACCAGACAAACTGAAAAAGTATAGAATTGTAGAAGGAACTACAACTAGGAACACTAAAGCGTATAAGGAGATCTCGGGAGGCGAGATGTGTTTATTAACTCACGAGGTAGATAAGTTAGAATTACTTATAGACACAATGAAATCTAACGATGTTTGCGATGGATTAATAAACGACATGAACGTAGAATACGAACAGCCTGGGATTGGCGAGATTGAAGGTATGATGTGGAAAGGTAAAGCGGATATAGTAAACCATGATGAAAGGCTAGTAATAGATCTTAAAACAACTGGTGACATATCAAAATTTAGAAGCTCTGCTTTCCGTTACAATTACGACAGTCAAGCCTACATTTATCGTAAGATATTTGGTTATGATCTAATTTTTATAGCAATAGATAAAACCACGCATCAAATCGGTATCTTTGATTGTTCAGATGCTTTCTATGAAAGCGGTAAGAACAAAGTACAACAAGCAGTAGAACAATACAAATTGTTTTACGAAAATCCGGATTTCGATCCAAAGAATTATTTTATCAATAAGACTTTGTAAATTTACATACGTAATACGAATGACTATCGATAATATATATGATTAACAACAATAGTAATAATTAAAACAAAAACAAATGGCTAGTATTATCAAAGCAAACATTAATTTAAACGAGATCCCTAAGGATAAAATCTACAAGGGAAAAAAAGGATCTTATTTACCAATTACAATCACCATCAATGATGAGGTTGATAACTATGGTAATCAAGGCCCAATAGTAGTTGAACAAACAAAAGAAGAGCGCGATGCTAAGGTTGCTAAAGTTTATTTAGGTAATGTAAAAGTAGTGTGGACTAATGGCGATAATGTAGCCGCTGCACCTAGAGACGCTACACAAGGTCAACCACAATCTCAATCATTAACACCGCAGCCAGATGATCTTCCCTGGTAATGGATCAATGTGAAATGTGTGGCGAGGTTATGACTAAGTGTGACTTTGATTATTGCGATATATGTCCCGAATGCTTAGACGGAGAGTAAATTTATTTATTTAGCAGTAGCCGGTCGTTTACCTGCGCTAGCACATAGGTCAAAGAAGAGAAACAACGTTAACTTTGTGGCTTCCTGAAGATAGCTCCAAGACGATGCTGCTAAATAAATATTAACAATTAAATTAAATTAAATGCAAACAACAGAGATCAATGGATTTGTGATTGATGAGTTCAATTCACATAAGCTTGACGAAGGCAGCAAGCAGGGTATATGCCCTGTTTGTTCTCCGGATAGAAAACCTAAGAATCAGAAAGCAAAGTGTGCTTCTTATGATTGGGATCGGGGTCTCGGTACTTGTCACAATTGTAATACTAGTTTTCAATTACATACTTATAAGCGTAAAGGTAATGCTGAAAAAGTATATATTAAACCTGCTCCTGTTGCTATACACGAAGAGCCGGGTATGCAGGTTGAAGACTGGTTTAAAACAAGAGGTATTTCCAAAAAGACTCTCAATGACTTACGAGTTACTGAGGGTCTTGAATGGATGCCGCAGACTCAAAAAGAAGGTAATGTAATTAAGTTTAATTATTTCATGGGTGGTGAATTAATTAATGTTAAATACAGAGATGCAAGAAAAAACTTTAAACTGTATAAGGGTGCTGAAAAAGTATTCTATAATATTGACAGTGTAGTAGGTTTTGATTATTGCGTCATTGTTGAGGGAGAAATGGATGTGCTTGCGTTACATGAAGCTGGAGTGACAAATGCAATATCAGTTCCTAATGGAGCTACGCTTAATACTAATAATTTAGATTATCTAGATAGCTGTATTGATTACTTTGAAGACAAAAGTAAAATCATATTAGCGTGTGATTCAGATGAAGCAGGTCAAGCATTACAATCTGAATTAATTAGAAGGCTAGGGTCTGAAGTTTGTTATATAACTACATTTGAAGATTGTAAAGACGCTAATGAATATCTATTAAAGTATGGAAAAGAAAGACTTACTTCTAGAATTACAGGAGCCAAACCAGTACCACTTGAGAATGTTACCACATTTAGAGATGTTGAAGATGAGGTCACTGACTTTGTTCGTAATGGTTTCAAGCCTGGTTTTCAAATTGGTTTACAAAACTTTGACGATATATTTTCGACATATACTGGTCAGTTTATTACTGTTACTGGTATACCTTCTTCAGGGAAGTCGGATTTTGTGGATCAGATGGTTGTCGGATACAATGCTAATTATGGTTGGAAAACAGCTTTCGCATCTCCGGAAAACCAGCCAACGTATCTTCATGCTCATAAGCTAATGCGTAAAACCTGGCAAGGCATGCCTACTAAAGAAGATATTGGTTCGGACCGATGGAATCAAATAGCAGATCACTGCAATAGTAATTACTTTCACATCGACATGGAGCGTTATACTTTAGATTCAGTTCTTAAGAAGGGTGCTGAGTTGGTTAAGCGCAAAGGTATTAAGTGTCTAGTTATAGATCCATTCAATAAAGTTAGAGATGTTGGTGGTTCCGACGACGTAAATAGATATACTATGGAGTACTTGCAAAAGATTGAAATCTTTGCTAAGAAGTATGATGTACTAGTATTTATTGTAGCTCACCCTACTAAAATGTATAAGAATCAACAAGGCGAAATAGAAGAACCTACAATGTATTCTATTAAAGGTGGAGGTGAATGGTACGATGCTTCTTATCACGGTATATTAGTTCATAGGAACTACAAAGATAATACTGTAAAAGCTAAAGTGTTAAAAGTTAAGTTTCAAAACTTAGGTACTAACCAAGCTGAAGCGCATTTCAAGTGGGATCCAAAGTCTGGCTGTTTTATTCCACACGAACCCGTGAGTATTGCTGGCGAAAAATATCCTTGGGAATAATATGGGTAGTGGAACAAGTAAAAAGAAAGGAGCTATTGATATGGGTGATACCGGGTACAATGAAAAAGACTGGGAGGCTTACCGATGGTGTGTTAGAAACAATATTGCTATTGGACCAAAAGCTATGTCAAATACTAGATGGTATGTAGTTATAAAAAACCAGGACAAAACTGTTCAGTCTCCTGAAAGTTACGAGAAAAAAGTAATATGGCAAAAAATATTTGAATATTGTAAATACTATTATGAAAAAAACAAGCATAGAGAATGAGTACAGAAAATTATTATCAGACATACTCAACGGGGGATCTGACAAGGCGGATAGAACAGGAACTGGTACAAAGTCTGTCTTCGGAAGAACTATCAGACACGATATGTCACTTGGCTTCCCTATACTCACAGGAAAGAAAATAAGTTTTAATGCCGCAAGAACTGAATTGCTTTGGATATTAAATGGTAGAACTGATTTAAAGTATCTTGAAGATAACGGCGTTAAGTATTGGAGACCGGATTATGAAAGGTCAGGTAGAACTGATGAAACATTAGGTCCTGTATATGGAAAACAATGGCGCAATTTTGAAGGCATAGATCAGATCAAAGATATCGTGTATAGCATTAACAACAATCCAAGCTCAAGACGTCTTATAGTTAGTGCATGGGCTCCGCACGAGCTAGATGAGATGGCATTGCCTCCTTGTCATTATGCTTTTCAAATTTATATTAATAATGGCGTTATGGATTTGATGTGGATGCAAAGATCAGCAGATGCTTTCTTAGGTTTACCTTACGATATTTCAATGTATGGTTTGCTATTAGAAATGTTAGCTAAAGGTGCTGGATTAAAAGCGGGCGAATTGATTGGTCAGCTTGGTGATTGTCATTTATATAATAATCATTTAGAGCAAGCAGAAGTTTATTTAAGCAGAGCTAATAGAGCGTTCCCCCAGTTAGAATTAGAAAGAGGTATAATTATTTCTGACCCGTTATCCGTTGCTCCTAATTATTTAGACATACCTCATAAATTCGAAATTAAATTAAATAACTACAATCCTTACGCTGCAATAAAAGCAGAGTTAAGTGTTGGTAAATAAATCAAAAAATGTACACAATTTATCACATTCCTGGTAAAAAAATTGGAGTTACACGTAATATTAATAAGAGAGTTACGGAGCAACAAGGATATGCACCAGACGAATACGAAGTTCTACTTACTAGCGACGATATAGATTATATATCAACCATGGAAATAGAACTTCAAAAGTCTTATGGCTATAAAGTCGACAGACAAACTTACAAGAATTTAATTAATAAAATCAAATCAATGAACATTAACGCAACAGAGCAGACCTCAACATTTCCATGTCCATTAAATAAGCTGAAAGGCCAATTAATGGACAATTTAGACTTAAGCTGGGAAACATCCCATGGTACTTTTAAAATAACCAAAGATAACACACCTTGGATATTGTCAAACGCTATAACTTCTATGTTTGATCCTAATAGATGTTATGTATATAACAAAGCTTTCGCTAATCTTTCAAACCATGGCTCTCCAAAGACTGTTATGTTTGATAGAAAAAAGAAAAAGTCTAAAAAAATAAAACCTTTTTACGCGGAAAACGAAGAAAACGTCTATGACTTAATTAGAACTTGGGCTACTAATAAAGGTATTTACAAAAGCGGTGATTCAAAAACTCAGTACTTAAAACTTATGGAAGAAGCCGGTGAACTAGCTGAAGCTTTATTAAAAAACGATGAGACAGAAGTTATCGATGCTATTGGTGATATGGTTGTTGTATTAACCAACTTAGCTAAACTAAGAGGCCATAATATAGAAGATTGTGTTACATCTGCTTACGATGTAATTAAATCTAGACAAGGCAAGATGATTAACGGTACATTTGTTAAAAACAATTACACAACTACTTCAACAGCTACACTATAATGAAACAAGAAATAGAATTTAGAGATCCAGTTGTTAAACGTGTTGTTAACAAGTTTGTATCAAGATCTGACGTAGGTTATTCTAAGTACGGAATAACATTAGAAGACGATCCATCAAAAATGTTTGAATGGCTTAATCATTTACAAGAAGAACTTATGGATGCTGTATTGTATTTACAAAAAGCTAAAGAAGTTTACAGTGCAGATATTCAAGAAGATTTATTATCAGAATTAGAAGTTGTAGATGAAGAAGTCTTTTAAAAGAAAGACAGGCAAACGCGGTCCGGTAGTAGCAAAGAAGGTATCATACGACTCTATCAACTTTGCTTCCGGGCTGGAAAAGCATATGTACATAGCTATGAAAGAAGCTGGTATAGAAAGCGAATACGAGGGAAAAACTTTTGTTTTACACGATGGATTTTATTTTGATAACCAAGTGTATGAAAGACAATCTAATGGCAAAGGAGATTACATTAATAGAGGTGAAAAGAAAATATTACCTATTAAGTATACACCTGATTTTATTGGTAAAAACTTTATAATAGAAACAAAAGGTAGAGCTAACGAATCATTCCCTATGCGATGGAAGCTATTTAAAAAATTAGTTTCTTGTCAACTTCCAGGATATACAATTTATAAACCACAAAATCAAACAGAATGCCAAGAGACAGTTCGGTTAATACTTTTGAAACAAAAAAGTTAGCAAAGCAAAAATACGCCGAGCGCCAAATTGATAAGTTTGTTAAATGGGGCTGGGAAATTAAAGGTAAAGTTAAATATAAAGATATAGTTAAACTACAAGATAAATACGAGATGAAATTTTATGGAAGAAGAAAAGAGCAATAAAGGTTGGTCAATAGAACTAGGTTTATATCCTGGAATACTATTAGGAGTTAGAGAGTATCAGGAAGAAACTTTTACCACATGGGTAATATATTTTCCTTTTGTAGACATAGCTATAATTGTAGAGAAGTAATGGGTCTGTTCGATATGCGTATAGCATACAAGCCGTTTGAATTCCCCGAATATTATACTGAGGGTTGGCTTAAGCAAGCACAAGCCTTTTGGCTACACACAGAAATATCAATGCAGGGTGATTTAAAAGATTGGAATGAAAAACTTACAGAAAAAGAAAAGCACCTCGTCGGAAATATTCTACTTGGGTTTGCTCAAACAGAATGCGCAGTGTCCGACTATTGGACTCAGAAAGTTGTTGGATGGTTTCCAAAGCACGAGATACAGCAAATGGCTATGATGTTTGGTTCGCAAGAAACAATACATGCAGTAGCTTATAGCTATTTAAACGAAACATTAGGGCTAGAAGACTATGAGGCATTTTTACATGAACCCGCAACAGCTGAGCGTTTTAATAACTTGGTTGCTTATAGCGGTACAAATCGTACTGGCATTGCTAAGTCTCTCGCCGTATTTTCAGCTTTTGCTGAAGGTGTCTCTCTTTATTCCGCTTTTGCAGTGTTATATTCTTTTCAGCTACGCAATTTACTTAAAGGTATCGGGCAGCAAATGAAATGGTCAGTAAGAGATGAATCTCTACACAGTAAGATGGGTTGTCAATTATTCCGTCACATGTGTGAAGAAGATAATCAATTACTGGAATTATGTCGCGAGGATATTATTAGGTCAGCTGAGGCTATGGTTTTGTTAGAAACCAACTACATTAGTAAGATGTTTGAAATGGGGGACATAGAAGGTATCAAATCAAACGATTTAAAACACTTTATAAAGAAAAGAACAAATGAAAAACTCGTTGAACTTGGTTATCTTGACCTGGGAAACTATTTTGCGTATGACGCTAAAGCAGCATCTAATCTTGATTGGTTTTATCATCTTACCGGGGGCGTCACTCATACTGACTTTTTTGCTATTCGTCCGACGGATTATTCAAAAGCGGGCGAAAGCGAAGACTACGAGAATATATGGTAACAACTTAGGAATTGAAATAACTAGCGAAGAAATTAATAAACAATTATTCAAAAGAGAATGAAAGAACAAACAATATTAAATATGAAGCATGATCTAGGCAAGTTAGCGGAAGCCATGCATAATACTATTAGGGATTTAGTAGGTATTAACACTTTAACTCAAGGTTTGTTAGAGACCGTTAAAAGAATGCCAGGATATGAGGAAGCTATTGCTGATTTACTAGAGTCTTATCAAAAAGATTCAGATAGTAAAACTAAAAAACTAGAACTATAATATGTGGAATGAAGACTGGATTAAAGGAGAAGATTACCCTGCGTGGGGTGATACAGACGTATACAAGAAGACAATATCCGGGGGATATTTATTCGACGGAGAAACGCCTCGTGAAGCATACCAAAGAGTCACTAAAACGGTTGCTCGTAGATTATATAAACCGGAAATGTCTGAAACCTTTTTCAATTATATATGGAATGGTTGGTTATGTTTGGCATCTCCTGTACTTAGTAATACTGGTACTGACAGGGGTTTGCCTATCAGC
>ERZ888423.3322-NODE-3322-length-10755-cov-4.834393_pt1 | contig 10755 bp, 11 predicted proteins | sample MGYA00520523_ERZ888423 | MGnify/ENA primary metagenome ERZ888423 (study PRJEB32303, sample SAMEA104408611) | aquatic metagenome | biome: Brackish water; feature: Pelagic; material: water | place: Baltic Sea | collected 2014-06-08T10:24:00 | depth 30,27 m ...
TGGTACCGGCGCGACGGTGACGAGGCCGTGGGCCGGGTCCGCGTGGGACGGTGCTTCGAGGGGCCGCCGACCCGCGTCCACGGCGGCGTGTTGTGCGCCATCTTCGACGAGGTCATGGGTTCGGTCTTTCGTGCCACCGGCACGGCATCAGCGTTCACGGGAGAACTGACCGTGCGCTTCGAGGCGCCCGCTCCGCTGGACACCGATCTGGAATTCCGGGCCCGGCTGGTGAGCAGTGAGGGGCGACGACGCATGCTCGAAGCCGAGGGCACCGGGCCTGATGGGCGCTTTGCGTCGGCATCCGCCGTCTTCATCGAGATGAAACCCGAACACTTCGTCACCCCCGAGGCGCGGGCCGACCAGGATCGCCGGGGATGACGTCGAGCCGTGTTCAAGGGCCTTCCAGCCGTGTTCACGGGCCTTCCAGCCGTGTTCAAGGGCCTTCCAGCCCTCAGGTCTCGACGCCGAACTCCAGACCGGCCGACACCCCGGCCGCGATGTCGCCCATGGCCGAGAAGTGCACACCGAGATCGGCAACCTGATCGAGGAAGTCCTCGAGGGCGAGCAGCCGATGCCCCCGACCGATCACCTGGGGATGGAAGACGAACGTGGCGACGCCCCCCTCGACGTCGCGGACCATCCACTCCACGTCGCCCAGGAAGTTGGCGAACATGTCCTCGGGTCGGGCCAGGCCGGGCATGATCATGCGGCGGAAGGCGACGAACTCCAGGTAGGGGTAGTCGTCGTTGGTCCAGGACCACGGCAACTCGATCAGCGGGGATTCGGGGCCCCAGCGGGCGGCGGCCTCGGCGGGCAGTTCATCGCCGACCCGGACCCGGTAGGGCTGGTAGTCGTGGCCCATCAGCGACGAGTCGTAGACGACTCCGTGTTCGAGCAGGAGTTCGATCGTCTGGTTGGTGATGTCACCAGCCGGTGCTCGATAGCCGGTCGGCGCGGCACCGATCAGCTCCTCGACCAGCTCGAGCGATCGCCCCATGGCTGCCCGTTCCTCCGATTCGGTCTGGAGGGCGTTCATCTCGTGGGCGTAGCCGTGCAGTCCGACCTCGCAGCCGGCATCGACCACCATCTTGCAGACATCCGGATAGGTCTCGATGGTGTGACCGGGGATGAAGAAGGTGGCCGGCACCCCACGATCGGCCAACGTGCGCAGAATGCGTGGCACCGCCACGGCCCCGAACTCTCCACGCGAAACAGGGGCCGCGGTGGTCATCTTGCGCATCATCCACAGCGAGGGTCCGTCGAAGTCGAACGACAGACATGCGTGACCCCGAGGATTGACCGCTGCTGGTGAGGTGGGTTGGTACGACATCCGCCAACGTTAGCTCGCCGGCCCGTCTGCGCTACCGTCGATGCCATGGCCAATGATCACGGGCACCTACCGAAAGCCGAGCTGTCGTCGCTCTCCGACGATCTCGTACGACGCCGAGAGATCTGGTTCGAGAAGGCCTACGAGGACGACAATCTGTTTCTCACCTTGGCGAGACAACCCGAGGTGCTCAAGCTGTTCCTGGACTGGACCGGGTTCCTCTACACCGACAAGTCGTCGCTCGACCCTCGCACCATGGAGTTGTGCCGGATTCGTCTGGCCCACCGCAACGAATGCGTGCATTGAAGCATCGCTCGCTCATCGGTCTTGGTGAGCAATGGCATGCACGATCAGATGGTTCAGGCCGCGCTCGGCGATCTCGATCTGGCCCTCGACAGTGGGGTGCTCGATGGCCCGACGGTCTCGGCCCTGCGGCTGGCCGATGTCTTGACCAGCGAACGGCCGGCCGTCACCGACGAGTTCCAGGGCGAACTCCGACAGCACTACTCTGACGAACAGATTCTCGAACTGGGCACCGCGCTCTCGATCGCGTCCGGTTGGCAGAAGTTCATCGAGGCCTTCGGCATCCGCCCCGATTCCTGGTCGCCCGACGATCCTGATCCGTCACGTCCTGGTTCGTGACTCCACCTGTCGGGAACGCAGGATCGAGGTTGTGCGTTGACACCGTCGGCCCGGCCTGAGAGCTTGGATACAGTCGCAGAAATCCCGAGCACTTGGAGGGCACCGTGGGACTCATGAGCAAGCTCAAGGGCGAGCTCGTCGACATCATCGAATGGATCGACGACTCCCGTTCAACCCTGGCCTGGCGGTTTCCCCGCTACCAGAACGAGATCAAGAACGGAGCCGAGCTGATCGTCCGGGAGGGTCAGAAGGCCGTCTTCGTGTACCGCGGTTCACTGGCCGACCAGTTCGAGCCCGGCCATTACCAGTTGACGACCGAGAACCTCCCGTTGTTGAGCACCTTGCAGGGCTGGAAACACGGGTTCGACAGTCCGTTCCGCAGTGAGGTGTATTTCATCAATACCCGGCCCGTCACGGACCTCCGTTGGGGCACCCCGTCGCCGATCACGGTGCGCGACCCCGACTTCAAGATGGTGCAGGTCCGAGCCAACGGCATGTGCGTGGTCAAGGTCGACGACCCCGAGATCTTCCTACGGGAGGTGATCGGGACCGACAGCGTGGTCGACATCGCCGAGGTCACCGAACTCCTACGGCGAGTCATCACGCTGGCGTTCAGCGACATGGTGATGGAGACCGGCCTCGGCGCCATCGACCTGCAGGGGCGCCAGGTGGAGTTGAGTGCCAAGCTCCGCGACTTCGTCGCAGAACGCGTCGACGACGAATACGGCTTGGCGATCCCCGACATCACCATGAACATCTCGTTGCCCGAGGAAATCACCCAGGCCATGACGGCCGGAGTTGCCCGCGGTGTGGAGACGTCGGGCTTCATCGACAACGTCGACCTCGACCGGTACGCCAAGGCCCAGGCCGCGGACGCCATGCTCGCCGCGGCCAGCAATGAAGGGGGCAGCCCCATGGGCGACATGATGTCGATGAGCATGGGAATGGCGATGGCCAACCAGATGGCCAACCAGATGGGCGCTGCAGCACCGGCCCAGGCCGCTCCTGCCTCGACCGCCGCGGCACCGCCTCCTCTTCCCGGCGAGGGCGTCGTCTACCACGTCGCCATCAATGGCCAACAGGCCGGGCCATTCACGATCGCGCAGATGCAGGCCGGATTGGCCGCAGGCCAGATGACGCCCACCAGCCAGGTCTGGGCTCCCGGTATGGCGGCGTGGGCGGCGGCCAACACGGTCCCCGGACTGCAGCAACTGTTCATGGCTCCACCTCCGCTCCCGACCAACCCGCCGCCGACCGATCCGCCGCCGATGCCCCAGACGCCACCGGCTCAGAGCTGAAGGCGTCGATCATGGAGGGATCAGACAGCAACTACAACGATCAACAGAACATCGAGACGAGACCCTGTCAGAACTGCGGTGGCTCGCTGCAGTTCGACATCGGCCAGCAGCGCTTGGCATGCCCGAGTTGCGGTCATGCCCAGGACATCGTCCACGCCCCCGATGCCGAGGTGCGCGAACAGAGTTACGCCGCGTTGGGACAACGGTCGGTACAGGGGGTGATGTCCAGCATCGAGGGCGAGAAGGAGATCATCTGCCAGAACTGCGGTGGACACACCACCTTCATCGGCACGATGACCGCCACCGTCTGCCCCTACTGCGCGACACCGATTCAGCGCACCGATATCCACCAGGCACCCGAGCGTCTCGCCGTCGACGGAGTCCTGCCCTTCACGGTGACGGACGCCCAGGCAGAGAAACTCCTACGGGACTGGGTCGACAAGCGTTGGTTCGCTCCGTCGGAGTTCAAGAAGTACAGCAACGCCGGATCCTTCGAGAGCATCTATGCCGCCTACTTCACCTACGACGCCCAGGCCACGACCGGCTACCGGGGCGAGCGAGGCGAGCATCGGACCCGCACCGTCGGAAGTGGCGAGAACCAGCGGACCGAGACCTACACCGAGTGGTATTCGGTGTCCGGGCAGGTGCACAACGCCTTCGACGACGTCACCATCCTGGGGAACACGGGTTTCGATGCCAAGTACGTCGACAAGCTCGAGCCGTGGCCGACCCAGCAGGTCCAGCCGTTCCATCGCGACTATCTGGCCGGGCACCTGTGCCGGACCTATGACCGCGATGTCGAGGACTGCTTCTCCGATGCCCGTTCGTACATGGACGGTGTCATCGACCAGACGATTCGCCGCGACATCGGCGGCAACGAGCAACGGATCCGGTCCAAGAACTCGCAGTGGTCGGGATTGACCTACAAGCATGTGCTGTTGCCGATCTGGTTGCTCACGGTCATCTACCAGGGGCAACCGCTCCAGGTGTTCATGAACGGAACCACGGGCGAGATCCATGGTCAACGGCCTTGGAGCACCCCCAAGATCATCGCGACGGTGCTGGCCGTGGTCGTCCTGATCGTGGCGTTGTTCGTGCTACGGGCAGTCCTGACATGACGGGCTTGGTGCTCGGCCTGCTGGTGGTGGGGGCCGTGGTGGGCATCGGGGCTGCGGTCGCCTTCGTGTTCGGGGCCGCGACCATTGGCCGTAAGGCCAAGCAGGATCTCCGTCTCGTTCCCGGCACCCCGGCCCGCGTTCCCGACCATTGGTTCGGGTCCCACGATCGAGAGGCCGTGCTCTATCGCCGTCTTCTCCAGGCGATCCGCGGCGTCCAAACCGCCGCCGGCGATCAACCGGGCACCAGCGACACCGTGGCGTCGCTCGAGCAGCAGGCTCTGGGGATCGAGGCACAGTTGGTCGGCGTCACCCTCATTGCTCCGACGCTGCGAACCCCCGTCCTCGAACAGTTGGCGGTGACCGTGGCCGACGTGGAGCGGATCTGTTCGGAGGTGGTCGGGCGAGAGGCCGGTTGGAGCCGACCCGAGGTACGCCGCCAACTCGATGATCTGGCCGAGAGGTTGGAGCTGATCGATCGGGCACGCGCCGAGTTGGAGCAGACCGAACCGGGCCTGTAGACCGCAGCCGGTGTGAACCGGCTAGGAGATGATCCCCAGATAGCCGGCGGCCAGCTCCACCCGCCGCTCGACCGAGGTCTTGTACTCGTCGAGGTCGAACTCTTCGTCCTGATCGCCCTGCTGACCGTTGAGATACCGGGCGTAGACCCCCTCGCCGATGCAGGCCAGACGCCAACTGGCGAAGCCTCGGTAGTAGTCCACGTCGGCCAACGAGACCTCCATCTGCTCGGCATAGAGGCCGGCCATCTCCTCCTGTGACAGAAACCCTGCCAGGCTCGTGGTTTCGGCATCCCCCCTGGGATCCTCGTCGTCGGGTCGAAACCAGTAGCCCAGGAGCCCGGCCAGATCGGCCATGGGGTCGCCCAAGGTACAGAGCTCCCAGTCGAGGACGCCGACCACGGGTCCGGTCGGATCCATCATGCAGTTGGAGAGTCGATAGTCACCATGGGCAATCGTGGTTCGTGCATCGGCCGGGAGCCGCGCTCGAATCGTGTCGGCCACCTGATCGATCAGTGGGATGTCGCGCGTCTTGGATTGCTCCCACTGCCCCGACCAACGTTTGACCTGACGTTCGATGTAGCCACTGCGTTTGGCCAGATCGCCCAGACCGACGGCATCGATGTCGACGCGATGCAAGGCGCACAAGGTGTCGATCAGCTCATGACACATCCGGGTCCGCACTTCGGGGGACAGCGACCTACCGACCTCGATGTCGCGGACCACCACCCCGTCGAGTTGGTGCATCACATAGAAGTCGCGGCCGTTGACCGATTCGTCCTGACAGAGTCCGACCATCAGCGGGACCGGCACCGGGCTGTCCTTCAGCGCGGCCATCAGACGATGCTCGCGGGCCATGTCGTGTGCGCTCGGCAACAAGGGACCCAGCGGCGGTCGACGCAACACGAAGCGTCGCCCCGCCGCGTCGCGGACCGTGTAGGTCATGTTCGAACGGCCCCCGGCGATCAGATCGAAGGTGAGCGGCTCGGTGACCTCGGTCCGCTCGGAAAGCCAACGAGTCACGCTCTGTTCATCGATCGGCGGATCAGATTCGGGGCTCATGTGCGCCATACTGCCATCGGAACGAAAGGGGAGACCAATGAGTTCGATACGGCCCGCCGGCGCGGGGCGACGCGTCAGTTGTGGCGCCTACCTCCGATCGACGACCTCACCCCAGGCCGCGCTCGTGATCGGGACCGATCAGGTGGCGCCATCGGACTGGCCCACCGTCGAGGGCATCGATGCCGCCAATGCCCAGTTGGGTCACGCCCTGGGATGGGTGTGCGAGGTGCGCAAGAACGACATCGTCGTGCTCAACCCGCTGGGGGAGGGGACCTTCAAGGCCGACCTGCCCGAGCTCGACGAGGCCTGGCTCCACCAGGTCCGCAGCACCGAGAGTGCGGCCGTCTACATCGTTCCCTACACCTTCGACGCCTACGAGGCCGAGGCTGCGCTGGGCGAAGCCGCGGTCCGATCGCCCCTGGCCGGTGCCAGCGTTCGCACGGCCGTCGCCGCCGGCTTCGGAGCAATGGAGGAGGTCGGTCGCAACGATCCCTGTCCTTGCGGATCCGGCCGTAAGTTCAAAAAATGCCACGGGAGCTGAACATGACAACATCTGATCCAGACTTCGGTCTGTCCACTGCAACAGAGCTGGCCCACGCCATTGCCGCCAAACAGGTGAGCAGTCGAGAGCTACTCGAGCACTATCGGCAACGCATCGAGCGGCTCAACGGCGATATCAACGCCGTCGTCACGTTCGACTGGGACCGGGCTTCGGAGGCGGCCGTCGCCGCTGATGCCCAGACCGCAGCGGGGGCAGTCGTGGGCCCACTCCACGGCCTCCCGATCACCATCAAGGATGCCATCGCGACCGAGGGCATCCGATCCACCGGTGGCGCGACCGAACTCACCGACCACGTTCCGAGCGCCGATGCTCCCGTGGTGGCCGCGCTGCGCGATGCGGGGGCCATCGTGTTCGGAAAGACGAATCTGCCTCGCTGGTCGGGCGATGCCCAGGCCTACAACTCGATCTTCGGCACCACCAACAATCCCTGGGACCTGAGCCGAGGTCCCGGCGGTTCGAGCGGGGGAGCGTCCGCTGCGGTCGCGGCCGGTCTCACCAGCTTCGAGATCGGGACCGACATCGGCGGGTCGGTTCGACTCCCCGCGCATTTCGCCGGGGTCTGTGGACACAAGCCCAGCTTCGGCATCGTCCCCCAACTCGGCTATCTCGATCATCCCACCGGCGGCATCTCCGAGGCCGACGTCAACGTCTTCGGTCCCCTGGCCCGCTCGGTCGACGATCTCGAGGTGGTGCTCGATGTCATTGCCGGTCCAACCGAGCGGCACGCCCCGGCCTGGCATCTCGATCTACCGGCGCCCCGCACCGACGATCCCGGCCAGCTCCGTGTAGCGGCGTGGCTGGATGACGCCACCTGCCCGGTGGCTGCCGACGTCGGCGAACTCCTGGCCTCAGCGGTCGAGGCGCTCGCCGGTGCCGGGGCGACGGTGGCGAGCGCGGCTCGGCCCGATGTCGCTCTGTCCCGCGTGTGGGAGGTCGGTCTTCCGCTGATCTCGGCCGCCACCACCCCAGCCCGCACAGCCGAGGAGTTCGCGCTCCAGGTCGAACAGTCCTCGGATCCCGAACTCGACCCGACGGCCCGAATGCGAGCCTCGGCATCGGCCATCCGCCACCGCGACTGGCTGCTGTTGACCGAGGAGCGCGACGCCGACCGCGCCCGCTGGGACGACTTCTTCGCCGATCACGACGTGCTCCTGTGCCCGGTGGCCGCGACGGTGGCCTTCCCTCACCAACCGACCGGCACGCTGTACTCGCGGACCATCGAGATCGATGGTGTCGAGCGCCCCTACGCCGATCTCATCGCCTGGACGTCGTTCATCGGCTACGTCCATCTGCCTTCGACCGTCGTCCCGGTCGGGGTCACCCCCAGCGGATTGCCGGTCGGCATCCAGGTCGTGGCTCCCTACCTGCACGATCGAAGTGCCCTGTCGGTGGCCCGGTTGTTGGAGACCCTGCTCGGTGGCTATCGGGTCCCGCCGATGGCGCAGCTGGGCGAAACCGGGCCTTCTGGGCTGGACAACGCGTTCTGAGCTAGACAGGAAGCATGCGAGGCAACCCAGTCAAGACCCGATTGGCAAATGGCGAAACGGTGTTCGGCACCATGGTGTTCGAGTTCCTCAGTCCGGGCCTTCCCACGATCCTGACGAACGCCGGCTCGGATTTCGTCTTCTATGACATGGAGCATTCCGGCTTCACCTGGGCCGATGTCAAGATGCAGTTCGCTCTGTGTCGGGCCAACGGGTTGGTTCCCCTGGTCCGTCCGCCCGACAAGACCTACGAGACGACGGCTCGCCTCCTGGACCTCGGGGCCATGGGGCTGCTCTATCAGATGGTCGAGTCGGCAGAGGAAGCCGAACGCCTGGTGTCCTACACCCGCTACCCACCGCTGGGACGGCGTGGTGCGATGTTCGGTGGAGCCCACGACGACTACTCGGCCGAACCCGTACCCGACATCATCGCCGGTGCCCACAGCCGGACGATGGTGTGTGTCCTGATCGAGACGGCGGCCGGACTGGAGAACGTCGAGTCGATCATGGCCGTCGAGGGCGTCGATGTCGCCCATCTCGGGCACGGTGACCTGTCGCTGGCCCTCGATGTCCCCGGTCACTACGATCACCCCGTCATGCTGGCAGGGATCGACAGGATCCTGGCCGCCTGTGCCACCAATCAGAAGCCGGCAGCCTGTCTGGCCGGTTCGATCGAGATCGGTCGGGCATGGTCGGAACAGGGCTTCCGCATGATCTCCTACAGCTACGACATCGGACTCATGACCGAGGCCCTCCGGTCGGGTATCGACGCCATCCGCAGCAGCGTGAACGGAGACCGGACGTGACCGAGCGAACCGGTGTGAACAGTGACCGAGACCCGGGTGTCACCGACGCGCAACGCCAGACCTATGCAACCACGGGCTGGATCGTGGTGGAGGACGTCTTCGATGCCGACGAGGTCGCAGTGCTGGAGCGGGCTGCCCTCGAAGTCGTCGACCGGGACGGCCCGGAGGTGGCGCGCGAATCGGATGGATCGCCCCATGTCAGCTGGGGTATGCATCTGTTCGACGAACGCCTGGCAGCACTGACCCGGCATCCACGACTCGTCGATACTGCCGTGGATCTGCTCGGGAGCGATGTCTACATCCACCAGTCCCGCATCAACCTGAAGCAGACCAACGGATCGATCGTCGAATGGCATCAGGATTTCGGCACCTACCACCGTGTGGATGGCCTACCCGAGCCCCGAGGCATCATGATCGCCGTCTTCCTCGACGACATCAGCGCCATCAATGCACCGTTGCTGGCGGTTCCCGGTTCACAGGCCGAGGGGCTGGTCTCGACGGCCCGGATCGATCCCAGCGTGCCCGACCACGAACACGTCGCCCGTTACCGCTACGACATCACGCCCGACACCATGCGGGATCTCGTCGGCCGTTACGGGCTGGAATCGATCGAAGCTCGGGCCGGGTCGGTGGTGTTCATGGACATGACCGTTGTCCACGGCTCGTCGGTCAACATCTCGCCTCTCCGACGGCTGATCCTGTACGTGAACGTGGCACCGGTGGACAATCGGGGAGAGTCCTATGCTCGGCCCGAGTACTACGCGGCCCGAGACTTCTCGCCCTTGAGAGCCGACGACGATGACTGCGTACGTCGCTTCGCCGCCATCAGCGCCCCGGCAATGCCCGACCCATGAGATCTTCGAAGTTGCCGCGATAGAACTTGTCCTGGATCGCGTCCGGCAGGTGGTGGACCTCGTTGTCGAACCGTCGCAGCGGATGTCGACCGCCCTCGACGTGGGGGTAGTCCGACGAGAACATGCACAGGTCGGGTCCGGCCTGCTCGATGATCCAGCCCGTCGGTTCGGTGGGGTACGGAGTGACCCGGACCTGTCGTCGTAGGTAGTCCGAGGGTCGCATCGTCAACTTCTTCAGTCGTTCCTCGTGTCGCTCGAAGGCCTCGAACGCGGACTCCAGCTGCCGCATGAAACCCGGCAGCCAGACGGCGCCCAACTCGATGACTCCGAACTTGAGGTTAGGGAAGCGTTCGAGCACACCGTCGAAGATGAGCATCGACAGGGCCTGCATCGGTGCCGAGGAGATGGCCATGTAGCTCACGGAACGGAAGTTCTCCCCACCACCGTGAAAGTCGGATTCGGGGGGCAACCCGTTGTTGCGATGCTGGGGCGCCATGACCAGTTCCGGAGTGGCCACATGCATGATGATCGGCACCCCGGCCTCCTGGGCCTGGGCCCAAACAGGATCGAAGGCCAGGTGACTGGTGGCGTGCTCCTTCGGGCATCGATTCGGGATCAGCAATGCCTTGGCCCCCGAGGCCAGGGCAGCCGTCGTTGAGGCTCGTGCCCCGTCGAAGGTCGCCAACGGGATGTAGGCGACCGGCAACAAGCGCACATCGACATCGCAGAACGCGATGTGGGCCTGATTGGCAGCCGACGCCAACTCGTAGGTCAGGGCGTGGTCGTCGCCGTGCTCGAGCTCTTCGAGCATCGTGTTGAACACCGTCGGGAACACCAGCTGACTGGCGAAGCCGAGATGGTCGAGCGCCTGGACCCGGTCCTCGGCGATGAACGAGCCGGTGGCGCGCCAGTTCTTGCGTTGCATCACGTCGGCGGCATCGTCGGCCCGATAGTCGGGATCGCGGTGAAGGGCGCGAGCTCGTTCGATCTCGATCAGCGTCGCGGCCACATCTCCGATGTCGAAGTGCTCGAGCGCGTAGGCCTGAGCCCGGGGGCTGGCGACATCCTCGATCCACTCGGGAGTCTC
>ERZ888423.3324-NODE-3324-length-10752-cov-9.085631_pt1 | contig 10752 bp, 11 predicted proteins | sample MGYA00520523_ERZ888423 | MGnify/ENA primary metagenome ERZ888423 (study PRJEB32303, sample SAMEA104408611) | aquatic metagenome | biome: Brackish water; feature: Pelagic; material: water | place: Baltic Sea | collected 2014-06-08T10:24:00 | depth 30,27 m ...
TCGCCAGCAACCCGGCCGCTTGTGGGCTTGCGGCGTGATCGTCGGTATCAGCAGCGCGTCCGCCATCCCGTCGGTCTGCAAGTGGTATTCGGCGACATCAATTGAATTGGATACATCTATCGTCAGGATCAGCGCCGTATCACAGGCCTGCACCACAGGCGCGGCAAGCCCCAAGGCGAGTGTCACGATATGGCATAAACGAAAGTTCATCTTGGTTAAGTCTAACCGATCAGTCGCCAAAAGAATACCGTGCTCATGCTGAACCCGACCACGGCAATCAGGGCGCGCACCGCAGATTTCGGCAAGGCCCGCGCCAGCGGAGCACCGGCATAACCGCCTAGGATCGCGGCAGCCATCATCGGGAGTGCCATGCTCCACGCGACCAGCCCGCCAATGGCAAAGACCACCACAGAGATTGCCGATAAGGCAAAGGACAACCCGTTCTTGAGGCCGTTCATGGTGTGGATATCCACCATCCCCCAAACCGCGAATAGCGCCAGCAACACGATCCCCAAGCCGCCATTAAAATAGCCGCCGTAGATGCTGACCAGTAGTAAACCCACGGTGCCATAAGGTGTGACCGCGCGGCTTTTGCTGGCGGCCCATGTGCGGATCCGGTCGCCAAACAGGAACGCCAGCGTCGCGGCCAGCAACAAGAATGGCACAACGATAGAGAACGCCTTGTTTGAGGACACCAACAGCAGGAGCGAGCCGATCAGCCCGCCAATCAAGGTGATGATGATCAGGCGCGCCATCTGCTTGCGATCGAATTTGGACAGTTCTTCGCGAAAGCCCAATGCCCCGCCCAAGTATCCTGGAAACACCGCAACCGCACTTGTGGCGTTGGCCATGACGGGCGGAACGCCGATCAACACCAGTGCTGGAAACGTCAAAAATGTGCCGCCGCCTGCGATGGTATTCAGAACGCCCGCGCCGAACGCGGCGATAAGTATAAGCAAGATGTCCATCGGGGCCTCGCCTTATTGCAATGGCGCAGGCTTAGACAGCGATGCCGACAATTGCAAACGGGCGAGGCCGTGTGACCCCGCCCGCGTAGGATTAGCCCGCCGCGCGGACCATCACAAAGCCACCGGTTTCACCTTCTAATGGCCCGTGCTCGTCGGATGTTGGTTTGACAATAGCTTCCATCAGCGTGTCGACGGACGTCCAGTAAGGAATATACCATTCCTGATCGACTTCGAGGATCAAGACCCGATCTTGTGCAGCATCGTAAGCGCCGATTAGCGAAATATGAGGGCCGTCCCAGTCGCCTGTCACAACCCCTTGGTTGAAATAGACCATGATTGCATCATCGGCACTTGCCTCGTTTTCAACTAGCATTTCTATCATCTGCGCACGGGAAACGTCCGTCGCGGCTGTGGGGTGAAACACAGTGACGTCGCGGCCAAGCTCGACCGCGCCAAGGGCGGCAGTCGTGAAATCCACAAGCTGCTGGAACGTCACGCCATCGCCGCCTTCGGCTGACAGGGCTGCCCACTGCGCATTCCCCGTGAGTTCTAGCAGGTCGGTCTGGGACATGATCGTTTCCGAGGCCCATTCCGGTTGCCCCATGATCCCGTTGATCACTGCCGTGACGGTGGCGATGGAACAAGCCGACGTGGTGAACTGTGGCTTGGTGAAGGGCGCATAGGCCCAATAATCGGGCGCGAAGGCGGCGCGCAGATAGGCGGCGTCAGAAGTGATTGCCACGGCATTCGGGCCAAGCTTGGCATAATCATCGGTCTCTTGGGCAACGACGGGGATTGCAGTGGCCGCCACAATGGCTGTGGCCGCCCAGAGGGAGGTCAGGAAAGGGGGTGATGTACGCATGATGCGCTCCACTAAAGGTTGAAAGAGGTGGAGGTTAGCGCCGTTTCGCGGGCATTGAATAGAGCTAAAATGCGCATGCCGGACGAAAGATGGAGGGTGAGGGTCAGCCGCGCTTCACAAAAGGTGCCACGCAACCGTGCTCTAAGTGTTGGGCGGGGCATACCCCGCCGCCTGTGGCGGAGAGAAATCATCAAAGTCAGTAAAGTGCAGGCTTTCGTGCGGTTGTCTTCAAACGCAGCCCTCTGACGGAACAGTTGGCGCAGCCAAATGTGGAGTCAGCCATCGTCATGCGCGACGGGTCAAGATTATCTAAGAAATGTAAGTGCAGGCTTCTGTTGCCAGGTGCCTGCGAACCCCGCCAAACGCCGCTAAGCGAGAGGACTTAGTTTTTCAATAGTTCCGACTGCTTACGCAGCCATCGCCATTGGAGCTCTGTTGTCATTTGCAACTAGCTTTTATGTACCGATAACGGTGGTAACTCACCGAAACAAAGCAAACACCTTTAGACGTTTGTCGATCCTATTTCGCCCCCAAAGTCCCCAAATGAGGGATGATGGTGGAGGCGCAGGGTACCGCCCCCTGGTCCAATCCGGTTATTACGTGCGCGTTTATGTTTATAGTCCCGAGGGACACCATAAATGTAGGCGAGCGGGGCCATAACTTCAATGGGTTTCATCACCATCGCCCATAAATGCGACATGATTTGGCAGGTGCGTTGTATCGGGACTAAGCTAAGTGCATTTACGACACAGCTATTGACCGGAGCATATTATGAAGACCGTTACTGCCATACGGGCCCCGCTTTTTATTACAGTGGTGTCCGCCAACGCCGCAATCGCCCAAGGCGTCAGCGCCGAGGAGATTGCCGACGCTGCGATTTGCTCAACAGCCGCTAATGGAAAGGCACGGGTTGTTTGCGAATCTCCTCCGGTCGTAACCGATGGCTCGGTCTGGGGCAGTGCCCCTACATAGGCGACAGCGATATCTGCACGGCGGCCCTGCATGGTTGTGCCGTGGCCCGCGAAGGCGGCACGGTGCATGTGATCCGCATTCAAGGGAGGAAAACTTGCACGGCCAGCAGCACCAACATGCTCCAAGCCCGTGCATGGGGCAGCTACAGCTCTTCTATCGTGTTTGATCGCAACCAGTAGCGCCTAAAGCCAGTAGCGCCTAAGAATTGGCGGCGATGAGCCAGGCTGCCATCGTCGCCTCGATCCCGAAATAGACCAGCGCCTTGGTGCGCGGTGGATTATCCAGCGCCAGCGAGGTAGCGCGGCCAAGCGACGCGCCCGCATATGCCGCGCCCATCATCAGGTAAGCAGCGGGCGTGCCGATGATCAGGCAGCCCACACCCAAAGCCACAAACAACGCCCCGACCGAGGCGCGCACTTCACTTATGCCCATCTCGCTTTCGCCCTGTTTCAGGTCGAGCACGGACATGGTGTAACGTGGTGCTAGCCATCCGAAAGCGCCAAAGACGACAGAGGCGAGGGCGAGGAGAATGTTGATGATGTCTATCATTTAAAGAGATCTAGCAGGCTTGCAGCAGGGTGCAAGTCACCGCGACTCTCCACTTGGTATTCTACGGCCGAAATGGGCGATCCAAGGTGTGAAATATGTTTTCCACCACGTTGTGATCCGCCGCGCCGCGCATATATAGACCTTGTCACAAAGGAGCGCATTGTGGACTTCGTTTATATCATCGGTGGTCTTATCGGTCTGATTATTGGCGGCGAATACCTTGTGAGAGGAGCCGTCGCGCTTGCCCAGAATTTGCGGATTTCGCCGATGGTTATCGGGCTGACGCTGGTTGGGTTCGGTACATCGATCCCCGAATTGGTTACAAGCGTTCAGGCAGCAATGATCGGCGCGCCGGGAATTGCCGTGGGCAACGTGGTCGGCAGCAACATTGCCAATATCCTGCTCATTCTGGGCTGTGCCGCGCTTATCATGCCGTTGACCGTGCCGCGACGGGCGTTTGGGCGTGACGGCACGGTCTTGATCGCTGCAACAGGGCTGTGTCTTGGGGTTGTTTTGTTCGGGGCGTTCGGACGCCTGATCGGGGCGGGACTCCTCGCTTTTCTGCTGGGCTATCTGATCATGGCGATCCGTAGCGGTGATGCCGTAGCCGAGACGGACCTGCCACGTGTTGCGACCGCCCCGCTTTGGCCGATGCTGGCGATGATTGCGGGCGGCCTTGTCGTGACGGTTTTCGCCGCGAAATTCCTTGTGCAAGGCGCCGTCGCGGTTGCTGCAGATCTGGGTGTTTCGGAAACGGTGATCGGGCTGACCATCGTCGCGATCGGCACGTCGATGCCGGAACTGGTGACATCGGTCGTCGCGGCCCGTCGCGGACAAGTCGATGTGGCGCTTGGCAACATAATCGGCTCTAATATATTCAATGTACTTGGTATTCTTGGTGCAACGGCGATGATCAGCCCGTTTGCTGTGCCGTCACAAATTGTAGCATTCGACATTTGGGTCATGGTCGCGGCAACGGTTGCGTTATGCACGGTCGCGGTGACAGGCTGGCGCATCACACGCGGTGAAGGTGGCGCACTTATGATCAGCTACGTGGGTTATCTGTCCTATCTGGTCTGGATGGCAAGCACCTGAGCGAGCCTATTTCGTCTTCCCAGCCCGTGCCTCAAACACGCTTTGTGCCAACATCTGCGTCTCGGCCTCTAATGCAGTCAGAGCCGCAGCAGTCGCCGCACCGTCCTGCGCTTCAACCGCATCCGCAATATCAGTGTGCAGAGCCACGATCCGCTCGCGTGAACGGGCCGTGAATGTGATCATGTTCATCAGTGGTTGCATCGCCTCGACCGCGCCAGCCAATTGATACGACAGCACCGGATTGCCCGCGCCATCGACCAGCGCGCGGTGAAAGGCAACGTCGGAGGCGCAAAACGCCTCGTCGGTCAGGCCCGGTTGCGATTGGCGGAAACATTCGGCGCGCATGGTGGCCAGATGGTCGGGCGTGCGGCGCTGTGCGGACAGGGGCGCGCAAGCGCGTTCCAGTGCGTAACGCGCCTCGCAAGCGGTGGCGAAACTGACGTCGTTCATACTGAGCAGCAGCGTCGAGGTGGTGATTTGCTGGGCGTAGGCATCCTCAAACCGCAAGCGATTGACGAATGCACCGCCCGTGGCCCCGCGCTGCGTGCGGATCAAACTTTGAGCCGCCAGTCGTTTTAACGCCTCGCGCACAGTGGGGCGGGAGACGGCGAATTGTTCGGCCAATTCCGCCTCGGACGGGAGTCGCTCATCGACGGGCAGCGCGCCCGACATAATCGCATCGTGGATCGCTTTGGCGATCTGGGCCGAGAGGTCGGCGGGGCTGTTGGGATCAATTTTCATTTGTCAGACATTTAAAAGTCTGACATTTAAAAAGCAAGAGTTGAGTCGCACCGACTGTCGGATCAACTGATGGGGAGAACAGATGTTTGCACGCTGGTTCAGAACAATGGCCGCCCCGCATTGGTTGGGGCTGTTCGGGCTTGTTGTGGTCGGATGGGTCGCGTTGTATCTGATGGCGATCCCTGCCGACCTGCGCAGCCTGTCGCGCATTTACGGCGCCGAGTTCTGGGCCGAGTTGTGCCGCGTCACACCCGACGGCGCGGGAGCGGCGAAACTTTGGGCGATGTGGGCGCTGATGTCGGCGGCGATGATGCTGCCAACGGCGCTGCCCGCCTTGGCAACCTATGACGACCTGCCCACAACAAAGGCCGATTTTGCGGCCCTTACGGGCGGATACCTTGCGATCTGGCTGGGCTTTTCCGCCGTGGCGGCGCTGGCACAGTTAGGGCTATGGCAAATGGGGCTGGTTGATCAAACCGGCCTAAGCCTTAGCCGCATCCTGTCGGGCGCGCTGCTGATTGGGGCAGGGGCATACCAATTTACTGCCCTGAAAAACGCCTGTGTCAGCAAGTGCCGCGCGCCGTTGGCGTTCTTCATGGATCACTGGAGCGATGGGCCATGGCGGCTTGGCCTCCGTCTGGGGGCGGTCTGCCTTGGATGTTGCTGGGCATTGATGGCTCTGGCCTTTGTCGGTGGCGTGATGAGCCTTGCTTTCATGGGGTTGGCGACCCTGCTGATGGTATTTGAAAAACTACCCGCTTTGGGGGGGCGCCTGACGCGCCCCCTTGGATTTGGCCTGGTCGGCGCTGGTGCGCTGGTGCTTGCTGGCCTTTAACACGAGGAGAGAGATCATGGACGGGAATTCCCACCCCCTACGGCGCAAGATCAACGCAACAGACTGGGCCATCAAAGGCGAGCTGTTTTTGAATTGTAATTGCACGCTGTTTTGCCCTTGCGTTGTCAGCCTTGGCGCACACGCGCCGACCGAAGGCTATTGTCAGGCGTGGATGGCCGTGGCGATCGACGAGGGCCATTTTGAAGGTGAAGATCTGACAGGGATCAACGTCGGTCTTCTGGCGGACATTCCCGGTCGTATGGCCGAAGGAAACTGGAAGGTCGCACTTTATGTGGACGAAAGTGCGAGCGACAAAGCCTATGAGGGCTTGGGCCGTATCTTTAGCGGCACAGCGGGCGGCACCACGGGGCTGTTCACTATGCTGGTCAGTGAGATTATCGGCATGGAGCGCGAGAAGGTCGATATCATGCGCGAAGGCACCAAGCGCGGACTTTATGTGGGGCGCAAAATTCACGGCGAAATCGAGATGATCACCGGCACGGACCCTGACAAGCCCGTCACGATGACCAACACCCAATACTGGATGGGGCCGGATGTGATTGCCGCCAAGGGCCTGAAATCCAAAGTGCGCGACTATGGCCGTGTCTGGGATCTGTCAGGCAAATCGGGCGAAATTTGCGCGATTGATTGGAAAGGCGTCGCGAAATGATCGCGGCTTACAAGTTCACGGCTGTAGGCCGTTCATATGCACCACGGGGGGATTAAATTGTGCTCATTTCACCATCGCGTCGCCTGCGGCGCACCGCGTTTTCGGACGGAGTCGAGGCGGCAGGGGTCAAGGCCTACACATCCTACAACCATATGCTGCTGCCGACAGTGTTTCGTAGCCTCACCGAGGATTATCGCCACCTGAAGGACGCGGTGCAGCTTTGGGATGTGGCCTGTGAACGCCAGATCGAAGTGCGCGGACCCGATGCAAGCCGGTTGATGCAAATGCTGACGCCGCGCGATCTGCGCAAGATGCAGCCGGGCATGTGTTATTATGTGCCGATGGTCGATGAAACGGGCGGTATGTTGAACGATCCCGTTGCAGTAAAACTGGCAGAAGACCGCTATTGGATTTCCATCGCCGACAGTGATTTGTTGTTTTGGGTCAAGGGGCTCGCCTATGGCTTCCGGCTTGACGTTCTGGTGGATGAACCTGATGTGTCGCCGCTGGCGATCCAGGGGCCAAAGGCAGACGAGCTTGCCGCGCGTATCTTCGGGCAGGGCGTGCGCGACATCAAGTTCTTTCGCTTCGGGCGGTTTGAATTTCAGGGTTGGCAGATGGTTGTCGCACGGTCCGGCTATTCGCGTCAGGGGGGCTTTGAAGTTTATGTTGAAGGGAGCGATATCGCCATGCCGCTTTGGAATGCGCTGATGGAAGCGGGGCGCGATCTGGATGTGCGCGCCGGCTGCCCTAACGCAATCGAGCGGGTCGAGGGTGGATTGCTGTCATATGGTAACGACATGACCCGCGACAACACCCCGCACGAGGCGGGATTGGGACGGTTCTGTTCGACCCAGACGGCGATCGGCTGCGTTGGGCGCGACGCTCTGTTGCGCGTTGCCAAAGAGGGGCCGGTCAAAGAAATTCGCGCCGTGCGGATCGAGGGCGATCTGCCGCCCTGTGATAGGGCTTGGCCATTGATGGATGGGCAACATCAGGTGGGGGCTGTGACCTCTGCCGCCTGGTCCCCCGATTTTGAGACGAACGTGGCGATTGGCATGGTCCGCATGACCCATTGGGATCCGGCAACGGATCTGGATGTGGTGACGCAGGCCGGTGTTTTTCCGGCCATCGTAAACGAGACATTCTGGATTTAATGCCTGCTGATCCGTCGGAGCCTCCGGCGGGGATATTTCGGGCAAGATGAGATTGAGGGAGAGATATGATGTTTAACGCTTTGGTGGTTGAAAAGGGTGATGACGGCAAGACAAGTGCCGCAGTACGCCAGATCGGACTTGATGATTTGCCTGACGGTGATGTGACCGTCGCGGTGGAGTATTCGACCGTGAATTATAAAGACGGGCTGTGCGTCGGGCCGGGTGGAGGCCTTGTGCGCAATTATCCGCATGTGCCGGGCATTGATTTTGCCGGCACGGTCGAGGCATCCGATGATCCGCGTTACAAGGTTGGTGACAAAGTCGTGCTGACCGGCTGGCGTGTTGGCGAGGCCCATTGGGGTGGTTATTCCCAAAAAGCGCGCGTCAAAGCGGACTGGCTGGTGCCATTGCCGGATGGTCTGAACACGCGTCAGGCGATGGCTGTGGGGACTGCCGGATTTACGGCAATGTTGGCGGTGATGGCGCTTGAGGATCACGGGATCAAGGATGGTCCGGTTCTGGTAACAGGGGCCGCAGGTGGTGTCGGATCGGTCGCAACGGCGATTTTGGCCAACCTTGGTCATAAGGTTGCGGGCGTGACGGGGCGGCCCGAAACGGCGGATTATCTGATGTCGCTTGGTGCGACCCAGATCGTGGCCCGCGAAGAACTGAACGAGACAGTAAAACGCCCGCTTGAGGCAGAAGTCTGGGGCGGCTGCGTTGATGCCGTTGGCGGTGACATGCTGGCCCGCGTGTTGGGGCAGATGCAATATGGTGCAAGCGTTGCCGCTGTCGGTCTTGCCGGCGGGGCTGGTTTGCCTACCACGGTCATTCCGTTCTTGCTACGCGGTGTAAACCTGCTGGGGATCGACAGCGTAATGCAGCCCTATGATAATCGTCTGCGCGCATGGGAGCGGATCGCGCGCGACCTGCCGATGTATAAGCTTGCGGCGATGGTGCAGCCAGCTGTGTTGTCGGAGTTGCCGCAGCTTGGACGTGATATCCTGGCGGGGCAGATCAGGGGCCGTGTGGTTGTTGATGTGAACGCCTAAACGCAGACTGATTTTGGCCAAACGCGGCCTGCTCTGTCGCTAAAGGGTCGAAAATCGCCTGCTAGGGGTGTTTTTCGGCCCTTTACACTGCTAGCCCTCCCTTAGGGAATGGGCCCGAGACCTGTATCCCTACAACAAAAGGCGATTGTGGGGGCTGCACCCCAAGCCGCAGCCCTCTGATTTCGTCAGACAAGGAGGGAAGTATGTTCAAGCGTATCATGATGCCTGTTGATTTGGCCCATGTGGACAAATTGAGCCATACTATGGCGGTGGCATCCGATTTGGCCCGTCACTATGGCGCGGCATTGACGTTCGTGGGGGTGACAAGCACCGCCCCCGGAAAAGTCGCCCGCTCACCGCAGGAATTTGGCGAAAAGCTGGCAAAATTTGCGGCCGATCAGGCGGCGCTGAATGGTGCCGAGACGGCATCACATGTGGTGATCAGCAGTGATCCGGCTGCCGAGTTGGACGCGGCTTTGATTAAGGGCTTGGGTGAAATTGCGGCCGATTTGGTCGTCATGGCAACCCATGTTCCCAATATGGCAGATATGATCCTGCCGTCAAACGGTGGGGCATTGGCGCGGCACACGGATGTTTCCGTTTTCCTTGTCCGCCACAAGTAACCCGCCTTTTCGCTCAATTCGACAAAGTTCGAAACATAATCAACAGGGGGACCAGAAATGGTCGAAGAAACACCAGAAGGAATCCGGCCGCCAGACGGCGCGTCCGATGTGATCGATACCAGTTACGAGATCGGTCAGGACAACGTCGAGGGGGCCGTCGGCCCGTTTGGATTTGATATTCACAACCCGGTTTTCTTGATTTCGGGCGTATCAATTATGGCATTCGTGTTCTACACGCTGGCCTTGCCCGACCATTCTGGGGCTTTGTTCAGCTGGCTATTCGGGGCCGTGACCAAAGGGTTCGATTGGTTCTTTATCGGGGCTGCAAACATCTTTGTGCTGTTTTGCTTGTTGCTGATTGTGCTTCCGGTCGGGCGTGTGCGTCTGGGCGGCAAGGATGCAGTTGCAGATTATTCCTATATCGGCTGGTTTGCGATGCTATTTGCAGCCGGAATGGGCATCGGGCTGATGTTTTATGGCGTATCTGAACCGATGAGCCACTTTTCATCGTCATTTGGTGGCACGGCTGTTGGCGAAGACGGGATACGCACCGATTGGGCACCTTTGGGGGCAGCGGCGGGCGATCAGGCCGCGTCGGTCCGATTGGGCATGGCGGCGACGATCTTTCATTGGGGGCTACACCCTTGGGCGATATATGCTGTTGTCGCGCTGAGCCTTTCGTTGTTCACCTACAACAAGGGTCTGCCGCTGACGATCCGGTCGGCGTTTTATCCGATCTTTGGGGATCGCGTTTGGGGCTGGACGGGCCATATCATTGACACCTTGGCGGTGTTTGCCACGCTGTTTGGTCTAGCGACCTCGCTTGGCTTTGGCGCAACGCAGGCCAACGCTGGTCTGAACGAACTGTTCGGCGTGCCAATTGGCGGGACGGCGCAGGTGATCTTGATTACGGTCATTACCGCGATCGCGCTTTTGTCTGTCGTGCGTGGTCTTGATGGTGGCGTTAAAATCCTGTCGGAAATCAACATGGGTCTTGCGTTCTTGTTGCTGATGTTCGTGCTGATCGTCGGGCCGACCATGGCGATCCTGACGGGATTTGCCGATAGCTTGATGGCCTACATCCAGTATCTGCCGGCGCTGTCCAATCCGTTGGGCCGCGACGACGTGAACTTTAGCCAAGGCTGGACCTCGTTCTATTGGGCGTGGTGGATCAGCTGGTCGCCTTTCGTGGGCATGTTCATCGCCCGTGTCAGCCGTGGTCGCACGG
>ERZ888423.3326-NODE-3326-length-10746-cov-12.666823_pt1 | contig 10746 bp, 7 predicted proteins | sample MGYA00520523_ERZ888423 | MGnify/ENA primary metagenome ERZ888423 (study PRJEB32303, sample SAMEA104408611) | aquatic metagenome | biome: Brackish water; feature: Pelagic; material: water | place: Baltic Sea | collected 2014-06-08T10:24:00 | depth 30,27 m ...
CTATCGATCAAGGGAGCCGTGGTCACGATCGATGCCATGGGCTGTCAGCGCGAGATCGCGGGCAAGGGGGCAAGGGGGCCGATTACATTCTGGCGCTGAAGGGGAACCAGGCCAGCTTGCACGGTGACATCGATATGTAGTGCCGCAAGCCGGGTTCCTCAGGACAGAATCGTTTCTTCAGGATCGAAAGGAAGATAGGGTTTGAGCAGCATGGGTGTGTCCAAATTTTGTTACAATTCTCCCCATTTTTTTGGATTTTTAAACGACCTTTAACTTCAGTTTGTTGAGTTAGGCACTGGGATGGATGAATGGGACGACACGCGATCCTTTATCATCTGTTCAATACCGAAACGCGGCAATGATCTGGTCAGCTGTCACGACTGTGCCATCCCGATCCCGATAGTCTTTCGCTGGGACGGGGGTGCCCTCGTTTCTGCATGGCCGGGAGAGTTGCGTGGCCAAGGTTCGGTCAATCTCAAACGCCACGAGAGATTCGAAAAACCTAATGGACCATATCGCGGGCTCAAAGGGGTACTTGTCACGAAGTCCGCTGAAGCGGTGGTTGATCCTGTCGGTGATCTGCTTTGCGTAGCTGATGAAGGACATCGGGCTTGGACCACAATAGCCCGGCAGATAGGAGGTGTGGGTGTCTTCCACCACCAGAAGGCCACCATCCCGAATTCCCGGCATTGCGCATTCACAGGTAATGATTTGTTGTTCAAAACGGTGGCCGCCATCGTCCAGAAGGATATCGATGGGGCCGATGTCTTTCAAAAACTGCCGCCAGAAAGCGGGGTCGGATTGGCTGCCGATGTGGATTTCAAATCCGTGTTCGCGCCAGCGCACTGCATCGGGGTTTAGATCTACCCCGATGATCCGCGCGTTGGACCCAAAGAAGCTGCGCCACATGAACAAGGATCCGCCGCTTAGCACACCGATCTCCACAAAAGTGATCGGGCGGTCTCGATACGGGACGAACAGGCGATCGTATACCGCGAAATATGTCGTGTGCTTCGACGACAGATAGGGGGATGTGCGAAAGCAATCCAGCGCGGAGGGTCGGTTGGTGGTCATGGATGCTCCATCGTCTTTCGCCAAATCTTCCGGAGTGCTCCGCCAAAATCCGCTGCATAGCGATCGGCGTCCCAACCCGGGCAGGCCAGCAGCCGGGCGCGCAACCCGCGCTTGAGGTCCAGAAGCGCCTGCCTGTCTTGCCCAAGCGCCGCGGCTTGCGCGACATAGGCGGCGTCATCCTTGGCAATCCAGTCGGGCAGGCCTGCCGCGATCATGAAGCTTGCCCCCATGCGGGAGACGAACTGCCCACCCTGCATTGTCAGGACCGGCACTCCCATCCAGAGGGCCTGAAGTGTGGTGGTACCGCCACAATAGGGGAAAGGGTCGAGGGCGATATCGACCTCGCCGTAAGCCTGCATCATGACGTCAAGTCCGACAGGCCCCCGGAAGGTCAGGCGCTCTGCTGGAATGCCCTGCTCGCCGAAGAGGTGGTGGAACCGGGCGACGGCGCCCGCGTCCTTGAAGCTGGGAGCGCGCAGCAGCAGGCGCGAGTCAGGCACGGCCTTCAGCACGTTGACCCAGAGGCGCAGCGTGCGCGGGGTGAGCTTTGGGATATTGTTGAAGGAGCCGAAGGTCAGTGGCCGCCCGCGTGACACTGCCGCAAAATTCGGCAACGGGTAGTCCACTTCCGGCGCGAAACAGAACACCGTGTTCGGAAGGCGCAGCACCTGTTCACTGCACAGATGATCGGAGTCAGGCGGCGTGACCACGTGATCGCCGATGAGCCAGTCGATGTTGGGCACGCCGGTGGAACCGGGATAGCCGAGGAAACTGGCCTGCACCGGCGCCATGCGCCGCGCGAAGGCGCGCATCGTGCCGCCGGCGGTATGGCCCGCTAGGTCGATCAGAATGTCGATACCGTCAGCTTGAACCCGGGCGGGCAGCTGTGCGGTGGCGACATCGTGCCAGGTTCCCGCCCGGCTGCGCGCAAGTCGGGTCTGGTCGTCAACGGTCTGTCCGGTCGCATAGATCGTCAGTGGAAGGGTTGCGTGATCCCAACGGGCGAGAAGAGGCTGGAGGAAGATATTGACCGGGTGCTGGTGATGCAGGTCAGCGCTGACCATGCCGATCCGCAGTGGGCGGTCGGGGTCTGGATCCGCCTCGAAACTTTCCCGCGAGCGTGCGTCCTGGCCCCAGCCTGCGAAAAGCGCACGGTGACGGCGGGCCACCTCAACCGGTGTCACGCTGTCGGCGTAAAGCAAGCTCATCGCGGCGTTGGGGGCGAAGCTGTCGTTCCCGTCGGCGACCAGACCCTCATAGAGGGAGAGAGCGGTGTCCGCGTCACCCAGCCGGTTGGCGACCGAGGCGCGCAGAGCCGCGCTGCCAGCCTGCGGCACGGTGCCGGAGGCTTCGGCCCGGTCCAGCGAGGCCAGGGCCTCTTCGAGGAGCCAGGACTTCACCTGCATGTCGGCCAGATCGAGATGGGCTTGGGGATCGTCCGGATGCCGCGCGGTCCAGCGTTCCAGGATCGCCACAGCCTCGGCCCAGAAGTTGAACCGGTACGCAAGCTGCGCCAATGCCCGCAGTAGCGCGGGATCCTCTGACCCAGACAGGCGCTCCATCAGCGCCTGCGCTTCCGATGTCATCCCGAGGCGCAGGTAGACTTCGGCCAGATCGAGGTCGATCACAGGGGTCAGGTCACTAGACCCTGCCAGAAGCCGCGCCTGACGCAGGGCGTCCAGCGCTTGCGGCAGATCTGCGCGGTCCATCCGGAATCGGGCCATGTCGCGGCACAGACCCGCCATTGCCAGTGCCGGCTCTGCTGCGGCCCCGGCGCGGTCGAGTGCGCGCTGGAAGGCGACGGCGGCCTGTTCCGCGGCGTCCTGACCCAGTTGCTCCTCCCAGAGCCGGGCCAGCGCCAGCGCGGGCCGTGCATCCACCGGGCGCACTTCCATCGCTTTGCTGTAGCTGGCCGCGGCCTCGGCTGCTTCGCCCAAGCCCCTTAGCACATTGCCGCGCTCAAGCAGCGCGTCGAAACTTGCGGGATCGGTGGCGAGGGCTGCATCATAGGCAGCCCTCGCCGCAGCCTCATCGCCCAACCTACGAAGGGCGCGCGCCTTGAGCACATGCGCGATGGCCAGATCCGGGGCAAGTTGCGCCGCTCGCGCCGCCGCATCCCGGGCTGCGTTAAAATGGCCTTCCCTGAAGGCTGCGTTGGCGGCGTTGAACGCGGCTGCGGCCTCCGGTGTGATGGGTGTTGGGGCGGCAGACATCTCAGTTCATCGTGCCGGTCGGCTCGGGCCGCGCCTCCGGCTTAATCGTGAAGCGGATCTCGTCATTGCGGAACCCAAGCGCCATGGGGCGTATCACATTTGGCAAGAGGTTGACGTCATAGATCTCTTCGACGATGCCGCCGATCTCCAGACGGTGTTCTATATCGCCGGTGCGCAAGTTGACGACGCAGATCGCGCATTGGGCGCTGACGCCCTCGGCCTCCAGCCGCTCATTAAGGACAAGCCCCTCGAAGGTCCGGTTCTCGCGCGGACGGGAAATTCCGATCACGGCATGGTCGCCGACAAAGGACAGGCCGCGGGCGAAGCCGGGCAGGAAGCAAATCGGTTCGAACTTACCGGTGTCCCGGTCGATCCGGCCAAACTCGCCGGTGCCCGCTTGCAACATCCACAATGTGCCCTGATGCAGCCGTGGCGAATGCGGCATAGAAAGCCCTTCGGCCACCACCTCACCGGTTGGCACCTCCAGGACCACGCCGCCATCGCGGCGCTTCTCGCGCCAGCCCTCAAACACGTTGGTTCGTGACAGGCAGGTGACATAGGCGGGCTGTCCAGCGTCCATTGCCAGCCCGTTGAGGTGGCACCGATCCTCGGCGGCCAGCCGGTCGATGAAGGGTGGGCGCCAAAGCTCGCGGAAGCTGCCGCGTTCGGCCAGGGTCGCGAGACAATTGAACCGGGTCGCCACGAAGACGGGCTGGCCGTCTGCATCCTCGTGGATGTCATGGATGTCGAGATCACCGGTGGTATGGCCAGTCACCGGGACATAGTGCGCATCATAGCCGTCGCGTGTCTCCCCCTTATCCAGAAAATCCTCGAACCGCCACAGCTGGTGGATCGAGCTCATCCAGAACCGGCCCTGTCCGACCCCGAGCCCCATCGGCCGCTCGAAGGTTCGCTCGAACACCGATAGCCGCCCGTCGGGCTGCAGCCCCAGCAAGAAGACCTTGCCCGCCTGATAGGTGGTCATCGCAAGGCTGACCTTCGCCTTCTTGAGCCAAGCGGTGAAGAGGCGGGAGCCGTGAAAGGCGAGTGCGGGCGGCTTTTGGTCGGTCATGCTGGAGCTTTCTGATGTGGGGTCTGTTGCGGATCGGGTCATTCGCGGAAGGCGCGTGCCCGGACCCGTTCGAGGGGTTGCAGGAGGTAGTCGATCACCCGGCGGCGGCCCGCAAGGATATCGATCTCGGCGATCATGCCGGGGATGATGCGGGCCTGGGCTCCGTCGGCGTCGTAAAGCGCACCTTCAGTGCGCACGACAATCACGAAAACCTCTGCCTCATCGCGTTCACTGCGGCGTACCGCGTCGGCGCCAATGCGCAGGATCCGGCCCTCCAGCGCGCCGTAGCGGGTGAAATCATAGGCAGTCAGCTTGACCCGGACCGGCTGGTCGGGGCGCAGGAAGGCGATATCCTGGGGCAGGACATAGGCCTCGACCAGCAGGGCATCGTCGATGGGCACAATCTCTGCCACTTCTTCGCCTGCGCGCACGGCCCCGCCGATCGTGCGGCGGTGGAGCCTGTTGACAATGCCCGCGACCGGCGCGCGCAGCACCGCCCGTGCGGCCATGCTTTCCAAAGCGGGCAGCGACGGGCGCAACGCCGCCAGTTCCGCCGTGGCGTCCGCCAGCTCGCGCAGCGCCTCGGCTGCAAATTGGCTGCGGGTCGCGGCAATGGTGTCCTCGACCTCGGCAAGGGCCGTCTCCAGACGCGCCAGCGCCGCCTCTGCTCCGGCGATCCGGCCATAGATATCTTCTTCCTGGCGACGCAGGGTCAACAATGTGGTCTGCGGCTCCACCCCGCGCTCTACCAGTGGCGCGACAATGGCCCGTTCTTCCGCGAGGATGTCCCGGGTCCGGGTGGCGGTGCGGATCTCGGTGCGGGCCTCGACCTGCTCCTGCCGCCGCTGCTCGCGCCTCCGCTCCAGCACGCCGATCTCGGAGGTAAGGGCCGCGGCGCGCCCGGCGTGCAGGGCGCGTTCGCTAATCACCAGTTCCGGTGCCGCTTCTTCGAGGTCAGCGGGAAACATGGGGGGGCGGTCATCAATCTCGGCAGACAACCGTTCGATCCTGATCTGAAGAGCGACGAAGCGCTGGACCTCACGGTCCAGCTGGCTGGTTTGGGCCAGCCCGTCTAATTCAACGAGGGGCGCACCTGCCTCAACGATCGCACCTTCTTCGACAAAGACCGCGCGGATCACGCCCGCCTCCGCGGCCTGGACCCGCTGCACATCGCCTGCGGGCACCACCCGGCCTGGCGCGCGGGTGACATCGTCGATCTCGGTCGCCCAAGCCCAGATAAACACTGCCCCTATCACCACGAAGATCGTGATCAGCAGCGCCGAGGCGCGCAGGGGTGCGCGCCCCTTCATCTCTTGGACCAGCCGGTCAAGGTCGCGCTGCGTGCTCATGCGCCGCCTCCTGTCGCCTGACGTCGGATGAACTGGCCTTTGGGGCCGTCTGCGACCACCTTGCCGCCGTCGATAACGATCACGCGGTCGACGAGATCTAGCAGGCTAGTCCGGTGGGTGATCACAATCAGGGTCCGGTCGTCAAGGACCGCCTTCAGCCGGCCGATGAGGGCCGCCTCGGACTGGATGTCCATCGCGGCGGTCGGCTCATCAAGCAGCAGGATCGGCGGATCGCCCATCAGGGCGCGCGCCAGCACCACCGCTTGGCGCTGTCCGCCCGACAGGCCCTGACCGCGTTCACCAATGCGCATGTCATATCCTTCAGGGTGGCGTGCGGCGAACTCTTCGACCCCAGAGAGGCTGGCCGCCGCCAGGATCTCCTCGTCGCGCGAGCGCGCCGCCCCAAAAGCGATGTTCTCGCGCAGGGTGCCCGACAAGAGCCAGGGTTCCTGCAGGACGGCGCCAATGTTGCGTCTGAGGTCGGTCGGGTCGATCTGACGGATATCGATCCCGTCCGCCAGAACCGCCCCCTCGGTCGGTTGATAAAGCCCGAGCAGAAGCCGGGCGATGGTGCTCTTGCCTGATCCAATAGGACCCAGGATGGCCACCCGCTCGCCCGGTGCGATGTCCAGACTGACCGCGTCCAGTGCGGCGCCCTGCTGGTCGGGGTAGGAAAAACTCACACCATCCAGGCGTACCGCCCCAGACAGCCGGGGACGCGACAGGAACTGACGGCCTGCGGGATGTTCGCCGGGGGCCTGCATCAGGGTCTCCAGACTGCGATAGGAACTGCGCGCCTGATGCAGGCGGGTTAGCGTTTGCGCGATCAGCGCCAGCGGGGCAAGGGCACGGCCCGTGAGGATCACTGCAGCGATCAGTACGCCAGAGGTGATCTGGCCCGAGACCACAAGCATCGCCCCGTAGACTACGATCAGGATTTGCGCCCCCTGTTGGACAAAGCCGGTCGCGTTGATCGCGCCTTGCGTCACGGCGCGGCTCTTGACTGCATAGGTGGATTGGCGGTGGATCGCCTCCGCCCAACGGGCGCGCATCTGGCGGCCCGCACCTGCCGCCTTGATCGCCTCAATGCCCGTTAAGGTCTCGACCAGCACGGACTGCTTCATCTGCCCTTCGGCTAGCACGCGGTCGGCCAGCCGGCCCAGCATCGGCTGGACCGCGACTCCGATCAGCAGGACCAACGGTACGGCAATGGCGGGCACCACTGCGAGCGGACCTGCAAGCAGATAGATCGCGCCCACGAAAATCACGACGAAGGGCAAATCAACCAGCGCCACCATGGTCGCCGAGGTGAAGAAGTCGCGGAGCGATTCAAACTCGCGCAGCGTGGCCGAAACCGCCCCGACCGAGCCCTTGCGCGCGCCCATCTCGGTCTCTATCACATGGTCGAACACCCGCTGACCCATATCCAGATCGGCGCGCTTGCCCGCATGGTCGATAAAGCCCGCCCGCAGCGTCTTCAGGATCAGGTCAAAGATGAGGGCGACGCCAACCCCGATTGTCAGCGCAAAAAGCGATTCCGTGGCCGCCGACGGCAGGATCCGGTCATAGACCACCATCGTGAAGAGCGAGGTAACCAGGGCCAGACTGTTGATCATCATCGCGGCAAAGCCCACCTGAATATAGGCCCAGCGGTTCGCGGCGATGGCGTCGCGGAACCAGTGGCCGCGTACGCCTGCGTCGCGCTCGTCGCTGGCATGGCGGTGTTCGGGCTTCAGGATCAGGACGTGGCCGGTCAGGTCCGCGGCAAGATCGGCGAATGGCACCTCGATCACGCTGTCACCCGTGCGCGGGTCATGCACGGCGGCCCGGTCCGCATCACAGCGATGCAGGACGACCGCGCCGCCCGCTTTGGTCAGCAGGATCGCGGGCATCAGGCCGGCGTCGATCTGACCCAGTGCATATTGCCCGAAGGCGGCCTGCATCCCGGCCTGTTCGGCCGCCGCAATGACGCGGCGCAGTTCTGCGGCGTTCCCGGTCGGGTTCTGGCCGACCAATACATCATGGAGCGCCCCAAGCGTCATGGAACGCCCGTGGTGCGCCACGACATGCAGCACACAGCGCTCCAGTGCCGTGGCCACCACCGGGGACGGTGGGGCCGACACAGTCTCCAGCGCGCTCATTCTGGGGCCTGAGCGGAACCGGGGGTGGCGGGCAAGGTAACGCCGAACACATCCAGAATATCGCCGGTGGCCGCCAGAACGGCATAGCCCAGGACCGCCCGGTCGTGTTCTGCAAGGATGTGCTGGCGTTCTGAAGCAAGTGCCTCACGTTCGGCGTCCAGAAGTTCGATCAGGCTGCGGCGACCGGCCTGGAACTGATCGCGTGCCATCTCCAAGTTGGCGCGGTTCGCCTCTCGCGCTGCGCGGGTGGCGGTCAGCCGGTCGGCCACAGCACGCAGCTCGGCTGTCAGGATCCGCAACCGGCTCTCAAGCTCGCGCCGGGTGGCGTCCAGATCCACCCGCCGGGCATCAATCCGCGCCTCCGTGGCGGCGATCCGCGCGGTCCGACCCCGCGCGGGCGAGAGAAGCTGTTCAGAGGCAAGGCCCGCCACCGCCTGCGATCCGGGGATTGCTGATACGGTTACCGACAGGCTCGGTACCCGCCCGGCCAATGCGGCTGTGTGCTCGGCTTCAGCTGCCAGAACCTCCGCTTCGGCCCTTTGCAGCGTCGGGCTTGCCATGGCCTCGCCGTCAGGGGCCCGTGGAGCGTGCGGCGGCAGCGACAGGGCGGGCCCCGGCGGATGCCCGAAGGTCTCGATGAAGATCGCCTCCGCCCGGCTCGCGTCCGACCGGGCCGCCACCACGGACGCGCGCTCATTGGCCAGGCGGCTGCGGGCGGTCAGTGCGTCCACGCTCGACCCCAGACCGGCCGAGGAGCGTTCCTCGATCTGGGCCGTTGTGGTCTCGAGTGCAGTGAGCGACGCCTCGGAAACCCGGACCAGTGCCCGTGCGGTTGCGACTCCGGCCCATGCTTCGACCGCCAAGAGTGCGGCGCGGGAACCTGCGTCCAGCCGACCGGCCAGACCGCCCAGAACCCGGGCTTGTGCTGCCGTCTCACGGGCGTTGCTCGCCCCGCCATCATAGAGAAGCTGCGAGATCGCGCCGAAAGAGGTCATGCTGAACCCGCCGCTATCCTGCGGGCGCAGGCCCACCGAGATTTGTGGCAAGAAGGCCCCGCTTTCGGCCAGAAGGCCAGCTTCGGCCTCACGCAGGGCTGCTTGCCCCCGGCCCAGCGTCGGGCTGGTGGTGATGGCCTGGCTGACCGATTGCCCGAAGGCGCTGCCCGCAATGGACGCCGGAAGGCGGGCTTCACGAGTGATCACGGCCGTCTCGAGCGCGGTCAGATCCGGCGGGGTGGCACAGGCGCTGAGCAGCGCCGTCATCAGAAGCGCGGCTGGGAAGGTCTGTCTCATTGTCTGGTCAATTCCGGAAGTTGGATCAGCGCATCGTCGGCGGAGGCGTCCGCAGCGAGGGCCGCAAGAAAGCGCGATCCGTCGGCTTTGCGCTGACGGTCGGCGGAAGGGCTGGGGCGGGGTGGGGGCACAGTGGTCAGATGGCGTTCGGCCTTCGCCATCCAGGCCAGATGCGCGAGGGAGACGATGCCTGCGTGAAGAAGCGTCAGCGCTCCGGAACGGTGCAGAGCCAGGACGCCTGCCTCGTCCAGGTTTGCTGCCGCCTGCGGATCGATGATCGACAGGGACGGGTCTGCATCAAGCTCCGTCAATAGCCCAAGGTCGGCCAAGGCTGCGGTGGCCTGCGCGGTCGCCGGCAGGTTCTCTGCCTGTGCCCTCAAGATCGCCGCCATCCGTGCGGTCTCCGGCGCGGTCGCCGGCAGGTTCTCTGCCTGTGCCCTCAAGATCGCCGCCATCCGTGCGGTCTCCGGCGCGAGTACGTGGGCGTCGCCGCTTTGCGCAAAGATCGGGTGCCCTCCCGGCTCCGGCTCAACAAGGTCGCTCTCTTCGTGCAGGGCGAGGGCATGGCCTCCCCCTTGGGTCGCGACCAGATCGAAAGGCCAGGCGGCCAGGCGCGGCGGCAGCCAGGACGCCTGCCATTGGCCTTCCCGTCCGATGAAGGGTGACTGACCCCGCGCCCCACAGCTCAAAAGCACGTGTGGCATGGGGCCAGATGGTCCGGGCACAAAGACCAACACAAAGCACGAGGCGGCAGATGTCGCCTCCACCAAAGTGATTGGCACAGACCGCAAGTCGCGGGCATGGGCAAAGCCCTTGGGGTCGTGCCATGACCACGCCTGGTGTCGGTCCCAGCTGACGGGCTGGATGGATGAGCCTGCGTTCGTCACCACGGATCAGAGGATCACATGCGACGCGACGAGATCGTCAGATGTGATGTTCTCCAGGATCACGATTGTATCAGCGTCCAGCGTGATCCTTATGTCGTGTCCTCCTGGCCCTTCAGCCGACAGCAGCGCCTCGAAACTGGCGAAATCCGCAAAGCTAAACTCCGACACGTCAAGACGGTCTCCTTCGCCGCCATCGAAATCGATCACCGTGGTCGTGCCATCGAGATTGCGTAGGGTGAAACTGTCCGCCCCGGCACCGCCGGACAAGCGATCAACCCCGCCGCCACCGTTCAGCGCGTCATTTCCGATCCCCGCGAAGATCACGTCATTGGCAGAGGTACCCGTCAGCGTGTCATCACCAACCGTGCCGACCTCGGTCGCAGCGCCAGAGAAATCGCCCCCGAACACCACAAAGCTCGCGCCGGAGCCGCCGCCGTTCGGGTCGTCGCCATTGGCCCCGACGATCAGGTCGTCAAAGCCGTCGCCGTTCACATCGCCCGCCGAGCTGACAGAGCTGCCAGCCCGGTCATTCTCCGACACGCCGTTGATCACGAAGCCGCCGGTGCCCGCCTCGACATCTGACAGCTCGACCGTCGTCCCATCGGTCTTGCCGAACACCACAAAGCTGGCGCCGGAGGCGCTGCCGTTCGGGTCGTCGTAAAGGGCCCCGACGATCAGGTCGTCAAAGCCGTCGCCGTTCACATCGCCCGCCGAGCTG
>ERZ888423.3327-NODE-3327-length-10744-cov-11.133408_pt1 | contig 10744 bp, 11 predicted proteins | sample MGYA00520523_ERZ888423 | MGnify/ENA primary metagenome ERZ888423 (study PRJEB32303, sample SAMEA104408611) | aquatic metagenome | biome: Brackish water; feature: Pelagic; material: water | place: Baltic Sea | collected 2014-06-08T10:24:00 | depth 30,27 m ...
CGGTGAATCACAACCTGCTGATATCGCTCAAACACTTTTCGGTCAGGCTCTCAGGCCGCCATGATGCCGAGTTTGTGCATGGACCCGGATTGGAGCGCGATATGGAGATTGGCGTGTTTCTGCCGATTGGCAACAACGGCTGGCTCATCTCGAAAACGTCGCCGCAGTACAAGCCGACATTCGAGTTGAACCGCGCCGTCATCGAAAAGGCCGAGGCCTATGGCTTCGACTTTGCGCTCTCCATGATCAAGCTGCGCGGCTTTGGCGGGGAAAGCGAATACTGGGACTATAACTTGGAATCCTTTACGTTGATGGCGGGTCTCGCCGCGATCACGAAGCGAATCAAGCTGTTCGCGACCGCGGCCGTGCTGACCCTGCCGCCCGCCATCGTCGCTCGCATGGCCGTCACCATCGACAGCATCGCGCCCGGCCGCTTCGGCGTGAACGTCGTCACCGGCTGGCAGAAAGCGGAATATGCGCAAATGGGGCTCTGGCCCGGCGAGCAGCATTTCGAGCATCGCTACGATTACTGCGCCGAGTATGTTCAGGTCATGCGCGACCTCTGGTCGACCGGCGCTTCCGACCTCAAGGGGCAGTTCTTCACGATGGACGACTGCCGTCTGCTGCCGAAGCCCGCGCAGCCGATCGAAATCATCTCAGCCGGGCAAAGCAATGCCGGGATGGCCTTCGCCGCGCGTTACGCGGACTACAATTTTCTGAGCGGCGGCAGCAAGGATCAGGCCGCCGGCCTCCGCGCCCAGGTCGACCGCCTGAACGCCGCGACCGTCGCATCCGGCCGGACCGTCGGGGCGCTGGCGCTCATCATGATCATCGCCGACGCGACCGATGAAGCAGCCAATGCCAAATGGGAGCTCTACAAGCAAGGCGTCGATCTTGACGCAATCGCGTGGCGGGACGGTCAAGCGAGCGCCGACAAGCGGGCGGAAGCCCATTCGACCGCCGGCCGGATGTCGACGGAGCAGAACAATCTTCCGACCAATATCGCGACCTTCATCGGTTCCTACGCGACGGTCGCGGCCCAACTCGACCGCCTGGCCGAAGTGCAGGGGCTACGCGGGGTCATGTTGACCTTCGACGACTTCCTGATCGGCATGGACCAGTTCGGCCGCCACATTCAGCCGCTCATGCAATGCCGCGCGGACGTTAAAAGCGCCGCGTAGGTCAAATCCCTCTTGGGCGGGAAGCGCCCAAGAGGGGATCAGCCGATCTAATATGTCGCGAACATCCGCTCGATCTCAGCCGGGTCCTGGGTCCGGGTCAGGGCGAGGGCCAGGAGGATGCGGGCTTTCTGCGGGTTCAGATTGTCGGCGGCCAGGAATCCATATTCCGTCATTTTCGTGCTTTTGAAGGTGCGGCCGCTGCCGGCGCGGGTGCACTGGACGACGATGACGCCTGCTTCCGCCGCCGCCTTCAGGATCTCGGCGTCGCCCGGGCCGCAGAAGCCTGGCGCGAAGCCCGCCGAAACGATGCCGGCAGCGCCAGCTTCGACAAAGGCCCGGGCCGCGGTCCCATCGGAATCGCAATAGGAATACACGATATCGACCCGCGGCAATGTCTCCAGCCTGCGGATATCGAACTCCGTATCCGGCGCCCGCCGCCGGAGCGGGCTTCGATAGAACACGACCTCGTCGCCGTCGGCATGGCCGAGGCAGCCGAAGTCCGGCGTCCGGAAGGTCTGCATGCGAAAAGTCGATGTCTTGGTGACTTCGCGGGCGCATTGAATTTCGTCATTCAACAGGGTCAGCACCCCCATGCCGCGCGCCGCGGGCGCGCCGGCGGTGCGGATGGCGTTCACCAGATTGAAGCCGGCGTCGGTCGAAAGCGCGCTATTCGGGCGCTGCGAACCGACGACGACGACAGGCAGATCGGTCTTGACGGTCAGGTGGAGGGCATAGGCGGTTTCTTCGAGCGACGCCGTGCCGTGGGTGACGACAAAGCCATCGAGATCCGGATGCGCCGCTGCGACCGCGTCGATCTTCTCGACAAGCTCGCGCCACTGGACGAACCCCATGTCGGGGCTCGGGATCGCCTTGTAGGGAACCGGCAGCACGTCGGCGACCTCGTGGACTTCCGGGAAGAGCGCCAGGATCGCCTCGATATGCAGCATCTGCTTGTTGGCGGCATAATCCAGGATATCGAGCGGCGTCTTGCCGACCGACGCGATCGTTCCGCCGGTACCGATAATGGCGACTTTGGGCTTTTTCATGGGGCGAGCTTTCGATGGCTGTTGCTGCAGGACGACGCCGCCACAAGGGGCGACGCGCCGGAAAGCTTAGCCGCATTGCCGGCGCGCCCGGTAGTCGCAGCAAGGTTCATGCCATCTCGCGGAACCGCGGCAAGCCGAACCCGCCCTCGCCGCCTGCACAGCGGCGATGCACTTCGGCGCCGCCAGAAGCGTCACGAGGCGCGGGCAAGCAGCTGCCGGCAAACGGCCAATATGTCGCCGTGCGGTCGGCTGCCGGTTCGGCGCGACAGCCGCTGCCGGATGGCATTATTCTCAACCGGAGAAACTGTAATAAATGAATTATTCCGACTTTACCGCCTGCATAAAACCATACAACATCAATCTTCGACTATACTTCATCAGAATTGTCGCCGCCGCCTTTCAGGATAAAATAGAGCGCCAGCGCGCCGACGGCGCCGACGCCAAGCGCCGTTCGTGAACTCAAGGCCCGAGCCGCGATCGTGACGGCGCCGGCAATGAGGGCGCGCTCGGCGATGGCGTTCGCTGGCGGCGGTCGGGCCCGGTCAGCGCTGCGACGGGTCCAAAGGATTGCAGCCCCGGCCCCTGTCGCGGCGATGGCGCTCAAGATGAGCGCAGCCCAGCCGGGGCCGACAGCTTTGGATAGGAATACCCAGAGCCCCAGCACCAGGAAGCCGCACGCCAACAGGCCAAAAGCAATGGCGATCCCATAACCGATCGCCATGGCCTTCAATTGCCTGCCCTTAGCCCTCAGGCCAAGCGAGGTCAGCGCCGATAACGCGAAACGAAGCACAGTCGGCTCCTAGCGACGCATCACCAGAGCAGCGAGGAAACCGACGCCAAGCGCAATGCCGACCGCGGCGAAGGGATGCTTCTTCACGCTATCGCCGACGTCCTTGCCCATCGCTTCAGTGCGATCGCCGACGGCATGCATCGCATCCCTGGAGGCGTCCGCGGCGCGCTGCGCTTCGTGTTTAACCTTCGATTGGAACGAAGCGGCTTCGTTCCGACCGATATCGCCGACGGTCTTGCCCAATTCGTGAAGCATGGACCGGAGTTCCTTGACCTCGTCCTCAAGTTTCTGACGGTCGGCATTCCCTTTGCTATCAGCGGCCTGGGCGCCAGTTGTAGATGTCGTCGACATATCGTTCTCCTCCACGGGGGTTTCGCAATAGCGCCTGAAGGGCGCCTGCGTCGGACTGAACACATGCGAGAAGCAGCCGCCGCTCTGAACGAGCAGCGCCATAGCGTTCTCGGCGCGAGCGTCAATCGGCGTCGCTCTTAGCCTTAACCCCGGAAGCCGCCAGAAAGTTCCTATGGCCTGCAGCTTTATTGCGGGCCTGCGCTTATCACGCCTTCGAGGACGACCGTGCCGAGAGATAAGCGCTCAACACGCCCCATTGCTCGATATGATCGGCGGCAATCTTCAGCATCAGCATCATCGGCACCGCCAGCACGACGCCGGCCGGCCCCCAAAGCCAGCCCCAGAGCGCGACGCTCAGGAAGATCGCGACAGGGTTCATATCCAGTCTGCGGCCGAGCACCATGGGCGTAATGAAATGCCCTTCCAGCGACGTCAGCGCCAGATAGATCAAGGGCGGCGCCGCTGCATCCATTGCCGTATCGAAGCTCACCACGGACACGGCGAAGATGATCAGGGCGCCGAGAATGGAGCCGATATAGGGCAGGAAATTCAGCAACATCGCTACAAGACCCCACAAGATGGGGTTGGGCATACCGACCAGAAACAAGGCGCCGGCGACCGACGCGCCAAGGCAGAAGTTGATGATCGTCACCGTGAAGAGATAGAAGGAGATTTCGCGTTCAATCTCACGCGCGACCCGGACAGCCCGCACCTTGTCGTTCAATCGCGGCAAAAGCTGAACGGATTTTTCCAGCAGCATGTCCGCCGTCGCCAGCAGAAAGTACAAGAGCACCACGGCGACCAGGAGGCTGAAAGCCATGTTTGCGCCGCCGGAGGCCGCCCGGGTCAACAGGCCCGGCTCCCTGACGACGACCTCGCGGATATTCACCGCGTCGCCGCCCTCCGCCAGTTCCTTGACCTGCTTGCCAAGGTCGCCGACAGCGCTTGCGGACTGAATCAGGTCGCGAAACTTGAACTCCACCTGCCTGGCGATGTTAGGCGCCTCGCTCAGCCATTGCGCTGCAGGTTCCGAAAGCAGATAGAATCCGGCGACGATCGCCGCCGCCAGGACGAGCACAATCGCTGCGGCGCTGACAACGGGCGGAATGCCGATACGGCCCATCGCTCGCGCAATCGGCCTCAGAACGAACGCCAGGACGATAGCGCCGGTAATCGGCACGAAGAGGTCTTTCGCGAAGAACAGAATCGCAAACAGCATCGCCAGCGCGAGAAAAATCAAGGTGCGGCGAATGCCGACAATTTCACGCCTGATGCTGGATCTCGCTATAGGCGTCGGCTTATCGGTCAATGTCCATCTTCCAGATCAATGCATTCAATCGACTGGCTCAAGCGGTTCCGCGGTGACGCTGCTCGATCGCCCGCAATCCATGCGAGCAACGTTCGCTCGCCAGGGCGAAACGCGCCCCTTGCGGAGTTGTCGTTCCGCAAAACGCGAAACCGACCCCGAGGCAGGGCATATCCCCTGCGCTCGAGGTCGGCTGCAAAAGCGGGCGGGCCTTGGTGGGGGGAGGGTGCTTGACCAAGGCCGGCGCGCTTTTTTCCGGGCCGACTGCTCCGTAGCGAAGCAGTTGGGGGGGACCGGATTTAGCGTCGGCCACGCACCAGGTGCGTGACGATCGTGATCGCGAGCAGGACCAGGGCGATGAAGAAGATAATTTCCGCAATGCCTGCCGCCGCCGTCGCGATGCCGCCAAAGCCCAGTACGGCGGCGAGGATCGCGACGATGAAGAAAGTGAGAGCCCAACCAAGCATGGCGCTAATCCTTTTCTGAAGGTCCGTTCAAGCCGACATCGAATTTAATCTTTGTCGGATTTTTCGAGACGGTCGTAGATATAGCCGCCGGCCGCGCCGACGCCAGCGCCGACCGCAGCGCCACAAGCGACGCAACCGCCAGTCACGACAGTGCCGAGAGCGCCGACGCCAGCGCCGATCGCGCCGCCGGAAACCGTGCGCTGCTGGGTGGTGCTCATGCCCGAACACGCTCCGAGGGACAGCGCCAGAACGGCGGCGATGCCGACATTACGATAGGTCATTGTTTTCGTCATAGGAATACTCCTGGTTGTATTATAGCCGCCCCGCACGCGGGCGCCTGATGCTTGATTGCACTGGCGACCGAATGGGGCTCTGGAGCAAGGCGCGCTCAGGCGAGCGCATGGTTCCCTGCTTTGCCTGATTGATGTCGATCAACCGATGCGCCTTCTGACGTCGCTGTCAGAAGGCGGGTTGACCTAGTTGGTCCGCCCGGCGCTCGCCATTGCGCCAGCACGTTCCCGCGCAAAGACTTGAACGACGACACGACGGTTGGCCTGTTCGCGCACGCCATCGCCTGTCGCCACAGCGGGGGCTGCTTCGCCGCGCGCTTCGGTATCGAGCCGGTCGACCTCGCCCAGTTCGGCGATGCCCAGGTTACGCAATGCCGCGACGACGGTTTGGGCCCGACGCCTGGAAAGATCCTGATTGTAGTCAGCGGCGCCCGACCGATCGGCATGACCGGTGACGGTGACGCCAATTTCCTGGTCGTCGCGCATCTGTTGGGCAAGCGTCGCGAGGGTCGTCCGCGCTTCCATGCGCAGCGCGTCGCTATCGTGGTCGAAGTAGAGCACCGCGCCTTCCTCGATCCGCTTGAACTGCGCCGGCGCTTGCGCGACCGGTTCGGGCGTCAGACCGGCGAGCGCGGCATAGAATGCCTGCTTGCAGGCATTGATGTGCCGGGTCTGCCAGTCTTCTTCCTGCTGTTCCATCCAGCAGTCGAAGTTGGCCTGCGCCCGCGCCGCGCCGTCGGGGTGGGTCTCGCGCGCGCCATTGTCGAACGCCGCCATCAAGGACGTCCGCGCCACGGAGAGCTCGGCCGCATCGCTGGCGTCGAGGTTCCAGTCTTCGGTCCTTTCAGGCAATGGCCTACTGCCGTTATTTGCGGCGAGCGCCTTTGCGGCGAAATGGTCCGCATCGATCCAATCGACCATGCGGTCCGCCTCGTACAGCGCGAAGCTCTGATATTCGCGCGCCAGATGGCGTTCGAAGGTGATGCCGTCGATCTGCATGTCGCGGACTTCAGCCACGTCGTAGCCAAACATGGCGTGCGCCGGAGTGGCGGCGACCAAAGCGATGGCGGACGCGCCTAAAAACAGACGAAGATTTTTCATCTTGAACTCCTATATTCACTAAGATATCGCACGCGGATTTTTGCGATTTACAGCCACATCCGCTTGCTTGTTCAGCCTATAAATGCTGCAGCAGACGAATAGTTCCGGAAACAGCGACAATTTTTTCGCCGACCATCGGCCAGGCGTCGCCAGCTTTCCTTCATATATGGGTATGTCGCTGGACGACGCCTGCGGGTCGAAATTGAAGCATTAACGCCGGTCGCGGCCGGTCGGGGCGCACGTCCGACCCGACTTAAATCGTATGCTCCCCGGAACATTTGCCCGTTTGAGGCATTCAATCGCCAAGCGCAATTGAAACTGGGGCCATAGCCATGGGCATCGAAATCACCGGCATTCTCGGTCTGCTTCTGCTGATTGTCGACATCTACGCCATCGTCAAGATTATGGGCAGCGGCGCATCGACCGGCGCGAAGGTCTTGTGGATCCTGTTGATCCTGGTTCTGCCCCTGGTCGGCATCATCATCTGGATCCTCGCGGGTCCCGGCGGAAATCGGGCGCGCGCCTAGATCAAACCAACCTTAGGCGGAATCGCCTAAGGTTGGATAATTTGATCGCTATCAATAAGATAGAACATGGCGCGCTCAGATCTACGAGAGACCCGTGCTCGTTGACGTCCTGGCGACCTAGCGTCTTGGCGATGCAGAGCCGGTAGAAACATCGACCGCGATCTTCGCCATCGGCGCGACGATTTCGCAGGCAAAACCCGTTATTGCGTAGTGGAAGCTCAAACTTCCGCCCATGCCGCTCTCGATCAGGTTCTTCAGCAGCATGGTGCCGAACCCGGTCTGCGCCGGCGGCGTCACGGGCGGGCCGTCGCTTTCACGCCACGCTATCTGCAGATCGCCCTCTGCCGCATCGATGCGCCAATCGACCGACACCCTGCCCACTTCGCCGCTCAGCGCGCCATACTTCGCGGCATTCGTGATGAGCTCGTGGATCGCCATGCCCAGACTTTGGCCGATATCAGGCGTCAACTCGACCGGCGGCCCGGATAGGCTATAGCGACGCGCTTCGTCGCCGAAGAACTGCGCGAACTGCGCCGCCAGCAACGCTTCGAGATCGACGCCGCGCCACGCGCCGTGGACCAGCAGATCATGGGACGTCGCCATCGCCTGAAGGCGGCCGCTGAACAACTCGACAAACTGGGCCGGGTCTTCGATCCGCCGCGCCGTTTGCCTAGCCATCGACTGGACCACCGCGAGCAGATTCTTCGAACGGTGGGTCACCTCGCGCATCAGGAGGCGGGTATTCTCCTCCCGGGCGCGGAGCTCGGTAATGTCGATCAGGACGCCGGACAGACGCGGACCCGACCCCCCGGCGCCGGCAAGCGTTTCGGTATGGAGCGAGAAGACCAGTCGCCGGTCCGCCGTCGTCTCGCCGTCTTCCTCCGCTGGCTTGAGCGTCGTTGTAAATTCGGCGCTCAAGCTGGCGCCGCTTGCCAGCGCCTCGCGCTTCAGCGCATTGAGACGGGCGGCTGCGTCGCTAGGGAAGATCTCGCTATCGGTGCGTCCAAGCCAGCCGCCGCCGGCGATGCGCTTCGGCGCGTTGCTCGCCCATGTGTAGACAAGGTGCTCGTCCTGCTCGAACGGCGTGATCGTCGTATCGCGCAGCGCCAGATTGAAACGCCTGTTGAGGCGCTGATTCTCCGCCAGGATCGACGCCAGCCGCAATTCGAACATGTGCCGTTCGGTCAGATCCACGGCGACCCCGAGGACGCCTTCGATCGCGCCGTCCTTGCCAAGTTTCGGCAGGATCGTAATCCGAAAATGCGCGCCCTGGTCCGGACCGTCGTCAATGGTCAACTCGACGACGCGCTGCTTGGCGCCCGCTAGCACCGCAAGCTTCGCCGGGACGATGCTGTTATTCAGCGCCTCGGAGAACAACTCATCGTCGGTACGGCCAATAAAGTCCTTGGCGGACATCCCCAGCCGCGGGTTTTGGATCCACTGGTAGCGGAGGTCGGCATCCTGCAGCCATGTCGTGATCTGGGAGCCGCCAAGGGCCGCCTCGAACAAGGCAGTCCGGTTTGTCAGTTCCTCCGTCCGCTCCGCAACAAGCTCCCGAAGCTCGGCCCGCGTCGTCTTCAGCCGGGCGACGGCGGCGGCGCGCCGCTCGGATTGGGCGCGCAGGTCGGATTCCGCCGCCGTAAGCGCCCGGCCCGCCGCCGCCGCCAGGACATTCGGGACAAGCAGCCAGATCAGGGCCGCCATCACGACCGAGAGCGCCGCTGTCACTGCTTTCGACAGCCCCTCAAGGCCAAAGACAGGAAACCATGCCGCCGCGGCGCCGAGCAGATCCGTGACGGCGGCGGCAATCATGAGAAGCGCGAACAGCAGCAGCAGCGCCTTAAGTTGTCGATCCAAGCCCATACGCCGGACGGCGAAGCTTGCGAGCGCAATTGCGACCGCAAGCCAGGCCGCCGCGGTCAGGAGATCAGCGACGCATGGGACGCGGGATTGTCGCCATGCGTCGCCCAATTGCCCCCATCGAACCAGGCCCTGATCGCATCGAGCATCATAAATTTCCAATCGGCAACGGTTTCGGGGAACCGGAAGGGCCTGGCGCCGTTCAACCTACAGAGTAAGCCGATCTGCGGCGGGCGGATTAACGTCCCTCATGCCGTCCCCAGAATAGGAGACCAAGAATGACAGCAAAATTGAAGCCGGTGGCCGATGCGGTCGATCCGAAAGCCGGCATCGCGAAGGACAAGCTGGATAGCCTTGCAAGCGGCCTTGAGTCGGCGCTGGCAGACAGCTATGTCCTGATGGTGAAGACCCATGCGGTTTACTGGAACGTCGTCGGCCCGATTTTCTTCGGCATTCATAAAATGACCGAAGAACAGTATGAGGATCTCTTCGACGCGATCGACGCCTTGGCGGAACGGATCCGCTCTATCGGCCGCGCAGCTCCGATGAGCTTTCATGACATGCAGGCCAAGGCTTGCATCGACGAGTTGAATGGGCCCGCAACCGCCGAGACGATGCTCGCGGCCCTTGAGGCCGATCACACAGCTATCGCCAATCGAATGCGCGATGCGGCCGAAGCGGCGGAGGAATGCCGGGACTTCGCCACTCACGACCTGATCGTAGCGCGCATCGCGTTTCATGAGACCGCCGGTTGGATGCTTAGGAGCATCGCCGCCTAGATCGAAACCGCTCTCAGGCGGGGATGCCTGAGAGCGGTCAGATTGATCGATTTCGAAAAGTCGGATCAGGCCGCAACCAATGATGCGGTATTGAAAAAGAGCGACTGGGAGATTGCCGCCTGAACCGTGCTGTCGTTGAATGGCTTGCTGATCAGGAATGCGGGCTCGGCCCGCTCGCCCGTCAACAGGCGCTCGGGAAATGCCGTGATGAAGATCACCGGAGCGTCGCAGCGCTTGAGCAATTCGATCGTCGCCTCCTGGCCGCTCGATCCGTCGGCGAGTTGGATATCACTCAGGATCAGGCCAGGCGTCTGCCTGTCACAGAGCTTGAGCGCTTCGCCATGGGTCCGCGCTATGCCGATCACAGTATGGCCCATGGCCTCGACGATATGCTGCAGATCCATCGCGATGAGCGGTTCGTCTTCGATAATGAGGACGCGCGTGCGGGTCTGGAGTGCGATCTCGTCGAACGCCTGCTGGATCAACGCCGCCGCACGATCGGCATCGACGCCCATGATCACGCTGACATCGCTGGCGGAAAAGCCTTCCATGGCGTTCAACAGGAACGCTTCGCGGCTGAGCGGCGTCACCTCGGCGAGGCGGTCGTCGAAGCAATTCGGCAATCCCGCAAGCGCTATGCCATGGACGCCCGGCCGCGGCTCGCCGCTAGCGCTGCTCCAGACAAGATGGAATGCCCGATAGAGGCCGAGCCGCGTCGGGAGCCGCTGATCGAGCAATGGCTCGCCCGAGGCCAGCGCTTCAAGCATGGCGCGCACGACTGCGTCGCCGCTGACCTGCGACCCCGTGAGCGCCCGCGCATGGCGGCGCAGCAGCGGCAATTGCGGCCCGATTTGCGATGCAATGGAAAGTGACATCCCAACCTCCGTTCATAGATCCAACTGCCCGGATGCTCCAGGCAGACATTTTCGCTTTACTGGCGAATGCGTAATAAGCCATCCTGAGCGGATCAACGCTCCATCACTAAGCACGTACGTGTCAACGGCGGCGTAAAAACCAGCCAATTGGCGGCGCAAAAGTCTACCACT